>OBLU010006866.1_pt1 | contig 10109 bp, 13 predicted proteins | sample 1518681 | NCBI WGS metagenome assembly OBLU01 (sample SAMEA3539304, study PRJEB22396) | soil metagenome | biome: tundra; feature: field; material: soil | place: USA | collected 2010-05 | depth 0.15 m
CGAATTGTTCCGGCATTACTACGCTCTGCCGTCCGCCCGGGATTCGGATGGGCGAGAGGTCGCTGCGGTCCGAGGCGTCCTTGCGTCGGTGCTGGGTATGATGAAGGGCGGCGCCACACACATTGGCGTCGCGACCGATCACGACCGTGCTCTTGGTTGCGAGGATCGCCATCGCACTTGCCAGCATGTCGCCGCTCGGCTGCGCGCATCGCACGAAATCATCTTCCGACGTTGCGAGATCGAACAGCGCCTCGCAGGGTCCGTGCCCCAATCTCGCCCCATACATGTTGAGAGTGATCGCGGTGGTTCTGTAAATGTCCCGGAGTTTATTGACGATCTCCGAGCGCGCCTTGATCTGGTCGAGCATCGGCTGGATGTCAGCGACGGTGAGCTTCTCGAGCGGCGGAACGTGGAGCGTCCAGATGATCGTCTGACCGGGGAACTTCAACTCCATCTGCCCCCCGATGGCCTGAAAGCGCCGCGTGTACTTGCTGAGAATTTGTGTGATTTTGCCGACTCGGTTCCTCAGTTGGCTCTTCACCAGCACAAACGTGTCGCCGACCTTTTTTCCCAGCAGTTTCTTCCCTATGTCGCCGGACGCCGGAGTCTCTTCGAACTCGCTGCTGGGTTTGTCCGTGTCCTCGATCACGAACCATCCCGCAGGCGCGTCGCTGTTTTCTGAGTACTGGACCGCGCTACCGACCGCAACCTCGTCCATCGTCGCGGGGATGTCGGGTCGAGCGCCCGGCATCAGGCTTCCCAGGTAGGCCTTGTGAGCCTCGATCTCCGACGTGTGAGCGCGCAGCACGCGGTAGGCGTAGTCGACGGCCAGTGTGCCTTCGTTCTGCCACTGCAGGACGCGGACGGCCGCCACGGCATAACGCATCGGAAGCTCGTCGGGCGATGGCAGCGTGGCCTTCGTGAGTGGGGCGAGGTCGTTCCGTCCGTAGCGCATCGCGACCATCGCGAGGCGGAGCTTTGCGATTCGATGGTCGGGATTCGCGGCGATGAACTCCTCCAACCTGCTGATTGCTTTCTGGTAGTCGCGATCTTCGAGGTACTGCGATTCGAACTCAAGCAGTCCCCAATCCCTATAGCCGCGTTCATAGAGGGCTTGGCACGTGTCCAGGATGACCTGATCTCTCCCGAGGAGACCGGCGCAGCGCAGCAGGAGACCCACGTCGAAGTTCGGGGTCTGAGCGTCGAAAAGCTCCTGCAGCAGCGGCAGTGCGTCGGACGGCCGTCCTGCCTCAAGCAAGAGTCGGCCAAGAAGATTTGTGAGGGAGCGGGTGTCCGTGGGGCGGCGGGCAGCGACCGCCTGGTCTAGGAACTGAGCGGTCTGTGGCTGCTGCGGCTGCCTGAAGGATGCGTACGCCTTTATCGTTGCGACCATGACCGGCGAGTCCGCCACTTCGGGCCGAGCGACGTAGTTCTCAATTTTCCCGAAGCGTCCCGCACGCACCAAGGCTCTGACTGCACCGACCGTGAGCGGATCAACAAGTTCGCGAGGAAGGTTCGCAAGGTTCGCCGTGCTGAACACCTCGAATGCGCGCTTGAGGTCGTCAGCCGCGCCGCGATGCAAGAGGGCCTGACCAAGCATGAAGCTGACGTTGGCAGCGGCCTTCGACTGCGCGTGGGCCTCTTCCAGGACGCGGATCCCTTCGTCCGGATTTCCTATGCCGATGAACGACTCGGCCAATGCCAAGCGCCCATTCAACTCTGCGGGGCCAGCGCCGAATGCTTCTCGCGCAAAGCGCGCCGCGTCTTCCTTGCGGCCCTGGACCAGCGCGATTTCGGTCTTGAGCGCGAGAGCGTGGGCTTTTACGAACTGAACACCCTCGGCCTCGGCGGCTGAGATCGCGTCATCAGCGAGGGACAGCGACTTGGCTAGGGTCGCTTCTCTGTCGTCGGCCTTCAGAGGCTTCACCGTGCGTTCCGGCGCAGCGACCCTCGCAAAATACGCCTGCGCGAGAAGCAGATGAGTTTGCGACCATTTCGGTTTGTCCTCTACCGCGTCCTTCGCATGTTCGATGGCTCGGTCGAGCTGGCCGCAAGCCATCGCTTTCCTGCACAGCGCGGACGCGATCTCGGCATCCTTTCGCATGTGCGCCGGCGTCGCGTCGAGCAACTCTTCATAGGTCTTCTCTGGAGGCGCGGACTGGATCCACAAGGAGCGGATGCGCGTCGAGTTCGGGAACCGTTCGACGGCGACAGCTGCTTTCTCGCGAGTCTCTTTCTCTTGGAGAAGCAGGTGGTATGCGAGCACCTCGTTACCGACTGCCTTCTCGTCGTCGGGTTGGAGGGGCGCCGCGTCCAAGAAGTATCGAGCCCCGGCCTTGCCTTCATCGAGCGCTAAATAGGAGGCGCCCAGGTTGGTCAAGATTCGGAAACGCTGCCAATCCGACAGTTTGCCGCCTCTGCTGCGCTGGATTTGTTCCAGCGAGTGGATGGCGATTTTCGCCTCGCGGGGATTAACGTGCGTGCGGGCCTGGTCGATCAGCGCGTCGATCTCACCCGCGGAAGACTCGGTGATTCCCAACTGATCTTTGCAGATGTCGGAGTTTGCGGGATCGAGTAGCCAGACGACGAACTCTTCGCGCGAAATGACCTGGAGCAGCAGACCGAACTCCTCGGCAATCTTTTTGGCCCAGAGTCCCTTCTTGTGTTCGCTGACTTTTTCCGGCGTCGCGAAAATCAGCACGCGCACGTCGGGATAGTGCTCTTTCGTCTTGGCCGCATCCCGCTTGACTTTCTTGATCGTCGCGGTCGTGGAGCAGGCGAGACCGAGTCCATTCCCGTCCGGCTCCAAAGCTCCGTTCGCGTGCGCGTCGAGCCCGCCGTCCCATTTGCGCTCACACGCGACCAGTCGCGGCCACTTCTGCTGGGCGCGGACGACAGCAAGGCCCTGAAACTTGTTCCCCACCTCGTCGGAGATCATCTCGTCGAGGGCCCGCTCGATTTCGGTCCGGTATGCCATACCTTCCTCTCGCCGGAGTTGCTTCGGAACGTTCACAGACAGCGAGGAGTCTCGCGTCGTTTCGGTGGCTGACTAATTATAGGTTCGGAACTTACTAGCTTTCTTACCGCGCCGACGTGGATGCCGAAAAAAGCCACAATGGTTCTTGGAGGTGCTCCATGTCAGACGAGAGGCGCAAGGCCCCCCGCCGTACTTCACCGACCGGCCGGAGCGCACCCTCTCCACCGATCCCAAACCAGACCCACCGCCTAAACCGGAGCCGTACCACAAGGAGCCGCAAGGCTGGTGACCGCGAAGCGGGTCGCAGTTTCGCTGCGGGGCCCGCCTTGCCTTATAACTCCGGCTTGAATCTCATGCCATAAACCACATCCAGTTCCGCAGGTTCGCTGACAGCAGCATCTCTGCGCGACTTTTCTAAGGCTGGGAACACTCCAAAACCGAGATCGTTTCGGGCTGTGTTTGGCGTCAGACTGGATATCCCGAGAGGACACTGGCTACCGAACCCGCTACCTAATGATTGATCCATAGAAAGGGCCTAAGCTCGAATGGCTGACATCTGCAAGAATTGCGGCGAGGACTTGATGGCGCACGATCCGCGCAACCTGCGCTGTCCGGGCAGAAAATCAGTCTATAACTCGAAGCCAGGCGGCAGAGCGTGATTTCACAAATGGCAGATCGAAAAAGCGAGGCCGTGATGACCGCGCATCGGCACGACACGCCGCACGAACAACTACTCGGAATGATGTTTCAAGAGTTGCTAAAGGCCCGCGATCACTACATCTCGCTTCTCAAGGAACGGGATCGCTTGCGCCGTGAATTGATCTACACGAAAGCGCGCATGGACCTGCTCGAAGAGTTCACAAAGCGGGAAGCCGAGATGCGGATGAAGGATTTATGAGCAGAGCGAAATGCGTTTGGGTGCTGGAAGTCGCTGTACTGACTGCATCCGGCAAGCAGATTAGTCATTGGGATATTTGGGACTCGTTCGTCACTCGCGAAGAGGCCAACACTGAAATGAAGCGGGCGCTGGAGAAACGTCCACGCTGGGTAACTGCGAAGTTCCATAGGGCCACGAACCGACTGCGCAAATATGTGCCCGAGGCGAAGAAAACGGCTGGTCGAAACTCAAAGCGGGAAGCGAGAAAGCCATGACCGCGCAGCTGGAACTGGGGACTCAGATTGTATAGACGAACACGAACAGAGATGTGAAGATCGGCACGAGTAGCGGGGGTGGAGCCGCGAAACATTGCAAACCAAGACGAGCCTGCTTTACTGGTGGCCGCGCGTGAAGGACTTGGGCATCCCCGTCCCAGCGACGCACATTGTTCCGGTGGACCGCATGAAGATTCTCTCTGCGATGGAAGGCGAGATCGCGCTGACGCCGGACTTCATGCGATCACTCCACGCGACGGCGCAACTCGTCGGCTACCCGTTTTTCCTGCGCACCGACCTGCAATCCGGCAAGCACGGCTGGGAGAAGACGTGCTATGTCAACGACGCTTCGGTGCTGATGCGAAACATGTTCGGAGTGGCGGAGGAGAACGAGATGGGCGCGTGCTTTCTTGGGCCAGGGTACGAGGCGTTCGTCGTCCGCGAGTTCCTTGAACTTGAAACCGGCTTCATCGCGTTCTACGGCAAGATGCCGGTAAACAAGGAGCGCCGCTATTTCGTGCGTGGTAGCGAAGTTTTATGCTCGCATCCGTACTGGCCGCAATCCGCGTTCCTTGACCACACGAACGACGGTGACTGGCAGACCAAGCTGGCAGAATTGAACCATGAGTCGCAGGACGAGGTCGAGCTGCTATCGCGCTATGCGAGGACGGTTGGCGCGGCGCTGCCAGACGATTACTGGTCGGTGGATTTTGCCAAGGCGAAGGACGGTAAGTGGTATTTAATTGACATGGCCCTCGGGGTCCAGTCCTATCACTGGGATGGCTGCCCTGCCGCAGCAGACTGCGCGAGAGTTTTTGGGGAGTGAAGGTATCGATGAGGCACCACTGGGAGTGAAGGTGTCGCACCAAGGAGTTTGGGGAGTGAAGGAGGCGTGGTGAAACTGATCGACGAGAAGTGGACTGATCGCGATGGCGGGAAGCACAAGGTGTACACGGTTCGCAGCGCGGGCGGAGGGTTCTTCATGCCGGTGGACACGTTGCGAAACCGCGTTCCGATCGCGAATGGTGATCGGTTCCGAAGCCGACAGGAAGTGCGGGACTGGCTGCGGGACACCGATGTTGAGGATGTCGCCTAGATGCGGAGCTTGGCAGTTGGTGATTGCGGAGTGTGCATCGGCGGCTGGGATGGCGATCCGGCTGAGTTTTATGATGCCAAAGTGATCGAGAAGACGAAAATGAAAAGCACAGGTTGGAAAGCTGAAGCTATGCCGATTGTGTTTTGGTCGGTTCCCGCTGCGGACTGGACCGACAATCCTCGTCTAGTTGATCTAGTTGAGGGCATGGATGCGGAAGTAACCCTTCCAAACGGGCAGATCGTCATCGTCGATGAAGTGCGCTACCAAGGGATCAATGGCGGTGCACATCATTGGCAGGGACGAGTGAGCAGGGGGTATGTTGCGCTGCTCAAACCGGCGGTCGGACGAGCTGGTGCTGGGCACACATTCTTTAATTGTGTCGCCTGCGGAACGGTCAGGTGCCAATCATACTCTGGATCGGCATCTCGCTCCTGAATTCGTTATTGGCCATGAGATGACTCCCGTACTCGATAGCCGATTGGTTGCGCCGCGTTTCACGCTGGCAGATGCCGAGCGCGCGGGCGATGAGTGGGGTTTTAACTGTGGCCCCGCTGCAATTGCGGCGATGAACGGGCTTACCATCGAAGAACTGCGTCCTCATCTTGGCGACTTCGAGCAAAAGCGTTACACGAACCCAACGCTCATGTGGAGCATCCTGAGAAGCGTCGGCGCACGTTGGAGAGTGCGCAAAGGCGGCCAGTGGCCAGAATACGGGCTTGTCCGCGTGCAGTTGGAAGGCCCGTGGACGGCTCCCGGTGTGCCGATTGCTGCGCGGTACAGGCACACGCATTGGGTCGGCTCCATGCTGCTGCTTGATGGATGCGAAGAGCAGAACGTTTTTGACATCAACTGCATTTGCTTGGGCGGTTGGGTTCCACTAGCCGAATGGTCGTCTTACGTTGTGCCTTGGCTGCTGAAGCAAGCCGAGCCAAAGGCCAGCGGAGCATGGCATCCGACGCACTTTGTTGAGATCGAAAGATCTGAAATGTAGTTCGTTTCATGGACGGCTATCCTTATTTCAGAGCCAACGACGGGGAGAGCGCCATCTTGCGTGAGCGGTAAAGCCATTGGCAAGGAGAGCGCCAGAGAGAACGAGCAATTAGTTAGCATGAGAAATCGTCGGAAAACGGTCGCATCGCTCAGGAGTTTAGCGGAGAGGCCGGGGACGCCAGAGGAAGGCGCAACAGCCCGCAAGTTACTAGAACGGATGGTCGGCAGTGTACCGGCGCCAAAGCTGTTCAGCGCCGCAGAGTTCCCGCGAGGGACGGCAGTCTTTTACAACTACTGGGCGTACCCGCAAAATGATCCGTGCATTATCGTCGGCAAAAAACCGAAGATCATTCAGGGCCAGACGTGGCTTCGCATGAAGTTCGCCCACCTGAAGCAGCCGCGCCGCGTTCCGGTGACGAGCGAGAAGGGATGTCACATCAGGGCGGCTTGTACGAAGGGCAGCGCTATCAATATGTCGGTGCCTGCGCGTTCCCGCGTTGGTCCAGCGTGTGGCTTGAGTCGAGCACGGGGATCACGCGTAGGGACGTGCCGAGAATGTATCTCGAGGACGCAGGACAAAATGATTTCAGCCAAGCATGGCTGAAGCCAGTGTTCCGCGCCGAAGGAGTTCGCGAGGAGGCGGTCGAGAACGCCGAGAAAGAGGAAAGTCCGCGCGGGCTGCGACTAAATCTCCTGCTGCTGGACAATGCGCGGGCTTGTTGTCAGCATAAGAGGAATCGGAGGTTTATAGCGATGGCGCGTCTAGTCGTGGCGAAAACCAACAGGTTCGACATTCCCGGTCTAGCCCGCAACAGACGGTTTTCTATACTGAGCGAAAAAAGAATCACAAAGGCGGTCAGGGAAACCCTTCGACAGCAACTACGGCACTGACAGGGTGGCTGAACATCGGAAAATCAACGATTGTGCGGTCGCCAATTCGGAAACCCTTCTGGCAGTGGCCACAGTGACCGCTTCCTCGAATTGCATGGCCTACATGCTGGCCGAAGATTTGACGGCCAATTTGAACCGCCTTTACTTAGAGGTTTGACATGGTCGATGCAGTCAAACGGAGCTACCAGACACATCCAGCATTTTTCTCCATAGAAAACGATCCTTGCCTTGAGTTGTTCATAAGAGCATTCGCCAGGCGCTGATTTCTTACGCGCTCTACGTCGAGTCTCAAGCACTTTTCGCCGTAGAGGATTAAGTTTTCTCCATGCCCTCTGTCCGGCATACACCGAAGCCTTGTGTTCAAATTGATAGCGCCGCCTCGATGCTCTGGCTCGTTCCTTATTGTTTGCGTACCATTCTGAGGCATTCTTCTTGTTTGCTTCCCGGTTGCGGTAATAGAGCGCCTTACGCCACGATTTTACCTTCTCAGGGTTGGCCTCCTTGTATTTAGCTGCTTTCTCTTTGATTGCCTCAGAGTGTGCTTCATAATGATCGTGCCTCCGCACCCTGATGGTGTCTCTGTTCTTGGCATTCCACTCACGCTTTTGCTCAAGAATATGATCTCGCTTTGGACCATTCCTGCGGAGTTTTGAGACATGGGCATACTTTATCTTATTCTTTTGGTAATACGCTGCTTTGTAGAGCTTTTGCCTGACTGGGTCTTTATATGGCATCTACTTTTCCCCACGCAGAGTGTGAGCGTTGTCGTAGTAGTTGAACCGTGGCGGCCATTCTCGTCTAGGAACTGACCGGGCCGCCCTTCTGTTTCGCACGTTCCAGCAGTCGGCCTGGTGAGGCAGTCTAGTAACGACGCTTGCCGGTAGTCGTCGTCCATGTCTTCACCCTCCCAATCGCCGCTTGAGTCTCCCTGACCTGGTCCGTTCAGTTCTGCGTCGCGTTCAACGGCACGACCACGACCTTCACCGATGGCGGGTCGGTGGCGAACTCCAGGTCGCCGCAGTGCTGCGCGGCCGCGGCCAGAATCTGCTTCGCCTTCGCCCTCATCTCCGGCATGTCGTCGAGAGGTCCCATCGTGCGCGTCTGAACGCGGAAGCCGCGCCCTTGCCGGTGGATGGTGAACATGCCGACATACTGCTTGCCTTCGGCCACGAGCCGATTCAGCTTCTCGAGGCGGTCCGGGGCGTCCGCCCACACAAATCTGATTTCCCGACGTTCGTTGTCATACAGAACCTGCGCCGCGTTCGCGTGCTTCGGCAGGCGCGCAAGCTCGGCATCGATGTCGGCGAGGATTGATTGATTGCGTTGCTGGACTTCTGGTGGGACTACGTGAGTTACATTGTCTGAAGCCACTGAACACCTCCTCCAAAGTGTGAAACCGGTTATGCTCTGGCTCGCGGTTTGCCCACGGGCCAGAGCGCTAGTTTCCTTTTCAAACTCTGATGGGGCGGTTTGGGATGCTTAACGGCGGTGCCACTCCGCGCACCCAAAGGCCCGGATGCACCTAACTTGTCGTGGTACTCCACACTCCACAACCTTCCCGGCCACTCCGCCCCGTACTTGCTGATGGTCATCATCAGGGCACGCATAACGTGCCGACCGGATTGCTCCGGTTTCGACCTCGTCCCGAGCGGCGGAGTGGTCATGGACCTGCCGCCCTCGGCCTCGCGCTGCTGCCACGTTCTCCAGTCGTGCTCGCTTTGCAATTCGGCGTGGCTCTCAAGCCCGTGCGGGAACTGGAACGACCGACAAGTGCAGACCAGTGGCAGGAGCGTCTCGCTGATCTTCGTTTCGGCCGTTTGCTCCGCTTCCGCGTGCTCCCTCATTTTCTTGGCTGTCGCCGCCGGCGACTGGACGACCAGTCCGCCCTTCTTTTTCGAACATTCCAGCAGTCGGCCCGTGAGGCAGTCCAGCAGCGACGCCTGTCTATAGTCGTCGTGCATCATGCCGCTCCCTCCTCCGTGGCGGCTGCTCGGCATCCCTCGCAGACCCACCTTTCCTGCGTGCCGCGCCGTGCCTCCACGAAGTACAGGCCCGCGACCGACCTTCGGCAGTCCCCGCAGACGTAAGTGGACGGGGAGCCGTTGCCAGTACCGATCCGGCGAAGCGGGCCGCTGGGCCATGCCCGCTCGATCTCCGAGTTGTCCATCTTGCGCTGGTTGTCCAATCTGTCCGGCATCTTCATCACTGCATCCCCATGCTTTGCTCTATCGGCTAGGTTCAGGGGCGTTTCGGCGACCATGTCGAGAAGTGAGCGCGGATGGCCCATGATCAGCGCCCCGCCGCCGAGTCTTGGTTGGCTCGGGTTCGATGTTGATCTCGTTCCTTGAAATCCATTCCTGGAATTTTTGACGGGAGTATACGACCGTGCGCCCGATCTTCGACCACGGCGGCCCTGTGCGCCTGCCGCGCCAGTAGCGCAGCGTCCGCACGGTTACGACCCCGGGGGGAAGGTCTTCGACGAGTCCCGTCTCGGTGAGCAAATCGCTGCTAAGGGGTATTACCGCGACCTGCTCCTTGGAAAGGAAGCTGTTTGGGTTCGACGGCTGGACTTTGGCGGGTGCTGACTTCGTGGCGGCCATCACGGTTCTCCCCAAGGCAAAGGTTTCAGCCGACCTCTATCGAGATCGCGCTGTCACTCTGGCTTCTTGGGGTTTCTTTCCCGTGACGGCCGATTCTTCGGCCTGAAGCATTTTTCAGCGGGAGGAGATGGGCCTTAGTACTAGCCGGTTTCAGGCTAACCGCTGACTTTTTGGTACGGCTCGTAAAATACCTGAACTGGCGCTTAGCGTCAAGCGCTGCATTTCCACAGGCTTTTCCTCGCCGGAATCCTACATGGGTGCTTACACGGATCGGCGCAAAAGGCTGGCATCGTCGAAAACAGCAGCTTTTACTGGGCTATTTGCGATCCGTGGATGGCCAGCCGACTGGCTCTTAATCAGTAGGTTGTAGGTTCGATTCCTACCGCGCTCACCACTATTAAAT
>OBLU010006867.1_pt1 | contig 10108 bp, 8 predicted proteins | sample 1518681 | NCBI WGS metagenome assembly OBLU01 (sample SAMEA3539304, study PRJEB22396) | soil metagenome | biome: tundra; feature: field; material: soil | place: USA | collected 2010-05 | depth 0.15 m
CCAGGCGTTGATGGCCACCTTTTGGCTGGCGGCGCCCCTGCTGGCGATCGGCTTCGTCGCGGGCCTGGCGATCAGCCTGGTGCAGATCGCTACCTCCATGCAGGACAATGCCTTCAGCACCATACCGCGCCTGCTGGCCTTTCTTGCCGGGCTGCTTTTTCTGCTGCCCTGGATGCTGAACCGGATGATGGGCTACACCATTGCGCTATTCGGAGACCTCGCCCGGTATGCCCGATAACGTGACGCTTTCGGCCGGTACCCTCTACGGATTCTTGCTGGTGCTAGCACGCGTCGGCGGATCCCTGATCTTCGTGCCCCTGCCCGGAGTCAAGAGCGCTCCCGAGCCGGCGCGCATCGCCCTGGCTCTGGGATTCACCCTGGCGCTTTACAGCCAGTGGCCCGTGGTACGGACGGACGCCGTCACCGTGGGGGCTCTCGCCGGCTGGGCACTTGCCGAGGCGGCGGTGGGTCTGGCGATCGGGGTTTCCGTAGCCATCGCCCTGGAGGCTTTCACGCTGGCGGCGCAGGTGCTCGGGTTGCAGGCTGGATATGCCTACGCTTCCACCATCGACCCCAACACGGAAGCCGATTCCGGTATTCTCCTGGTGTTCGCGCAGCTGATGTCGGGCATGCTGTTCTTCGCCCTGGGGCTGGACCGCGAGATTCTACGCCTCTTCGCGCTCAGCCTGGAAAAGGTTCCGGCGGGTGCCTACGTTTTTAGCCGGGCGACGGCGGAGCCGGCGATCCGGCTGGGTGCGACGCTGTTTTCGGTAGGCGTGCGGCTGGCGCTGCCGGTGGTGGCGCTGCTGGTGATGGTGGACGTGGCGTTGGCGCTGCTGGGCCGGATCAACGCGCAGCTGCAACTGCTCAGTCTGGCCTTCCCGGCGAAGATGCTCACCACGCTGATTCTGCTGAGCTGGATGGCCTCGATGTTTCCGCGTATCCTGCGCGAAATCACCGGGCATGCATGGACCGCCGCCTACCGGATGTTGGGTCTATGACGCGTCATGGCGGACAAAAGCGGGAAAACCGAACAACCCACCCAGCAGCGCCTGAAAAAGGCCCGCGAGCAGGGCCAGTTTCCCGCCGCCAAAGAGTTCGTCGCGGCCCTGCAGTTCATGGTCTTCCTGTCGCTTCTGGGCGCCGGAGGCGCCGCCTGGTTCGGGCAGTTCCGGCTGACCACGCGGTCCATGCTGCGTCTCGCCTTTACGCCGGAATTGCTGCCCGAAGACCTGGTCCACGTGGCCTGGCAACTCTTCTGGCGCAACCTGCTGCCGCTGGCCCTGGCGGGCGCCGGGGTTTCCATCGCCACCGTGGCCTTTCGCCTGGCGACCACGCAGTTCGGCATCAGCCTCAAGAAGCTCATGCCGGAAGCGGCGCGCTTCAACCCCATCGCGCGCTTACAGGACCTGCCCAAACAGAACTTGCCGTCGCTCGCCCAGGCTTTGGTGCTGCTGCCGATGTTTCTGTGGGCTGTCTGGGTAGTGGCGCGCGACAAGCTGGACACCTTTCTGGCGTTGCCCGTGCAAAGCGTGGAGAGCGGCTTCAGTTTGATCGGCACTTCGCTCATGGAGCTGTTCTGGAAGGCCGCGGCGGTCTTCCTGATGTTCGGCTGCGTGGACCTGGCTCGCCAGCTTCGCCGCCACAAATCGGAACTGCGCATGAGCAAGCAGGAAATCCGCGACGAGATGAAGGACGTGGAAGGCAATCCGCAGATGAAGGCGCGGATCCGCCGCCTGCAGCGCGACCGCCTGCGAAAACAGATGATGAAGGAAGTGCCGAAGGCGACCGCGGTGGTGGTCAACCCGACGCACTTCGCCGTGGCCATACGCTACCACATGGACAGCATGGCGGCGCCGCTGGTGGTTGCCAAGGGCCAGAACTACCTCGCCCTGCGCATACGGCAGTTAGCCATCGAGCACCAGGTGCCGATCGTCGAGAACCCTCCGCTGGCGCAGGCGCTGTACAAATCCGTCGAAGTCGGGCAGGAGATTCCGCCGCACCTCTACCGCGCGGTGGCCGAAATTCTGGCCTACATTTTCAGACTCATGAACGGAAGGATGCCGGGATAGCATGACGCCAGCCAAAGCCATTGCCGCGCCGGGGACCGCCGGCGGCCTGCCGAAATGGATGCTGAACCTTCCCATGGAGACGTTGGGCGAACTGGTGGTGCCGCTGGCGGTGCTCGCCATCGTGATCGCCCTGATCACGCCGCTGCCGAAGTTCGTTCTGGACTTACTGATCGTCACCGACATTCTGGTGTCGGTGATCGTACTGATGGTGGCCCTATACCTGATCCGGCCCGTGGAATTCACCTCGTTCCCAACCACGCTGTTGTTATTGACGTTGTTCCGTCTGGCTCTGAACATCTCCAGCTCGCGCCTGATCCTGCTCAATGGCAATACCGGGACAGGGGCCGCCGGAGAGGTGATCGGTGCCTTCGGGAGTTTCGTGGTGGGTGGGAATTACGTGATCGGCGCGGTGATCTTCCTGGTGCTGATTGCGATTCAATATGTGGTGATCAATCACGGCGCGGTGCGCATCAGCGAAGTTACCGCGCGCTTCACCCTGGATGCCCTGCCGGGCAAGCAGATGGCGATCGACAGCGATCTGAATGCGGGGCTGATCGACGAGGTCGAAGCCAAGCGGCGGCGCAAAGGGCTGGCCACCGAAGCCGAGTTTTACGGCGCCATGGACGGTGCATCGCGCTTCACCCAGCGCGACGCCGTGGCCAGCATTCTGATCACGGCGATCAACATCATTGCCGGCTTCCTGATCGGCGTGTTGCAGCACGGCATGGATCTTCGCCATGCGATTGAGACGTACACGGTGCTCACCATCGGCGATGGCCTGGTGACGGTGATCCCGGCGCTGATGATTTCCATTTCGGGAGCCCTGATCGTAACCCGGGCCTCTAGCGAAGCGCGGCTGGGGGCCGAGTTCCATAAGCAGATCCTGGGAAACTCGCAGCCGATCCTGCTGGCGGGCGGAGTGCTGGTGGCGCTGGCCGCGCTTCCCGGCATGCCGAAACTGCCCTTCCTGGTGCTGGGTCTGGGAGCCGCCGCGGCAGGCTGGAAGATGCGCCAGAAGGAGGTGGCGCTGACCGCCCCGCCCGTTGCCGACGCCGGCAGACCGGCCAATGCCAAGGACAACGTGGAATCGCTGCTGCGGGTGGAACCGCTGGCCATCGAAGTGGGGTTGGGGCTGATCGGGTTGGTGGAAGGCGCGCAGGAGTCGCCGTTATTGCGCCGCATCTCCGCCATCCGCCGGCAATTGGCCGGCGACCTGGGGTACCTGTTGGCCCCGGTTCGCGTGACCGATAACCTCTCGCTGCGCAGCCGGGAATACGTGATTTCGTTGAAAGGCGTCGAGATCTCGCGGTACGAACTGCCGCAGGGCTGCGAGTTGGCGATTCCCACCAGCGCCGCGAGCGCGCCCCTCGAAGGCCAGGCCACGCGGGATCCGGCGTTCGGCATGAGCGCCTTCTGGATTCCGGCCGACCGTGCCGAACGCGCCCGGCATTCCGGCTACACCGTGGTGGACAGCGTGAGCGTGCTCGGTACGCACCTTTCCGAGCTGATTCGGCGCTACGCCCACGAACTGTTTTCGCGGCAGGATGCCAAGCGCCTGCTGGACCGTGTGGCCGTGGAGCACCCCAAGGTCGTCGAGGATGTGGTTCCCAAACTGCTGCCCCTCTCCACCGTGCAGCGCGTGCTGCAGAACCTGTTGCGGGAGCGCGTATCGATTCGCGACGCGGTCTCGATTCTGGAGGCGCTCGGCGAGGCCGGCGGTTCCACGCGCAATCCCGTGCTGCTGACCGAGTATGTGCGCCAGTCCATCCGTCGCGCCGTGGTCAGGCCGTATCTGAACCCGGCGGGCGACCTGCCAGCCTGGTTCGTCGATCCCTCGATCGAGCAAGCGGTGGAATCGGCCATCGAACACGGCGAGCAGAACAGTCACCTCTCGCTACCGCCGCAGCAGATTCGCGATATGCTCAATCGCATTTCCGCACGCGTCCAACAGCCGGAGACGCCGGTTGTGGCGATCACCTCCAGCGGCGCCCGCTATTTCCTGCGTCAAATCGGTGAGCCGACCCTGCCCAACCTCTTTTTCCTGGCCCACAACGAGGTGCCGCCCGGTCTGCGGGTGCAATCGCTGGGCAATCTTCAATAGCCGCCTACAGAAATTCCTCAACTCAGCCGATAGATTCCACGTGTAGCGTCCGCTGGTATGCGGCCGGAGAACGAGATGAAGATCAAATCCTACTATTCCCGCACCGTGGAGGACGCGATGGCTGCCGCGCGTCAAGAGATGGGGCCGGACGCGATGCTGGTGAACAGCCGCAAAGCGCCGCCGGAGGTTCGCCATCTCGGCGAGTACGAAGTGGTCTTTGCCAACGTGGCGGGCGCCGTGGCGCCGGGGGAGGCAACTCTGAGACTTCCGGGTGAGCGGAGCCAGGCGATTCCCGTTCCCCAGGCGTTGGGGAGCGACCGGCTCTCTACCGAGGTCGCCGAACTCAAGAAGGAGTTGGAAGGGATGCGGCACGCCATCACCCGCACGGCCTACGCGCCAGCACAGTGGATCGGCGTCTCGCAGGACCTGTCCGACGCCTATGCCATGCTGACGGCGGCTGAACTGTCGGCGGAGTTGGCTCGCGAGATCGTACAGGCAGCCGGAGACCGCTTGAACGGCCACCGCCTGCCGCCCGGGCGGGCCACGCCGGGGACGGGCGCCTTCGAGCGAGCGCTCACGGAGGAAATCTCCAGCCGGTTCACCACCGAAGCGACGCTGGGCCGCAGCCCCGAGACGCCGCGCATCGTGGCTCTGGTGGGGCCTCCCGGATCGGGCAAGACCACTACGCTGGTCAAACTGGCGGTGAACTACGGTCTGGCCGCTCGCCGGCCCGTCCTGCTGCTCTCCATAGATACGCACCGCGTCGCCGCCGCCGATCAGCTACGCTCCTACGCCGCCATCCTCGGCGTCGGTTTTCAGTTGCTCGAAACGGTATCGTCGCTGGCGCAGACGATCGAGGAAAACCGCGGGAAGGAGCTGATCTTCATCGATACTCCGGGGTTGGCCTACGGCGACCTGGAGGATTCCGAGAGTCTGGCGCACTTTCTGGTCACGCGCGGCGATATCGACACGCACCTCGTGCTCCCGGCCTCCATGAAAGCGGCCGATCTTTCGCGCATGGTGGATGCGTTCGAAATCTTACGGCCGCAGCATCTTCTGTTCACGAAACTCGATGAAACCAAGTCCTACGGGCCGATCTTCAGTGAAGCGGCACGCTCCGGCAAGCCGTTGTCCTTCTTCGCCGCGGGCCAGCGCATTCCCGAGGATCTCGAAGCCGCCAGCCCCGAGCGCGTGCTGGAGCTGGTGTTGGCAGGCGCCGCCGGCAGGGCGCGATCGGCCGCATAGAAAGCTGCAAGTGATGGGTGGAAGCATATGTACGGGTACACGGTGTCTGGTGAAATGACGGACGATGAGCGCGAGCGTCTCATTCTGGAACACCTGCCCCAGGTGCGGCTGATCGCCCGGCGAATCCAGGCCCGTCTGCCGGATAGTATCAGCATCGACGACCTGGTTTCCACCGGTGTGCTCGGGCTGATTTCGGCGATCGACCATTTCGATCCCGTCCACAACGTCAAGTTGAAAACCTACGCCGAGTACAAAATCCGCGGAGCCATTCTGGACAGCCTGCGCGGCTTGGACTGGGCGCCGCGCCAGAAGCGCCGCAAATCGAAACAGATCGAAGCCGCCATCGCCGTCGCCGAGCAGCGTTTGCATTGCCCGCCCACGGAGGAGGATATCGCCGCGGAACTCGAAATCACCCTGGACAAGTATCACGAGTGGCTGGTGGAGATCCGGGGGCTCAATCTGGCCAGCCTGGAGTATTCCGGCAGCGACCAGGGCAAGGACCTGCTCCACTATTTGCCCGACACCGGCGAGAACCTTCCTTCCGTGCTGCTGGAACGGGCGGAACTGGAGAAACTGCTGGCGTCGAGCATCGCGCTCATTCCGGAAATCGAAAAAACCGTGCTCAGCCTTTACTACCACGAGGAATTGACGCTTCGCGAGATCGCCCAGGTGGTGAACCTGCATGAGTCGCGCATCTCGCAGTTGAAGTCGCAGGCCATCTTGCGGCTACGCAGCCAGTTGGCCGAACAATGGCCGTCCACGCGCAGGATGGTCGGGGCATGAGCGCCGGGGGGGACCTTAACCAGATGACGGAGCAGATCCGCGGCCTGCTCGATGGCTGGGCGGTGGGGCTGGCCGAGGTAGTAGCTTCCATGGCCGACCAGAAACCCGAGGTGCCCTGGGAGGCCGCTACGGCGCCGCCGGCCGAGCCCGACCTGTTGTGGTGGGAGCAGCCTTTCCAGATCGCCCCGGGTGCGGCGGTCTGGGTTGCCACGCCCCGCACCACCTGGGAGTACGTCGGCACCCTGACGCTGAAAGCCGCTGGTCTCGAAACTGTCGAAACCAACGAGGCTCGAAACACCTGGTTGGAGATTCTAGGCCAATCGCTCTCCGGCCTGGCCCGTTCCATTGGCGGCGTACTGGGTCGCGAAGTAACCTGCGAGGCCGGCGTGGAGCACGCACCCGAGACGCACCCGGAAACCGCAGCCTCGCTTTCGCTCAGCTTCGGCGAAGCGTCCCAGTCTCCGCTATGGATCGGCTTCAGCCCCAAGTTGATGGAGTTCCTCTCGCATCCGGCAGGCGGCGAAGCGGTCGATGCGGTTCAAGCGCATACCCCTCAAACGGATGCCGGGGGCGAATCGGCCACCGCCCGCTTCGGCGATATGCCGCCAACCATGGACCTGTTGCTGGATGTCGAATTGCCAGTGAGCGTGTCGTTCGGTAAGACGGAGCTCCTCCTGAAAGACGTCTTGAAGCTGACTACGGGCAGTATTGTGGAACTGAACCGGGGTGTCAACGAACCGGTGGAGGTACTGGTGAATCACTGTCTCATCGCCCGTGGCGAAGTGGTCGTCGTGGAGGGTAACTACGGTGTACGAATCCAGCAGATTGTCAGCCGCGCGGATCGGCTGCGGAGTGTACGATGAACGCACTGCTTCTTCCCTTGAGTATCCTGTGCGGACTGATCCTCTGCGCCACCGCGATCAGCCTGTTCGCGGTCCATCGCGCCTATTGCCTGCTGCGCGAGATGCACGCTCGCGGCCACGAAAGGCAATCGCAAGGCGACGCCGGGCTACAGTCACTCCGAGACAGTCTGGAGGCCTTGGCCGCCCAACTCCACGATCTGCAGAATCACCCGCCGGTTGCGCCGCCGCCCGGCCTCCCCAAGCCCGGCCTCAACCTGAGTAAACGCTCCCACGCATTACGCATGCACCGCCGCGGCGAGGGGGTCGAACAGATCGCCTCCGCCTTGGAACTGCCGCGCCAGGAGGTGGATCTTCTCTTGAAAGTACACCGCATCGTGCTGAGCAGCGTGTAAGCTCCCTGGTTGACGGTGTCTCCCTACGCATCGTTGAACCCCCCGGCGGAAAGCCGCACCAGGGGGTCGCATGCCGACCAGGGCGTGCGGCCCACGACGATCGCGTCCCCCTCTGTCCGAACTTCCAGCGGGAAACTGGCGGGGGACTGCGAAAGGTCCAGCATGGCTGCGATGTGTGCCGGCAGCGGCCCTCGCACCGTAACGCAAAGCGCCGTGGCGGGTTCCCTGCTGCAAAAGGCGCGCGAGCGCCAGGCTTCCACCACCCCGGCAGGGGCGCTAAAGCTGAAGCGGGCGGCATCTTCCGCCGAGTCCAGATGCCAGAATTGTTCCAGGATGTGGTTGCCAGGAGGGCCGTCAACGGTATCCACCACGATGACCATGGCAGGCTTTACAAACAGGATACGCCGGCGATGAGTGAAACCGGCATAGGCGCAAGTTGCATCCAGGTAATCCCGCAGAGGCGACGTAATCCACTGGCGCACCTCGACTGAGGGCTTGTGGTTCCAGCGGAAGGGACCGCCGGGAATGGCCTGCTCCCGGCCGTCGATCCGCACGGTGTTGTGCGCGGCCGATCCCCGGAACCAATCGCGTCCGGCGGGGTCTGCCACATAGGTAAACGTGCCGGGGTCGATCAGGATCTCGCGGCTGCCGGCACGCGCGGTCAGGCTGAGCACGTCGCTGTGACTGTGGCCCCCGGACCCTTCGCCGAAGGGTCCGGCTTTGACAACGATCTGAACATCGTCCGCGGTCATAACCGCCGCGCCGGCATCGCCGAAGAACCGCGAGACACGCGGCGCCGGTGGCGCGCCACGAGCGCTCAACACGTCCGCTCCCAACCACCAGGCAGCCTGCTCGTGGAGATCGGCGGAAGCGCGCAGCCATTCGGGGCGGTTCAACAGCACCGAGCAGGTGGCCATGGTGGCGCGGCCAAACCCGGCGCGCTCGCCGTAGGGGTGGAACAGGCGGCCTCCATCGTCGTCCCCGATGAGCGGCAGCGTGCCGGAGACGCCGAGCAGCGCATCCAGATACTCCGCCATTGCCGCCAACCGCGTGTCGAACGTCGCCGGCGGCTTCGCCAGCAACCGGTACAGTAGAAAGAAATCGAGAGCGTAGACGTGATACCAGGCGGACTGCTCGAAGTGGCTGCCATCCCCGCGGACCTGGCGCTTCATCTGCCGCTCCACGATGCGGCCGCCAGTCGCCGCCCAGCGCGCCGCATGGGGAAATGCGGGAAACAACACGCCCAGCGCGTGCAACGCTACCGCTTCGCCCAGAAGGTGCGTGTTGGGCGAAAAATACACCGAAGCGTTCAACTCCAGGTAACGGCCATGACGCTCCAGGGCGGTCAGAAAACGCGCCCGCAAGGTTTCGGGCATCTCGCTGCCGGCCATGTGCCAGAGCCAGGTCCAGGAGAGCGCCCGGAAGGCCACCTCCAGCGCGCTGGCCCAATTGATTCCCCGCAGGAACGGGTTGGCATCCAGCCAGCTCTCCACCTGGCGGAAGGCTTCGTCGAGGTAGTCGCGGCGGCCACTGAGGAGAAACGCCTGTGCCAGGAGGGTGAGGTGCTGGTGACGGTTCAACTCCCAGATCACCTTGTGATCGCCGGCTCGCGAGAAGTCCAGATAGGGCAAGCGCCGGAAGTACGGCGTGCCCGTGGACACCTGGTGCAGGTAATCGCGCCGCCAGTCGATCGCCGGTGGGGTCTCGACCGTTACTCCCAGGACCGGAAAACGGTGAAGCAGAATCTGGCCGGCGATACGCTCCACCCCGGCGGCGTAGGTGGTATCGCGGAGGGCCGCGGCGACAACCGCCGCGTCCGGCAGCAGCCCAGGCTGTAAACCAGACCGCGCATGATGCGCCGCCGCACCCGCCGGCGGAAACAGGAACATCGCCAGGTTGCCCACTTCCTGGCACAGGCGAAAGTAGATTTCTCGCGGACTACGCACGGCGGTGCACGTGGCGCGGACCGGCCGGCACAGAGGCTTTAACCATTGCTTCCTCAATCGTACACCGTCCGGCCCGGACTCCCAGCCGGGACTCCCGCCGCCCCCACATCCTCCAAATCCCGCTAAACTATAGATATCCCGTCCGACTTTTTGCGGGCGCACTGCGTCTAGTCACAAGGAGCCAGAGATTTGATTTTTCGGGCGGTCGAAGATGCCGACCTGATTCGCCAGGCAACCCGGGGCAACGTGGAGAGCTTCAACCTTCTCGTTTCCCGCTGGGAGAAACGTGTCTACAATTACCTGCTGCGAATTACGGCCAACCGGGAAGACGCTCTGGACTTGACGCAGGACGCTTTCTTGAAAGCCTACCAGAACCTCCGCAAACTCGACGACCCGGGCCGCTTCGCCCCCTGGCTGTACCGCATCGCTCACAACGAGGCCTACAGCATGTTCCGCAAGCGCAAGCCGGAAACCGATGTGGACTCGCTCGCCCCCGAAGCCACGGAAACCAAAATCACCGTCGGCGGCAGCTCCGTCTTCCCCATCGAACTCTCCCTCGCCGTCTCCAGCGCCCTCGACCGCCTCTCCGCCGACCAGCGCGAAGCCGTCGTGCTAAAGATTTACCAGGGCTTCAAGTTCGAGGAAATGGCCGAGATTCTCTCCTGCCCGGTTTCCACCATCAAGTCCCGCCTCTACACCGCGCTCG
>OBLU010006868.1_pt1 | contig 10106 bp, 10 predicted proteins | sample 1518681 | NCBI WGS metagenome assembly OBLU01 (sample SAMEA3539304, study PRJEB22396) | soil metagenome | biome: tundra; feature: field; material: soil | place: USA | collected 2010-05 | depth 0.15 m
CCTCCACCACCGTCCAGGCTCTTCTCCAGGCTCATCCTTCGATTGGAAAAGACTGCTACTCTAATCGATCCCCTTGGACTCGTCCCAGACGAAAGCCTCTTTGGGCTTTGCGGCGGGAGCATAAATTCCAACAAAGGTACTAACCGGGCCCCCAACCCCTACCGGCCCGCGTGGTTCATGTCCGGCTGATACACCGTCCAGCTGTTGGCGAGCGCGATCTCTTTCAGATCAGGATTTGGATTGATTGCGTATGCATGTTTGGACATGGCGAGCATCTCGCGGTCCCAAATGGCGTTGCCAAACGCACAATCGGGCGCGGATTTGAGCACCGAACGAATCGCTTCCGACTTGCCCGGACCGCTGGGAACTCGAATGAGCCGGTCCGTGATCGTGCCATTCTCGACTGCGGCTTCGGCGGCCAGGATGCGATTTTGCGGGATGCCGAAGCTGCGCATGCCGGAGCGGATGATCCACTGGTTCGAGGAAGAAACGGCCCAGACGTCGCATCCGGATGCGCGCAGGCGCTGCACTAATTGGCGCATCTCCGGGAAAATATTGGGGCCGATTGCCTCGGCAAAATACGTGTCGCACGCTTGCTGTACGACTTCTTCCCGCAGTCCGCGATGCATCGTGGCCATTTCTCCGCACATGACATCTTCGGCGACTTGGCCCGCTTTGTAGTCGGCGTACCGCGAATGCGCCCAGCGGGCGATCTGTTCCGGCACCAGTCTTTTTTCCAGTTCCAGTTCCCAGGAAAAAAATCCTTCTCCGGCGTCGCCGGACCAGAGCGTGCCGTCGCAGTCAAACGCGGCGACGAGCGGTTTGAGGCGAAGTATACTTTCGACGAATTCGGCTTGAAGAGATGTGAGACGCGTCATGAAATATCGGGCCTTGCAGGAATTAACTCGATGGCAGAAGCGGTGGCGGCAAAGCAGCATACTGCTCCGGCGTATCCACGTTGACCGCTACCAGCGGGTCGTCCACCGGAACGTACTCGATCTCACTCAGGTGCGCGTGCTCGACATCGCGCGCATTCGATGTTTCCGGAGCCCTCAGAAAAGCCTCCATCATCTGGCGGCCCAGCAGAATGGGATGCCCATGTTTTCCCTGGTATTCGGGAATCGCCGCCCATTTCCTTTGTGCCGTGGCCCGTTCGAACGCCGATTCGAGCGTCTCAAGCGTTTCCATACGGACCGGCGGCCGATCGACGAGCGTAACCATCGCGGCATCGCGGCCGCGTTTCAGAACCTCCCGCAGGCCGACCCGCAACGAACTGAACTGCCCGCGCGCCGGATCGGGATTCACAACCAGCGACGCCCCATTCGCATAGACCACCGGAGCTACGGCGGCTTCATTGTTTCCGACGACGACCAGCACCTCATCCACGTGAGAAAAGAAGAGGCGTATGGCAGCGGAAAGGAACGTGTCTCCCAACGCCAACGGAGGCCACGGCAGCAGCGCCTTGTCGCGACCCATGCGGGAAGACTCACCCGCCGCAAGAATTACTCCGCAAAAAGCTGGCGTTCTCCCCATAAGGGCACGATAACAAACTGCCACAACTCTGCCAAGGACACGGGTCACGGAGATGCGTTAAGGATGTGCTTTACCGATTTTGCGTCAACTGAAGGTCGGCAGCTTGACCAGGTCGTCGTGGGGAACTCGTTCCATCGGGTGTCCAGCCTTGCGCCAGGCACGCAGGCCACCGGCGATGACGAACACTTTGAATCCGAGATCCTGTAATTGGCGCGCCACCCGGGCGCTCGTGGCTTCGCGCGCTCAAGTACAGTAGAGATAAATCTCCCGATCCTTGGGTAGGTTCTTAACTTCTTCGACGAGGTTGTTGGGTTCAATGCGGATCGATCCGGCAATGCGTTCGGAGTCTGCATCGTAGTAGCCGTGGCTGCGGACATCGGCGATCAGCATATTCTGAGCCGCCTCGGAGGCCAGTCTTCGGGCGAGCTCCTCCGCTGGTATGCGTGGAATCACGTCGAGCAGACGGTACTTGCGGTACACCCAGATTCGATAGATGACGTATGCGAGGAGGCCGATACCGAAGATGACCTCAGCGGCAAAGCCAGCGGAGCGCAGTCCGCGCGTGATGGCGCGTAGCGCGTCGCTGAAGAGATATCCCGCAAGGGAGTACGCGCCCACGTAGAAAACAGCGCCGAGGGCATCGAATTGCAGAAAATCTCCCAGCCGCATTTTCATGCTCCCGGCGAGCGGCGGAGACATGGTGTTGATGCCGGGGATGAACTTGGCAAAAAGCAGCGTCTGCTTGCCGCGCCGGTAAAAATACTCCGCCGAGCGCAGGATGCAAGTTTCCGGATTCGCCGAAAGCCGGCACAGAATGCCCAACAACGCCCACCCGCTGACTCTGCCCATGAAATAAAGAATGACATCGCCGCCGACCATCGCCAGCAGAGCTACGCCGAAGACGAGATAGAAATGCAGATCTCCATAGGCAGCGACCGCACCAGCGGTTAGCAAGGCGAGCGCGGCTGGCAGCGGAAGACCGATCGCCTCCGCGAAGCACACCGCCGCCAACAATAGATAGCCATGGTGCGAAATTAGTGAGAGCAAGTCGTTCATGGTGAAATCGAGTTTGTCCAGTATAACAATCCCGCCACAACGCTACTGTGGTCGACCTGGCGCAAGAACTCCTGCTAAAGTGTACGACCTCAGGTGTTACGAATTCAGGAGGAACCTTTGTCATCCCAAAGCCGGCGCTTCATCAATCTTCCGAATCGTCCCCCGGGCCTTCCTTTCAGCGACGCCGTGCTGGGGGACGATACTCTTTACATCTCCGGACGCATCGGCATCGACCCGGCGACGGGCGAGGCGCCAGAGAGTATTGATGCTGAACTTGACCTGTTGTTCGGCGGCTTCCAGGCTGTTCTCCGCCAAGCCGGCATGACCATGGACGACCTGGTGTGGGTGCAGATTTATTCGCCGGACGTTGCGTTGTGGGAGCGGTTCAACGCCGCTTACGTGAAGCTGTTTTCTCGGGAACTTCCTGCCCGCGCGTTTTTGGTATCGGGCAAGCTTTTACTTAAAGGGCGTTTTGAGATGCTGGGGATTGCGGTGAAGCGCTAGAGGTCCGTCTCACCCTGATATCAATTTCACAAAATTTGTCATCCCGAGCGAAGCGAGGGATCTGCATTTTGCGGCGAACTGCAGATCCCTCGCTTCGCTCGGGATGACAATTCTTTAAATGTGTTGATCGCGCACCGATTTGCCACGGGCTGTGGCAGTTACTAGCCGACCGCTATTTCTCTCGCGCCACCACGAACTCCGGCGCCCACAACAGCGCTCGCTTGATCTCCGAGTCTGGAAAGATGCAGATGGCCTGGCGCGCGGATTCGGCGTACCGGGCGGCCTCTTTGGAGGCGTATTCGAGAGAACCATAACGGTTCAGGATGGTGAGGATGTCGGCGTGAGTGACGCCGTTGAAAGCGCGGTCGTGCAGGATGGTTTCGATTTGGCGGCGCTCGGCGGCGGTGCAGCGCTCCAGCGCATGAATGACGGCCATCGTCGCTTTGCCTTCACGCAGGTCGCTGGCAACGGGCTTGCCCAGCACACTCTCTGAAGCGGTGAGGTCGAGCACATCGTCCACGATCTGGAAGGCTAAACCGAGATCGCGTCCGTACTGGCCGAGGCGTTCTTCCTCGGGCTCGGTGGCGCCGCCGAGGATGCCGCCGACCCTCATGCACACGGAGAACAGGCACGCGGTCTTGCGATAAATCAGATCGAGATGCTCCTGCAGCGAGATCAACTGGCCGAGCTTCTCCATCTGGAGCAGTTCGCCTTCGACCATCTGCTGCGTCAGTTCGATCAGCACGTCCAGGATGCGGAAATTGCGCTCCTGCACCGCGATCTTGAACGCCTGCATGTAGAGCCAATCGCCGGCCAGCACGCACATCGAGTTGCCCCACTGCGTGTTGGCGGCGGGACGGCCGCGGCGGATCTGGGCCTCGTCAATGATGTCGTCGTGGACGAGCGTCGCCGTGTGGATGATTTCAACGACGGTAGCGAGCTTTACCGCGCCCTTGCCCTTGTAGCCGAGCAGCTTGGCAGAGAGCAGCAACAGCGCCGGACGGATTCGCTTGCCCCCGCCGGCGCGCAGGTACTCGCCGATCTCCGTAATCGCGGCGACGTTCGAGACCGTATCGCGTCCGAATTGTTCTTCGATCGCGACAATGTCGTCACGCAGAAGATCGAATATTCCTTTCCCGTTGATAGACGTCGTCGTGCTCAATGTCCTCAGTTACTCCGGTAATTCGTGAACTGCAAATCGATGCCAAAATCCTGCTGCTTGACCATCGCGATCAGCTCCTGCAGCGTGTCGCGATCCTTGCTGCTGATCCGCACTACATCGCCCTGGATCGAGGCTTGCGCTTTTTTCTTCGAATTCTTGATCAGCTTTACGATCTCTCTCGCCTTTTCAATCGGGATCCCCTGCTGAATGGAGATCTTCTGTTTCACTGTGCTTCCGGCGGCTGGTTCCAGCGCGCCATAGGTCAAGCCTTTCAAGGGCACGCCGCGTTTTACCAGCTTTTGCTGAAAAACGTCATTTACCGCCTTCATTTTGAATTCATCGGCGGAGTGCAGCATGATCGCGTCGGTGCCCTCCATCGCGATCTGGGACTTCGAGTCCTTCAGATCGAAGCGGGTGCTGACTTCCTTCATCGCCTGCTGGATGGCGTTGGCCACTTCCGCAAGGTCGATTTTGCTGACGATATCGAAACTGTTATCGGGCATGAACTATCACCGTCAAAGTCTATAACGGCCTTCTAAATCTCCAGATTGTCATGCTGAAGGATGGCCCGCTTGAAACTCACAGCCCATGGATCGCACACCCCAAACATGTACTCCAGAGGGTAACAGAAGAGGCATCGTCTGCGAAGGCTGGGTTCGTGGCGAGTAAAGTGGGGGATCGAACTGGGCCCACATCTGGTAAGCTATTTTCAGGTTTAGCCATGAAGATATCTCTAAGCCCGGACGTTGAGCGCCTGATAGCGGAAAGGGTCAGTAGCGGCCGCTATCACTCGGCTGACGAAGTTGTTCGCGAGGGCTTGGAGTTGCTCCAGGAACGTGAGAGCGAGACGCAACGCTTGCCTTCCCAGCACGCGGCCAGTTTTGCGGCAGCGTTTGAAAGCATCGCGAAGGATGTGCCTGATGCCGATTGGGAAAGCGTACCCCGCGACCTTTCGAAGAACCTCGATCACCACCTTTACGGGGGCCGGAAAACATCCTGATGGAGCGCGTGTTTGCCGACACGGGATATTGGATCGCCCTTCTAAACCCTCGCGACGATCTCCACCAAAAAGCCACCGCGACTTTGCGTAGCTACAGCCCCGACCAGATCGTAACTAGCGAAATGGTTCTCACTGAGTTCCTGAACAGCTTCAGTGATCACGGGCCGCGTCTGCGCCAAGCGGCGGCAAGGGCGGTCGCATCGCTTCGGGATACGTCCCAGATCGTGCTCGTCCCGCAGACAAGCCAACTCTTCGAGAAGGCGCTGAAGCGATATCAGGACATGACCGACAAGAGTTGGAGTCTCACCGACTGCGCCAGTTTCCTAATCATGGAAGAGAAGCGACTCACGGCTGCGTTCACTCACGATCGGCATTTCGCCCAAGCAGGATTCCAGACGCTGCTACGCTAATCGATCACGAGGCGTCAAAGCGGAGTCTGATTTCCATCATACGAACCTCGGGTACTTTGCTCGCACTTATGCGCGTGTTTCTCGGTTTGCAGTTTCCGGCGCGATTCCAAAGAATTTGTAAAAATTTTGCGCGGTTCGTGAGCCTATCTCTTCCGCGGGCAAGCTGCGGAGTTCGCCGATCTGGCGGGCTACCTCCCTCACAAATGCCGGTTCGTTGCGCTGGCCGCGACGCGGAATCGGCGCCAGGTAGGGCGAGTCGGTTTCGATCAACATGCGGTCGAGCGGGACCAGTTGAGCCGCGTCGCGAATCGGCTGCGCCTTGGGAAAGGTGATGTTGCCGGCAAAAGAAATCATGAAACCCATCTCCAGCGCGCGTCGCGCATGCTCGACGCTTCCGGTGAAGCAGTGCAGAATGCCGCCCAGTCCGCTGGCGCTCCAGTGCTCGGCAATCATTGCCAGGCAGTCGTCCCACGCGTTCTCGCTATTGTCGGATGCACGGCAATGAATGATGATGGGCAACTTGGCCGTCCGCGCCAGCTCAATCTGTCTCAAAAAAACCGTCTTCTGCACGTCTCGGGGCGAATGATCGTAAAAATAGTCGAGGCCGATTTCTCCCCACGCAATCACTCGGGGATGCCGCGCCCATCGCAGCATTTGGGAGTCAGCAGCTTCGCTCGCAAGGTTTGCTTCGTGAGGATGAATTCCCACGCTGGCCCAGATTCGCGGATATTCCGGTTTGCCGTCATATTTTTCTGCTAACTGAATCCCGCAGTCGGCGGTGTCAGGTCCGTCGCCGTTACCGATGGCGAGATAGCCTTCGATGCCGTTCTGTTTCGCGCGAGCTAGTACTTGGTCACGATCGCTGTCGTAGCGCTTGCCTTCGAGATGGGCGTGGGAGTCGATGAACATGGTTGCGAGACCGTGTGGGGACGGGCGCCTCGCCCGTCCAAGCCGAGCGAAGCTCGGCAGCGCTATTTCAGCCGCGTGCCGAGTGGTACGTCTTCCAGGAAACTCGCCAGCACGGGCTTCCCGCCTTCGGGCGACGCGGCGACGATCATGCCGTTTGATTCCAGGCCGCGCAGCTTGCGCGGCGCGAGGTTCGCCACGATCACGACCTTGCGTCCGATCAGTGCTTCCGGCTCATAAGCTTCGGCAATCCCCGCCACCAGTTGGCGCACTTCCGTTCCGAGATCGACTTCCAGGCGCAGCAGCTTGTCGGCGCCCTTCACGCGCTCAGCGGTTTTCACCTGCGCCACGCGCAACTCTACTTTCGCGAAATCGTCTATGCTGATTTTGCCATCGGGAATGGTGGCGGCTGGCTTGGCTGCGGTCGCTTCTGGCTTGGCTGGCGCTCCTGGCTGCCGAGCTTCGCTCGGCTGGACGGGCGAGGCGCCCGTCCCCACACTTGTACTCTGTTCTTCCATTTTCTGCATCCTCTCGACTGCCGATTTGTCTGCTCGCGGAAACACGGCTTGCACCTCGCCCAGCTTTGTGCCGAGATGCAGCTGTCCCCACTGCAATTGCGTCAAGTCGAATTTCCCGATATCTCCCAGTCCCATCTGGGCCCAGATCTTTGCGGTGGAGTCGGGCATCACCGGATGCGCGAGTGCCGTTACAATTCGCAGAGCTTCGGCGCTGGTGTAGAGCACGGTTGCCAGGCGCGAGCGGCTCTCCTCGTCTTGCTTATCACCCAGAGACCAGGGTTCGTTTTCAACGATGTATTTGTCTACGGCACTGACCAATGCCCAGGCGGTTTCGAGCGCGCGTGAGAACTGGTACTGGTCAAATAGTGTGCCGCAGTCGGCGATCGCTTTTCTTGCCGCATCCGCAATCGCGGCATCCGCCGGAGTGTGCCCTGCGTGCGAGGGATAGGGTACTTCTCCCTTGAAATAGCGCGTGATCATGGTCAGGGTGCGGCTGGCGAGGTTGCCGAGCCCATTCGCGAGATCGGAGTTATAGCGCTGCACCAGGGCATCGAAACTAAACGATCCATCCTGCCCGAAGACCACTTCCCGCAGCAGGAAGTACCGGAGGGCGTCGGTGCCGAGCACATCCACGATGGTTTCCGCGCGCACGATATTTCCGCGCGACTTCGACATTTTGCTTTCTTCAAACAGCAGCCAGCCGTGCGCCGTGATGCTCTTGGGCAACGGCAACCCGGCGGCGAGCAGAAACGCGGGCCAGTAGACGCAATGGAAGCGCACAATCTCTTTGCCGATCATGTGCACGTCGGCGGGCCAGTACTTGTCGAACTTGGTCGTGTCGTTTGAGCCATAGCCGAGCGCGGTAATGTAGTTCGCCAGCGCGTCGAGCCAGACGTAGACCACGTGCTTGGGATCGTCCGGTACGGGGATGCCCCAGGAGAACGTCGAGCGGCTGATGGAAAGATCGCGCAGGCCGCCGCGCACGAACGAGAGCACCTCATTGCGCCGCGTCTCGGGGCGGATGAAATCGGGCTGCTCGGTGTAAAGGCGGATCAACTGGTCCTGGAGGGCCGAGAGCTTGAAGTAGTAGTTTTCTTCGTGAACGGTTTCCGTCGGACGGTCGCAAATCGGACAGGGAGCGCCCGGCCCGGCCGCATCCACGTAAAGCTCATCGAAAACGCAGTATTGGCCGGAGTAGGTCCCCTTGTAAATGTATCCGTTATCGCGGATCTTGCGCCAAAGTGCCTGCACGCCCTGTTTGTGCCGTTCGGAGGTGGTGCGGATAAAATCGTCGGGCGTCAGACCCATCCGATCCCAAAGCGCACGGAATTCCGCTGAAATTTCATCGGTGAACTGCTGCGGTGTCTTGCCCGCCGCCTGGGCGGCACGCTCGATCTTCTGACCGTGTTCGTCGGTGCCGGTCAGGAACCAGGTGTCATCCCCCAGCATGCGGTGCCGCCGCGCGATCGTGTCGCAGGCGATCGTGGTATACGCGTGCCCAATGTGCGGACGCGCATTGACGTAGTAGATCGGAGTCGTGATGTAAAACTTTTTGCTCATGATTTCGATTGTGCTTTCGCAGCCAACATTTCGAACGGTCCTGAGCTATTGGCTCTTAGCTTTTGGTTGTTGGCTTGTAGCTCTAGTGTCCTATGTCGTTCAAGCCTTTCGCTCAACTCGAAGATACTGCTGGATCGCTTCCTGCATCACCGTGCGAAGCGGCACGTGCTGCGCCTCCGCCAGCGTACGGCAGTCTTCGTATTCGGGCGCATAGTTAGAGACGCTGCCATTCATGTTGGCGATCTTGATCCTCACCGGACCCCACGTCGTGTCGACCGTTTCCCATCGTCGCGACAGCGTCTGGCGCTGTTCCTCGCGCCGGCGCACACCCAGAGTTGTGGTCTCGGCAAAGATTAGCTTGGTGAGGCGATTCGCGTCTTCCATTTTCGCAAGCACGGTGAGCAACGCGCCGGGACGACTCTTCTTCATTTGCACTGGGATGCTGAACACATCCAGCGCTCCTTCCGCCAGCAAGCGCTCCATGGCGTAGGCGAGCACCTGCGGGCTCAGGTCATCGAGATTCGCTTCGAGCACCGTGATCCTCTCATTCGATATACTCGGCGATGTGCTCGGCGACGTACTCGCGCCATCCGCGGGCGAAGCTTCTCCAATGGTTAGCCGGAGCAGGTTCGGGTGTTCGGGGAATTCTCGAGTGCCCGCGCCGTATCCTGCTTTCTCGATCTTCATTACTGGAAACGGCGAAAAGCGGCTGCTCAGCGTCTTCACGATCGCCGCGCCTGTGGGCGTCACCAGTTCGACCTGCGGTCCCGACGAATATACAGGCGCATCTCGAAGCAACTTCAGCGTCGCCGGCGCCGGTACGGGAAGCGTTCCGTGCGCGCACTTGACGGTTCCACCGCCCACGTTGAGCGGCGAGCATACCCATTCTTCGACCGCAAGAGATTCCGCTCCCACTGCGGCGCAGACAATATCAACCATGGCATCGACGGCGCCGACTTCGTGAAAGTGGACTCGCGCGATGGACGTACCGTGAACCTCGGCTTCGGCCTCGCCCAGCGCCTCGAAGATGCGAATCGCGGTTGCCTTCGCCGTGCTGCTGATCGCTGCCTTTTCGATGGTCTCGCAAATGTCAGTCAGGCTGCGACCGTGCCCGTGGCCATGTTGTGTGGGGCCATGTTGTGTGGGGACGGGGCTCTGCCCCGTCCGGGGCGGGGCAGAGCCCCGCCCCCACACGTGCGAGTCTTCATGATCGTGCCCCTGCTGCTCCCAGAAAACTTCCCGCGGCAGGTCTTTTTCGCCGTTGGCGTACACATCCACTTTGGTCGCCGAAATTCCGCCCCGCACCACCCGCGAAATCTCCAGCCGCGCACCGATATCGAGCGCCGCGACCGTGTCTTCCAGAAGTTTTGGAGACACCCCCGCATCCACCAGCGCGCCCATGAACATGTCGCCGCTGATGCCGGAAAAACAGTCGAGGTAGGCTATGCGCATAAAGT
>OBLU010006869.1_pt1 | contig 10106 bp, 6 predicted proteins | sample 1518681 | NCBI WGS metagenome assembly OBLU01 (sample SAMEA3539304, study PRJEB22396) | soil metagenome | biome: tundra; feature: field; material: soil | place: USA | collected 2010-05 | depth 0.15 m
TTCGATTACAAGGAGCCTATATGCCCATTACCCCAACCTATCCCGGCGTTTACATCGAGGAAATCCCCAGCGGCGTTCATGCCATCACCGGCGTGGCCACATCCATCACCGCGTTCGTCGGCTACACAGCGCGCGGACTGGACAATCGTGCCGCGGAAATTTTCAGCTTCGCAGATTTTGAGCGCGCCTTTGGCGGACTGGCCGCCGACAGCGAATTAAGCTACGCCGTGCAGCAGTTTTTTCAGAACGGCGGCAACACGGCCTGCGTTGTGCGCGTGCCGAAAGCCGGCTCCAAGCCCGCCACGATCACCCTGCTGAACGGCGTTGGTGGCGGCGCGGCGACTTCGCTGGCTGTCACGATGTTGAGCAACGGCACCTGGTCGGACCAGCTCATCATTGACGTGGATTACGACGGCGTCGCCGATGACAAAAGCTTCAATCTGACGATCACCGATCTGGCCGCCGGCACGATCGAGACGTTTGATGATGTGACGATGGACAACGCGAAAAATAATTTTGTCGAGGTCGTGGTCAACGACGTGGACAGCGGCTCGCAGCTCGTTTCAGTTGTGGCGACGCCGGCATCGGGACGGCCCGCCGCCAGTGGCATCACCGGCAACGACATTACCTTGGCGAACATCAAAAATGATCAGACCTACACGATCAAACTCATCCTGGATGCGCCGGCGAAGACCGTTGAATTCAATTTCATTACGCCGGCCGACGCCCTGCCGGGTTCCATCGCGTCGGTGTGCCGCTTGTTTGAGCGACAGGCCAACGCCGCGCTGGCCGCAGTCGTCGCCGGTGCGCGAGTGCGCTGCGTGCCGAGCAGCAGTCAGAAGGGATTGCGCGTCACTGCGCTGGTGCCGAACGCGTTCGACGCGCAGGTCACTTTCGACAGCGGCACGACCCACGACGCCGACGCGTTTCTCAATCTCAAAGCGGCGAATGCCACCGCGAACGTCTCGCATTACTGGCCCGACAGCCAGCGCGGTGCCGATGCGCTGGCGCAGAAAGACGCGAAGCCCGGCTCGGATGGCACCGGTCTGCCGCAGGCCGTTGATCTGATCGGCGACCCCGGCAGCTTCACCGGCATTTACGCGCTGGACAAGGTGGACCTCTTCAACATTCTTTGCCTGCCTGATGTCACGCGCGCCAAACCCGGCAATCCCGCCGTGTCCGATCTTGATCTCGTCAGCCAAAATTCCGTCTTTGGCGCGGCGATGACGTATTGCCTGGGCCGCCGCGCGTTTCTGCTGGTTGACGCGCGGCCAGAGGTCAACAACGTGCCCTCGGCGGTGGATTGGAAAAGCACCGGGCTAACCGTGCATGACAAAAACGGCGCGGCTTATTTTCCGCGGCTGAAGCTGGGCGATTCGCTGAACAACTTTCAATTGCGAACCTTCGCGCCGTGCGGTGTCATCGCGGGTTTGTATTCGCGGATTGATGCGGCGCGCGGCGTGTGGAAAGCGCCGGCGGGCACTGAAGCCACGTTGAGCGGCGTGCAAGGCGTGGCTTACAAACTGACCGACAACGAAAACGGCGTGCTCAATCCGCTGGGCTTGAATTGCGTGCGGCTGCTTCCCGTTTACGGCCCGGTTTCGTGGGGCGCGCGGACGCTGGTCGGCGATGACGCCGACGCGTCGGAATGGAAATACGTTCCGGTGCGGCGGTTCGCGTTGTTTTTGGAGGAGACTCTTTATCGCGGCACACAATGGGTCGTGTTCGAGCCGAACGACGAACCACTGTGGTCGCAAATCCGTTTGAACCTCGGCGCGTTCATGCAAACGCTTTTCCGGCAGGGCGCTTTTCAAGGGACCACGCCGCAGCAGGCTTATTTCGTGAAGTGCGACAGCGAAACCACCACGCAGAATGACATTGATGCGGGCATCGTCAACATTCTGGTCGGCTTCGCACCGCTTAAGCCGGCGGAGTTCGTCGTCATTCAAATCCAGCAAATCGCCGGACAAATCCAAACCTAGGAAATGAGTTATGGCACAATTCACCGTCAATTCCACCCGGTTTGATCCCTACAAAAATTTTATTTTTCGCGTCAAGTGGGACGGCAGATACGTCGCGGGCGTCTGCAAAGTCAACGGCCTCAAGCGCACCACCGAAGTCGTGAAACACCGCGAAGGCGGCGATCCGAGCAGCACGCGCAAATCGCCCGGCCGCACCGAGTATGAGGCCATTACACTCGAACGCGGCGTTACCCACGACACCGAGTTCGAGAAATGGGCCAACAAAGTTTGGAACTTCGGCAGCGGCCTCGGTTCGGAAGTTTCGTTGAAGGATTTTCGTAAGGACTTGATTCTCGAAATGTATAATGAAGCGGGACAGGTCGTCATCGCCTATAAGATTTACCGCGCGTGGGTGAGCGAATATCAGGCCCTGCCGGATCTGGACGCGAACGCGAACGCCGTGGCCATCCAGCATATCAAATTGGAAAACGAAGGCTGGGAACGCGATCAATCCGTGACCGAACCGACCGAACCCAGCTTCACCAACCCGCCGAATTGATTGGCTATGCGCGCGCTCTCGACCACGGAACTCTTGAGTGTCTGGGAGCGGGGGAACGGCCAGCCTCCGGTTCAACGGGCGCTCACGCTGCTGGCCGCAGCGCATCCCGAATCGTCGCCCGAAGAACTTGCCAGCTTGAGCATCGGGCAGCGGGACGCGCGACTGATTACGTTGCGCGAACTGACTTTTGGCGCGGAGTTCACCGGCCTCGCCAACTGCCCGGCGTGCGATGAAAAAGTTGAACTGACGTTTAATGCGGCGGACTTCCGGCGGGAAAATGAAATCGAAATTCCCGCTGAATTCAATTTGCAACTGGACGGCCACCAACTGCGCATTCGTCTTCCCACCAGCGCCGATTTGCTGGCCGTCAACAACCGGGAACAATTGCTGGAGCGTTGTTTATCGAATGGTCACGGTCAGTTGCCAGGACCGGTCATTGCCGCCGTCATCGAAAACATGTCACGCGCCGATCCGCTCGCGGACATACAACTCGCGTTGTGCTGTTCGAGTTGCGGGCACAAATGGGAAGCGCCGTTTGACATAGTCGCATTTTTTTGGACGGAGATAAACGCCGCCGCGCGCGGCCTGCTGCGCGAAATCCACGCGCTCGCCTCGGCGTATGGCTGGACGGAATCGGAAATCCTCGCATTAAGTCCGGCCCGCCGGCGCAGTTACTTGGAAATGGTGAACGCATGAGCGACTTCCTTTCCAATCTGATCGCCCGCAGTTACGCCGACCAGCCGGCGATCCGCCCACGCTTGCCGTCGCGATTCGAATCAACCTCCGCCGGAAATTTCAGCGAAGTCCCGTCATTTGCGCCGGAAATTACGACACCCAAAACGTCTTCGAAAATTTCTCCCGCACCAAAATTATTTGCTGTGGATCAGTCATCAAAAGGGAAACCGATTGCGGACGCAACAGCCGACAGTGAGAAGCAATCGGTTCACACAGGCGAGACGACACCAATTCCCACGCCCCGTTCAGATGACGCGGGAGAAATTGGTTTTAGTGCGAAAAAAACTGCCGTTCCGATCGCCGCTGCGCTCGGCGAAAAAAATCATGGCGTCACTGCAAAAACGCAGTCATTTCAACATTCTTCCGCACGCCCTGCATTTCAGGCGCGACGCCAGAACTCATTTTCACCAGATGAACCGCGTTCAACTGCGCCCACCATCAATGTGACCATCGGTCGCGTCGAAGTTCGCGCCATCCAGTCCGCCGCACCCGCGCCCAAGCCGGCCAAATCCGCGCCGCCAAAACTTTCACTCGACGATTATTTGCAGAAACGCGGCGGAGGTGCGCGATGAGTAATTTTCTCGCCATCGCCACCGTCACCGCCACGTTGCAGCGCTTTTTGCAATCGGCTATTGGCGCGGACGTGCCGGGCGCAAAAGCGAACATGGTGCGGCCCGATCCGCCGGGCCACGGCGTGCCCGATGTCGGCGTGAACATTTTTCTATATCAAATCGCGCCGAACGCCGCGTTGCGCAACGCCGATCTGCCCACGCGCAATGCCGCCGGCCAGGCGGGCCAGCGGCCGGTCGCCGCGCTGGATTTGCACTATCTGATGAGCTTTTACGGCAAGGACGGCCAGCTCGAACCGCAGCGCGTGCTCGGCAGCGTGGTGCGCAGCCTGCACGCGCAGCCGTTGCTCACGCGCCAGATGATTCGCGACACGGTCACCGATCCGGCATATTCATATCTCGCGACTTCCAATCTGGCCGACGCCGTTGATCCGGTGCGTTTCTCACCGCTGTCATTTTCGCTCGAAGAACTTTCCAAGCTCTGGTCGGTGCTTTTTCAAACGCCTTACGCGTTGTCCACCGCCTACCGCGCGTCCGTGGTGCTCATCGAGGAAGAACTTTCTCCGGTCGTGCCGCTGCCCGTGCGGCAGCGCCACGTCTTCGTTGTGCCTTTCCAATCTCCGTTCATCGAAAAAGTGGACCCTCAAATCGTGGCCGCCGGAGCCACCCTGACCATTCAAGGCCAGAATCTTCGCGGGGAGGTCACGAACGTGATGGTGGGTGGCAGCCCGATTGCGCCGACCACCGTCACCAATCAGCAAATCACCCTCACCCTGCCGCTGACGTTGCCACCGGGAGTTCTCACCGCGCAGGTGGTTCAAGAATTTGATTTCGGCAAGCCGGGCCAGCCCAAACCGCATCCCGGTTTCGAGTCCAACGTCGCATCGTTTATTTTGCAGCCGACCATCAATACCGCGCCCGTCAATGCGATTCGCGGGGCGGCGCTCACGATCACATTTTTCACGCCGATTCGACGCGAGCAATCCGTCGCGCTGCTGTTGAACAATGACACGAATAATTATGTCGTCCCATTGCCGACGCGTGCGCCGACCGATCCACCGGCGACCACTTCCCTTGACTTTGATATTCCGGCGACGCTTTCGCCGGGCTTGTTTTTCCTGCGCGTGCGCGTGGATGGAGCCGAAAGCGCGCTCACGGTGGAAACGAACAAAGCTGACCCGAAATACAACCAATACATCGGGCCACTCGTGAATATCACATGAACTGGAGCGAAGCCAACCAGCGATATTTGACCGCCGCCCTCAACGCGGTGCGCGATGCGTTGGAACAGCGCGCGCCGGTTGAAGCGCCTGCGCCGCCTGGCGAAATGTCGCCGCCGCCCGCCTTGGAAACGCTGTGCAAACTTTTTGGGCTTTCAAATTTCGAGCGCGGCATTTTGCTGCTGTGCGCCGGAATCGAACTGGATTCCAAATTCGCCGCGCTCTGCGCCAAGGCCAACGGCGATCCGCGCCGCGATTATCCGACGTTCAGCCTCGCGCTTGGCGCGCTGCCGGAACCGCATTGGAGCGCGCTGACGCCCGCCGCGCCATTGCGCCGCTGGCGTTTGATTGAAGTGCTGCCGGGGCAAAATCTCACGTCAAGTCCGCTGAAGATTGACGAGCGCGTGCTGCATTATCTTGCCGGGCTGAACCATCTCGATGAACGGATGGCGAACCTGTTCGAACCGCTATTTGCCGCCGGCGATTTGGTGGATTCGCATCGCGCCGTGGCCGAAAAAATCGCGGCGGTTTTGCGCAAAGGCCATCCGCTGCCGGCCATCCAGTTGTGCGGCAATGATCCCGCCGCCAAACGCGCTGTGGCGGCGGCCAGTTGTGCCGCCGTGGGGTTGAGATTGCACGCGATCGCGGGACAAAATCTTCCGGCAGATTCGCGCGAACTGGATTCGCTGATCCGGCTCTGGGAAAGGGAAGCCGCGTTGGGCGGCAGCGCGTTGTTGGTTGAATGTGATGAGACGGAAAATAATTCCACCGCGTCGCGGTTCATCGAACGCACCGGTGGCGTTTTATTCGTGTCATCGCGCGAGCGCCGGCGCATCCGTGATCGCGCCTGCGTGAGTTTTGACATCGGCAAGCCGACGTCCGGCGAACAGCGGGCGCTTTGGAAAATGGCCGGCGTGAATGGCCAAATGGAATTGCTCGCTGCGCATTTTGATTTAAGTGCCGCGAACATTCGCGCGGCGTCGGCGCAGGCAGGGTCGCCGGAAGATTTGTGGGACGCGTGCCGCTCCCAGGCGCGGTCACGGCTGGATGACCTGGCGCAACGCAACGAGACACGCGCGGGTTGGAATGAACTGGTTTTGCCCGCGCCACAATTGAACATGCTGCGCGAAATTTCCGCGCATGTCCGGCTACGGGCGCAGGTTTATGAGGCGTGGGGCTTCGCGCAAAAATGCGCGCGCGGTCTTGGCATCAGCGCGCTGTTTGCCGGCGCCAGCGGCACCGGCAAGACGCTGGCGGCGGAAGTTTTGGCCAACGAGCTGCGGCTGGATTTGTATAAAATTGACTTGAGCCAGGTGGTCAGCAAATACATCGGCGAGACGGAAAAAAATCTGCGGCGCGTGTTCGACGCGGCGGAGGAAGGCGGCGCGGTGCTGCTGTTTGACGAGGCGGACGCGCTGTTCGGCAAACGCAGCGAAGTGAAGGACAGCCACGACCGTTACGCGAACATTGAAGTCAGCTATTTGCTCCAACGCATGGAGAGTTATCGCGGCCTGGCGATTTTGACGACAAACATGAAGGACGCGCTCGATCCGGCGTTTTTGCGGCGCATCCGGTTCGTCGTGCAGTTTCCGTTTCCCGATGCCGCCGAGCGGATTGAAATTTGGCGGCGGATGTTTCCCGCGCAAACGCCGGTGGACGGACTCGACGTGGCGCGGCTGGCGAAGCTGCACGTCGCCGGCGGCAACATCCGCAACATAGCGCTCAATGCGGCATTTCTCGCCGCCGATGCAGACGAGCCGGTGCGGATGGGCCATTTGCTGCGCGCCGCCCGCGCCGAATGTGTAAAGATCGAAAAGCCGCTCACCAACGCCGAAATTGGAGGCTGGGAATGAAACCACAATCATCCATCAATCTGCACATTGAGGAACTGGTGCTGCACGGTTTCGCATCGGGCGACAAGCACGGCATCAGCGAAGCGGTGCAATCGGAATTAACGCGGCTGATTTCGGAACAGCAAAATTCCCCCCCCACAACAAAAAGCATTTCGCGGGATCACGTTGACGGTGGAAATTTTTGCGTGGTAAATTCGGCGAAGCCCAATGCGGTTGGCGCGCAAATCGCGGGCGCGGTTTTTGGAGGGATAAATTTGTGAGCACGCCAATTCATTCAGCTCCAGTTTCAAATAAATCAACGCGTGCGCGTTCCGGTATTTTTCCACAGCGCACAACGGCGATGAATGCGCCGACAAATTTGCCGCCAATTGTCCATCAAGCCTTGCAATCGCCCGGTGTTCCACTGGATGAAAACACGCGGGATTTCATGGAGCCGCGTTTCGGACATCATTTTGGCCGCGCTAGGATTCTTCCCGCTGGCGTGGCGTCAAATCAGCATTTTTTAAATGTCAGCACGCCGGGCGACCGGCCTGAGCAGATGGCAAATCAGTTGGCAGCGCGCGCGTTGAGAAACGATTTGCGGGAAGAATCGCCCGTCGAAACGACACCGCAAAATTTTGATTTCAGCGAGGTGAAAATTCACACGGACGCCGCCTCCGCCAAGTCGGCGCGCGCGATGAATGCGCTGGCTTACACGATTGAAAACCACATTTTTTTTGGGGAGCGGCAGTTTAATCCTACGAGCGCCGGCGGCCGCAAACTGCTGGCGCACGAGCTGGCGCATGTGGTTCATAGGGCAGGCGCGTTGCCATCGCAGGGCTTGCCGGTGTTGCGCCAGATGGACGATGAAAATAAGGAGGCGCGGCGGCAGAAAGCCCTGTCCCCGTTGGATGGTTTGGAGACTGTTCTGCCGTTCCTCATGGACGACGATGCGCCCGCTTTGATCAAGTGGTCGCTGATCCAGGAGGCCAAGTTCGAGAATCCGGAAACGTCGGACGAAAAGCAAATGTTCATCGCGCAGGGCTTGATCCGGGCGTTTGAGGAGTTGAAGACATTTGAAAGTCGAGCGAAACGGGGTGCGGACGGCGCGCTCATCTATACGGATTCATTATATTTATTGACCAACAAGGAGATTCCGTGGACCGAAAACCGGGCGCGAAGTTTGGATGACATCTTGCCATTCACGGAAAAAAATATTGCGGAATGGCAACAAGCTGCGAAACCGCCGCCCCCGGTCGCGCCACTGGGCCGAAGAAAGAAACCGAGTCGGCCTGCCAAACCGCACCCGGCGGCTGAACCGCCTCAAAGAACCGGGATCGCGCAAAACCTGACATTTCATAAGCAGCTTGGAATGACGCTCAAAACGGAGGCCGGGCAACGGCTGATCATGGATTATGTGGTGGCCCAGATTATAGGCTCGCGAAAAACGGCGCAGGAGCGGGCGGCGGCGGTGACACAGCTCGGCAAAAATAAAAGCTTTGATCAGCGCTGGGCGCCGCCGGATAAAGTGAGCTTGGATGATTGGATAAAAAGTTTTGAAGCAATGCCAGACGGAACCGAACTGACGCTGACGATCACCGACAGTTTCCTGCTGGAACTGCAAGAAGTGTTTCGGAAAGGTCCCCGCGATTTCGATCTTAACGTCGAGGGATTTCGTCAGGGTGTGGTGGCGGCGCGGGGCGGCGTGGATTTGGGAATTTTGGTTTTTGGAGTTGGCGCGACGGTGCTCACCGGCGGATTAGCCGCTGAAGCTGTGGGCGGCGGATTAATCGGCGAAGGCGTGGCCGGCGGCGGCTTGATTGCTGGCGAAGGCACGGCGGCGGCCGGAGCAGTTGCCGCTGAAGGAACTGCCGGTGGCGGCTTGTTCGCTGGCGGAGCCGTTAATGTTGCCCGCAACCTGGCCACCTATGCTTATCTCAACGCGCCGGCAATTTACGGCAGCGGAATGCTTTATGGCGGCGCGGCGCTGACAGGTAAGGCGCTGGCGCAACATTTGCAGCAAATCCGGCGGCAAGGTTTCCATCCCGACGACATCGGTGGTTTTGCCGAAGATCTGATGCCATTGACGGGTGGCATGGCCGATGACGCAAGCATGCGGACACCGAATAGTGGACGAGCGGCTCCGACTGGAGGCGGTAGCGAAACAAATGACGCCACCGAATTGGGCGGTGGGGTTAATCCCGTTGCTTCGGATCTTGGAGAAGCCGGGGAAGTTGCGCCGCAAGTGAACCAATTGACTGCAAATGGAAATGGTGCAGCTAAGGATCCGGTTGATCCATTGGGCAAGACGCAGCCGGTCTGGCCGTTGATAAAAAATGATCCGGCGCCGCCCACGCCATCCGCGCCGCAATCAGACATCGGCACGGCTGATACCCAGGAGATTCCTGCGGTCAATCCAACGGTTGATGTGGATGACACAATTCAGCCGCCAAATCCCCCCTCCGGCGGTGGCGGAGGCGATTCGAGCGGCGGAAGACTTCCGCGACAGACACTGATTGGCAATCCGCCGCCGATGCCGGCGAGACCACCTGCGGCCCCGATTTCTGGAACTCCAAATCGCCCGGGCGGCTCGGCCGGAAATAACGCACCACCGAGCGCGACGGATGTCGAAGTGATCCAGAGTAATGTTCGTGACCCCGCGTCTATCAAACCGCAAGATCCGGTGACGCATCAACAAAATTGGGTTGATTTAGGCGGCTCCGAAACCGACACGGCCCCACTCAATTATCGCGATCCAGACAGGAATATTCGTGTCAGCACAAAAAATCCGCTGCTCGCACCGGCAACGCGCGACGGCCTTCCACCGGTAAGCGGAGGGACGTCTAATTCAGCTCCAAAATCAATTGCGCCAACACCCGGTTCCACACCGACGCCCGCGAACCAAGACGTTGGCACCCGCGACACGGGGCCGGCACCTGTGGCCGGGCCGGTAAATCCATTGGCCAAGACCGCGCCTCCTGCGCCGAGTCCGGCGAATCAAGACATCGGAACGGCTGACACAGGAAATTTGCCGGCACCCACCGCCGCCGATCCACCGGCCAAAACGCCGCCGGTTTCGGCACCCGCGCCCCCGACGAAAAATCCGGCGGCTCCCAATGTTCCTCCAAGATCGCAAACCGGCGAAGCTGACGCTCAATCGAAATTGCCACAAGCTCGGGGACAGGTTGATCCGCCGCAAGCGATAAGCCAAGACGCCGTTGAAAAAATTC
>OBLU010006870.1_pt1 | contig 10106 bp, 6 predicted proteins | sample 1518681 | NCBI WGS metagenome assembly OBLU01 (sample SAMEA3539304, study PRJEB22396) | soil metagenome | biome: tundra; feature: field; material: soil | place: USA | collected 2010-05 | depth 0.15 m
CTCCTCTCGGTGCGTGTCGGCGGAAAAGGATCTGACAGGGAGTGGCGATATTGGGGTGGAGATATTAATGTCGGTATCGCCAGACGTGCCAGGAAAGCCGCGAGATCCCCAGCGCCTTGGCAACCTGGGTGAAGCCACGGCGCCGCACGTTGTTTTCGTTGATCGGTGTTCCGCGCCGGCTGCAGAACACCACATCCTCCGGCCCGGTGAAGTGCGGACGTTGCTTCAGGCACGCCAGCGCCTTCACAACGATGCCAGGAAGGGGCACATTCCGCTTGCGGTTCCCGGTCTTCAACGTGCCAACCTCGCCGCGGGAGAAGTGCTGGCGAACCACCAGCGCGCAGGGCGGCACTACCTCATCCTCGTAGGGCGCCCACTCCGGCGTGAGGTTGATATGCTTCCACTGAAGGCCGCGCAACTCCGAGATGTTCATGGAGGTGATCACTGCCGTCAGCGCCATCGTGCGCACCGGCTCGGCCAGCATCAACAAAACCTGTTTCATCTGATCCGCTGATAAGACGATCTTGGCGCGCACCGGCTCCGCTTCGGACACGTCAGCCATCGCCGCCGGATTGTCCCCACTTGCGAACCTGAGTTTTTTCGCCTTGGAGTAGATCGCGCTCACTGCCTTCCGAATGTGGCGGGCCGTGGCCGAGGACATGCCAGGCTTCTTCTTCCCGGTTTCCGGATCCAACTGGACCTCAAGAGCCCGCGCGATCGCGCGCTCAACGTCGCCGGGTTCCAGTGTGGCCAGCCTCGTCCGTCCCAACACGGGTTCAATCCATCTCCGGTAGAGGGAGAAATACTGCTCCCGTGTCGTCTTTTTCAATTTCAGCAAGGCTGCCGGCTTGTAGTGTTTCTCCCAAAACTCGGCGATGGTCATGAGGGCGCGCGGTTGTTGCGCAATCTGGTCAACCTTGTTGAGGTAGTGATCCCACGCGAACCGCTCCGCCTGCTTCTCCGTGAGTTTGCCTGCTCCGGTGCAGGGGCCGATGGTCACCGTCTCGCGCTGATTCCCTCCGTTCTGGTTGTAGACCCGGTACGTCAATAACCAGCTTCCGTGCTCCGGGCGCAGCCAACCCTTCCGCTGACCTCTCCGTCTGGACACTGTGTCGTCCTCCCGGAGAAAGGATACCCTTTGGCGAGCCTGGAGGGGAAGGGGAGCCGGCGAAGACACTGGGCGGCCTTCCCACAAACTCAATTCAGCGTTGGCGTTGTCCTCAGCTGTGATGATGCGCCGCACGCTACTTGGCGGGTGCAGTCGCGGGCTCAGCTTCGGTGGGCGGCTCGGCGGACTTCCAGTAGTCGGCCTTCGCCTCGGCTGTTGGTTTGCGGGCGCTAACCAGGACATTCCCTTCCAGGACGATGCTCTTCAACTCGCCGGGGCCGGTGGAGAGAAAGGTGCCGGTTCCGTGGAAGGCGCGGCTGGCACGTACGATCGTCCCGGGACTGCGGTCCAGCCGCACCACCGGGGCGTCCGTGAGCGGCGTGCGGGTCGCGATGTTGTCGAGTTGCAGCTCGCGCGAATCGCGGATCAGAAAGGCCGGTCCACTTTCCGCGTTGATCTGGACGTTGTGCAGTTCCAATCCTGCGGTATGCATGGCCTTCATGCCCGCTTTGCCCGAGGCGACGACGTTTGAGATACGCAGGCCGGAGATCGGCATTTCGGGCAGCCCTTCGACATTGATGGCCAGGCGCGCGCGACGGATTGTCATGTTGCTGATGGCGATGTCGCGGAACACGGGTGTCCGGTTCGAGACCGGCTCCGGAGCGTCGCGCCGCACCTCACCCTCCATCAGATAGTAGCTGGTGACGTTGATTGCCTGGCCGACATCGTCCATCACCCAATTATCGAAACGGACGTTCTCGATGCCGCCGCCGCGGCCACGCCGGCTCTTCAGCCGCACGCCCATCTGCGTTCCCGAGCAGGTCATGTTGCTGGCCACCAGGTTGCGAATCCAGCCGGAGGTCTCGCTGCCGATGGTGACCGCGCCATGCGCGCGATGCACCGTGCAGCTGGTGATCGCGATGTTCTCGCTCGGGCGGTTTACGCGCAGGCCGTCGCCGTCCTTCCCGGCTTTGATGACGATGCCGTCGTCGCCGGTGTCGATGTAGCAGTTGGAGATGCGCACGTTGCGGCTGGAGTCCACCGCGATGCCGTCGGTGTGGACGCCGGGGTAGGTCTCGATGGTGACGTCGCGCACCACCACGTTATCGGTGTACAGCAGATGGATGGTCCACATCGGCGAGCCGGTGAAGCGGACGCCTTCGATCAGCACGTTATTGCTGTCCATGGTGCGCACGAACGACGGACGCAGTTCCGGCGCGGCTGCCAGGTAGGCCTCGCGCGGGGCAGGCGTGTGGATTTCGAGGAGTTCCAGGAGGCGTTGCCAATTCGGCCCGTTGGCGCTGCCCGGGTCGCCGCCCGACGCTTTCTGCCGCGGCATCAGCTTCATCCACTCCGCGTTGTCGCTGGCCAGCACGCCGCGGCCCGTGATGGCGACATTTTCCAGATGCCGGCCGCCGATCAGCGGGACGGGCGTGAGCGCTTCGATACTCTGCTGCCTGCCTTCGGTGAAGGAGAGCCGCGCGGCGGGAAATCGCACCGTGGCGCCGGCGTCGATGTGCAACGTCAGGTTGCTCACCAGTTCGATGGGACCGCTGACGTACTTGCCGGCGGGGATGAACACCGTCCCGCCGCCCGCCGCTTTGGCAGCCTGAATCGCAGATCGGATGGCTTCCGTGGCGGGCACCGAGGCGTCGTTGCGTGCGCCGTAGTCGAGGATGTTGAAGAACGGGCCGGCGCTCCAGGCGGGCGCGGCCAACAAAAGGAGGAGCGGTAGCGGTTGCATTTCGGTCGGTGTAAATGATAATCAGTAATTGATATGAATGCAATGGCTGCCGCGTTCGCAGCGACTTGTTTGGTGGTCCCGGGAATTGCCCAGGACACGCGGAAGGTGGTCGAGCCTTCGATTCCGCCCGCCTGCACCACCCTGAAAGCGAAGATCGGGCGCGCCGCGACCTCGATCGCGCCGGAAGACGAAACCAAGCTCGACACGGCGCGCATCCAGGCGGCGATCGACGCCTGCCCCGCGGGCCACGCGGTGGTGCTCCAGCGCGCGTCGCAGCGGACCGACGCGTTTCTCTCCGGGCCGCTCGAACTGCGCCGCGGTGTCACGCTGGTGGTGGATCGTGGCGCCTGGCTGTTCGCATCGCGCAACCCGCGGGACTACGATCTGAAGCCGGGCGTTTGCGGCACGATCACCGAGCAAGGCCACGGCTGCAAGGCGCTGATCACTGGCGATAGCGTCGCGGACGCGGGCGTGATGGGCGAGGGCGTGATCGACGGGCGCGGCGGCGAGACCATCCTCGGGCAAAACATCAGTTGGTGGAACCTGGCGGACCGGGCGCGCACGGGCGGGAGCCAGAACAATCCGCGGCTGCTGGTACTGAACAAATGCGATAACTTCACGCTCTACCGCATCACGCTGATGAATTCGCCGAACTTCCACGTGGGCTACAACGGCGGCAACGGGTTCACGGCATGGGGTGTCAAGATCTGGTCGCCGGAGCGGGCGCGCAACGCCGACGGCATCGATCCCGGCAATTCGACGAACGTGACCATCGCGTACTGCTACATCCATGCGGGCGACGACCAGGTGGCGATCAAGGCGCCGGCGGGCGCGCCGACCACCCACATGAGCATCGTGCACAACCACTTTTATTCGGGACACGGCATGTCGATCGGCAGTCCGACGGATGGCGGCGCGAGCGCGATCCGGGTGTCGGACCTTTCCGTCGAAGGGTCGGACAACGGGCTGCGCATCAAGTCGAACATCACGCGCGGCGGGCTGGTGCATGATGTGGCGTTCGAAGACGTGTGCATCCGCGACACGGCCAATCCGATCCTGATGGACACCAGCTACACCGCGCACGTCAGCCAGGAGGACAACCGTCCGCCTGTCTTCCGCGACATCACGGTCCGGAACGTACGGGTCGAGGGCGGCGGCAAGGTGACGCTGGAGGGGCTCGATGCCACGCATCGCGTGGGCATTCAATTCGACAACGTTGTATTCGACGATCCCCAGCGCATCCAGGTGTCGGCGACGCATGCGGATGTAAAGGCCGGGCCGGGCGCATTCGATTTGAAGGTGGCGGGAACGGACGTGACGGTATCGGGCAGCGCGGGCAAGAGCGTGAGGAACGCCTGCGCGGACAAGTTTGTTCCCTTCCCGCTGAAGTGACCGATGGCATGAGAATTGAAGTCCTCAGCAAGGCGGAGCAGGTCCGGCGCGCGATTCTCGCCGATATCCTTTCCGGTGGATTGCGCCCCGGCGAGAGGCTGCTGGAAGCGCGGCTATCGAAGGAACTCGGCGTCTCGCAGGCCACCGTGAACGCGGCCCTTCAGGACCTGCACAACCAGGGGTTGGTGACCAAGCTGATGAATCGGTTGACCAACGTCAGCCGGTATACGCTGGAGGATATCGAGCGGTTGTTCGCGGTCCGTGTGCTGCTGGAGCCGGCAACCGTCACGATCGAGTGTTCGGTGTCTGGATCTCTGAAGCGCGAAATCACAGCCCAGTCTTCGGTCACCAACGTATAAGGCGTGGTGCTGACGACCTTCCAGTTCCTCAGACCCGGATTCTTGCGGTCCTGTATCCAATTGGTGTAGGTCGCCAGGTCGCGCATGAAGCTAAATCGCAGGGTGGACGTCGCCTGGAGGGTCCAGGGATTGTTCAAAGCGCCGATCAGTACGGCGGATCCCATCCGCAATTGCGGCAGGTCTATCAGTATGGACGGGCGGATCAGGTAGGACCTGCGGTAAGAGCGAAGGATCCCAACCACGCCGGAAAGGGCGGACGCATCCCCAAGCGCCACAAGGTCGCGAGACTGCTGTTCGTCAATCGAAACTGGTGCGCTGCTGGCCGGCGACCCCGCCGGGATGCCGCTTGACTGGGGTATCCAGGAAATACCGCCCCCCGTAACAAGCAGCACGGCACCAGGCGAGTCCAGGATCGGCCTCCAGAATTGATCCATGGCCGTGTTCTTTTGCCGGGTGAGCCAGACCGCTGTCCCAATCAATAGGACCAGCGAGAGTGCAGCCCCGGCATACCAAGCCCGGCGATTGACCCGCCAGAATCCTGGCCAGCGGACCCGTTGTGTCACTTGGGGAGACTTGACCACCTCTGCCGATGTGCTCACAGGTTCGAGCGCTGCGGGCTCCCCGACCGGATGCGGTTCCACGGTTCGCTCGGGGATGCTAAACCTCCTCTGAAACCGAAGGACGCGTGGGCAAGGTGGAAGGACAACCCGCCCGCACGCGAGAGTGCAAACTCGGTTCCGTATTTACGCAAACCACCGTAGACGCACAAGGCCGGCCGATTCGCGATGAGGATTCCACCAGCTACGTCGGCGCGATTGAAACCGCCGAAGAGTTTGGCCTCCGCATCTATACCGAAACTTGGCAGCGCGGCTGGTCGCGGGCGCAGACCAAAGTAGTCATCGGTGACGGGGCCGACTGGATCTGGAACATCGCCGAACAGCATTTCCCAGGGGCTATCCAAATCGTGGATCTCTTCCACGCCAGACAGCACCTCTGGGAATTGGCTGGCACGCTCTGTCCCAACAACCCGCTCCGTCAGCAGCGGTGGCTGAGCCACAAACTTCAGTGGCTCGATAACGGCCAAATCGAAAAGCTGGTCAGCGCGATCCGCGCCGCAACGGAGCGCTACCCCGAAACTGCCGATGCGATTCGCCTGGAAGCCAACTATTTCGAAAAGAACGCGGATCGAATGCGTTACCCCGATTTCCGCCGTCAGGATTTGTTTGTTGGTTCCGGCGTGATCGAGGCCGCGTGCAAGACCGTAATAGGCAGCCGCCTCAAACAATCCGGCATGTTCCGGACGGTCCGGGGAGCCAACGCCATTATCGCCCTTCGCTGCAATCGGCTCAGCGGAAAGTTCGAAGACTACTGGGCTGCCCGTCGGGAGGCCGCATGACCTTCACAGATTTGTCGTGCACCCCCTTGGAAGATGACCTGCCTCGCGTACCGGGGACGGAATCCCTGTTTGAAAAGAGAAGCCTAGAAGTAGATGCGTCCCACCAACTGAATCGTACGGAAACGATTGGCGGTTGCCGTGATGAGGCCGAAGCCGCTGGCGCTGGCCTGCGTATTGGGCGCCGCGAATACCGGGTGATTGGGCAGATTGTACGCTTCAAAGCGCAACTCAAATCGCCGCTTCTCGTCGATGCGGAATTGCTTGTTGACGCTCGCGTCCAACTGATTGATGCCATCGGCACGGAGGTTATTGAAGTCGGTCGGGAAGTCGCGCAGGTGATAGTTGAACGCGTCCGCGGCCTTGGTGTCGAAGGCGGCGGTGCTGAACGCCGTGCCGTTGACTTGGCGGTTATTCAGGTCGAGCGGCGCGCCGAAATAGACGTAATCGCCGGGGCTGGTGGAGCTGGCGTTCAGAAACATAAGCGGTGCGCCGCTCTGATACTGGTACACGGTGGTGATCAGCCAGTCGCCGAACAACGTGTTGGCCAGGCGCGATGGGAAGTGCAGCGCCTGGTTCTGTCCCACCGGCAGTTGATAGACGACCGCGGCGACAAAACGATTGGGGCGGTCGGTCGGCGAGACGCGCTTTTCGGGACGCGGGTCGCTAGAGTTGAGCCACGAAGCTTCTTCGATCAGCCGCGAGCGGATGTAGTTCACGGTGAGGTTGAGGCCGCTGGAAAAGCGCCTTTGCAAGCGCACATTCAGGCTGTGGAAATAGGAGCTGCCCACGCTTAGGTTATCTTCCAGAACACCGCCGCCGCCGTTCCACCCCGTGGCGCCATCGCCCACCGGAAATTCCGGGTAGCGCGCCAAAAGCTGCGCGACGGTGGTGGTGCTGGCGTTCTGGCTGGTGGCCAGACCGGAGAAGGGGTTGCTCACCGTGGGAGTTGACAGATAGGCCACCGAGGGATCTCGGACGCCTAGCGTGCTCAGGTACTGTTGCGGGATGCCGTTGAGTTGCGTGACCGCGATCGGCAAGTGAATCGAGTGGTTGCCAATGTAGAGGACCTCCAGCAACGTGTTGGGGGTCAGCGAATGCTGAATGTCAAAGTCCCAGCGCGCCGAGTAGGGGCTGAGCATGTTCGGATTGAGAAACGCTACGTTCTGTCCGGCGAAGGTGGCCAAACCCGCCGAGGAACCCGACGGGCGGGTGATGCCGTTCGGGAAGGGATTGCTCAACGAGATCGCTCCCGCCTGGGTCGGATTCAGCAGGCTGGTGCTCGGCGCCGCAATCGAGGTGGTCTGGCTGAAGCCTTCCTGATTGATCACCGGGCTGGTGGAGTAGGTGCCCGTGATGGCGAGGTCGGCGATGGTCACCGGCGCCTCGAAGACGCCGAAGGCTCCGCGGAAAACGGTCTTGCCCTTGAAGACGGCCGGTGTCCACGCGAATCCTATGCGCGGGCTGACGATGTGCGAATGGTTCTGATACACGGTGTTGTTGCTGGGGCTGGCGAATGTCAGGCCGCCCGGCACATTGAACGCGCTAGCCGGTATGTATGAATTCGGCTTCGCCGCGTACGCCGCCTCGGCAGCCGCGGCCAGAGGATTCGCCGCGGTCGTGTTGAACCCGTCGACCGTCCGTCCCCACTTCTCGTGGTATGGCCCATCGTGATCGAAGCGCGCACCCAGGTTGATCGTCAGGTTCGACTTCACGCGCCAATCGTCCTGGATGAATCCGCTTCCGTAATACGAATACCACGAAGCGGACGTGTTCAGATCGTAACTGGCGGAGTAAGGCAGTCCCAGCAGGAAGGACGCGAAGTCCTGGCCAAGCACCACAGTCGAGGAAGCGGAACTGGTCTGGCGCACCCAGCTATTGCCAGAGAAACTGAAGGTCCCCGTCGAATTGCCAGGCGTGTACGTGTTCAGCCGGTACTGCCGCAGATCCGCGCCGATCTTCAAAATGTGATTGCCCCTGATCTTTGTGTAAGCGGTGAAGAGCTGAAACGATTGCGATGGCAGATTGCTGGCGGCGGTAGAGCCACCGCTCAAACCCTGGAAATTCGAGACGCTGGAGAAGGTAACGATCGGCATCTGCAAGTATTGCGAGTTGGACGTCAGGTAGGACGGGAAGCCCAGCGTCGTCGGGTTGTAGCCCACGCTCGGTAAAGCATGAAACTCGGCCATACGCGTGAAGTTCGCGCGGATATCGATCACGTTGCTTGAGTTGATCGTGTAGACTTCATCCAGCGTGCCGCCCCAGTTGTTGCGATAGAGTAAGGTGCCTTCCGCCACATTGTCGAAGTAGTCGTTCTTCAACTGGTTGTAGCCGGTTCGCCGGAGGTTGAAGTACAGGCGGCTCTTGTCGCTCATGTTGTAATCCAGGCGGGCCAACTGGTTGTTGTAATCGTCGTTGCTCGTCGCGCTGCTGCCGAAGTTCTGGTAACCATCGGGACGAACCGCGGCGATGTTCGGCTGCGGATAGTACTGCAAGTAAGCCAGCGCGATCGGGTTCAACTGATTGGTGGGAATCTTGTTGCCGGGAAACGCCGTGCGCGTAACTGTGGTGCCGCTCAACGTTCCGCTATTGGGATCGTAAAGCACGGTGCCGTCGGTCGCCAGTACGTTGCTGAAATCGCCCGTGCGTTCGGCGGCCGTGGGAACGGTGAGGAAGGTGGGGGCCGGTTGGCCGTCTTTTATGGCTTCATACGCAAAAAACCAAAACAGCTTGTTGCGTCCGTTGAAGAGTTTGGGGATGTAGACCGGGGCGCCGGCGGTGACGCCGTATTGGTTGAAGTGGCTCACCGGGCGCGCCACGCCCTTGGCATTATTGAAGAAATCGTTGGCCGTCATGGTATTGGGTTCGTTTTGATACCAGACGGAACCGTGCAACTCGTTGGTGCCGCTCCTCAATACCTGATTGATGGTGCCGCCGCCCGAGTGCCCATTGGCCGCGTCCGAATCGAATGCCTTGACGCGCAACTCCTGCACCGCGTCCTTCGGCACGCTGAAGGCGAGCCGGCCATCCCACGTTGCGTCGGGAGAGCCATCCACCTGCAACTCGCTGGTTTGGGCATATCCGCCGCCCACGCTGAATCCCGCGGCCGCGGCGCTATCGAAGGGATGAATCAAGCCGGGTTGGCCGGTGGCGATCACGCCCAGAGACAAAGCCGCCAGCGCCGTCGGGGTACCGCCATTGAGCGGCAGGTCTTCGACTTCCTTGGTGGTGATGGCTTGGCCCGCCGACGCGTTCTCCGTATTCAACTGCGGCGCGTCCGCCGTGACTTCCACGGACTGCGTGGCATCGCCGACTTCGAGGCGGATATCGATCACCGGATGGTCGCCAGAGCCCACGTGGACGGCCTTGCGGATGAACTCTTTGAAGCCTTGGAACTGGGCCGAAATTTCGTAATCGCCCGGCAACAGAAACGGCGCCGTGTACTGCCCGCCGGAATCGGTCAGGGATTCATTCCTCGTGCCCGTATGGGTTTCGGTGATAATGATTTTGGCGCCCGCTACCGCGGAGCCGCTGGGATCGGTGATGGCGCCGCTGAGGGTGCCGCGGAATTCCTGCGCGAAAAGCCCTAACGGAAGGATGAATGCTGCTGCAGCTACCAGGCTGAACTTCATTTGCTAACCTCGCTCAAACTTTCAAATTGCCCGCATTCACAGGGATTGCCCCATTTGTGCTCTTGACTGAACTGTATTCGGTGGCACACGTCGCGTCAATGCTCTTCGGCTAAACGGATCTTTTAGTCGTTCTAAAGAGTCCGCCGCCTCGTATTCGCCGTTTTCGGGTGGTTGACTTCCGCACCCAGGAAAGGTGAGTGAAGTATTACCTCCCTAGCACCATGACCGCGAGAACGTGTTCGATTGGTCCTGGCGGCGATGGGTGGCTCACCGCCAGTACCGATTCCAGCACGTTCCCGCAGGTTTCGCCCTTGGATGGATCGGCGCCACAGTCCTAGTACCAGGGATTCGTCACCAGGTTGGACGCTTGCGGCGGGCTGCTGAAGGTGGCGCCGCAACCGTGGCACGGGTGCACGACATAAGAGTGGAATCGCTGGCGTGATGTGGGGCAGGCTGGCAGCCTGCGCGGCGGTTGGCT
>OBLU010006873.1_pt1 | contig 10105 bp, 4 predicted proteins | sample 1518681 | NCBI WGS metagenome assembly OBLU01 (sample SAMEA3539304, study PRJEB22396) | soil metagenome | biome: tundra; feature: field; material: soil | place: USA | collected 2010-05 | depth 0.15 m
CCCCGGCCGCTGGTGCGGCCAGCAGCCGGTCCCAGCCGGTCAGGCATCCCGGGCCAACGCTGGCCAGCAGTACAAGCGCCTCGACACGCTGCGGTGCCAGCTCGGCCAGCGACAGCGCGACGCCTCCTCCGTAGGAGTGACCAACCAGCACTGCCCGCTCGATGCTCCGCGCGTCCAGCTCCGCCAGGACCGCGCGTGCGTTGAATGCGAAGCCCCCGGCCGCCGCGCGGCTGGCTCCATACCCGGGCCGGTCGAGCGCCAGGAGACGCAGTTCGCTGGGCAACAGGTCAGCAAGCTGCCGCCAGTCCGAACCCGAGCCAGGCTGGCCGTGCAGCAGGACGACCTCATGGCTGACCACATCAGATGACCCTAGCCGTCGCCTTCATCCCAGGTGCGGCTGCCCGGCGAGCGGTCAGTACGAATGGCAGGGAGCACACAGTCAAATGGCCCCGCCGGACGTCATACTAATGGTGGACAATTTACTACAAACCCGTCATACGCTGTATGGCGAGGAGTCGTTCATTTCCAGGGGGACCGATGCTCGTAACCTGTCACCGTCCTGCGCGGCGCCGACACTCGCTGATCAGCGTCGCTGCGCAGGCATGCACGCTGCGATGATCGCCGTCGGCATCGTGGACGATCACCCGATCGTCCGGCACGGCATGTCACACCTGCTGGAGCAATGGCCAGGCGTTACGGTCGTCGCGTCCGGGGCCACCGTCAGCGAGCTGGGCAGCATTGACTCGCTCGACGTTGTGGTGCTTGACCTGTACCTCGGCAGCGACGATCCCGCGCTGGAGTCGATCACCCTGCTCGCGGCGTCGACACCGGTCCTGGTTGTTTCGGCGTCTGCCTGCCCGGCTGATGTGCTGGGCGCGATCCGAGCCGGAGCGAGCGGCTATCTCACCAAGGACTGCCAGCCTGAACTGCTCGCCGCAGGCGTGCTGACAGCGGCGTCCGGCGGGTTCACGCTGACCAGCGAACTCGCCGATATTGTCCAGTCGGCGCGGCCGCGCGACACTGGCCCCGATGGCGACACCCCGGCACATGTCCGCCTCTCGCCCCGGGAGGAACAGACCCTGAGTTACATCGCACGCGGATTCACCCACGAGCAGATCGCGACACGGCTAGGCATCCGCAAGTCGACCGTGAACACTTATGTCGAGCGCATCCGCGACAAGCTCCAGGTCGGCAACAAGGCTGAGCTGACGCGGGCCGCGCTGGCCCGTCCCGGCGCGTTCCGGCCAGCCACGCGCTGATGCGCGCCGTGCGCGCAGTCGGTGCCGACCACGGTGAAGTGATCGTTGTCCGTGCCTACCTGCTGATCCGCATCGTCGCCGTGCTGCAGCCGGTGATGGCGGCTGTGACCTCCGCGCAGCACCGCTCGCTCGTGGCGGCGGCCGGGCTGATCGCCGTTCTCGCGGCGCAGAGCGCCCCCCTCGTCACTGTCACCCTGATCCGCCGCCAGATGCCGCCGACCTGGCTGACCAGCCTGGAGATGGCCGCGTTGACTGGTGAACTGGTCGTGGGCGCCCACATCCATTTGTCGGTCTACGGTCAGACATGGACGTATTTCGTTTACCAGTACAGCTTGATCGTGATCGTCGGGGTGGGGCAGTCCGTCAGGCGACTGCCCGTCATGCTCGCCATCAGCGCGGTGCCGGCGACGGTCTACGCCGTCGTCAGCATCACGCAGCTAGGCGAGATGCCAGGCAACGCGGCCCTCGACGCCGCGCCGTACCTGCTGCACAGCGGTGTCGCGTGGCTGGTCACGAACGCGCTTCGGCGCAGCAGCCAGAAGGTGGACGAGGCGCACCGCATCCTGACCGACCGTGAGGTGGAACTGGCCGGGGAACGGGAGCGGGCACGCCACGCGCGGATGCTGCATGACCGGGTCCTGCAGACCCTCGAGGTCGTGGGGCAAGGCGACTGCGTCACTGACCCGGTCCTGCGCGGTCATGTGCGCGCCGAAGCCGTCCGGCTGCGCTCGTTCGTCCGCGGCGAGCCGGACAGCACCGTAACGGACGGCACTGCTGCGGATCTGCCGGGAGCGCTGGCCGCGGTGGCCCAGGAGATGACGCGGTCCGGCCTGGCGGTGCAACTGAACACCGCGCAACTGGCCAACGCCCTGCGCTGGCGGGCCAAACCCAGTGCCGAAACCACCCAGGCTCTGGCCGGTGCGGCCAGGGAAGCCCTGGTCAACGTGCTCAAGCACGCCGACACCCGGAGCGCGGTGGTGCACGCCGAACTCGACATGACGACCCTGACTGTCAGCGTGCTCGACCACGGCTGCGGCTTCGATGACCGGGTCCGGGAACCGGGTTTCGGGCTCACCACCTCGATAGGCAGCCGGATCGCCGCGGTCGGCGGGGAGATGTCGATCGAGTCGAAGCCTGGTATGGGCACCTACGTGGAGTTGCGAGTCCCGGCACCCGTTCATGCGGGCGCGCCTGGTTGACGCCGGGGCCAGGAGCCCTTCTCGTCCTGACGGACGACGCCGTTGTGGTGCTAACGCACGACTTGATCGGCTACATCGGCCGGGCGGAGCCTTGGCGCAGCAGGGCCTGTTCGCCAGGACCTGTGCGGCTGCGGGTGTGCCAAGCGCGCTGCCGCCCAGACGAACCGGAGAGGCCATGCCTCATAGCCGCCATCGCGTCCTGCTCGCCGCCCTCGGACTGGCGGCGTGCGCCGTCGTTGGAACATCGCCGCTGGCCGCCCCATCAGCGATTGCCGCGGGCGCCGGCTCGCCGGCGCCCGCACAATTGTCGGCGCAGGCCACTGCCACGCAGCAAGAGCCACTGCTGGAGGTGGCGAACGAGATCCTCCAGTTGACCGGGCAAGGCACCACAGCCGGCTACTCCGGCTACGGCGACGTCGCCATCTCGGTGCCCACTGACCTGGTGACGCTGTACTGGCATGGGAGCGTGCCCGCCGCGTTGCAGGTCCGGCTCGCCCGCCTGCGGGCCACCGCGCCAGTCCAGGTCATCGCGGCGCCGTATACCTGGCAGCAACTGGAAACGCAGACGCAGCAGATCGCCGCGGACGAGGCTGGCCTGCGCGCCGACGGCTACACCGTCTCCCGCGTGGGGCCGGAGCCGGGGGCCACCGGCCTCCAGGTCGGTGTCGACTACGCTCGTTCCGGTGCGCTAGCCGCCGCGACCACCGTCACCGCCCCGGCGAAAGCGGCGATGGCCCAGGCGGCAGTGCGGCAGATGATTTCCGGCCTCGCGCCGGTGACCATCTCGAACGCTCCAGTGGCCGAAGCTACCGGAAGCCGCAACCTCGACAACCCGCCATTCTGGGGTGGCTCGCGCATCGTCCGGCCGGGCAATATCGTCTGCTCGACAGGCTTTTCGGTGATCAGCGGTTCGACTCACGAGATGGTCACGGCGGGGCACTGCGGTGGCATCAACACTCCCTGGCAGACCGGCATCTCCTACGGCTCGGGCCTCGCCATGGGCACCGAGACCGCACGTGCCCCGTGCTGTGATACGGCGATCATCAAAGTTGGCAGCAACCAGGGCGACATCTACGACCACGCCTGGAACTCAACTACGGGCGAGGCCATTATCGGGCCCTTGACATCAGTTGGCGGCACAGGGATCTGCACGGAAGGCGCGACCTCGGGTGTGCGCTGCAACATCAAGACCCTCGAAACCGGCCAGGTGGTGACCTTCACCAACGAGGACGGCAGCACGTTCACGTCCGCGAACGAATCGCTCGGAGTCGAGCTATCCGCCGGCCAGCAGGCCGATGCGGGAGGTGACAGCGGGGGACCCGCGATCGTCAACAGCAGGACCGCCGGGCATGTCTATGCCACTGGCACGATCAGCGGCGGTTACGGAGCGGTTACGTGCAGCAGCGCCGACGCCCCCAACGTGGTCAGGGCCTGTTACGGGGAAGTGTGGTTCGAGGCAATCACTCCCATCCTCAGTCAGTGGCACGCGCAGCTGATGACGGGCTGACCAGCCACCAGGCCGGCGCTGGCAGCAGGCGGCCGATGATCGGCACGCTCGACGGGTGATTCAGGAAAGCAATCTCATGGAGGGTTGTGTGAGCGGTACTCGCAGGTGGCGGCTGATGTTCACGACGGCTGCCGCGGTCTTGTCCGTGCTGGCCGGGGTTCCGGCAAGCACCGCCTTCGCTGGTCAAGTGACCCGGTCGGCCGCGGCCGGCGCTTCGTCCGGCTGTCCCGCGCCGACGGCGGGCCAGGTGACCTGCGCGGCCCTGGTCGCCCCGGGCAGGACGGCGAAGGCGTCCCTGGCCGCGGGGACGCCGCCGGCCGGGATCTCGCCGGCTAACCTGCGGGACGCCTACGGCTTCCAGTCGTCGTCCGAGGGGATGCGGCAGACCGTGGCCGTGGTGGTGCCCTACGACGACACCTCCGCGGAGTCCGACATGGCCACCTACCGCAGCCAGTTCTCCATTCCGCCGTGCACCGCGGCGGATGCGTGCTTCTCGAAGGTCGACCAGACCGGCGGGACAAGTTACCCGGCGGCCAACGCGGCATGGGCCCTGGCGACAGCGGAGAGCCTGGACATGATCTCGGCGGTCTGCCCGAACTGCCACATCCTCCTGGTCGAGGCCAACTCCCCGGCCATCACCGACGTCGGCGCCGCGGAGAACGAGGCGGTCACCCTCGGCGCCAGGTTCGTGACCAACGCGTGGCTGACCCCCGAGGCCACCTTCGGCACCAGCGAGCCCACCTACGACAGCAGCTATTTCAACCATCCAGGCGTTGCCATCACCGCCCCGGACGGCAATGGCGGCTACGGCACGTTCTACCCGGCCGCCTCCCCTGACGTCACCGCTGTCGGCGGGACCACGCTGACCGCGTCTAGCACCGGATCGCGGGGCTGGACGGAAACAGCATGGAGCGGCACGGGCTCCGGCTGCTCGCCGTACGAGGCCAAGCCGTCATGGCAGGCGGACACCGGCTGCACCACCCGGATGCTCAACGACGTGTCCGCCGTCGCCGACCCGGCCACCCCGGTCGCGGCCTATGACACCACCAGCGGCGGCTGGGTCCCGGCCGCCGGGACCTCGGTCGCGGCCGCCATCATCGCGGCCGCGTACGCCCTGGCCGGCACCCCCGCCGCGGGCAGCAACCCGGCCTCCTACCCCTACGCCCACACCGGCCTGATCAACGACATCACCACGGGATCCGACGGCACCTGCTCGCCCGCCCCCGCCTACTTCTGCGCCGCGGGGACCGGCTACGACGGGCCCACCGGCGTCGGCACCCCCGCCTCGGCGATCCCGTTCACGTCCTCCGGCACCAGTCCGGCCGGCCTGATCAGATCCGGGATCGAGGGCGAATGCCTGGACAATCTGACCGGTGGCACGGCAAATGGCAACAGGGTTGACATCTGGTCGTGCAACGGCGGCACCAGCTCGCAGCTGTGGACCGTGCAGGCCGACGGCACCATCCGCATCGACGGCAGGTGCCTGGACAACAAGGGCAACGTCAATGCCGACAGCAACCCGGTCCAGCTCTATACCTGCATCGGCTCGCCGGCCCAGCAGTGGCGGCCCCGCTACCCTAGCCAGCTGGAAAACCCAGCCACCGGCAAATGCCTGAACGACCCTAACGGCACTACCACCAACGGCACCCAGCTCATCATCTTCACCTGTCACCAGACCCCGAACGAGGAGTGGACCCTGCCCTACCCGACGCCGACATCCTCGGGCGAGATCACATCCGGGGTCCCGGCGGCCGGCGCGACAACACCAGGCGGCGAGTGCCTCGACAATTTCACGGGTGGCACGGCCAACGGCAACAAGGTTGACATCTGGACCTGCAACGGCGGTGCCAGCTCGCAGCTGTGGACCGTAGCGGCCGACGACACCATCCACATCGCGGGCAGGTGCCTGGACAACCACGATAACGGCGCTGCCAACGGCAACCTGGTCCAGCTCTACCAGTGCATCGACTCGCCCGCACAGCAGTGGGTCGCCCAGTCCGACGGCTCCCTGTTCAACCCGGCGACGGGCAGGTGCCTCGACGACCCGAACTCCACCACCATGAACGGCACCCAGCTCCAGATCTACACCTGCAACGAGTCCGCCGCGCAGCGGTGGACCCTTCCGTCTTGACCACGATGACGCACTTAACCGGGCCGCGGTGCCCTCCCTGGCAGTGCCGGTGACTGCCCCCTCCCCGCTCGCCTCCGGTAGCCGCCTACGCGGCGGCGCCGGCGGCAGCCCCGGCTTGACCCGTGGAGATGCGTGATGCGGATGTGGTCTTTCCTGCCTGCCCGGGTGCCCGGCGGGCTGCGCGCGGTGCGGACGCTGGCGTCCCGGGCGAACAAGGTGACCGCGGCGGCCACCGCCCTCGTGATGGCCGTCGCGCTGACCGTAGTGGCGGTGCAGATCGCCGCGCCTGGGCACCCCGGTCCGCCGGTGCAGCAGCTGGGCACGGCGGCCGGGCGGCCGCACCGGGTGCCCGCGTCCGCGACCCTCGCCCGGCTCGTCAACGACACCGTCGTGCCGCTGCCTGCACGGGGCGCGAAAGGCACACCGGCGGTCGCCGCCGCCGGTGTGCTACCAGCCGGCCAGCGGCCACGGGGAGCAGTGCCCCCGGCGTCGAAGCTCCCGCGGCTGAACCTCGGGGCGCGGGCAGCGCGGGGACACGACCGGCTGCGGACAATGCGGCCACCCGCCCCTGCGCCGGTCAGCGGATTCAACACGCAGACGAGCCGGCTGGAGGCCGCCGGGACCTCGGCCACGCAGGAGGTGTACCAGAACGCGGACGGCACGAAGACCGCGATGATCTACCAGGCGCCGGTGAACTACCGACAGCCGGACGGGTCATGGGCCCGGATCAACACCAGCCTGATCCCTGCGGGCAGCCAGGGAGCCGCGACGGTCACGCCGTCACCGGATGCCTCGCACGTACCTTCTTCCCCGCCGCCGCTCACCTCGCCCTCACCAGTTCTTGTCACACCGACTCTTGTGAGCCCGCCGGCCAGCGGGCCGGCGTCGGCGACACCATCGCTGGCGTCGTCGGCACCTGCACCGCCCACGCCTACGCCCGATGCGGTCCCCTCCTCCGCATCGGCGTCGTCGTCGGCCCCTGGCCAGGCGTCCGCAGGCTGGCGGGAGCGCTCAGCCGCCCAGCCATTGACGTTCGCGCCGTATGCGGACGGCAGCCCGCTCGCACTCCTGCCGCTCGGCGGCGGCCGCTCGGTAGGCCTCGCCGTGCAGGGCGCCGCGCATGTGGCCGGCACTGCGCAAGGTGGCACGCTGACCTACCCGGACATCAGCCCGGACGCGGATCTGCGTCTCGTCGCCGGGACCGGGATGGTCGACGAGCAGCTAATTCTGCGCTCGGCGAGCGCCCCGGATAGCTGGGTGTTCCCGCTTCGGCTTGCCGGCCTGCACGCGCTCACCGGGCCGGGCGGGATCATCGAGTTCGCCGACGCGGCGGGCAAAGTCCAGGCGGTGGTGCCGCACGGGCTGATGACCGACTCGAAGATCGACCCGCACTCCGGCAGCGGCGCGGTGTCGGACGGCGTCAGCTACACGCTGACCACGGCCGGCGGCCAGCCCGCGATCAAGATGAGCCTGGACACGTCCTGGCTGGACGCGGCAGCGCGGGTGTTCCCCGTGACGGTCGACCCCAGCGTCAGCTCCGTCAACAGCAACGGCACGACGTACGTGCTGTCGCCCTTCAATTCGGATTTCTCCGGCGACCCGGAGATCGACGTCGGCACCTACGACGGGGGCACCAACGTCGGCAAGGCGTTCCTGAAGTTCGACAGCGTCTCGTCGTCGCTGGCCAATGACAACGTCCTCGGGGTGCGCCTCGGCCTGTTCAACTCCTGGTCCTACAGTTGCTCGCCGCGGGCGGTCTCCGTCTACCCGGTGACCTCCTCATGGTCGGCCGCCGGGGCCAAGTCCTACCCAGGCCCGTCCACCGGCGCGCCCGTCGGCTCCGCGTCGTTCGCGACCGGGTGGGTGCCGCTCGGGTCGACCACCTCACCGTGCCCGGCGGCGTGGGAAGGGATCAACCTGAGCCAGGCCGGCACCAATCTGGTGAACGGCTGGACGCACGGCACGACACCGAATGACGGCCTCGCCCTAGGCGCTTCCTCCAGCGATAGCTACGCGTGGAAGAAGTTCACCTCCATCAACAACAGCACCGGGGACCCGTTCCTCGCGATCACCTACACCCCTGACGGTGCCCGGTACGAGCTGGCGTCCACCAAGCCGGTGCAGCAGGTCGAGCCGAACTCCAGCGGCGTGCTGGCGATCAAGGTCACCAACACGGGGTCTGTCACCTGGACGCCGACCAATGGGTACGAGCTGTCCTACGAGGCCTACAACTCCGCGGGCAAGCTGGTGGCCAGCCACCCCGTATTCACCCCGATGCCGTCTGCCGTGGCGCCGGGCGCCACGGTGACGGTGAACGCCAAGGTGAACGCGCTGCCGGTGGGCAGCTACGCGATCAACTTCGACATGTTCTCGGGCGCGACCGGCTCCTCGCCGGTGTCGTTCCTGTCCCAGGGGATAGCGCCGTTCCCGGTCGGCCTGTACATCCCGCAGCCGCCACCGACGGTGACCGGCGTCTACCCGCCCACCGGGTACATCTCATCGACCGTCACGCCGGAGCTGTCCACCACGGCGTTCTCCACGATCGGGACCGCGATCACCTACAAGTTCACGCTGACCTGCCAGCCGGTGCCCGGCACCACCTGCCCGGCCAGCGTGATCACCTCCGGCACGCTGTCTGTCCCCTACTGGACACCCCCGGCGCTGACCTGGAACGAGCCGTACACCTGGACCGTGACGGCGACCACGAATGGCGCCTCCACCACGGTCGGCCCGGTCACGATCACGCCGCAGGTGCCGCAGCCGGCCATCACCTCGGGCCTCGGCGGCTCCACCGGGCAGGCGTTCGACGCGCAGTCAGGCAACTTCACGACCAGCGCCACCGAAGCGGCGGTCGCGGTGGCCGGCCCGCCGCTGGCGATCGACCGGACATACAACAGCCTCGACCCGCGGGCCGCGGGGGCGTTCGGGGCGGGCTGGTCGAGCATGCTCGGCACGGCGGTGAGCCCCGACAGCGACGGGTCAGGCAACGTGGTCGTCGCACTGCCGGACGGGCAGCAGATGCGGTTCGGCTACAACGGCGCCGGCCTGCCCTATGCCCCCCCGATGGGCAGCCCGGACGTGCTGACCCACAACTCCGCCGGGACCTGGACCCTGATGGACGCGTCGGGTAATCAGTACCAGTTCACCAGCGGCGGGCAGGTGACGCAGGTCACCGACCGGAAGGGCCTGTCCCAGTCGTTCACTGCCAACTCCTCCGGCGAGGTGACCACGGTCACCGACGCGGCGTCCGGCCGGGCGCTGCACCTCACCTGGGCTGCCCCGGCCGGGGCGGCCTCCCCGCATGTGGCCAGAGTGAGCACCGACCCGCCCGCCGCCGGGCAGCCCGCCCTGACCTGGACCTACTCATACACTGGCGATGACCTGGCCAGCGTGTGCGCACCGTCGGGGAACTGCACCCACTACACCTACGCGGGCGGCTCGGACTACCGCTCCGTGGTGCTCGATTCCGGGCCCCGTTCCTACTGGCAGCTCGGGGAGGCGTCAGGGTCGGCGAGCGCGGCTGATGAGGTGGACGCCAATCTCGGCACAACCGACGGCACATACTCCAACGTGACGCTCGGCGTGCCCGGCCCGCTGGCCGGCAGCAGCGAGACGGCGGCCAGCTTCAACGGCACCAGCTCATCGGTGACACTGCCCGCCGGCCTGATCGCCGATCAGAGCTACACGTCGGTCGGGATCTGGTTCAAGGCCGCGAATTCGACCGCGAGCGGGGTGCTGTTCGGCTACCAGGCTGACGCGCTGTCGAACGCGGCGGGCAACAGCGCACCGCATGTCCCCGCGCTGTACGTCGGCGGCAACGGCAAGCTCTACGGCGAGCTGTGGAACGGCTCCGTCGACCCGATGGCCTCGCCGGCCAGCGTCGACGACGGCAAGTGGCACTATGCCGTGATCACCGGGTCGGGCACCAGCCAGGCCCTGTGGCTGGACGGCACCCAGGTCGCCACCCTCGCCGGGCAGATCAGCGCGGCCGGCCTGACCAACGACACGG
>OBLU010006875.1_pt1 | contig 10102 bp, 10 predicted proteins | sample 1518681 | NCBI WGS metagenome assembly OBLU01 (sample SAMEA3539304, study PRJEB22396) | soil metagenome | biome: tundra; feature: field; material: soil | place: USA | collected 2010-05 | depth 0.15 m
TTTTTCCCTAACCTTTACTTCTTGCCTACCCCCCGTGAGAAATGCAGGCTAGCGGAACAGCGTCGCCTGTTCCTACCGCAACAGAGGAAACGCCGGGAATGCCTGACAACTGCCGAAGCAACTTTTCGACAAACATCGATCTGGAATCAGGGCTCTCATATTTTCTTGCGGCTGGGTTTCCAGGAGGGGGAAGCCAAATGCTTCCTACAAGTAGATGCTTTGAGTTGAATCCTGGGTCAGTGTGCATCAAATTCCACATAGTTTTGACAAGTAGCCCGGTGCCGTTTAGCAGCATGACCGAGAGTGCAACCTGACAGACAACGAGAACAGATCGAGACCGATTGCCGAACCTGCTTCCATCCGGTCCCGTTCCGGTCTCTCTCGTAATCTCGGCCAAATTGAGCCGCAAGGAATAGAATACCGGCACCATGCTGCTCAGCAAGGCGCTGAAAGACGGATAAGGCGAAGTACTTCCAAAAAATTGGAATTCCTCCTCTCGTGAGATTGGTTTGCGCGCATCGCCGTCAGAGCTCAGAGAGCGGACATTTCGAAACTAATTATGGGTAAGGCAATCGCATTCTCGGCGGTGGAACAATCGCCTGCATTGGTGTGGCCTTCTTGTGCGCCCATGCGATCGATGGATTGTTTTTCAAAACCAGCACCGCCGATCCGTTTTCAATCGCCCTTTAGATAGTAATCTGATCGCGACTACCACGATTGCGACTGGTGTCCCAGCGCGGCGTGAGGCGATGCTAAATCCTACAGCTCTCTGCGGGGCTGAGTAGATCGACGTTCTTCGCCAGGAGGGCTTGCATCTCGGGCGAGAAAATCCATTTCACCCCGATCCTTGTCCGCATGTGTCCGTTTTCGGACGAGCCAGATCGAAACTGAACAGTGGCAATGCAATTGTTTTGCGATTGCCCCTCTCAAGTCACTGATTCCACACTGGCGGGAGAATTTCAAGATTGGCAATTAGTTTGCGGCTCTAAGAGCGGACATGCCAAGGCCGGAAGCGTAATCCCCAAGAGAAATTCAGCTTGCTGATCGAGGAAACTATGGCCATCCGGACACTCATTGCCGACGATGAGGTGCTTGCGCGCGGGAAGCTTCGGCAGCTTCTCTCCGCAGAGCCGGACGTGGAGATAGCGGGCGAAGCGTCGACAGCACTCGAGACCATCGAACGGGTTCGAACGGCAGCTCCACAGCTCCTCTTTCTCGACGTTCAGATGCCCGGTATGACCGGGCTCGACCTGGTTTCCGCTTTGACGGAGTACGACGACGTCCTGATGCCCCAGATCATCTTTACAACGGCTTACGATCAGTACGCACTGCGAGCGTTCGATATCCAGGCTGCGGATTTCCTGTTGAAGCCATTTACTGAGCAACGATTCCGTTCAGCATTGGAACGTGCGCGCAGCCAGATCTACTTGATGGGGCGATCCGCCGATCTGGAGCAAGAGCGTGACCGTCCCTACGCGACGCGAATTGTGTTTAAGTCGCGAGGCCGCATCCTCTTCCTCCCTCTCTCGGACATTCGATGGATAGCCGCGGAAGAGAACTACGTGCGCATCTGCACCGGAGCAGAGACACACCTGCTGCGGGAAACAATGACCTCAATTGAGAAGCGGCTGAACCCGGAATTGTTCTTGCGAGTCCATCGTTCAACAATTGTGAACCTTGAATATGTAAAAGAGATCCGCACTGAGTCGAGGGGCGACTTTATTGTTCAACTCAAGAGCGGACAGAAAGTTGCGATGAGCCGCAGCTATCACGCTCGCATTAGCGAGGTGCTTTCGAATGCATCCTCGGTCGACACGGCTCGGCTGCCTTTCCGGCCAGCATAAATAGCAGCCAAGTCCTCACTCGCGCGATTGTGCGAGAACGGAGTGACTGCGATGCCGAAGGCGATTGTGTACGGCGGGGATACCGCTTCCTTACGCATCCGTTGAACGGGTTGAGCCTTCGGAATCAGCGAGTGGAATTGCATAGCATCGATGAGATTGTTCTCGTTGAGTTGCATTGCGGAAGCAATCGAACGAAGCTGCATATTATCAATTCAAAACAGTGATCGTTGAGCGGGGCCATCCTTGCGCCCGGACTGACGCTGATCATCGAAGACTGTTCTGCCGCCGACCGAGGGCGATATCTGTTGCTCGTGCCTTAGTACTTCGCTGAAGTGGGCGAGCGGATGGCTTTCGTTCTCGACAGCCCGTGTCAACCGGTCAAGCCGCTTGAAGCCCTGGATTTTTTCTGTATGATCTAATCGGGCAGTTTCCAGCGATCAACGCAACACAGCCAACGATTCGTCGTAGGTCTTCAGCGGAACGGGAAATGGATGACCATCCTTGCCACCATGTGCGAAAGAAAAACGCGCAGGATCGGTGAAGCGGCACGGTGCTCCATGGACTATCTCGGCGATCAGCGCGAGCGACTGCAGTGTTCGCGGCCCCAGACCTTCCACTAGCAGCAGTGAAGCGAAGTCTCGAAGCTCCTGTTCATGAGCGACCGCTAACACGGCCCCGAGGCGCTTCAGGTCCACATTCTTCGCGCAAACGTCGTGGTGCGCGGGCATCGTCAGCTTGCGCGCTTCGCTGAGCGACGCTTGGATGGGCTCCTTTGCTATAGTGAGCAGCGCCTGCCTGGCTCTTGTTGCGCGGGCATCGACGAGGTTGAGAATCTCGCCCTGTGGCTCGCCCAGGATTGCGGTGTGCGGATCGGATACGAAATCCCGCACGGTTGGAGAGTGCCAATGATAGCGCCGAGCCGAGCGGTTCTCCTAGTTCATTCCCTGCTGAACAATAGACCATTCGCCTGATCTCGTAATAACGAACGAATGCAGGTAGAGCTGAAAGCCATCAGCCACAGCATTATTGTCTACCCGAGCTGTAAGTCGACTGGTACGCGCGAGCGCATTTCCGTCAAGACCGGTCTTCATGCCAAAGGAGCGAAGTTCATCCGGCGTACAAATGGAGTGTCGGCCGCGTCCGCCGCAAACCATCAGGCCGAGTTCCGCGAAACGCGGGTTGAGCCCCCGCTTCAACGCTCCCAGGACCGACGTTGTGACCCCGCAGGAATGCCAATCCATACCCATGACTGCACCGAACGCTTGGAACCAGAACGGATCGCTCAGGCGAGTGAGAAACTCGCTCGCACCATATTCCACGACGATGTGCTCGGCGATGGCGGTGCCAAGCTCGGTCATGCGGTTCGCCAGCCACGATGGCACACGGCCGCCATGGAGCGGAAGGTCGGCTGTTCCTGAGCGTTTCAAGTTTTTTTACTCTTCGCTAAATCTCCATTTATTTTCGCTCTTTATTCGCTTACAATCAACTGCATGGCTGGCGATTTGCTGGAGTCTCCATACGCAGCACTGCGCAAAATCGTCCACGTGGACATGGACGCGTTCTATGCGTCCGTTGAGCAGCGTGACGATCGGGCGCTTCGCGGAAAGCCGGTTGTCGTTGCCTGGAAAGGTAAGCGGTCTGTCGTCTGCGCAGCTTCCTATGAAGCGAGGAAGTTCGGAGTTCGCTCTGCGATGCCTGCCGTCACTGCAGAGCGGCTATGCCCGCAGGCTATCTTCCTTCCGCCTGACTTTCCTCGCTACAAGGCTGTGTCTGGCGCGGTGCGAGAAATCTTCCAGCGCCACACGGACATGCTCGAACCTCTGTCGCTCGATGAAGCCTATCTGGACGTCACCGAGAACAAGACTGGTCTGCCCACCGCAACGAGAGTTGCAATCGCGATCCGCCAGCAGATTCGTGAGGAGCTTTCTCTAACTGCATCCGCGGGCGTCGCTCCGAACAAGTTTCTCGCAAAGATTGCATCCGACTGGCGCAAGCCTGACGGTCTCTTCGTGATTCAACCAAAGGACGTCGATGCCTTCCTGCCGCCGCTCCGTGTTTGCCGCATCCCAGGTGTCGGCAAAGTCAATGAGGCTCGCCTGAAGCAGATTGGAATTCAAACCGTTGGAGATTTGCGGGCTTTCGAACTGGATAGGCTCGAAACGCTGTTTGGACGATATGGCGTCCGCCTCTATGATCTCGCCCGCGGCATAGACCACAGTCCGGTCACACCGGACAGGCCAACAAAGTCCATCTCTGCCGAAGACACATTCGAGCACGACATCCCGCTGTCCGAAACCGAAGACTTGATTCGGCGTCTTGCGGAGAAGGTCTGGTTGGCATCACGCCGAGAATCGCGCAGCGCGCGAACCGTAGTGCTCAAACTGAAGACGAGAGAGTTCAATATCCACACCCGCAGCTACACGCCTCCGGTCCCTCCAACATCGTGCGAGGAGTTCACGGCGATTGCACTTTCCCTGCGTGAGCGGGTCGATCTTGGTCCGGAAAGACTCTTTCGCCTCGTTGGCGTTGGTTTGGGTAACTTCCGAGAATTCCAACACGCGGATTCGGCCATCGCGCTTCTCCAATGACAGGTGCTCTCTTGCAAAGGGAAAAGTAAATTGGGTGAAGGGTGTTTATCAGTACTCATCAACATCGCAAAGCGTTACTCCAGCGTTGCTGGTCATCAGAATGCAGCGGCTGAGAAACATCTCGTGCCTGGCGGGGATTCTCCTGGAATTCGAAAAGAGGAAGGCGCGGCCAGCCTGAGAGCCAGCCGCATTCTTCTTACATCCGACTTAAAAGGTGAGCTTTGCTGCGAATTGGAAGGCTCGCGGCCCACCGGAGCCGAAGACGCCGCCTGCGGTGGAGACAGGCGTCCCGAAGCTGGAAGATAAGGTGGGGTTGTTTTGATCGGGCGAGAGCGTATTGGCGAAGCCGGAGTAATTGAGATTGCTGACGCCCAGGATATTGGTCACGTTGAAGATGTTGAAAGCTTCGCCGAGCAAATTGACCGTGTAATGTTCGCCGAACCGGAAGGAGCGGTCCAACCGGAAATCGAGCGCATTGAAGCTGTCATTGAACCTGGCGTGCGGGCTGACCTGCGGAAGCATAACGTAACCATTTGCGCTGGCCTCGAACACGCCCCCGGCTGCGTCAGTGTTCGCAATGAAAGCATTGAGTTGTTGAGCGTTGTGAAATTCGCGTCCACCGGCGTTGCGCTGCAGAGTGGGAACTCGTTCGCTGCCATCGGGAAGAAGGATGTCCATGGGTACGCCGGACGCGATGGTCCAGATGGGCGCGAAGTGGAATGACCAGGGAAGATTGGCTAGGCCCGACAGCACCAGACGGTGGCGTTGATCATTTGGCGGAGGACCGTATTCACGTTGCAGATTCGTGGGATCGATCGGCGAATACTCAAACGGAATCTGGTCGTCGTTGGCATAATTAAATGCTTTGGCAAGCGTATATGCGGCATCGAATTCCCCAAACCTGTTGAAACACTGACGAACGCTGACCCAGAGCGCATCGTACTTTGTGTTCACGGCGGATTCGAGGTCGGTGACATTGTCCGGTCCCTGCGTGTCGGGGTTGTAGACGGTGCCAACCGGGCGGCCAATGATGAAACGTGTACCGAGGTTGTGAACGCCGTCAACTTTGACGAGAAGTCCTGAGCCAATCTGCTTCTCGATGCCCAGGTTGAATTGCTGAACCATCGGATTGCGCATGTGGTTGCTGATCACATCGATGCCGGCGGCGCCTGCGCCGGTGAACACGAAGCCGCCGAATGGATTGGACAAGACCTCAGGAGCTCCGGGAACAAAAGTGCCATCGGGATTGAGAAAGATCGGGTTTCCATTTGGATCGGTGATGGCATTGCCTGCGGTCACGTTGAGCGCGAGGGCACGGCCGTCGAAGCCTTTTTCGAGCGACATGATTTCAAGCGTGATGCGGTCGTAGTATATTCCATAGCCGCCGTGAATGCTGAGGTTGGGGCTGAACGCGTAGTTGAAGCCGGCGCGAGGTCCCCAGTTGTTGAAGTCGCGATGGCGGGATCCCTGATAGAACGACTGCACAATCGGATTGCGATTGCCATACCAGCTCAGGTTATTGAGGTTCGTATCCATCTCCCAGCGGAGGCCAAGATTGAAGGTCAGGTTCTTCAGGGCCTTCCAATCATCCTGAGCAAAAAGGGCGAAGTGGAAACTGTCGTTGTTTGGAAGATCGAGGGGGCGCGTCGGTGTGGAACTGCGCAAGGCGACAGCGAAGAGAAGATCGTCGTCGTCGACCTTGCCATCCTGATTGCGGTCGAAATCAGGAAAATCTTCAACGGTCTGAATATTGCCCTGCTGGAAGACACCCAGGTTGAAGTCGGCATCAATGGATTGCACCTCCCCACCGAAGCTCAGGGTATGGTTATGGTGAGACCAGTTGAGCATGTCATCGCCCTGAAGACGGAATTGCAGAGTCTGCTGTGGCACGCGGTATGTGGCGCCGTCGTCGAGGTCAGGATATGTAATCTGCGGCGCGGTGGAAGTTGGCGCGGTGGTGTTGATAAAGTTGTTATCTGCGAAGCTCATGCGGTTAATCACAGCGGGCGTAAAGATATGCACCCAATCGGTTGCGAGTCCTTGAAGGTGATTTACGGCTGTCTGGCGATAAGCGGCGGTACCAAGCGACCGGTCCAGAGTGCTCTGACTCAGGTCATCCTCTAACTCCAGGGATTCGCGAAAGCCAATGCGGTCACGTTCGGTCAACTGCCAGTCAATCCGTTCTGTTGTCAGAAAATCGTGCAGGGGAGCAGTGGCAAAGACACGGTTGATGGCCTGATGCTGCGTGTCGCGCACACCAACGAGGTCGGCTCCCAGCTGCTGGCGGTCTTCAACGGCGACAAACCACCAGGCCTTGTCGCGGCGAAAGGGACCGCCAGCGTCACCGGCGTACTGCTGGCGATGGAATGTTGGCGTGAGGCCTGGGCCTGGCTGATAAGTAGCCGGAAGGGCTTCGAGCGCCTTGTCGCGCTCGTAAATAGCGAGACCTCCATGAACATCATTTGAACCCTGCCTGGTAACGACATTGATGACCGTCGACCCCGAACGACCGAGACCAGCGGAGAAGCGGTTGCTTGCGATTTGAAATTCCTGAACGGCATCTTCAGGGATATTGACCAGCGACCCACCCACCGCGTCGTCATTGTTGTCGGCGCCGTCGATGGTCACGTTGCCGCCGCGCCCAGTTTGGCCGGCAGATGAGATGACGACCGTGTGCTCCTTGGTGGGATCGAAATTGGGCGCGGGAGCGTTGCCGGGGACAAGATAGGCGAGCTCAAGGTAGTTGCGCCCGTTGAGGGGCAGCGTCTCAATCTGCCGTCCACCGATCACTCCTCCGAGGTCAGAGCTTGTGGTGTTGATCCCCTCCTGCGTTCCGGCATTGACTTCAACCGTGGTGCGATTTTCTGCGACCGTGAGGTGCACGGGGACGCTGAGAGCCTGGCCGACCTCGAGGTTGACCTTCTGGCGCCAAACTGCAAAGCCGGAGGGAACCGATGCAGAGAGCGAGTAATTGGCAGCTTCTAAGGTGGTGAATGAAAAGTCCCCGTCGATTTGAGTGGTAAATGTGCGAACGGTTCCCTGGGCGGTGTTTGTTAGGGCGACAACTGCTCTCGCAACAGATTTACCCGAGGGATCGGTAATGGTGCCGCCAATGCTGCCGGTAGCAGATTGTTGCGCGCTCGATGCAAAAACAAGCAGACAGGCGAAAAGCAGCGATCCGCAGATCGCTCTGGAGAGAACTGATATGAACACAATGACCTCCGTACAATTGACCTCGAAGTGGAAGAGGCTCATTTCTTTTCTGGGTAGTGGATTTTCGCGGGGTGAGCCTCATGCGGACGATACGGAATCGGGAGGGACCGTGGCATCGCCATTTAAGATGACGAAATGGTCCATCGAAAGATGGAGAGCCGCTCGGAAGAAGATTGATTGGCGATCGCGAGCAGGCGAGCCGCCGCGAAGCCGCGAGCCCGTAACTTCACTTGCGGTTCGTTCACTGCGACTGCGTTCAGTTCGCCGGGAGGGTCGCCTTGATGGCCTGCGCCAAGTCCTCGGGATGAAATCCAAATGGGCCAGGTTTGCTTTTGTAAATAATGCGGCCGCCGCGCCCGATCATGTATAGCCGGTCGGGCCAGCCGGTGTAGGCGGACTCGACCCGGTTGTCAAAGGCGTCAACCAGAGCTGGGAATCTGATCCCCAGCTTACGCACGCATGCGCCGGCAACAAAAGCGCGCTCCACCTCATCCTTTGGGCTGCTGAAGAGAACGTTATCGCGCACATTGGATTGCATCTGCCACACGTCGGTGGGATGCGCCTCAAGGATGTAAACAGCGTAAAAATCAATCTTGCCGCGGTATTGCTCGGCGAGCTTGTTCAGGGCGGGAACCTCCCGCCGAAAAGGCGGTCACGTGTAGCTGCCAAAGACCAGTACGACCGGCTTGTCGGCCCACAGCGATGCCAGGTTCGTCGGGCTGTGGTCTTCCAGCTTCTTGACCGTGAAGCCTGGAGCGGTATCGCCGGGGTTTAGTTGCCCGTTGCGAGCCCGTGTCCAAAGCGTCTCAAAAGGAAGGATAAAGTAGGCAGGCATGGGCATTTTCGCCATCACATGGCCGAAGACTTCGGGTGGCTGGTGCATTGCCCAGTTCACGTAACCAACAAGGCCGAGCCAGCCTGCAAAAAAGACGGCCGCGCCACCCCCGAACCAATTGCGTATCAGCCTTTTCTTCCTACTGTCCATGGTGCCCCTACTTCGTTAATCCATTCATCTCAAGATAACCCTGCGGCGCGATCCCGAAGGCATCCGCAACTCGATTGAAGAATGCGAACATTGCGGTGATGTATACAGCTTCGGCGATCTGCGGCTCCGTCCAGCCATGATCCCGCAGTCCCTGCACATCTTCACTCGTGGTGCGATACGCCGCCTCCGTCACCTTGGTTACGTAATCAAGCAATGCGCGTTCCGCGGGGCTCAGGCCCGCTTCTTCCAGATTCCCGTTCGCGATTGCGTTGACGGTTTCGTCTTCTGCTCCCTGAACACGCAGGAAGTATGCATGCGAGTCTAGTCAATAAGGGCAGCGATTGAGCCACGATACCCAGCTCGCGATCGCTTCCTTGGTCTTGCGGTTCAAGTGACCTTCGGAGAAATGGACCGTATCGCTGAACTGCATTACCTGGCGCAGAAAGTCGGGGCGATGGCTGAAGCATTTCAAAATGCCGGGCATCTGCTGACGGCCTGACTTGGCGCGCCACTCGTCATAGACTCTGGCTACTTCCCCCGTCGCGTCGGGATCTTCGGTGAGCTTGATCTTGGTTTCGTGGTCAGGCATCGTCCCGCCCTTCTCGCTGCAAAGTATTCCGAAATATAGCACGAGCAAAGTCAGCGGTGCATCCAAAAGCGGCAGTGAAGAGTAAGTATCCTCCGGCCGAGTCGGCCCGGGGAATTGCACCCCGAGCCGCTCACAGATCCGGACATGACGCTCTCGCGTCATCCGGCTCGTGCAGTCCGCGAAAGGCTGTCGCCTTTCATCCAAGTAGGAGGGTTCCTCCCGTTGCCGGTTGACCCAACTTGGATTGGACCGCCCACCCCCTTCGCTCCACTGCGATTACAGCAGCTTCGTCACTACTGCGAGGTGGTCCGCCCCTGATCGAAGCATTGGTACTTTCCGCCTTGCGTTTCTGCGCTTGTACGTTTTCCCTTTTCATCTTCGAGCAGGTTCCCAGGTTCCGCACGAAAGCCTGAATGAGAGTCACGCCTCCTCTGCACCGGACACCGCATGGACGGTAAACAGGTATCTTCCATGCTGATCCCAAGGTACTCTGCAGACCTCGGTTTCGATGTCATCTAACCCCCTTTCGATGCTTTAATCGGCGGTTCACTTACGTTCGTCTCTCTCACTCCCACATGACATGGTCAAGCCATGCCTTTTAACCACAACGTTCACCACCACGGCTTTTGACCGAAGCAGCTTGTAGCTGTTTGGAGCCTCCCCCTGCAGAGCGACTCCGAGGGGCCTACCCTCATCTTTCGTACAGCATGAAGCTCACGCTTCTTCATGGCACAAGCAGAGCCGGAGGCTTTACGGTTGCTGGCCCCTCGAAGGGGCCTTTTCGCAACCGTTGAAAGCAAAAGCAAGAACAACAGCAAAAACGCCGAAAGCAAAACCAGGGAATACTCCTGGAATTGTCAAACTTCTACTGCCTCCCCGGCAG
>OBLU010006877.1_pt1 | contig 10101 bp, 6 predicted proteins | sample 1518681 | NCBI WGS metagenome assembly OBLU01 (sample SAMEA3539304, study PRJEB22396) | soil metagenome | biome: tundra; feature: field; material: soil | place: USA | collected 2010-05 | depth 0.15 m
ACCGCGTACAGTTCAAAAGCGACCGCCGCGCCGCGCGCGGCACCGGCAAGCAAGCGCGCACGATCGAGGTTCCCAAGGAAGTTCACATCACGCCGCGCATGTACCAGAAGCTGGCCGCCAAGATCGCCGGCAAGCCGGAAGAGCGCATTCTGAGTTACCTGATGCTGCGCTCGCTCAAGCAGGCACGTTATTCGGAAGAGAACCTCGGCCACTTCGCTCTGGCAGCACCTTGTTACACGCACTTCACGTCGCCGATCCGCCGCTATCCCGACTTGATCGTGCATCGCATTTTGAAAGACGTGCTGCACGAATCGGCAGAAAAGCTGGATGGCGATGTGCCGGTTGGAGTCTCATCTGCACTCGACAGTAGCGTCGGCGTCCCTCCGGACAGTTCGTCGGAAGAATTTCACCCTGATGCGACGGCTGCATCCGGCCGGCGAGGCGCAGGCGCTACTCCCTGGTCCAAGCGCCGCCCTCGCGAAGCCCTAGAGCCGCTGGGCGGGCCCATCAAAATCGAAGAGCTTCACGACATCGCCGAAGAGTCCAGCCAATCCGAGCGTCGCGCCGACGATGCCGAGCGCGAACTCATGGAATGGAAGAAGGTCAAGTTCATGCAAGACCGCGTCGGCGAAGACTTCGACGGCCTCATCACGAGCGTCACCAAGTTCGGCTTCTTCGTCGAACTCACCGATTTGTTCATCGAGGGCCTGGTTCCGCTGAACACGCTCACCGACGACTACTACGCCTACCACGAGAACACGCGCCAGATCATCGGCCAGCGCTCGCGCAAGACCTACAGTCTGGGACAAAGGATTCGCGTGCTGGTCGACCGCATCGATCCCGTAGAGAAGAAAATCCAGTTCGCCATTTTGGAAGAGGCGCCTCGCCGTCCAGCGCACAGACCGTCCCCCAAGAAGTCGAAACGCAGGCGGGGGGAATAGTCTGCCCGCTCCAAACCCGCGAGTGCTGAGTCAGCTCGAATTCGCTCGACGTTTTCGAAACTTGGCCAAGGTCGAACCGAACCCGTATAAGCCCAAGCCAACGGACGGGATTAGAAGTAGCGGGAAAAGAGCCACGCCTCCGCCGGGACCGTCGAACCAGCCGCGCCGAACGAGAAAGACAAACAACAAGAGGCCAGCGAAGCCTCCGGCCACCGCGAACACTGCCCCGACCAAGAGCGACTTGACCATAGCCGACTTGCCGGAATCATATCATCCGCATTTTTTGAGCTGACTCAACACCAAATCGTGTGGAGTCAGTCGAAATTGTCCCGCTGGTGGTAAAATTCTCTAGTGAAACCCCATCCGCTGCGGATGCAAAGCAGCGGGGTTCTTCCTAGTCGGGACGTGGCTCAGCCTGGTAGAGCACTCGCTTGGGGTGCGAGGGGTCGGCAGTTCAAATCTGCCCGTCCCGACCATTTGCCTCCCGGGTCTTAGGTCTTGGGTGTTAGGTCTCAGGAAACCGGGCCCCTTCCATTTCTCTTCAGGCCGGCGATCCTTCATGCCCCGAGCCCCGAACCAAGAAAAGCACTTTGACCGTAGCCGCCTCTCCCGCACAATCGAAGTAATTACACTGGCCGTTGTGCCGCTCTCGTCGCCGTTCTTTCCAAGCCGCAGTTGCACGTAGTTCACACTCGGGGGTTCTTATGTCCGGGCAAGTCATTTTGGATTTCGAGGATCAGGCCGACGCGCTGCGTTTTGCTTTGGCCGCGGGATCGGTGATGGCAGGCGATGACGCCCGCGCCACCGACGATCTGGTCCAGGAAACGTCGCGCGTAAGCCGCATCCGCCTGGACGCCAGGAATGCGGGAAAGATCATGAAGCCAACTCAGGAGCGCGCGTCCTAAATAACGGCTGCGGCTATCCGCAACCTGCAACCCACATCGCCCGCCGGGGCGGCTGCACCCTCGCCCAAACGTCAGGCTCTAGAACGTTAGCCTCATGGCCAACTGCCCGATGCGTGGAGCCGCCGCCTTAAAGTTGCCTGTTGCAGTGATCTGCCCGAACGTTGGATTGTCAATGTTGGTGGTGCCGTTGAGCGACGTCGGCTGTGCGAACTCAGGATGATTCAGGGCATTGAAATATTCCACGCGAAACTCCAGCTTCACTCTCTCCGTGATCGTTGTGGTCTTGGCCAGCGCAATGTCGAGATTGGTCAGGCCCGGACCGCGGAGCGTGTTACGGGCCAGACCATAGGTGCGGTCGCCCGGATTGTTTACCGGATCGACCATCGGGAAACAGGGATTGGCGTTGCCGTAGTAAGGATTATTCTCCAGAGGCACGTTAGAAAAGCTATTGGGGTCGAAAAGGAAGTTGCCGGTGACGGCGGTGGTCGTGATCTGACAGAGGCCGGTGTTGGGGTCGGTGCCGTAGGTTATCTCATTAATCGTCCTCACATGCCTGGGATCGAACTTTCTGATGGGCGCCACAACCGCGGCGTTGGAAAGGTAAGGATCGCCCGCACCCGACGATCCGGGGTTGAGCGGATCGGTGCTAAACGGTAATTTGGCGCCAATATCGAAGGGAAATCCGGTTCGCCAGGTGACGATGGGATAGAGACTCCAGCCCTGCATAAGGCGCTTCGGTCCCCTGGCCCACATGCGATCGAAAGGCAAATCCCATCCTCCGCTGAAACTGATGCGCTGGCGGACATCGCTATCGCTAGAGGCGTAGAAAAAATCCGGGCTGTAGACGGGTACCGTGGAATTGCGTTGCCGGAAACCGGAGGCATTGTCGAGGTTATGAGAGTAGGTGTAGGCGAGAGTGAAATAGGCTGTGCCCAGCCGCGAGGCTTTGGGCTGCCGCGTGAGGCTTGCCTCGAAGGCGTTGTAGTTTGCATGGGAGACGTTTTGGAATTCCGGAAGCTGGCCGAAACATCCCGGGCAACTGCTGTCCAGTTGGCGGTTGTAACTCCCCAGCACCATTGGGTTGATGTCTTTCAGCGACGTCAGTCCATGCCCTGAACTTCCCACATAGTTGGTTTCCAGAACCGTGTCGGCGAAGAGATTGTGTTGCAGGCTCAAGTTGTACTGGTAGACATAAGGTGTGCGCAGGTGGGGGTCGTCCAGATAGACGAAGCCGGTGCTGTTGATCGGTAGAAAAGGAGTGAAATCGACATTCGGTGCCGGCGGTTTCGACGGAAATGTGTTGGGTACACCCAGGGTCGTGCAACTGCTATCTGCGCATCCATTTTGAAAGGGCTGGGCAAGGAAACTCAGTGGCCCGCTCGGCTGTGTTGTAACACCGGGAAACAAGAAACCCGCATTGCTCACAAACGGGGGCTGGCCGTTGAACTGGAGGTTATCCTCGCCTTTCAGAATGTCGTAGAAGACGCCAAACCCGCCGCGGATACTCGTTTTTCCACTCCCAGTTGGGTCCCAGGCAAATCCAACGCGGGGCGCGAAGTTCTTCTTGTCCGGGAAGTTCGTGCCCTTGGGGACACCGGGGTCTCCGGGAAACACCAGACCCAGCGGGGCATTTACGAATCGCCGGGATTGTTGTCCCGGAATAACGGAAAACGAGCGTCCCTGAGTGTCCGACTTGGGCGTGTTGTATTCGTAGCGCAATCCCAGCGTCAAGACCACGTTCTTGGTCGCATGCCACTCGTCCTGGCCAAACACATAACTGCTCTTGCTGCGGATGTTGGAAGGAGCGAGTGCGCCCTGGAAATATTCGTCCGGATTGCCGAGAAGAAAATCCGCGTAGGGATTTCCCGAGCTCACACTTGAGCCGCCGAAGGTGAAAAAATCGAACTCACCATTCGTATAGTAGTCGTAAACCAGATTCTCCTGATAGGGCGAAAATCCACCGCCGAACCTCCAGTTGTGCTTTCCCCGCGTCCACGAAACCGCGTCCGTCCAGGAGAAAGTGTTTTCCACGTAGCGCGTCGGGCCATTTTCGCTGGGACCAAGAGAGAGACCATTATCGAAGAAGAGATTGGTCGGCCCGGTGGCAAGATCGGGAGTGATCTGCACGCCGAGCGCCGGGCCGGAGGGCAGATGGTTCCCGGGAATATCCGCCACGTAATTGCTGCGATGCGTGACGAAATGAAACTCGTTGAGCAACGTTGGCGAGAAGATGCGAGTGTAGGCGAGATTTGTGAAGTAGTAATTGGCCGGCGTGCGGCTGGGGAAACCAGGGACGGTGGCGTACGGGAGGGGGTTCGTGAAAACGATGCGGTTTGCGCCAACTGTGGCGGAAAACTTGTCTTTCGCGCTGAGGTTGAAATCAAACTTGGTGGTCAATTCATCCCGATCATCCGTTGTTGGGAGCGCGGCGGAAAGCAACCCACCCGGGGCGCTGGGAATTAAGCCGGCATTGACGTATGCCTGCGCCACGGGATCGATCTTCGTGGGATCGATGATGGCATTGGCTGCGTTTCCGTTGGGACTCGCAAAATAATTGTTGGCCTGCAGGAAAGTAACCACGCCCGGATCGGGACATCCGGCAAGATTCAAGCACACAATGCCATCGTAGGCTTGAGCGTGCGAAAAATTCCCCGCCAGCTCTTCGGGTGTGAAAACCGGCGCTTTGATGTCCGGTGTGGCCTGAACCAGGCGCTGACCCTGGTAGGCAACAAAAAAGAAGAACTTATCCTTTACGATCGGCCCTCCAAGCGTGGCCCCGTACTGGTTGCGCTTGAGGTCCAGTCGCGGAAGTCCCGCCTGAACATTGAAATAGTCGTTGGCGTCGAGGACTCGGTTCCTGAAAAACTCGAACAGGCTGCCGTGAATCTGATTGGTGCCGGATTTAGTCACGACGCTGATGATGCCGCCGCCGTTGCGCCCATACTCCGCCGTGTAGTTGCTCGTCAATAGCCGGAACTCGGCGATGGCGTCGGGATTGGGATCGAGCAGGTTGCTGTTGTCAAGCAGATCGTTGTTCAGTCCGCCATCCAGCAGGAACGTGACGGAGTCGGTGCGTCCCCCGGCGATGCTGAAGTTGCCCGCACCCCCATTGTCATCGTTACTCTCCGTGACTCCGGGCTGCAGCAAAGCCAGGCCGAGCGCGTCGCGGCCATTCAGCGGCATATTCGTGAGCGCTCGTCCGGTTACAGATTGACCCAGGGTCGCATTCACCGTTTCTACCGGCGCTGCCTGTGCGCCGACTTCCACTTTCTCGCTGGCGATTCCGACTTCCATCTTGATGTCGATGCGCAACGCCTGGTTGATGAACAGTTTCTGTTCCGCGCTGACCACCGTGCGAAAGCCGGCGTGCTCGGCCGTCACTTTATAGTTCCCAATCGGCAGCGCCAACACCTGGAAGTATCCTTGGTTGTCGGTAGTGGCCGTACGAGTGACATGCGTAGCCGTGTTGGTCGCGGTGATCTGGGCACCTGCAATAACCGCTCCCTGCTGGTCGTACACCGTTCCGAGGATTCTTCCGGTTGCGTCCTGCGCCCAAGATATGCTCGCCGCTGCCAGCGCAGCCAGCAAAAACAGAGCGAAGTAGCGCCGCCGTCCCCGGCGGCTGTCGTGCGGGCGCCCCGCCCGCACTCCTGACAGCTGCCAGGATGCCGGCGCTACAAAGAACACCCTTGAGCAACTCTTGAATACTTTCTCGATGTTTTCCGGCCAGACGTCTTGTTTTTTGTGCTGAATCACCATTGAGCCCCCCGCAAACTCGGCATTCTACACCCGGAGGCCAACCAGAGTATGAGTTCCAAGCTCGTCAGCAAGGACAAGCCGGTTGCATTTGAAATCGATTTGAGAGTGAGGCTCGCGCGGAGGATGGATCAAGTGCAGAATTCTTCGCCGGAGTTATCTCTCCAGCACTATCCCGTGCGCCGTGTGGAGAGCAGGTTCAAAATCTCGCGCAGGCCCTGGCGGATATGCTGGAGTTCCGCCGACGATTGCGCGGGGAATGGAATGGCGGCCTGGCCTTTATCGGGTTTCGCCTCGGAGCGCAGTTGCTGGCGCGCGCCCACGATGGTGAAGCCCTGCTCGTAGAGCAGTTGCTTGATGCGCAGCACGCTTTCCACATCGCGCCGGCGGTACATACGCTGGCCGGTGCTGCTTTTCACCGGCTTGAGTTGTGGAAACTCGCTTTCCCAGAAGCGCAGCACATAGGCGGGCAGGCGGCAAAGCGTGGCCACTTCGCCGATGCGAAAGTAAAGTTTGTCGGGGATGAAGATTTCATCCGACTTGCTCTTGCCCGCGCTCTTCTTGTTCCTGGCACTCATGTTCGAACTCACGGCTGTGGGTTTCACAATTGTGACATACCCCCGAGGAATCGACAGGAAGAATTTTTGAGACTGAGTTCCCAGCAATTGGCAATTAGCAGTTAGCACTGAGGCCCACTGGAGAGCGCAACAAGCCTGGGGCCGAGGCTAAATGCTAATTGCCAACTGCCAATGGCTCAAAAAAGGAAACGCCTCTCAAGAGGTGCTTCTCTTGAGAGGCTGGTTAAATTCTCGGCCCATGCGAAGTATCGTTTCGCAGACGGTTAGTGTTTCTTCTTTTTTGCCTTCTTCTTCGTTGCCATGAAGGTTCCTCCGTGAACGATTTTCCCTTGCAAAGGGGTGCACAACTTACGGGACCCGATCACAAACGCCACCCAATTCCTAGTACGGGCAGCGTCCTTAACACAAGATATTGCGGCAGTATGAACGCAGTGTCAACACAATAATGCAGTGCACGGAAGAATTCTCCCCTGAAGAGCGTCGTTGGTCGTTAGTCGTCGGCCAATCCTTCTTACAAGGTGGGGGGCTCTGGCAGCAACGGAGTGACCTCTCGGCGGCGGGTAGTGTGCGGCCAACGACCGACGACCGACGACGATTCACATGCGACTGGTTCTCCGTTGCTGTGTCCGGTACACTGCGCCTCATGCGGCGCGATCCCGTCGAACTGGAAATCTTCAAGAACCTCTTCCACTCCATTGCCGAGGAGATGGGCGCGGCGCTGCGCCGTACCGCCTTTTCGCCCAACATCAAGGAGCGTCGCGATTATTCGTGTGCGGTATTCGACGGCACGGGGCGAGTCATCGCCATGGGGGACCACATGCCGGTGCATCTCGGTTCCATGCCCATGTCAGTAAGCGCGGCGATTGCAGCGCACGAAATGGCTCTGGGCGATGTGGTCATGCTGAATGATCCTTTCCGCGGAGGAACCCATCTCCCCGATATCACGCTGGTAGCGCCGGCGTATGTGTGGCGCGGTCCTGACCTGAGAGGTAGTCGAAGGGGCCCCCGTCCGCGAAGAACTGGGAACCATCCCGACTTCTACGTAGCGTCAAGAGCCCATCATGCCGATGTGGGCGGAGCCTTCGCCGGATCGATGGGGCTATGCCGCGAGATTTATCAGGAAGGACTTCGCATTCCCCCGGTGAGAATCATGCGGGCGGGGGTGATGGATCGCGATGTGCTGGCGCTGCTGCTCAACAACGTGCGCACGCCCGAGGAGCGCGAAGGCGATTTAGGGGCGCAGATCGCGGCCTGCCACACCGGAGCGAGGCGGCTAGCGGAGGTCTGCGCTCGCTACGGTATTGATCGCGCCAAGCGCGCAGCGCGGGAACTGCTGGCGTATTCCGAGGAACTGATGCGGGCATTCCTGCTGCAGGTACCGCCGGGGAGGTATCGCGCCGAGGATTTTCTGGACAACGACGGCATCAGCGATAAGCCAGTGAAGATCGCAGTGACGGTGAGCGTTGAGTCAGGCAAAATGCGGGGCCGACGCCCCGCACACCCTGTGGTCACAGTCGATTTCGCGGGCAGTGATCCTCAGGTCGAGGGCAGCGTAAACGCAGTCGAGGCGATTACTTACTCCGCCTGCTTCTACGTGTTCCGTTGTTTGCTCGCCGAAGACGTTCCGGCAACCGCAGGCTTGATGCGGCCCATCCAGGTCATCGCTCCGGAAGGGACGATCGTCAATGCGCGGCCACCGGCGGCAGTTGCGGGCGGCAACGTCGAAACTTCACAGCGCATCGTCGACGTTCTGCTGCGGGCCCTGGCACAAGCCATTCCGGACCGCATTCCGGCGGCGGCATCGGGCACGATGAATAATCTCACCATCGGCGGAATCGATCCGCGCACCGGCGAGCCTTTCGCTTACTATGAGACGATCGCCGGAGGCATGGGGGCACGGCCCACCAAGCCCGGCGTCTCCGGCGTGCACACGCACATGACAAATTCGCTGAACACTCCCGCGGAGGCGCTCGAGTATGCGTATCCATTGCGCGTTCGACGCTACTCACTTCGACCCGGCAGCGGCGGCGCCGGAGAGCATCGCGGAGGCGACGGAATTATCCGGGAAATTGAAGTGCTCACCGATTGCGAGGTCACGCTGCTCGCAGACCGGCGCACGCTCGGACCCTGGGGATTGGCCGGCGGCAAGGCAGGTTCGCCGGGAAAAGCCAGCGTGATTCGCAACCGCGGATCAATCGAAGAGATGCCGGGAAAATTCAGCACCCGGCTGAAAAAGGGAGAGCGCATCCGGATCGCGTCGCCGGGCGGCGGCGGCTGGGGCCAGGTTTATGCGAAGTAACTTTGACGAAGCAACTTTGACGGTTGATTAATCGCGTCTGGCGGAGTACACGTTAATCGGAAAGGCGCAGTTCGCTGATTCGAAGTAGAAAGTTCGAAGTAGAAAGTTCGAATAGAAAGTTCGAATAGAAAGAGGATCTCTCTATGCACATCGTCAAATCGGTTGGAGTGCTCTCCGTAGCCAAGATCATGGGCTTGATGTACGCCTGCCTGGGGCTGATCTTTGCGCCCCTTTTCCTTCTTATCGGAGTCCTGGCATCGGCGGCAGGCCAGCACAACAATCCCTTGGCAAGCATCTTTAGCTTTGGCTTTGCCGTTCTCTTTCCGGTGATCTATGGCGTGATCGGGTTCATCGCGGGCGCGATTGGCGCGTTGCTCTATAACCTGTTCGCCCGGTGGGCTGGCGGCTTTGAACTGCAGATGGAACTGCGCCCGCAGACTCTGACCGCGCCCTATCCCGTCATCCCTCCGGCCAGTCCTGCATCTAATTCGTAGGCGCCGGAGTTCTTATGACCGATTTTGCTTCTCACTATCTCGACGAGGCCCACCGCCAGATGCGCGGACATAAGCGCCTGGCTGAGGGCGCGATGGCGCAACTCAAAGACGACGAGCTATTTGTCGCGCTCGACCCGGAAGGGAATTCCATCGCCGTCCTCGTGAAGCACCTGGCGGGGAACATGCGCTCGCGCTTCACCGACTTCCTCACCAGCGACGGAGAGAAGCCCGACCGTCACCGCGATCAGGAATTCGAACTGAACCCAGCCACTACGCGCGCGGATCTTACGAAGTGGTGGGAGGAAGGCTGGGCGCGGGTGTTTGCGGCAATCGAGGCGCTTAAACCGGAAGACGTGATGCGCACAGTGACGGTCCGCGGCCAACCCCATACCGTGCTGCAGGCTATCAACCGCCAGATCGCTCACTACGCGCAGCACACCGGGCAGATCGTGTTCCTGGCCAAGCACATCCACTCCGGCAAGTGGAAGACGCTGAGCATTCCGCGCGGCAAGTCAGAGGAGTTCAAGACGGCCGCTCCGAAGCCAGCCAAATCGTGAGTTGGCGAGGAATCAGCTCCCACGGTGCTAGAATCAAACGTTTTGTGTCTGAGCCTGAATTCATAAGGTAGCCTTTATGCCATCCACGATGCTGGCAGTGGTTAAGCCGGAAGCTGCGCCGGGCGCGGAAATTCGCGAAGTCAAAATTCCCGCCTTCGGGCGGACCGACGTGCTGGTCAAGGTGAAGGTCGCATCCATCTGCGGCACCGACCTGCACATCTACAACTGGGACCGTTGGGCGCAGAACAGGATTCATCCTCCGCTGATCCCGGGGCACGAATTCTGCGGCGAGGTGGCGGCATTCGGCGACGAGGTCACCAGCGTCAAGGAAGGCGACTTCGTTTCCGCCGAGATGCACGTGGCCTGCGGCAAATGTCTGCAGTGCCGCACCGGCGAAGCTCACATCTGCCAGAACGTGAAGATCATTGGCGTGGACGCCGATGGCGCCTTCGCCGAGTACGTGGTGATTCCCGAGTCGAACATTTGGAAGCTCGATCCCACGATTCCGGTGGACTATGCGTCGATTCTCGATCCGCTAGGAAACGCAGTACAGATCGGAAGAGCACACGTC
>OBLU010006878.1_pt1 | contig 10100 bp, 6 predicted proteins | sample 1518681 | NCBI WGS metagenome assembly OBLU01 (sample SAMEA3539304, study PRJEB22396) | soil metagenome | biome: tundra; feature: field; material: soil | place: USA | collected 2010-05 | depth 0.15 m
TCTGGCAGACGATCGCCGGCGCCGGCCGCGCTGGTGGTCAGCCTGATCGCCGCCGCGCGCCGCTCCCGGCGGGCGAGCCGGTCGCGAACAAGCGCTGAGCCGAAGCCCGAGCGCTCTAGGCGACCAGTCGCACGGGCCCGCCGAGCAGGTGCTCGAGCTCGGCGCGCAGGCCTGGGCTTGCCTCGACGCGAAAGTCGCTGCCGAGCCGAACGCGACGACCGTCGGAGAGCTCGATCACGACCTCCGAGCGTCCGGGGAACGTTCCCAGCACGTGCTTGAGGTCGTCGAGCACCGCGGCGAAGCGGCAGCCGTCGCCCAGGCGGACGTGCAGCGGCTTCGGATGCGCCGCCTCCATCACGGCAGCGTGGGCTCGCGCGAGCTCTTCGGGGTCGGGACGAAAGGGCTCGACGGACTGCGCGACGACCGTCGTTCGGCCCTCCTCCTTCTGATCGACACGGCCGCGCACGATGACGATCGCATCGACGGCGAGACTGCCTTCGAACTTCTCGAGCGCGGACCCGAACACGATGATCTCGACCTGGCCCTCGAGATCGTCGAGCGTCGCGAACATCATGTCGGCGCCGGCGCGGGTGCGGATCCTGCGCGCCTGGGTGACGATGCCGCCGACCGTCACGCTGTCCTTGTCCGGACGCTCGAGCACCGCGGCGAGCGGGCAGTCGACCGCCAGCGACAACGCTTCGCGGACCGCCTTGAGCGGGTGCTCCGAGATGAACAGCCCGATCGCCTCCTTCTCGACCGCGAGCAGTTCGCGCTGGTCGAACTCGATCGTCGAGATCGGCGGGCGGATCGCCGCGTGTCCGTTGACCGGGGCGCTGAGGTCGCCGAGATCGAAGATCGAGCCCTGGCCGATCAGCGCGTCCTGCTGCGCCTTCTGGCCGGCGCCCTGCGCCTGCTCCAGCACCTCGAGCATTCCCCGTCGGGTCGCGCCGGTCGAGCCCAGAGCACCGCACTTGATCAGCGCCTCGATCGCCTTCTTGTTGACCGCGCGACCGTCGACCCGCTCGCAGAAGTCCCACAGCGAGCTGAACGGGCCGCCCTCCTCGCGGGCCCGCGTGATCGCCTCGACCGCCTGGTGGCCGACGCCCTTGACCGCGTCCAGGCCGAAGCGGATCTTGCGATCGACGACGGTGAACTCGTGGTCTGAGAGGTTCACGTCGGGGGGCAGGATCTCGATCCCCATGTCCTCGCAGCGCGCGACGAAGAACGGCACGCGGTCCTTCGTCGACATCACCGAGGAGATCAGCGCGGCCATGTACTCGGCCGGATGGTTCGCCTTCAGCCACGCCGTGCGATAGGCGATCAGCGCGTAGCAGGCGGCGTGGCTTCGGTTGAACGAGTAGTCCGCCGACTTCTCGTTGGTCGACCAGAGGGACTCGATCACCGCGTCGGAGGTGCCGCTGGCGCGGGCGCCGGCGACGAACTCGGGCTCGAGCTTCGCCATCGCCGCCCGGTTCTTCTTGCCGATCGCCTTGCGCAGGTCGTCGGCTTTCGCGCCCGAGAATCCGGCCAGTTCCTTGGCGATCCGCATCGCCTGCTCCTGATAGACGATGACCCCCATCGAGGACTGGAGGATCGGGCGCAGGCGCTCGTCGGCGTAGGTGATCAGCTCCGGGTTGCGCTTGCCGCGAGCGTAGGTCGGGATCTGGTCCATCGCGCCGGGCCGGTACAGCGCGTTGAGCGCGACGAGGTCGTCGAAACAGTCGGGACGGACCTTCTTGAGCGCCTCGCGCATCCCCTCGGACTCGAACTGGAAGACCCCGACGCTGTCGCCGCGCGCCAGCATCTCGTATGTCGCGGGGTCATCGAGCGGTAGCGTCGCCATGTCCTGGCGGATGCCGCTCGAGCGTTCGATGATGTCCAGCGCATCCTCGATCACGTCCAGGTTGCGCAGCCCGAGAAAGTCCATCTTCAGCAGGCCGATCTCCTCGATCGGCTTCATCGAGAACTGGGTGACCGTGCGGAACTGGCGCTCTCCATCCTCCCCCAGCCCGGCGTCGGCGAGCTGCAGCGGAACGATGTCGGTGAGCGGACGGTCGGCGATCACCACGGCAGCCGCGTGGATCGAGGAGTTCCGCACGACGCCCTCGAGGCCGCGTGCGATATCGATGACCTGGCGGGCGGTCGGGTCCTCGTCGTAGGCTGCGCGCAACTGCTCGCCGTCCGCGAGGCATTCCTCGAAGGAGGGCGCGCGACCCTGCTGGGGATCCGGAATCAGCTTCGCAAGCCGGTCCCCGACGCCGTAGTCGTGCCCGAGCACGCGCGCGGCGTCGCGCGTCGCCTGGCGCGGCGCCATCTTGCCGAAGGTGACGATCTGCGCGACCGACTCGCGGCCGTACTTCTCGACGACGTAGCGCAGGACGCGCTCGCGGCCGCGCACCGAGAAGTCGATGTCGATGTCGGGCATCGACACGCGCTCGGGGTTCAGGAAGCGCTCGAACAGCAGGTCGTAGGCGAGCGGGTCGACGTCGGTGATCCGCAGGCTGTAGGCGACGATCGAGCCGGCCGCCGAGCCGCGGCCGGGCCCGACCGCGATCCCGTTGCGCTTCGCGAAGTCGACGAAATCCCAGACGATCAGGAAATACGCGTTGAAGTCCATCCGGTCGATCACCTCGAGCTCCGTCTCCGCGCGTTCCAGCGTCGCCGCCGGCAGCGGGTCGCCGTAGCGCTCGCGCAGCCCCTTCTCGACCAGGCGCCGAAGGTAGCTGCTGGCGGTCTCGCCGTCGGGAACCGGGTAGGCCGGGATCAGCTGGCGGTCGAGCTCGAGCTCGACGTTGCAACGCTCGGCGATCTCGAGCGTCGAGGCCATCGCCTCCGGCCACTCGGCGAAGGCCTGCGCCATCTCCGCGCAGTCCTTGAGGTAGAACTCGTTGGTCTCAAAGCGGATCTTCGGCTCGGCGAGCGTGCTCTTGGTCTGCACGCAGAGCAGCGCTGCGTGGTGGGAGTAGTCCTCCCGGCGCAGGTAGTGCACGTCGCCGGTGCCGACCAGCGACCCGCCCATCTCGCGCGCGAGGCGCACGATCTCCTCGTTGCAGCGCTCCTGCAGCGCGAGCCCGTTCTTCTGCAGCTCGAAGTAGACGTTGTCGCGTCCGAGCGCGCCGATCAGCTGGTCGACGTGTTCACGCCCCTGGTCGATGCGGCCGTCCGCGATCCGCGAGCAGAGCCTCGATGCCAGACAGCCGGTGAGGGCGATCACGCCGTCGCCGTAACGCGCGATCTGGTTCATGTCGACCGTCGGCTTGCCCCGTTGCAGTCCCTCGAGAAAGCCCGCCGAGGAGAGCTGCACGAGGTTGCGGTAGCCGGCGTCGCTGCAGGCGAGCAGCGTCAGGTGGTTGTGCTCGAGACGCTGTCCGGGCGCCGCCACGGCCGCGTGGTCGTCGACGAAGTAGACCTCGCAGCCGATGATCGGCTTGATTCCGGCCTTGCGAGCGGCCTGGTAGAGCTCGACCGCGCCGTTCATCACCCCGTGATCGGTCAGCCCGAGCGCCGGCTGTCCGAACGCCACCGCACGGTCCACGAGCCCCTGGATCTTCGACGCGCCGTCGAGCAGCGAGTACTCGGAGTGCACGTGAAGATGGGCGCAGCTGGGCTCGGTCATGCGATGCGCTGATCCTAGAGGTGAGAGAAGACGCCACGAGGGGGCTCTGCCGCCTGCGGCGGCACCCGCCCGTCGGTGTAGCACGTGGGGGCGCACCGCCGTGGGTTTGGTTGCGCTCGTTGCGCGAACGGCGCTACGGTTGGGCGATGTCGGAGCGCCGGCGCGGGCTGGGGGAGCTGTTCGCGGCGCCGCTTGCCGGTGGCCAGATTCGCTCTGACAATGCATCGCTCGTCGTTGTCGAGTGGCGGGATCCGGGCGGCGCGGCGACCCGCCGCGCTACATCGCGCCGCTGCACATACACCACCAGGACGACGAGGCGTGATATGTCGTCGAAGGCGCCCTCATCGTTCGGGTGGGCGACCAGGACGTCGAGGTTCCGGCCGGCGGCGCCGTGCTCGTCCCGCGGGGCACCCCGCACACATACTGGAACCCCCACCCCGCGCCGACCCGCTACGTGCTCGTGATGACGCCTCGAATCAGGTCCCTGATCGACGCCCTCCATGCCCTGACGGCACGCGACCAGGCGACGCTCGAAGCCACGTTCCGCGAGCACACGAGCGAGTACCTGGGCTGGCCGTAGCCAGCATCGCCACTGAGGACAACCGTTGAGGCGCGAGCCTCAACGGTTCCGCAAGCGCCAAGCCATCCGCGACTGCAGCGTCCACAGCTCGATGAACCCCGGCGCCGCGGTCTGCGAGAACAGGCCGCCGGACTCCGCGAACGACGCCAGCGAGCGGTCGTAGAGCGCATTCGGCGAGGCGCGCGTGATCACCCGCGCCGTGCCCTTGTAGAGCTCGACGCCGACCGTGCCCGTGACCTGGGCGTTGACCGACTCCATGTAGGCGTCGAGATCGCCGCGCAGCGGTTCCCACCACAGGCCCGCGTAGACGAGATAGGCCCACTGGCGGTCGAGCCCGGCCTTGAACTGGTTCTGGTGGATCGTGCAGACGAGCTTCTCGAGCTCGGCGTGCGCCGGCAGGATGATCGACGCCGCCGGAGTCTCGTAGATGTCGCGGACCTTGAGGCCGACGATGCGGTCCTCGACGTGGTCGATGATTCCGACACCGTGGCGTGCGCCGAGCGCGCCGACGCGCTCGATCAGCTCGGCGAGCGCCAGGCGCTCTCCGTCCAGCGCGACGGGCAGCCCGCGCTCGAACTCGAGCTCGATCCGCTGCGGTTCGTCGGGCGCGAGGCGCGGGGGCGTGACGAGCTGGAAGACGTCCTCGTCGGGCGCGTGGTCGAGATCCTCGATCCAGCGCCCCTCCGACGAGCGCCCCCACAGGTTGTCGTCGATCGAGTAGGGGGCGATCTCCGTTCCGCCCTTGACCGGGATCCCGTGCTCGCGGGCGTAGGCGATCTCCTCCTCGCGGCCCATCGCCCACTCACGAACGGGTGCGATCACCTTCAGGTCCGGCGCGAGCGTCGCGATCGTCCCGTCGATGCGGACCTGGTCGTTGCCCTTGCCGGTGCAGCCGTGGGCGACCGTGTCGGCGCCGGCGCGGCGCGCGTATTCGACCGCGAGCTTGGCGATCAGCGGCCGGCCGAGCGCCGTGAACAGCGGGTAGCCGCCGCCGTACAGCGCGTTGGCCTTGATCGCCGGGGCGAGATACTCGCTGGCGAACTCCTCGCGCGCGTCGACGATCTGGCAATCGATGGCGCCGAGCCGCCGGGCCTTGCCCTCGATCACCGTGTAATCCTCGCCCGGTTGGCCCAGGTTGACGGTCAGCGTCGCGACCTCCGCGCCGTAGCGCTCCTGGATCCACTTCAGCATCACGCTGGTGTCCAGGCCGCCGCTGTAGAGCAGCAGCACGCGGTGCACATCCGCCGGATTGGCCTGGTAGCTCGCCGTTTGCGGCGCGAATTCGGGGTCGCTCATGGCTGCGCAAGCCTACCGGCGCGCGAGCGCCCTGCGGCGGCAGGCAGCGCCGCTGCGCGTGGCGGCGGCATCAGGAACTCCCACGGCGAACGCTCGGCGGCGGGATCGACCGGAACCTCGATCAACGCCGGCTCCGAGCGCTCCAGCGCCCGCTCGAGCGCCAGTCGCAGACCGGCCGGCGTGTCGGTCCTGACCGCGTGGATACCGTAGCTGCCCGCCAGGGCGACGAAATCGGGGTTCGCCAGCGCCGCGCCGAGCACGCGACCGCCGTACAGCCTCGTCTGATCGCGCATCACGTTCCCGTAGGCGCCGTTGTTGAACAGCACGGTGACCAGATCGAGCCCGTATTGCGCCGCCGTCGCCAGCTCCTGCAGGCCGAACTGAAAGCCGCCGTCGCCGGTGATCGAGACGACCGCGCGATCCGGGTTGCCGGCCTTGACGCCGAGCGCGGTCGGGAACCCGAAGCCGAGCGTGCCCTGGGCGCCGCATGTGACGAAGGTCCGCGGCTCATAGACCGGAAACGCGAAGTACGAGGCAAACCCGGCCTGGCAGAGCTCCTCGACGAAGAAGCCGTCGCGCGGCAGCACGTCGCGAATCGCTGCCAGGAATTCCACGTGCGGCTGGAGCGCGCGGATCTGCCCGTGCTTGGCCGCCTTCAGCGCCGCGAACTCGGTGCTCCGCGACGGCCGCTCGAGCCGTGCCTCACGGAGCAGCAGCGTGAGCGCGGCGGTGGTCGGGGCGGCATCGCCGTGGAGCCCGACCGTCGCTCCGGAGCGGGCCAGCTGCTCGGATTCGATGTCGATGTCGATAATCGCGAGAGCGCTCGGCTGGTCGGGCCAGCGAAACCACTGCAGCTCGAGCCGGCTGCCGATACCGATCAGCACGTCGGTCTCGCGCCAGCGCTCGAATCCCTCGGCGCAACTGAAACCGAGGTCGTGGTCGCTGGAGACGACGCCGCGCCCGCTGCGAAACGAGACGACGGGCGCCTGCAGCAGCTCGGCGAGCTCGAGCACCTCGCGGCACGCGTCGAGCGCGCCGCTGCCGACCATGATCATCGGGTTTCGCGCCCGCTCGAGCAGTCGCGCCGCCCGCTCGAGCGCGTCGGGCTCGACCGGCGCGGGAACGTCGCGGCGATGGGGGCCGACGAGCGTGACCGGCTCCGTCTGATCGAACACCTCCCACGGCATCTCGAGCGCCACCGGACGGGGGCGTCCGCTCGCCGCCTGCCGGAACGCCTCGGCGACCAGGGCCGGCGCCGCGGCTGGGTGCTCGATGCGCCGTGCCCACTTGGTGAGGGTCCGCAGCGTTGCCAGCTGGTCCGGCAGCTCGTGCAGGTGCCCTCTGCCGGCGCCGAGGAACTCCGACGGCACCTGGCCGGTGAGGCACACGACCGCGGTGCTCGTGGCGTAGGCGGAGCACAGCGCCGCGCTCGAGTTCAACACGCCCGGCCCGGGAACGACGGCGTAGACGCCGACCCTGCCCGTCGATTTCGCGTAGCCGAACGCCATGTACGCCGCCGCCTGCTCGTGACGCGGGCAGACGACGCGAAGCGTGCGCCCCGCGCGCTCGAACGCATCGAAGAGGCCGTAGATCTGCGCGCCTGGCAGGGCGAAGACGGTGTCGACACCGTGTCGGAGCAGCGACTCCACGATCGCGTCACCGCCGGTCATCGGCTCGCCGGCGGCGTCGGGGGGCACCGGGCGCGATCGTTGCTCGACCGTGACCGGCGGGCGGCGCGCGGCGCGCTCCATCATGCTGGGCGGCGCGACCCGCTCGCGGAAGCCGAGCTTGGCGTAGAGCGCCTGCGCGTCGCTGGTGTCGAGCCGCCAGCTCAGCTCGCCGTGGGGACCGCCGTCGACGATCTCGCGCACCAGTGCGACGCCGAGCCCGTGACCGCGGTGCACAGCGTCGACGAAGACGTCGGCGAGATAGGCGAACACCGCGCCGTCGGAGATCACGCGCGCGAAACCGACCTGGGCGCCGCCGTGGTAGAGCCCGACCACGCGCAGCGAGCCGGCGATCGAGCGCTCCACCACCTCGCGCGGGCGACCGCGTGCCCAGTAGGACTCGCGCGAGAGGTAGCTGAAGACGTAGTCGACGTCGATCCGCGCCGGATCGTCGTCGAGCTCGTATCCGCCCGGGAGCGCTCGGCGCATCTCAGGCGAGCACGGCGCGCAACCGCTCGACGGCGTCGTCGACCTCGCGCTCCCCGATCACCAGCGGCGGCAGCAGCCGCAGCGTCACCGGACCGGTCGCGTTGACGACGAGGCGCTGCTCGAGCAGCGCGCGGCGCACCACCTCGGGCGCGTCGATGTCGACGTCGAAGGCGACCATCAGGCCGCGCCCGCGGATCTCGACGACGTGCGGCAGCGTCGCGACTCGTTCGCGCAGCAGCTCCCCCAGCTCGCGCACCCGCGCAAGCAGCTCCTCGTCGAGCAGGACGTCCAGCGCGGCCAGCGCGGCGGCGCAGACGACCGGGCCCCCGGCGAACGTCGAGCCGTGGTCGCCGGGAGCGAAGGTGTCGGCGTGGCGGGACCCGGTGATCAATGCGCCGATCGGCAGGCCGCCGCCGAGCGCCTTTGCACTGGTCAGCAGATCGGGCGTCACGCCGGAGTGCTCGTAGGCCCAGGCCGTCCCGGTCCGGCCGAGACCGGTCTGGATCTCGTCAAAGATCAGCGTCGCCCCGACCAGATCGCAGCGCTCGCGCGCGAAGTGCAGCAGCCGGTCGGGGAGCACGTGCACGCCTGTCTCACCCTGGATCGGCTCGAGGATCAGCGCCGCGGTGTGCTCGCCGACCGCCGCGGCGAGCGCCTCGATCGTCGGATCGACGCTGACGAAACCGCCGACCAGCGGTGCGAACGGCGCCTGCTTGGACTCCTGGGGGGTCGCCGAGAGCGCGCCGTAGGTGCGCCCGTGGAACGCGCCGTGCAGCGACACGATCGTGCCGCCCTGTCGCGCCTTGCGGGCGCACTTGAGCGCCGCTTCGACCGCCTCGGTTCCGGAGTTGGTGAAGAAGACCTTGCCGCCCAGCGAGCTCTCGGCGAGCCGGCGGGCGAGTCGCGACATCGGCTCGGTGTAGTACAGGTTGCCGACGTGCAGCAGACGCCCGGCCTGCTCGCGGATCGCGGCCACGACCGCGGGGTGACAGTGCCCGACGCTCGAAACCGAGATGCCGGTGAGGAAGTCGAGGTACTCGGTCCCGTCGGCGTCCCACAGCCGCGCGCCCTCACCGCGCGCGAACTCGACGGGGTAGCGGGCGTAGTTGGGTGTCAGGTGGGCGTCGGCCCGCTCCAGCGTGCTCACGCGGTGACCTTCGTGCCGATGCCGGCGTCGGTGAACAGCTCGAGCAGCAACGAGTGGGCAACGCGACCGTCGATGATCTGCGCCGCGCCGACGCCGCCACGCACCGCGTCCACGCACGCCTGGAGCTTAGGGCGCATGCCGCCTTCGACGGTCGCGAGTGCGCTGGTGACCTGCTCGACGCTCGCCTGCTCGATCAGGCTGTCGGGGTCGTCCGGGTCGCGCAGCCAGCCGCGCACGTCGGTCAGGAAGATCGCGGTCCGTGCGTGCAACGCGACGGCGATCGCCGCCGCCGCCTCGTCCGCGTTGACGTTGTAGGAGTGGCCCTCGCCGTCCGCGCCGACCGAGGCGACCACCGGAATGTAGTCGCGCGCGATGTGGTTGATGACGCCGGGGTCGACGTGGTCGATCTGGCCGACGAAGCCGATGTCCTCGCCCCCGGGGGCCGAGCGCCGCGAACAGCGCAGCAGCCAGCCGTCGTCACCCGAGAGCCCGACCGCGGGCTGCCCGTGGCGGCCGATTCGCAGCACGATGTCGGTGTTCAGCTTGCCGACCAGCACCATCTTGGCGATCTCGACCGTCGCCTCGTCGGACACGCGCAGGCCGCCGACGAACTCGACGGGCATGTCGAGCCGGTTCATGTAGGCGGTGATGTCGGGCCCGCCGCCGTGCACGACGACCGGGCTCATGCCGACGTACTTGAGCAGCACGACATCGCGCGCGAACTCCTCGCGCAGCAACGGGTCGTCCATCGCCGCGCCGCCGTACTTGATCACGACCGTCGAGCCGTGGAAGTCGCGGATATATGGGAGCGCCTCGAGGAGGGTGGCGACGTCGCGCATCAGTGGTCGGCTCGCTCGAAGGGAAGCATCAGTGGGTCTTCTCGGAACGTTGTGCCTGTTTCTGGACAGCCATTAGGTCGTGTACTCCGCGTTGATCTTCACGTAGTCGTAGCTGAGATCGGAGAAGAACAGCTCGGTCTCGGCGCCCTCCCCCGGGAGGTCGATCTCGTAGAGGACCTCGTTGCCGCTGACGGCGCGTGCGAGCGCGTCTGCGTCGAACGCGACGCCAGCGCCGGCGCGGCAGACCGTGATGCCCTCGATCGCGATCTCGAACGCCAGCGGAGCGCTGCCCGGCAGCGCCGCGCCGATCGCCTGGGCGATGCGCCCCCAGTTGGCATCGCCGCCGAACAGCGCGGCCTTGACGAGCGGCGAGTTCGCGACGGCGCGCGCGACGCGCGACACCGACGCCTCGCCGCCGCCGCGGACATCAACGCGCCCGACCCGCCTGGCGCCCTCGCCGTCGGCG
>OBLU010006879.1_pt1 | contig 10097 bp, 9 predicted proteins | sample 1518681 | NCBI WGS metagenome assembly OBLU01 (sample SAMEA3539304, study PRJEB22396) | soil metagenome | biome: tundra; feature: field; material: soil | place: USA | collected 2010-05 | depth 0.15 m
TACGGAACCGGGCGGCGCAAGTCTTCGATTGCGCGCGTATTTCTGCGTCCCGGCAGCGGCAAGTTCACGGTGAACAAGAAGGAATGCGATGTGTACTTTGTGACCGCGCAGCAGCGGGCTGCGGCTAAGCGCTCGCTGGGGATTGCGGACATCGGCGAGACGTTCGATGTGATCACGACCGTCCGCGGCGGCGGTGTAATGGGCCAGGCAGATGCGGTCAAGCTGGGCATTGCACGCGCGCTGATGGAGTTCAACCCGGAGCTGCGGAAGACGCTGAAGGCTGAAGGATTGGTCACGCGGGATTCGCGTGGCAAGGAACGGAAGAAGTACGGGCAGAAGGGCGCGAGAGCGCGGTTCCAGTTCTCGAAGAGATAGTTGTCGGTTGCAGGTTGTCAGTTGTCAGTTGAAATGCGAGAAACAACCCCGGAGCGGAGACGCTTCGGGGCACGGAGTTCAATCTCCCGTCGCCTGTTTCGTCAGGCAAGGGATAAATCCAGGCAGCAGCGGTTGGGCTGAGATCTACGCTGGCTGCCTTAATCAAAGGAGAAACATTGGCAAACATAACCATGAAGGAACTGCTCGAAGCTGGTGTTCATTTTGGACATCAGACGAAGCGCTGGAATCCGAAGATGAAGGAGTATATCTTCGGCGAACGCAATGGCATTTACATCATCGATCTGCAGAAGACGCTGAAGATGTTCAAAGAGGCGTCGAAGTTTGTGACGGAGCTGACCAGCTCGGGCAAGCTGGTGTTGTTTGTGGGCACCAAGCGGCAGGCGCAGGATGCGATTGCGGAAGAGGCGAATCGCTGCGGGATGCCGTACATCAACAGCCGCTGGCTGGGCGGGTTGCTGACGAATTGGGTCACGGTGCAGAAGTCGGTGAAGCGGTTGCAGGAACTCGACGATATGTCGACCGATGGGCGCTATGAGCTGCTGACCAAGAAGGAAGTCATCAAGCTGGAGCGCGAGCGCAAGCATCTGTCGACCAACCTTTCGGGTATCAAGAGCATGAAGCGGCTGCCGGATGCGTTGTTCATCGTGGACTCGAATAACGAAGCGATTGCGGTTGCGGAAGCGCGCAAGCTGGGGATTCCGGTGGTTGCGGTGGTGGATACGAACTGCGATCCGACCGTGGTGGATTATGTGATCCCGGGCAACGACGACGCGCTGCGTGCGATTCGGCTGTTCACGACGAAGATTGCGGACTCGGCTGCCGAGGGCGTGCAGATGGTTTCGGAGAAGGCGTTCGCGACCGAGGTTGCGGATGTGCAGCCGGCCGAGGTTTCGCCGGAGTTTGTGGGCGAAGCGGGCGAAGAGGGCGAGGCGAGTCCGGAGGCGGTTGCGGTTTCGGCTGCTGCGGAAGAGCCTGTCGACGACGATAATGTGGACCTGGAAGCGGTGCTGGGCGGGAATATTCGCAAGGCCCCGGTTGCTGCCACGGAAGAAGAAGCAGAGCCCGAAGCGGTGCACGTCGCGACCGGCGCATAGCTCCATATTTCTCAGGACTGAGAGCGTGGAGGCCGGTCGAATCCGCTCCACGCTCTTGCTGTGTATGGGTCGGGATTTGAGGTTCCGGCGCGAGACATGAAGACGAAACAATCGACGCGTAGGATGCGATGAGCGCGTGCAGCATCAGGAGAAGAAGAGACCAATGACTACGGAGACCGCAGTGAAGATTGACGCCAAGCAGGTAAAGGAACTTCGCGAGAAGTCGGGCGCGCCGATGGGCGATTGTCTGAAGGCGCTGCAGGAGGCCAAGGGCGAGATGGAGGCCGCGTTTGTGGTGCTGCGCAAGCGGGGCATGGCGTCGGCCGCGAAGAAGGCGGCGCGCACGACGAACGAGGGCGCGGTGGGCACGTATCTGCACGCCGGCGGGAAGATCGGCGTACTGGTTGAGCTGAACTGCGAGTCGGACTTTGTGGCGCGCACGGACGATTTCCAGGAGCTGCTGCGCGATGTGGCGATGCATATCGCGGCGACCGATCCGCGCTTCATCAGCCGGGACGAGGTGACGGAAGCCGATCTGGAGCGCGAGAAGGAGATCTATCGCGCACAGGCCGCGGCGTCGGGCAAGCCGGCGAACATCATTGAGAAGATGCTCGAGGGCAAGCTGGGCAAGTTCTACGAGGAGTTCTGCCTGCTGGACCAGCCGTTCATCAAGGACCAGACGCAGACGATCAAGCAGGTGGTGGCGTCGAAGGTTGGGAAGCTTGGGGAGAATATCTCGATCCGGCGATTTGCGCGGTTCAAAGTTGGCGCGGCCGATTGGACTGTCGCCCAGACGAAGATTGCAGCAGAGACACCTCAGGCGTAGACATTAAGACTGCATCAAGCAGGAGGCGGGCCCGGACAATACGTCCGGGCCCTTTTTGCGTCTGAGAGGCCGAAGGCTAGAATGCGCTTGGCGGGCAGGTTAACTCCTGCGGGGTGGTGTCTGCTATTGGGTAGACCTTTGGGCGGGCACGCTCTACATTTTAATTGGCAACATTCCAGCTGCACGGAAGGTGCTCGAACCGATGTTTGAACACGTTTCGCTTATGCCGCACGCGCAGTGCTGGGCCGCTGCACCCCACCTGATTTGGACGATGGTGGTCGCGAATTCAATCACATTTCTGAGTTATGTCAGCATCTGCGTGACGCTGCTGGTGCTGGCGCGCCGGACGCGGCGGGTGATTGCGCGCGACTGGGCCTACTTCCTGGTAGGGTTCGCACTGTTTATTGTGGCGTGCGGGTCGACTCACCTGATGGAAGTGGTGACGACGTGGATTCCGGCGTTCTGGATTGACGCGGCTACGAACGTGGTGACCGCGGTGTTGTCCGCGTATGTGGCGATCATGTTCTTCCGGAGGGCTTCGGAGGTCAGCTTCGGGATCAACGATTATGCGGTTCGGCTGGCGAACACGGAGCGGGAAAGGGCGCGGATGAAGGAGAGCCTGCTGGCCGCGCAGAAGCTGGAAGACTGGAGCCGGATGTCGACGGTGCTGGCGCACGAGATCAATAATCCGCTGGAGACGATTCAGAATGTGCTGTACCTGATTCGGACGACGGAGGGGGTGACACCTGATATCTCTACGCTGACTGCGACGGCCATGGAAGAGGTGACGCGGGTGATCGAACTGTCGCGGTCCACCTTGTCGTTCTTTCGGCAGGGAGGCGCGCCGGAGAAAGTGAACCTCTCGAGCGTGATGGAGTCGGTGCGGTTTCTGCTGGCTCCGCTGATATTGAAACAGGGGGTGGTGCTGGCGACGGTAAGCGCGAGAGATGCGACGGTGGAAGGGTTTCCGGGTGAGGTGCGGCAGGTGCTGCTGAACCTGGTGCGGAATGCGTGCGAGGCGGCGGCGGGAACGACGGGGCGGGTGTGCTCCGTAAGATGAATGTCACCAGCAAGAGTCTATATGGTGACTTGGATGGCCTTGCACGCTCGATCAGAATGGAAATGCAAGTGTATTCGGTGCCGTAGCGTATCCGCCACCTTTTAGGGTCCATCCCTGGATCGATGTTCCAAGTTCGCGCGAATGCTGCCTTGCTTTCAGATGGATGCGACCTTCGGTTCGTGGGACGGGTTTGGTGCATCTGACGTAAAGTTAGGCTTGACAACGCAAAACACAGGGCAGAAGCAGATTCCCTTCGGGAATGACAAACCAAGAGTGACACACCAAGAGGAGCGGGGGGACCATGGAACTGGGCATGATTGGGCTGGGCAGGATGGGTGCGAGCATGGTGGTGCGCTTGCAGAAGGCGGGGCATCATTGCGTGGTGTACGACATGTCGGCGGCTGCGGTGCAGGCGTCGGTGGCACAGGGGGCGACGGGGACGGGGTCGCTGGAGGAGTTTGTGAAGACGCTGGTGAAGCCGCGCGCGATGTGGCTGATGGTGCCGGCGGGGGTGGTGGACGAGACGCTGGGCAAGCTGGTGCCGCTGCTGGAGCCGGGCGATATTGTGATCGATGGGGGGAACTCGTATTACCACGACGACATTCGCCGGGCCGGTGAGTTGAAGGCGAAGGGCATTCACTATGTGGACGCGGGAACCAGCGGCGGGGTGTGGGGGGCGGACCGCGGGTACTGCCTGATGATCGGCGGTGAGGTTGAGGTGGTGCAGCACCTGGATCCGATCTTCGCGAGCCTGGCTCCGGGAATGGATGAGGCGACGCGGACGCCGGGGCGCGAGAAGATGGGCGGCACGGCGGAGCATGGGTATCTGCACTGCGGGCCGAGCGGTGCAGGACACATGGTGAAGATGGTCCACAACGGGATTGAGTACGGGATGATGGCGGCCTATGCGGAGGGCTTGAACATTCTGCGGAACGCCAATGCGGGCAAGAAGAAAGAGGCGATCGATGCGGAGACGACTCCGCTGCGGTGCCCGGAGTATTACCAGTACGATCTGAATTTGGCGGACATCACCGAGGTGTGGCGGCGCGGGAGTGTGGTGGCGTCGTGGCTGCTGGACCTGGCGGCGCGGGCGCTGATCGACAGCCCCGACCTGGAGAAATTCTCCGGGCGCGTGTCGGACTCGGGCGAAGGGCGCTGGACGATTCGCGCGGCGATCGACGAGAGCGTTCCGGCTCCCGTGCTGAGCGCGGCGCTGTATGAGCGTTTCAGTTCGCGCGGCGAGGACGAGTTCGCCGATAAGCTACTTTCCGCGTTACGTTTTCAATTCGGCGGTCACCTGGAGAAGTCGGCTAAATAGAGAGGGAGTGCCTGATGGCTGTGTCGCGTTCCGATGCGCTGGTGGTGTTTGGCTGTACCGGCGATCTTGCCCATAAGCAGATTTTCCCGGCGCTGTATGCGATGGTGAAGAGCGGGGAACTGACGGTTCCGGTGATCGGCGTTGCGTTCCCGAACTGGAGCCTGGAGCGCCTGCAGCGGCGCGTGACGGACAGCGTGAAGCGGGCGGGCGGGATCGACAACCCGCGCGCGCTGAAGAAGCTGCTGGGGCTGATCAGTTACGTCAGCGGCGACTACAAGGACCTGGCGACGTTTGCCAGGATCAAGCAGGCGATGGGCAAGGCGAAGCGGCCTGCGCACTATCTGGCGATTCCGCCTTCGATGTTCGAGACGGTCATCGAGAACCTGGGCGCGGCTGGGCTGGCGAAGGACGCGCGCGTGATTGTGGAGAAGCCGTTCGGGCGCGACCTCAAGTCGGCGAAGGAGTTGAACCGCGTAGCGCACTCGGTGTTCCCGGAGGACTCGATCTTCCGCATCGATCACTTTCTGGGGAAGGAGGCGATCATGAATATTCTGTACTTCCGATTCGCCAACTCTTTCCTGGAGCCGATCTGGAACCGCAACTACGTGGCGAGCGTGCAGGTGACGATGGCGGAGAACTTCGGCATCAAGGGGCGGGGTGGGTTTTACGAGACGGCCGGCTGTTTGCGGGACGTGATTCAGAACCACCTGTTCCAGATTGTTGCGCTGCTGGCGATGGAGCCGCCGGCGACGCGGAACTATGGGGCGGTGCAGGTGGAGAAGGCGAAGGTCTTCGAGGCGATGCGGCCGCTGAAGGCAGACGATGTGGTGCGTGGGCAGTACGCCGGGTATCGCAAGGAGGACGATGTTGCGAAGAACTCGGATGTGGAGACGTTCTGCGCGGTGCGGCTGTTCATCGACTCGTGGCGCTGGGAAGGAGTTCCGTTCTATCTGCGGTCGGGGAAGTATCTGCCGGACACCGCGACGGAGATTATTGTGGAGCTGAAGCCGCCGCCACAGCGGCTGTTTGAGGATTCGGCTCCGAAGAATGGGCGGGGGGATTATGTGCGGTTCCGGAGCTCGCCGGATGCGGCGATTGCGCTGGCGACGCGGGTGAAGATTCCCGGGAAGGAATATGTCGGGGAGCAGCGCGAACTTTTTCTGTGCGAGGAACTGGCGGGGCAGGAGACGCCGTACCAGCGGCTGCTGGGCGACGCGATGATGGGGAATGGAGCGTTGTTTACGCGCGAGGATGCGGTGGAGGCGGCGTGGGCGGTAGTAGAGCCGGTCCTGAAGAAGCACCATCGCGCGCGCGTGTACAAGCGCGGCACGTGGGGACCGAAAGAGGCCAACGCGCTGCTTGGACCGGGCGAGACCTGGCACAATCCGGGAGTGCACGCGAGCGATACGTGAGCTTGCTTAGTGGAGGATGTTGCGGGCGATGGTGAAGAGGACGGTGGCGACCAAGGTCGCGTAGAGGGCGGGCGCGGGCGGCTGAGGCCAGCGGAAGGCTCCCGGGCGGAGAGCGCGGCGGTAGCTTTCGATGGCGCCGGCGAGGGCGATGGGGAGAAGCAGCACGAAGAGCGCGTTGAGGCGCAGGGCTTCGGCCAGGTGACCGTGGAGGAGCGCGGCGAGGGCGCGGGTGGCGCCGCATCCGGGGCAATCGATTCCGAAGTAGAGGTGGATGGGGCAGGCGGGATAGAGGCTGGTCCGCGCCGGCGGGTAGAACAGCAGCGCGGCACACAGCAGGAGCGCGGCTGCGAGGAGCGCGTTGGCTATGTATCTTCGGCGCTGGAGCGGGTTACGCATCAGATGGACGCGCCTCCATAGCGGACTGGGTTTGCTCCTCGCGGCCCGCTATAGTCCGGCGTGGCGTGCGGCGCGTTCCCCATCAGATTGCGGCGCCCCGGTAGCGTGCGATTCGCTTGAGCTCGTTGATGCGGTTGAGGTGGTAGGTGAAATAGAGGCCGCCGAAGAAGAACGTCATGACTCCACTGAGGGAGAGGCCGACGGGTTCGGGGCCGTTGAAGTGCTCTTCGAGGTTGGCTCGCATGGTGAAGCGCGCGATGATGCGCACGATCCACGCGGCCAGGCCGAGCAGATTCTGCAGGGGGTGCCCCGTGTAGTATGTCACCCACCAATGCACGCCAGGCTGGTAGATCTGCACTCGGGAGTGGTTACCGACGGCGATCTGGCAAGCCAAGAGAATGGCGCCGGCCACGTAGTAGAGGATGGCCTTGCTATTGGGTTGCACGCGCTTCATCCACGCAGAGAGGATCAGGTTCCAGATGAACATGAACAGGCCGCAGGTGAAGAAGCTGAACAGGAGCACCAGTCCCCAGTTGAGGTTGGGGGAGTCGGGGTACATGGCTGCGTTGGACGTGGGATAGGCCGGGGCGAGCGGAGCCTGATACGCCGGGGGTGCTGCGGGAGCGACGCCGAGCACCTGCGAGACGGGAACCCAGTCCGCCATGTCGTCGCTCTTCGCGAGGTCAGTGAGCAGGATGTTTCCGCTGGCGACGTAGTTTTTGAGGTCTTCGAGAGTGTAGGGGCCGTAATTCTGGCCGCCGCGTGTGACGTGATACAGCATGGGGTATGCTCCTCGCGGCCTCTGTGGGCCGGCACGGGCTGAAGCGACTTTCAGGAACAGGACGATGAGAACACGAGGACGGCGCTGGGGCAACTTTATTCGGGAACGCGCCGCCGTGGAGGCGCTGCTACCCGGCCTGGACCAGGCGCCCGGCGCGGCTGACGATGGAGAGCCGTTCCGTGCTGAGAATCTTTTTCGCCTGCGCCTTGGCGTGGTTTGCCCAGGGGCCTACGGGGTCCAGGCGGACGTAGGTGAGCCAGTTGCGCAAGGCGCGGCGGCGGTGGCCCTGGCGCTCCAGGGCAAGGGCGAGATTGTAGTGCGCGTCGGCGTACTGGGGAACGAGGGCGATGGCGCGCTGGTAGGCGGCGATGGCGTCGGGCAGACGCTTGAGTTCGTCGAGCACGTTGCCAAGATCGAAGAAGGCTAGAGCATACTCCTGGTCGGCTTCGGTGGCGCGGCGGTAGTATTGCTCGGCCAGCGTGAACTCGCGCAGGTTGTAGTGGATGGTGCCGAGGTTGATGGCGGCGGCGGCGTATGCGGGCCGGAGAACGAGGATGCGTCGATACATCTCGGCCGCTTGGGGAATAGTGGCGGGGTCTTCTTCCAACTGGACCGCGCGCTGGAACATCTCCTGCACGTCGGCCTGACGACCGGCTGCGCGGCCGGCGGCTCCGACGATGCTGAGCTGGCGTTGGGGCGCCGCGTCGAAGTCGAAAGCGAGTTGTTGGGTGAGGGGATCGACGATGGCGCCGCTGTAGCGGAAGGCGAGGCGGGAACCGCGCTTGACGGCGCTGGCCTCGATGAGCGGATTGCCCATGCCGGCGGCCTTGCGCATCGCCTCGACGGACTCGCGGATGCTTTTCGCGGTGATGCGCGTGGAGCGCAGAGTGCGCAGAGTGCGCAGTTGGGCGAGGTCTTCGAAGGAATAGGTTTCGTTGGAGGGGATCAGTCCGGCCTGCTCCCACGCTGTTAGTTGGCGGGCCCGCAGGTGAAGGATTCGAAGAACGTCTTGACGGCTGTATCGGGTCACGTGTTGGTCTCGACAAGAACCGTACAATGCTTCTGATGCGAGTATGCGGGGCGGGAGGCCGTCCGGCAAGGGGGTTCACGGTCTCTTCATCAAAAACTCGTGGATATCCCGTACCAAATATGGTTCGGGAACGATTTTTGCGTGGAGTTGGGGGGACCTGATGCTATTTGGGGTGTGGAGGGGAAGACAAATACGGAGATTCTGACGCTTCGCGTCAGAATGACGCTCCTTCGGGTTCGGAGCGTGGTGGTTGATGCTATCTGGAGTGCGTTTAGGGAGTGGGGGAACTGACGATGAAGGCAGCCGTGGTGGAGAGTTTCGATAGGCCGCCTCGCTATGCGGAGTTTCGCGAGCCGAGCGCGGGCGCGGATGAGACACCGGTGAAGGTGCGGGCGGCCGCGCTGAGCAACCTGGTGAAGGGGCAGGCGAGCGGCCAGCACTACAGCAGTGGGACCGAGTTGCCGCTGGTGCCGGGTTTCGACGGCGTGGGAACTCTGCCGAATGGGCGGAGGGCTTATTTCTTCGGGCCGCCGGCGCCGTTCGGTGCGATGGCGGAGTGGAGCCTGGTGGCGGCAAGCCGGACGATTCTGCTGCCGGATGGGGTGGATGATGTGACAGCGGCGGCGCTGGGGAATCCGGGGCTGGCGTCGTGGGGATCGCTGCTGGGGCGGGCGCGGTTGCAGCCGGGCGAGTCGGTGCTGGTGAATGGCGCGGCGGGAGTTGCGGGACGGCAGGCGATCCAGGTGGCGAAGGTGCTGGGTGCGCGGCGAGTGATTGCTACGGGGCGCGAACAGGCGGCGCTGGAGAGGCTGCGGGCGCTGGGCGCGGACGAGACGATCTGGCTGCAGCAGCCAGGGGACGCGCTGGCGTCGGCGTTTCGTGCGGCGATGCAGAGTGTGGATGTGGTGCTGGATTATCTGTGGGGCGCGTCGGCGGAGTTGCTGCTGGCCGCGGCGAAGGGGCGGGGTGCTCCGGAGGGGGAGCGGCGGATTCGCTATGTGCAGATCGGGTCGATCAGCGGGGAGACGATTTCGTTGCAGGGGGGATTGCTGCGGAGTTCGGGCGTGGAGTTGATGGGCAGCGGGTTGGGGAGTTTGTCGGCGGCGGCGATTGTGGAGTCGCTGAAGCGGATGTACGAGGTGGCGGCGTCGACGGGGCTGAAGATCGAGACCGAGGCGGTGCCGCTGAGCGAGGTGGAGACGGCATGGGGGCGCGCGGAGAGCGGACGGCGGACGGTGTTTACGATGTGATGCGGATGCCGGTGGAGACCAAGACGGGGGAGCCTTCGGCGAGCAAGAGGCTGGCGGGTTTCTGGAGATCGAGGGATGCGAATGCTGGGCCGTAGAGGGCGGCGAAGTCGGCTTCAATGGCGAAGTTACGGATAGGGTAAACCTGCCAGCGTGGGTGCTGGACTCCGTACTCGGAGGTGGCGCCGCGGGTGCGCTTGGTGTAGCCCCAGTAGTGCTCGGTGATGAAATCCTCTTCACTGCTGGGGACGATGGGCTGCGGGGTGGGGTCGGCTTCTACGGCCAGGCTGTGCCAGCTTTGCTGATGGCGCCACGAATAGCTGACGGTGAGCGCGCCGGGCGCGGACGCGATGGTGTGGCGCATGGGGAGCGTGGCGTAGGGCTCCTCGTAGAGCGAATTGGCGATGAGGGTGATGGCGGCGCGGGGGACGAACTCGCGGATGAAGACGACGCCGCGCTTGCGTGTGCCGTCGGGTTCGGTGCGGGCGACGTAGAAGCGGAGGTTCACTTCTTCGAAGCGCGTGTGGAAGGGGATGG
>OBLU010006880.1_pt1 | contig 10097 bp, 9 predicted proteins | sample 1518681 | NCBI WGS metagenome assembly OBLU01 (sample SAMEA3539304, study PRJEB22396) | soil metagenome | biome: tundra; feature: field; material: soil | place: USA | collected 2010-05 | depth 0.15 m
TGGCGCACATCGAGTACCCGGGGCTGCCGACCGATTACGTGATGGAGATGGTGCATCGCTTCTACGACGAGTACTATTTCAGGCCCAAGGCGGCTTTCCGCGTGGTCTGGAAGGCGTTTGTCAATCGCGATTTGCCGCGCCTTTACGTCGAAGCCAAGGCTTTCCTTAAACTGCGAGCACAACGCAACAAGATGGTGAAGGACGTTCGCAGCCATAAGGCCGATCCGCCGGCACCGATCAAAGCGGGCGCGTAAAAGCCGCGTGCTGAATTTTCAACGAGGGCGGCGCTACGGCGCCCGCCCTCGTTTTTGTTTCGGAAAGAGACGAATATCAACCTTGCTCCGGCGAGGGGCGTTGAGCGGGAGAACGAGTGAAGTTGAGGATGAAAAGTTCGCCCAGGGGCTAAACAGGCTGCGGAAAGAAGGGCTGATTTCCAGCTGATTGGTTCGACGGGGATCAGCAGCGGCTAAAGCCCAGTTGATTCTATTGGCTTTATCGGCATCCTTCGGCTGCGCTCAGGACAGGCTAGAAGTCGTGCCCTGTTACAAAGCCCCAAAGTTGGAGTTTTTCCGCAGCCTGTAAAGCCCACGCGTGCTTTGCGGCGTTTGCGGTACGACACAAGGCCTTCGCCCAACACTCGTGCTTGAACAAGATTGATATTCATCTGGAAAGATTTGAAGTCATCCGATGGCTCACGAAAAACTCCGGCCGCGGCAGTACATGATTCTGGGACTGGTTTCTGTTTGCGCTCCGCTGGGCGATACCTGCCTGTCGCGCGGAATGACCAGCTTACCCGCCATTTCGCTCGCGCACCCCGCGACGCTCATTGCAGCGGTCTTCACTCCCTGGATTGCGGTGGGCATCGCATTACTGATCGGCTTCTTCGCCAGCTATCTGACCGCACTGTCGTGGGCCGATCTGACATTTGTGTTGCCCGCGACGGCATTCGGCAACATGATTGTCGTGTTGCTTTCGCGCTTCTGGCTTTATGAGACGATTTCGTACCAGCGATGGCTCGGCGCGGTCCTGATTACATTGGGCGTTGGGTTCGTAGCGCACGGGCCTTCCCTGACCGCAAGGCCGGTGACTGAAGTTGAACAGGCCACCCAGGTGGAAGAGGAGCAGGTGCGATGACGATTCTCTTCCCTGCCGCACAGCCGGGATTTTGGCCAGCCGCAGCCATGATTTCTGCGGTGGTCCTCAGTTCCACCGCCGGCGAAGTCCTTACCGCCGCGGCCATGAAGTCTATTGGCGACCTGGATGAGATTCGCGCCCACTCGGGGATGAAGGGCGCGATTCGCGCCGTCGTCACCTGCCCGCTGTTTTTCGCAGGCGTAGGTTTTCTGGCGCTGGCCTTCTTTGCGCTGCTGCTGGCGCTGAATCATTTAAATCTGAGCCTGGTTGCCCCGGCCTCGGCGTCGCTAACGCTGGTGACGAATGCGATAGCCGCCAAGCTCTTTCTCAAAGAGAACGTAGACCGGCGCAGATGGACGGCGGCTGTTCTGGTTTGCATTGGGGTTTATTTTTTGGCGCATTGAAGAAGTGAATTGGAAAGTTGAGCGAAGTCCGCGTGTCTTGCAACTCGGTCCTTTTGAATTCCCAGCAAATCACTTCTTTGTGTACACCGCGGTTGCCTTCTCCGACTCCTTGCCGGGGCTCCAGGATACATCCGTCAAGGTCTTGCCATCTGCGGAAAGCGTTTGAGTCGCAATACTGACGGGTTTTCCGGAAATCTTCACCGTGTAGGCCAGCTTCTTGAGCGAGAGAATCTTGATTGCCACTGTTGTGCCGGCAGGTGTCGTGGGGCCGGTCGCCGGCAGGTCGGAACCATCCGATTTCCCTTCCACGGTCTGTTTATACTCCGGAAATTCCCAGCGCAGGACGCCATCAGAAGGCGAGGACACAACGAACGTGTCGGAGGCAGAAATGTTCACTTTGGTGGACTTCCACTTTCCGACCAGACTGGTAGTTCCTGTAAGGCGCGTATAGGTGTATTCATCGTTGAAGGAGGAACCGTCAGGCTTGGTGCCTTTACTGGTGACGGTCAGGGTTTTCCCATTGGACGATATCTGGCGGTGCACATTGTTAACTACGGTGCCATTGAACTTCACAACCGAATCCCATGCATTATCGCCGGCCGGGGTCCAAGTGGTCTTGTAGCCAAAGTAGGCTTGGTATTCCTTTCCATCGGTTCCAAAGTCGTAGCTCTCGGCGCTCCCGTCGGTGAAGTGGAATCGACCATTCTCCAGCTTCGAGTAAGTGATGGTATCGCCTGTGAACTTGCTTTTCGCAAGATCGAGTTTCCAGGTTCCGTTCCAGGGATTATCCGCGGCAAAAGCTGACAGAGCGGGCAGAACCGCCAAAGCGGATGCAAGCAGAACGTTTCTCATGTGTTACCTCCGGGGAAGATCGGAATTCAGACGCAATGCGCCGCGCCCGTAAGTGAGAGTCAAGCAAGTGGAGTTGAACGATGTCAAGCGAATTTCGAAGCACTTACTGTGACAGCGACGTGCCATGTATACGCACCTCTTCTGCGTCATGCGAGAAGGCGCATCAGCCCACGCGGTCTCAAGTCGGGATTCAGGATAGAACGCGCTTCTCCGATGCTTTCGCAGATGGCCTCGGCGGCGAGGTGGCCGGAACGAGCGCCGCTTTCCATCGTCGATGGCCAGCCGGTCGCAGTCCAGTCGCCAGCCAGGAAGCAGTTGGGCCAGGGCGAAAGTGCGGTTGGGCGCGACGCGTCGATGCCTGGGGGCACTGCGAAGGTGGCGCGCATCTCTTTTATCAAGGCAGCCTTTTCAAGGTGCGCTTCGCGGACTGCGGGAAAGAACTCGCCCAGTTCCTTCACAGCAAGTTCAATCGCTTGCTCTCGGGTGAGGGCGGCAAAGGCGCGCGATGCGCTTATCACCAGTTCCACATAGCTTCCGGTGAGCTTTCGCCATGGTTGCAGGCGGCTCTTGTTATAGAGCCAGTGGATCTCGCGATCGAGAAGCACGGCGTGGTCGAGGTCGGTGATTTCACGGTCAAACCACAGGTGAACGCTGCAAATGGGCCAATTCTCATGGCATTGGAGTTGGCGCGCCAAGAGATCGGCGCCCTCGGCTGGAGGCATCTTCGGCAATAGCTTGGCCGTGGCCTCGAAAGGCAGTGCTAGAACGACGAAATCCGACGTCAAAGCGTCCGCCCTGGTGCCCAGGGTCCATTGTGAGGACTCCTCGTCCCACTTGGCTGAATCCACATTCGTATTCAACAGGACACTGGAGCCGCGCTGCTCAAGGAACGCCTGTGCGCCTGCGTAGAGCTCGCTTAGCGGAACGGTGCTCATCCCCATGCTGCCGGCTTCGGCGGAGTTCATGAACAGCTCGCGGATCACTTTGGCTGCGTACTGTAATGCGATGGAGTCGATGTCGGCGTTGAGCGCGCTGGCGATTACGAGGCGCCAGAAGCGGTTCAGCGCTCCTTGCGTCTGGCTATGGCGCTTGAGCCACGCGCCCAGGGTCTCGGTCGAGTCTGCGGGGACCGGCTGCATGAGAGCACTGAAGGCCCGGGCCAAGGCGATTTTATCGGCGACAGAAAAGGCGTGAGCGAAGAGAAGCTTCGGCATTCCATGCAACGGGGCCGGGAGCCACGAGGGCCCAAGTGACGAGCGACGGCCGCCCGGCTCGATCATGGTCATTTCGGTGGTCCAGTGGATGCGGTCCGCTACGCCGATGCGGCGATAAAAGCCGATGAGGTTCGTGCAACAGCCAAAGAGCACATGCTGGCAGTTGTCGATGACTTCATTTACGCCCGGATGCAGGTAGGAAGAGGCGCGTCCGCCGAGGTAGCCGCGGCGTTCAGCCAGTTGGACACGAAGGCCGGCCTCGGCCAGCGCACAGGCGGCGCTCATGCCGGCTACGCCGGCGCCAATGACGGTGACGGTATTTTTCGATTCTTGATTCAAATGGTCCAACATTCGTTCACAGCAATCGCAGTGCAAAGCCCGGGCCTAAAGGCCACCCAAAATCGGCGCATTCAGGGGCCTGAAGAGGCTGCTGAAAAAGGCTGTGTGGCATAACAATTCCCGAAAGACTTCCCTCAGGGGCTAAAGCCCTGTTGATTCTATTGATCTTATCGGCATCCTTCGGCTGCGCTCAGGACAGGCTAGAAGTCGTGCCCTTTCAAAGCGAACAAGTTCCGTCCTTGACATCGAGTTTTTCCGCAGCCTGAAGGCCCCTGCTCCCTCCGCCTTCCCTCCTTCGCATCAACCTGAAAGCCGCGCCAAACCCATGCGCGTTAGTCCTACCGCGAGAATCCAGAGTTTTTGCGGCAACGGCACTGTGGCACGGCTGGAAAATACGTCGTAGTTTGCACGGCGGATGCGCTTGAGCAGAGCGTGATAGATGGAAACAAGCACCCACAACGCGGGCCGGCTTTCGCGGTCGATGAGCGGCATCAATTGCCACCCGGATTGATAGTAGACTTCCGCCCGCTGGGCAATGGCTTCAAGCAAAGCGCGCTCGTTGGCCGTTGGAGGGGTACCGGGAACGCGATGCAGCAACGAATTCACAGAGACTCCGTGGGCGGCCAGATCTTCCAGCGGCAGATAGATGCGGTTCCGCTCGGCATCTTCGGCTACGTCGCGCAGAATATTCGTCAATTGAAAGGCAATGCCCGTTTCCTCCGCCAATTTTTTCGCGCGGCTGTCCTGGTAACCGAAGATGCGAATGCAGACCAGCCCAACGACTGAAGCTACCAGGTAGCAATAGCGATAGACGTCGGCAAAAGTGGCGTAGGTGTCTGGGGCATTGCTCGCGGCCGGTTCAAGATCCATTGTCGTGCCGGCCACCAACTCGTCCAGGAGGCTGAGCGGTATGGAGAATCGTTCGATTGCGTCGCGCACAGCAACAAAAACCAGATCTGAGGAGTCGCCTCCGTGGCAGGCACGCCGCCAGTTTGCAAGCCACGCATCCAGGCGGCGGCGGCGTTCTTCGCGCGACAGAGTTTCGTCGTCGGCCAGGTCGTCAGCCTTTCGCATGAAGGCATAAATGGCAGAGATGGCGTTGCGCCGCGCTACGGGCAAGGCGATGAACGCGTAATAAAAGTTCTTGGCTTCGCGTTTTGCAATCGCCCGGCACAGGGCATAAGCCGCGTTCAGTTTTGGATCTTGCGTCAAGCGGTCTTTCCTGTCGATTGCCTGCCTCTGCCGAGGCGCAGTTTGGGCAGCATCTTGCCGATGACGGCACGAAACGCCAGTTCGAGCTTGCTGCTCTTCGAAATGGAGGGCCGAGCGCTCAGCACGTCGAAGTCGCGCTGTTCAATGGCGTGCAAAATTTCCAGGCCGCCGCGGCTGAACAGGTCCAGGTCCAACGCCAGTTCGCGGTTAACCATGCCGATGAGCGGGAGGCCTTGCTCGAAGAGTGAGCGCGCATAATCCACTTCATAACGCAGGAGGGCGCGAAACTCGGGCGTTGCAACGCCGGCGGCAATGGTCTCATCGGTAACGCCGAATCGCTGCATATCTGCTTGGGGAATGTAGACACGGTCCTTGGCAAAGTCCACGCGCACATCCTGCCAGAAGTTGGCCAGTTGCAACGCGGAGCAGGTGGCGTCGGCAAGGCGAAATTTCTCTTCGCATTGCTCGCCGCAGGCATAAAGGACTAGACGGCCAACGGGATTTGCCGAGTAATGGCAGTAGCCCAGCACGTCTTGCATGGTGGCGAAGCGGGTAACGGTCTGATCCTGACGAAAGGCGGTGAGCAGGTCGGCGAAAGGCTGCTTGGGAATGGCGCAGGTGCGAATGGTTTCGCCAAGGGCCACAAAAACGGGATGGCGTGCGTGTCCTTCGTAGCACGCGTCCAGCTCGCGGCCCCATAGATCGAGAAGCGCCATGGCTTGAGCCGTGTTGCCCACTTCGTCACCCAGGTCGTCGGAGACGCGGCAGTAGGCGTAGATCGCGTAGAAATGGGGGCGAAGGAGCTGGGGCAAGAACCACGACGCGACGTGGAAATTCTCATAATGCGACTCGGCCAGCCGCTTGCACCAGGCACGGGCTTCAGCAACGGTGGGCGCGATCTCTGGAATGCGGTAGGAGGGCGGCAGAGCGGCCCATCCACGGGCTAGCAGCTCCGCTTCATCGTTCGATTGAACAGTTGCCGGGGTCATCGGTTGGCCTCAAGGCACAATGGCAGTCTTGATTTCGCTGCTGCGCTTCATCAGCTTTTCAAAGACGCGGTTGAGTTCATAGAGGTGCGCGTGGCCGGTGATAAAGGCGCGCGCCTGAAAGCGGCCGCCGGCGATCAGTTCGAGCGCTTTGCGGCACATGGCCGGCGTGTGATGGAACGTGGCCCGAAGCGTGATGTCGCTGTAGTGGATGCGGTTGGTGTCCAAGGTGACGTGGGTTCCCACGGCGCAGCCGCCAAAGAAGTTGACCGTTCCACCCTTGCGCACCAGCTCGACTGCCTCTTGCCACGCTTCCGGCGCGCCCACCGCTTCAATGGCAAGGTCGACGCCCTGATTTTTCGGCGTAAGCGCCCGTGTCTCGCGAATTGCGGTGCGAATGCTGTTGGTATGCACCACATGCGCCGCGCCCAACTGCCGCGCCGCGTCCATTTGCCCTTCGTGCTTGACGATGGCGGTCACTTCGCAGCCGGCGAGGGCTGCAACATGCAGGATCATGAGCCCCAACGGGCCGCCGCCAATGACGGCTACCCTATCACCCTGATGCGGGCGCGAGTCTTGAAAGCCATGCACCGCGCAGGCCAAAGGCTCGGTGAGCGCAGCATGTTCCAGCGGCACATGGTCGGGGACGTGGAGCGTATTTTTGGCCACAATGCGGGCGGGGATGCGGATGAACTCCGCATAGGCGCCGTTGTTAAAGAGCAGATCGTCGCAGAGGTTCTCCTGCCCGCGTGTGCAGAAATAGCATTCGCCGCAGGGCGCGGAGTTGAGCGCTACGACGCGGTCGCCGGTGGCAAAGCCATCCACGCCTTCGCCGGCCTCGACAACGGTGCCGGCCAACTCGTGGCCAAATAGCGCCGGAGGCACAATCATGCGGGCATGGTAACCGCGGCGAAATACCTTCAGATCTGTCCCGCAGGTGAGCGCAGCACCAACGCTGACAATCAATTCACCTGGCGCGGCCTCGGGTATTGGCACCCGTTCGATGCGAATATCTTCCCGTCCGTGGAGGATTGCGGCCTTCATGGTTGTAGCCATCAAGTCCCTCCCAATCCGGCTCCCAGGCCAAGGACAGGCTCAATCATAATCTTCATTGAGTCTGCCTTGGGCTGCGAAGCGACCTCAATCGCCTCAACCGCGTCTTCCAAGGAAAAACGGTGGGAGATCAGTTGTGTCAGGTCGAATCCGTTGCGATAGCCATCGAAGACGAGGCTTGTCACTTCGTCCAGGATCGCGAAAGATGAGGAGTAGGAGCCAAGCAGAGTCTTCTCGTCCATGCACACTACCCCGGGGTCGAAGGTCGCCTCGCCGTATTGGGTCTGGGCGAAGAGCATGACTTTGCCGCCGCAACGCGCCGCCGATATTGCGGTCTTGATCAGTGCATTGCCCCCCACCGCAAGGATTACAGCGTCTGCGCCGCGCCCATCGGTTTTCTGCATTACCCTCTCGACCACGTTCTCTGTTCCGGCGTGGATCGGATCATTCAGCCCGTACTTTGCGGCTATGGCGTGGCGCTCAGGATAGAGATCCGAAGTAAGCACCCGGGCCCCGGTGCGGCGCGCCAACACCGCGTGCATGAGGCCGATTGGTCCCTGGCCAATCACCAGGACGGTGTCGTCGGGGGCAAGATCAAGTAGCTTGACCCCTTTCAAAACGGTGTTGACGGGCTCCAAAAAGGCCGCCTGCTCGAATGGCACGGCGTCGGGAATCCGCACCACGCCGCGACTGGCTACGATCCAGTCCATTACGCGAATGTACTCGGCGAAGCCGCCGCCCGAAGGCTCAAAACCGGCGGTGACCCCGACTTTCTTGTAGAGCGAGCACTGGGTCGGGGTCCCCTTGCGGCAGAAGTAGCATTCTCCGCAGGGAACGTGATGGTGAACCACCACCCGTTCTCCCACGGCAAAGCGCGTAACGGTATTGCCGGCGGCAACGATGGTCCCGGCCATCTCATGACCAAAGATGCGCGGGGCGGAGTGGCTGCCAGTGTGAATCTTCTTGAGGTCTGTTCCGCAGACGCCGCAGGAGGCAACTTTCACCAGTATTTCGCCAGGTCCGATGGCAGGAACCGGCACCGTCTCGACGCGCATGTCGTTGATGCCGCGATACACCACGGCTTTCATGTCAGCGGGAATTTCGTTTTTGATTTGGGTTTCGATATTTGAAATTTGGGTAGCCATTCCGCTTCCTTATTTCTCCTTTCGGATCCAGAAAGTTGAGCAGAGACTCCGCGATACTTTGGGCAGCCCTTTTACTATTTTCGCCCATTCGAATCAATGTTCGCCAGTACCGGGGGTGGAGAAGTGCGAAAATGACGAACTGACTTAGTTTAAACTGCCCATGCTTGGAAATGAACCGATTGAAATCGGGCAATTTGTCTTTAAGGCTGTCGCTGACTCCTTTTACACAGTAAAAAGGGATGCCTCGCATCTGGGATAGGCGGGCGATGGCGGCGGCTTCCATATCGACAAGGCCAGCCTGGTAAGTGGCGGCGAGGCGGCGTTTCTCCGCCTCGTCGGCCACTTTGGGACTGGTTACCAGCATGCATCCGTCCTCTTCGCCAGCCGTTTTGAAATGCTCGCCTGTCTTGGCGTCAAGGATTGAGGAAATTGCGAAGGCTTTTCCGGCGGCAAATCGCTTCTGCAAAGCTCCGGCCCAACCGATGGAGATCGCGATGTTGAGAGGGCCGTGCTTTTCGATTTCTGCGAAGGCCCGTGTCGCCGCATCGAGGCCAGCGCCGGCACAGCCAGCCAGCCATTCACCTTCATCGTGGGTCCAGCGCCACAGATGGACGCCGTTGCGGGATTCCCTTTGCCAACCGCGTACTAGTGGCTTCAACTCACCGGGCAGTGCGGCGATGATGGCGACTCGGTTGTTGGGCATTGCCAATCGATCCCTTTCAGATCTTCCTGTTTGGCCGGCCACAGCCCGGGCCTAAAGGCCGCCCAATGTAGGCGATTATTCAGGGGCCTGAAGAGGCTGCGGAAAAAGGCATGATTCCAGAGGAATTGGTCCAAATTGCATCCCGCAGGGGCTAAAGCCCATCGATTTCATTGGCTTTATCGGCATCCTTCGGCTGCGCTCAGGACAGGCTAGAAGTCGTGCCCTAAAAAGAAACTGGGTTCAAGTTGATGTGTGAGTTGAACAATCCAAATGGTAAGTGAGAAGAAAGTCTTTGAACAAAAGCAGCGAGTTAGCCCCCGCTAACGCGGGGTTGGCGAGTTGGCAAGTTAGCGGGCAGCAGGGATCGGCGCAGTTTCATTCCCTCGTGGGTCGGCAAAGCCGGTGGATGACTGTTACAAAGCCTCAGAGATGGAGTTTTTCCACAGCCTGTGAAGGCCGTATCTTTCAATCTGATGTCAGTGTACGGGTTGAAGCCGGTACCCTTCATTGCGGCTCCGGTATTCAGACGAACCATCTCAAGGACTATTTCTAAGGCGCGTAGCCGTTGGCGCGGAACCATTCGATGGTGGCGCGCATGGCGGGGTAGATGGGCATGATGCGGAATCCGAGTTCCTGCTGTGCGTGAGCGCTTGAGGCGAACATTTTCTTGCGGCCCATGCGGACCTCTTCCAGTGTTGCGCGGGGTTCGCGTCCGCGGATGCGGCCTGTGATCCACTCCTCGAAGAAGGCATATGTGGCGGCGACGGCAAAGGGAATCTTTGTCGTGGGCGATGGAATGCCGGTGATCGCGGACATCTTGTCGAGAATCTGCTTGAGGGTGAGGTTTTCGCCGCCGAGGATGTAGCGATGGCCGGGAGAGCCTTTGGTTAGGGCCGCCACGTGGGTGTGGGCCACCTCGGCGACATCCACTAGGTTGAGCCCGGTGTCCATGTAGGCGGGGAATTTGCCCTTGAGAAAGTCCACAAAGATGCGGCCAGTTGGCGTGGGCTTGGCGTCGTTGGGGCCGATGGGCGTGGTGGGGTTGAGGATGATGA
>OBLU010006884.1_pt1 | contig 10096 bp, 9 predicted proteins | sample 1518681 | NCBI WGS metagenome assembly OBLU01 (sample SAMEA3539304, study PRJEB22396) | soil metagenome | biome: tundra; feature: field; material: soil | place: USA | collected 2010-05 | depth 0.15 m
AGCCGCCGGCGCAGCGGTCCAGTCGGTAGGGATTGACGGTGAGCCCCCCCACGGCCGACCACCCGCTCGTCGAAAAGGGCGAGCGCATGTTGGCCCATTGCGAGAGATTCGTGGCCCCGAGAATGACCAGACCGGCCTCTCGGAGTTTGGTGACGAGCGGCGCGTCGCGGGGGACCGGTCGACCGACCAGCGCGGTCGACCCGGCGCTGCCGGGCAGGCCCACGATCTCGACGTTGTCTTTCACGAGAATCGGGACGCCGTGCAGATGACTTCGCAGCGACCCTTTCGATCTCTCGTTGTCTAAGCTCTGCGCGGATTCGAGTGCGTCGGGCGCGAGGGCTAACACGCTGCGCAGTTCGATCGCGGTGCCGGGCGCGTCGATCTCCGCGATCCGATCCAAGAGGGCGGTAACGATTTCCGCCGACGACGTCTCGCCCGTCCCGAGGGCTTCGGCGAGTTCCATCGCTGAGGACTCACCGAGTGCTCCACTCGATAACGCCATGCAACCCTCCTCGACGAGGCCGAGGATAACACCGTCAATCTCGAATCGCGTCCCGTTTCGAGGTGAGCGGAACCATCGGCCGTGGCCAGCGCTACTAGATTCGTCGGATGGTCAAATTGGAATCAAAGACATCGCAAAAGCGACCATTCCGAGTTCGAGGTTGATTCGGACCATAGTGGGGGTTCGATTCAGCGTCGGCGGCACACGAGTTCGCCCTTGCCGACGGTGGCGATCATGGCGTCGACCCGATCATCGGCGAGCACCCGGTCGAGCATCGATTGAAGGTCGTCGCGGTGACTCGTGGCGTTATCGGCGATGAGGATGGCTCCGGGAACCATCTTCGGCACGATGAGGTCGTAACAGGACTCGTAGACGTCCTTCTCGGCGTCGAGGAAGCAAAACCCCACGTCCTCGACCTCGTCAACGTGGTCGAGGAAGTCGCCCTCGACTAGATGCACGACGTCGGTGACTTGCGTTCGAGCGAAGGTCGCACGAGCCAACCGGGCCTTCTCGGGAAGTATTTCGAACGTGGTGAGACTGCGCCCGCTGATCCGACAGGCCTGGGCCAACCAGAGCGCGGAGTACCCGGCGCTCGTGCCGATCTCGATCATCGCGCCGGCCGGGGCCGCCGCCGCCCATAGGGCGATGAACCGACCGGTGTCGGGTGTGATCTGTCGTAGGCGCTCGAGATGCGGCGTTCCGTTGTCGCGATCGTGCTCGTCCCGTACTTCGAGTTCGTGCATCACCTCGAGCACGTCGGCGGACTGGTCATTGAACATGAAGCCTCCTCCCAAATTGGTACCAACCTATCGGTCCAGGAAAGCGAAACCTATCGCTTTGTCACACGCCGCCGACGGGGTGGATCCGTCGCTTAGTTCAACTCTTGGTGTATGACGCGATGGTCGCCTTCAACACGTCGTCCCAAGGAGTGGGCGCAAGTCCGAAGGTGCTTCGCGTTTCGGAGTCATCGATAACGAATGGAGCTTGGAACTGGTACAGCGTCTTGGGTAACTCACGGACGTCCGTATTGAACAGGCCGAGGACTCGCAGTGCCACCGTCGGAACCTTGGTGACCTTGACATTGGTGGCACCGACGATGCCGGCAATATCGTCAAGGGCCTGGCGAACCGAACGCGGGGGATTCGCGGGCGCGTGCCACGCGCGGCCCCAGGACCGGTCGTCTTGAGCGCAGGTCACGAGGGTCCGTGCGACGTCGTCGGTATAGTTCCAGCTGTGTGGTGCGTCGACGTTGCCAATCACCTGACAGCTCTTGCCCGCGAGAATGCGCGGGATGAGCATTCCGAGATAGCTCTGTGACCGGGGACCGATGAAGTCAGAGGCGCGCACCTCGGTGGCTTGGATTCGACCTTCGTCGTGCGCGCGCTTGGCGTCACGCCACATGGTGGCGCGCACCTGCGCCTTCTCGTAATCGGCGTTGAGCGGATCGTGCGGCGTCATCGGTCCCGTGGGACGTCCGTAGGCGTAGAGATTGTTGAGGGTGACGAGCTTCGATTCACTGGCTTCGGCGGCGGCGAGGATCGCGTTCGCGATTGGCGGCCAGTCGGTTGGCCATCGGTGGTAGGCGGGGTTCGCGCAATTGAAGATCGCGTCAGTGCCCGACGCATGACGCGCCACGGTCTCAGGGTCCGAGGCGTCGCCCGCTACTCGCTCGATGAGCGGGTGCGCGGGACCCGCCCCGCCCCGGGAGAGCAGTCGAACGCTGTGCCCCTGCTGAACGAGATCCTCTGCAACAGCTGTGCCGATCGCTCCGGCGCCGACCATCAAATAGGTCCCCACGGATCCTCCTTCTATGTGAGAGCACTGCTCTCGTAACAGTATGGCACATCCATTTGGATTTTGCAAGAGCACCGCTCTCTAATATCGTGCACTGGGAAAGCTGACCTGCGATACTGGTCGGATGAGTGAGGTTCGACCGACCAGAGCCGAAGCCCGACTCCTCCAAATCGAGCGGATCAAATCAACGTCTCGACGGTTGATGGCCGAGAAGGGCGCTCCGGGACTGTCGCTGCGTGAGGTCGCGCGAGAGATGGGCGTCGTTTCGTCAGCCCTCTACCGATACTTTCCGACGAGGGACGATCTCTTGACCGCGCTCATCGTCGACGCCTACAACGATCTCGGTGATTTCGCCGAGCGCGCGGCCTCCCGCGTGCCCCGCGACGACCCACGACGCCAACTACACGCGGTCGCCTCGGCCGTTCGCAAATGGGCGAAGTCGAATCCACACGAGTACGCCCTGCTCTACGGGTCCCCGGTCCCCGGCTACGAAGCGCCGCCGTTTACGGTCGAACCGGCCGCGCGAGTGGCGTTGGTTCTCGGTTCCATTGTCACCGAGGCGTGGCGCCATTCCAACGGCGAGGGGCGACGGGATGAGGATGGGAAGACTTTGAGAGGAGTGCTGGAGACGCGCGCCCTGGACGGTGTCATGCCCGGGGTTCCGGAGCCGGCGCGTGCGCTCTCTCTGATGATGTGGTCGCAGATTTTTGGCTGCATTAGCTTCGAGCTCTTCGGCCATTACAAGGGAACAGTACGCAACGCCAATCGGTTCTTCGCCATCGTGGTGGACGAGACCGCCAACCTCGTGTTGCCGCCTGACAGCGACCCTACGAGAGGAACGTGACGCAACTGATCTACCCACTCACGACCGAGCGGCTGATCATCCGCGCCCTTACGCCCGATGACGTGGAACGTCATCACGTGCTTTTCGCCGATCCCGACGTGGTGCGTTATCTCTATTTCGGTCCGTTTGATCGACCGGCCGCGCAAGAACATCTGGCTCGACGAAGCATCGTAGATTTACCCGTCGAAGGCGGGTGGATCAACTTCGGCGTCGAAGTGAAGGGCGAAGGCGTCCTCATCGGAGAGTTGGCGATGGGGTTCATCAGCGCGACGCACGCGCACTATGAAGTCGGCTACGTGTTCGACCCGGCGTACGCCGGACACGGCTACGCGACCGAAGGCACCGCCATGATCGTCGAATTGGCGTTCTCGGGACTGGGGGCGCACCGCGTAAGTGGCCGTCTCGACGCCCGCAATGACCCGTCAGCCCGAGTGCTCGAACGATTAGGCATGCGACGAGAAGCCAATTTTATTGAGAATGAATACGTCAAGGGCGAGTGGACCGACGAACTCGTTTACGCCGTCCTCGCGCCCGAGTGGCGCGCGCTCCGCGGACCGGCCAAGGAGTTTGAATTCCGGAACTAGTCGTCGACGTGCCGGTCGGGTTTTATGCGCTCAACGATCGATTGGGACGGAACCACTTGTATTCGATGTTCTTGGCGATCTGTTGAGCGAGGAGATCGCTGAGTTCTCGGGCGACCAACCATAGGGCGAGGTCGAGGCCGCTCGTGACGCCGCCGCTGGTGACCAGGTCACCATCGTCAACGACGCGTTCCGGGACGACGTTGACGCCCAATTCCGAGAGTTCTTCGAGCGCGGAGTGATGCGTGTTGGCGCGGCGTCCGGTGATGACGCCCGCGTGAGCCCACAACATCGTTCCGGTGCACACGCCGGCGATCACCGTGGCGCTCTTGGCGGACTCGACAAGCATCGGCGCCAATTCACCCTTCTGGTATTCGGCCCACGCGCCCTGTTTGGAGCGCGCGTTCCAGCCACCGCCAGAGACGATCACAATGTCCGCCTCGCCCGGCGTGAAGGGTCCGTCGGTGGCGAACGTGAGTCCGTGGGCACCGCAGATCGTGTCTTGACCGGTGTGGGCGACCAGTCGCACCGAGAAATCAATACTCAGGTATTCGGCTCGCCTCAGAATCTCGTACGGGCCCAGGGCGTCCAACTCGTCCAGTCCGTCGTAGACGACGATGTCGGCGCGCATGACCCGATTGTAGAAGAGGCAATCACGAACGGAGGGTATGACGTGGAGCGACAAAACCCTTGAATCCAAGGTCCGATTGGCCCGCCGGCGACGCACGCTCGAATCACGTGGCGCGAGGATTGACGGTGGCTTGAATGCGTCAAATTGAGTCGTCGACATTTCGCAGAATTGTAAGAATTCGCTAAAGCTGACCGCTGTAACACTTTGGCGACTCTCAAGACTGCTTGATATGGGGAGTCGCGACCCGTCGTCACTTAGAGTTCAAATAATGGGTCTTCGATTGCGTTGGTTGTGTGACCACGCGATGATGCACCAATCGTGACGCTGATCATTGTCGCCTTCGCGGCCGGTTTGATTGCCGGCATTTCTCCGTGCATATTGCCGGTCCTTCCTATCGTGTTCGTGGCGGGCGTGGCCGCACCCGACGCGGCGGTAAATCTCAAGGGTTCGTGGCGTCGCTCGGTGGCGATCGTGCTGGGACTCGTCTTGAGTTTCAGCCTCCTTGTGCTCGTCGGGTCCGAGATTCTCTCCGGTTTGGATCTCGCTCAGAGCACGTTGATGTGGACGGGAGTCGTTCTCTTGGGCCTCGTCGGAATCGGCTTCGTCGTTCCTGCAATTGGAGAACGGCTGGAACGGCCCTTCGCCCGGATGGTCGGACGCCAACCGAGTAGCTCGAGTGGCGGATTCGTCATCGGCTTGGCCCTGGGTTTGGTCTTCGTGCCGTGCGCGGGGCCGGTGTTGGCGGCGATCACCGTGCTTGGCGCGACGCGCGACGTCCATTTTCAGACCGTCCTGGTCACCCTGGCGTTCGCCATCGGCGCGGTAGTGCCGCTCCTCTTCATTGCCCTGGCCGGCGGTGGGCTGGTCCATCGGGTTCGTTCGGTTCGCTCCCACGCTCCGATGATTCGACAAATCGGCGGTGTCGTATTGCTCTTGATGGCGATCGGGATCGCGACGAACTCCTTCGACTTCTTGCAAAAGGACGTGCCCGGCTACACGAGCGTGCTCCAAAAGAAGATTGAAGGGTCCACGAGTATCCGCAAGCAGCTGAACGCGTTGAAGGGCACGTCGAGCTCGAAGGGCGTTTCGGGATCACTCGTGTCGTGCCCGTCCGCCTCCCCGGGCTTGGTGACCTGTGGGTTGGCGCCGAATTTCACGAACGTCACCAAATGGCTTAATACGCCCCAAGGCAAGCCACTCACTCTAAAGGGCCTGCGAGGAAAAGTCGTGCTCGTCGACTTCTGGACCTACTCGTGCATCAACTGTCAACGATCCTTGCCACACGTCGAAGCGTGGTACCAGCGCTACGCCCCCTACGGGTTGGAGATTGTCGGCGTGCACACGCCCGAATTCGCGTTCGAACACGTGGTGAGCAACGTGAGGGCCCAGGCCAAGACGCTGGGCGTCAAATACCCCATCGCCGTCGACAACAATTACGGAACATGGAACGCCTACGACAACGAGTACTGGCCGGCCGAATACCTCGTCGACGCCAAGGGCGTCGTGCGTCACGTGGACTTCGGTGAGGGTAACTACTCGTTGACCGAAAGTCTCATCCGACAGCTCTTGGTGGCGGCCCACCCGGGGCTGAAGCTGCCGCCGCCCACGTCGGTACCGAACCTCACCCCGTTCGTCGAGACGAGCCCCGAGTCGTACGTGGGCTACAAGTACGGACTGACCTACATGGACTCCGACGTAGAACCCGCGAAGAACGTCGCGGCCCAGTATCACTTCCCGAGCTATCTGTCCTCGACGACGTGGGCCCTGTCGGGCGTGTGGAATGAACACGCCGAAGAAGCGACGTCGATCAAGGACGCGAAACTGGAGATCAACTACATGGCCCAAGACGTCTACCTCGTCATGGGGGGCTCGGGGACGGTGACGGTGTCGGCCGGCAACGGCACGGCGCCCATGACGATCCAGGTCGGTGGCGTACCTCGGCTCTACACGCTCTTTCACACGATTGCGTCGACCAACGGCATCATGGTGCTGAAGTTCACGCCCGGTGTGCAGGCCTTCGATTTCACCTTCGGTTGACTCACTCTCACGGCCCGAGACGTCGACTGATGAAGTGGAGAAAGCGACAAGTACACTCCGAAGAACGAGCTGAATATGGCGAAATGAATCGTTCTCGGCCGTAGTGAAGGGATTCAGATGGTTGGCATCGTGTTAGCAGTTGTGGCGGGGATCATTGTTTTGATCGTCTTGGCGGCGATTCTGAAGGCCGTTCGAATCGTGCAACAGGGATTCGTCGGCGTCATCACTCGTTTCGGCGAGTTCAAGGACATCAAGAATCCCGGTCTGACCTTCATCATTCCCTTCATCGAGGTCATGAAGATCGTCGACGTCCGCGAGACCCCGCGCACCGGGGACCGCCAGCAGGTCATTACGCGCGACAACGTAGCGGTCATCGTCAACGCGACCATCTTCAGCCAGGTGGTGGACGTTCGACTGGCCCTCTTCACCAACTCGGACTACCTCGTGAGCGTCGACAACCTGGCGCGCACCTCGGTGCGCGCGGTCTTCGGCAGCATCACCCTGGACGAAGCGTTCTCACAGCGCGAGCGCATCGGTACGATGCTCCAGACCCAGATGGAAGAGGCCACCGACAAGTGGGGCGTTCGCATCAATCGGGTGGAGGTCCTGGAGATCACGCCGCCCGAACAGATCCTTCAGGCGATGGCCCTGCAAAAGCAGGCCGATCAAGAGAAGCGCGCTCGGATTCTGGAATCCGAGGGCCAACAGCAGTCCGCGGTGAACGTCGCCGACGGTCAACGCCAAGCGGCGATCAAAGAGGCCGAAGGTGCCCAGCAGTCCGACATCTTGCGCGCCCAAGGTCGCCGTCAGGCACTCATCCTCGAAGCCGAAGGACGGGCTCAGGCCATCGCCTCGGTGTACGCGGCCATCAAGTTGCAACAGCCCGACCCGACGCTGGTGGCGATTCTGCAGCTCGACACGTTGTCGAAGTTCGCCGAGAGTCCCAACACCAAGTTGATCATCCCGGCCGAGAGCGCCGCGCTCTTGGGTGCCGCGCAGGCCCTCAAGAGTGTGATGGCCGACGTGCCGACCACGCAGTCCTAGACGGTCTCACCGAGCAGGGCGGTGCGAGGGTGTCACCTCGCGAGGCGACACCGATTCGACTAGACGGGATCGACCCAGAGCGTGGTGCCGTAGGCCTTCTTCACGACGACCGGTGTGCCGTCGGGCAGTTGCGCCGGCCAGTCGGTGACGGCCTTCCACGACTCGCCCTGAATCTTCACTCGTCCCGGATGCGTGGCGTCGCCCACCGGCATCTCTACGGTCCCTCGCATATCCGTCATCGCGGTGTTGGTCGGCTGGGACATGTCGATTTCGAACCGGTGGTGATGAAACTTGCGCATCGCGAACGGTCGAAGCGTCACGAGCGAGACCGCCGAGACCGCGAGCCAGGCGCCCGCCTGGAACGTGAACGGGAGGTCGGCCAGTGCCAGTACGAAGGAGATGGCGGCGCCGAAGCCAATGAAGACCGCGATGAAGGCGTTCGAGTGCAGTTCGAGTACGAACGAGAACCCGATGATCACGACCCAGAACAGAATTGCAAACATTAATCGCAGTATACGGCGGGTCTGAAAATCAGAACAGGGCATCGAAACGACGACGGATTGTCGTTCTGCCCGGTCACATTGCGACCATTTTGGGGGGAGAATTCGGTGCTTGGCCTCGTTACGATGAGGTCGATGGTCGGCTCGTCGCCGAGGGAGGGAAGGTCGGATGGTGACTGATAGCAGAGTCGAAATCATTGAGAGCCGCGAAGCGCAGGTGGCGGACCTTCGCGTTCGGCGGGCCCTTCCGACGAAAGGGCGACGGACCGTCGGCGCGTGGTGTTTCGTGGATCATATGGGACCGATGTCGCTGAGCCCGGATCGATCAATTGACGTGGCGCCGCATCCCCACCTCGGTCTACAGACCGTGACGTGGCTCTTCAGCGGCGAGTTCTTGCACCGTGACAGTCTCGGAACCGAGCAGCTGATTCGAGCGGGCCAATTGAATCTCATGACGTCGGGCCATGGGGTGGCGCATTCCGAGGAGAATCCCGGAATTCGCTCGGGCGAAATGCACGGCATGCAACTCTGGATTGCGCAACCATCGGTGACGCGCGACGGTGGCGCCGATTTCGAACACTTTGACGAACTGCCAAGAACTGACACGTCGAATCTCACGACGACCGTGCTCGTTGGCTCCTTTGGCGACGTCAGATCGCTGGCCCGCCGAGACAGCGACCACGTCGGCGTCGAGCTCGACCTCCACGGAGGTCCCGTCACGGTGGCCCTCGAGCCGACCTACGAGTACGCCCTGATCGTGGCCAATGGTGCCGTGATGGTCGATGACACCGTCGTGCAACCCGGCGCCTTGGCCTACCTCGGTGCGGGACTCGACGAATGCCGCTTCGACTCGAGCGGCCCGAGTCGGGCGATGCTGATCGGCGGCGTACCCTTCGACGAGCGGCTGTTCATGTGGTGGAACTTCGTAGCGCGAACGCAAGACGAGATTTCCGACGCGTGGCGAGCGTGGGCCACCGGTGACGAACGATTCGGGTCTGTCGCTTCACCATTCGCCCGCATCGAAGTAGGTCCACCGTCGTGGCTCCTGGCGTTGCATTAATCGAGGACACCAAGAGTCGATCGGATAGCGGGCAACTTTTTCGAGAGAGAAGGTTGGAAATAGACGAGCACTACCATGGACTCAGCCACTGCGTGGAGAGGTCCATGGTGCGAAAGCGCAACACCGAGAGTGAACGCCTTCGCGTTCCTCCTCCGATGATCAAGCGTAGAGTTCCCTCGGGCCGTGGCGCGATGGAACAACCAAACGTCACGCACGACGGAGAGGCGCGACTCACGCCACAGTTCTGGCTCGCCGTCGCGTTGGTCGGTGTCGCCACTGGACTCTTCGGCGACCTTTTGATGTGGCTACTCGCCGAGGCGGAGCACGTCGGATTCCACTACCACGGCGGTTACTTTCAGAACGCGGTGGCGGCGGTGAGTTCGAGTCGGCGAATCGTGGTCTTGATGATTGGCAGCGCCATTGGGGCGGTCTCGTGGTACCTGATCCGGCTTTATCTCAAGCACGAAAGCTCGGACATTGACGACGCCGTTTGGAACGGCGACGGCGAGCTGTCGCTTCGACGGAGCCTTCTCACGTCGATCGTCTCCGAAGTCGTAATTGGACTCGGCGCGTCGATCGGGCGAGAAGCGGCGCCGAAGTTGATGGGCGGTGCGTCGGGCAGTGTCGTCTCGCACTGGTTCAATTTGAGCCCGGAGCAAAAACGCCTGCTGGTGGCCTGCGGCGGCGGCGCGGGACTGGCCTGTGTATACAACGTGCCGCTCGGGGGCGCCATCTTCACGGCCGAAGTCCTCTACGGCAGTTTCGCGTTGCCCGTGGTGATGCCCGCGCTCGCGACGTCGCTCATCGCGACGATGGTGGCGTGGCTGTATCTCCCCAGCGGCGCCACCTACGCCGACATTCCCAGTTACCGCTTCAGCGGGTCGCTGATGGTCTGGTCGCTTCTGGCCGGCGTCGTCATCGGTCTCCTCGCGGTCTTTTACGTCCGACTGATTGGCTGGGCTTCGCACTATCGCGCGAAGGGACCGCATATCTTGTGGATCATGCCGGTCGCCTTCACGATCCTCGGCGTCATCGGTATCTGGTATCCCCAGCTCTTCGGCAACGGCAAGGACATGGCCCACGAAGCGTTCCTCGGTGTTGGA
>OBLU010006885.1_pt1 | contig 10096 bp, 11 predicted proteins | sample 1518681 | NCBI WGS metagenome assembly OBLU01 (sample SAMEA3539304, study PRJEB22396) | soil metagenome | biome: tundra; feature: field; material: soil | place: USA | collected 2010-05 | depth 0.15 m
TCGACCAGTTCGACATGCTCGGCGCGGTGGTCAACTGGACCGAGAAAGGCATTGCACCGGATTCGGTCATTGCCACCGGAAGTGCATTTCCCGGCCAGAGCCGGCCGTTGTGCGCATATCCTAAGCACGCCCAGTATAGTGGCCATGGCGACCCCAACGACGCGAGTAGCTTTCGATGCCAATAGAGGTGGTTGAATGGAAAGCTGCAGGCTCGGTCCTCAGATTCGAACCTGCAAGGTCCGGAAAATGAAATATTCGCGTTCTGAGCCAATCCAAGGTCAAGCCAAGAACTGAGAATGAAACCTTTGAACGCAATCACCAGGGGAAAGGTGCTCCATGATTTCCGGAGTCCAGCCAACCCTTGCGCGCGTGACGCCGCTGTTTGTCACTCGGAAATTCATCGCGCATACGAACACGTTTTCCTTGTTGATACCTGAAGAGCAGGTTCTCTCACACGTACCGGATTTCTGCTGGCTGGATGAACACCAGAAGTATCAGACGGACTGGACGCTGTTCTCGAAAGAGAAGTATTGAGCGCGCGGCTTCTCGGCGTGCGTTATCCACACCATCGCCTTCACCAGCGCTTCGGCGAGACGTGGATAAGTCGCCCAGAAAGTTACGATAGGCCCCCGTACAGTTATGTTGTTGCCATGTGGCCCGAAGGGTTTCGTTGTGCGCTTCCCTCGCCCACAGTATGGCGGGCGGAACTAGCAGTCCAGGTTTCATGAAGCTACTTGCCGGCCTTTTTCTTTGCAGCCCAATAAGCCTTCATCCTTTTCGCCTGTGCCTTGCGTTGCTCGGCTGAGAAGGTGCGCTTCTTGCAAGCTGGCGCGGCCGCTAGGGTTGACGGTGCAGATACGGAAACGGACGCATTCTTCCGTGGTCGGCCACGGCGCTTCAAAGGACCTTGCAGGGCCTCAATGGCTCGGTTTAGCTTGTCGCGCTCATGAATCAGAAGGGCGACGATATGTTCTGTTGGCATCAACCGCAGCCGCGCCGCTGATCAGGTGCGTGGGCTGAGGCGCAGCGTTCGCGATCGAGGATTGCATGCGGGTGGTGGAGTAGGGGCAAGGGAAATGAGCACGCTGGTGGCTCTCAAGAAGGGCAAGCGGGCGACGGGTGTAGTGCCGCGACTGTCTCCCAGTAACACCCGCGATCGACCTACCGCCAGTCAAACCGCTACGAACTGCGCGCAAGCACCTCGGCGTGTCGAACTACCCAACGCAGATGTGGGGGGCACCCCTGCTAAAATTTCCGGGGTTGCCGGGATAGTGGCCCCGTTCTTGACGGCGGCGTTACTTGTACAGGTATCCGAGCCGCCGCACGTATCAACCCCTTGAATGGGTGGAAGGGTTGGAACCCGCACCCGGACGAAAGCACGAGCGCAACGGCCGCTGAGATCAATGAGAGTTTGGGACGAAGTAACATCTACAGTACAACGGCTGTTTCAAGAGGAAGCTGTAGGCGCTGACACACGCCCAAGCCGGCCCTCGTGTGCTATGTCAGCTTAAGGAATATCGGCTGCGGCTGCACGCATGGGCGTGCGCGGCGATCAGACCGAGTTCGACCGGTCTGGCTCGGCGAAGCGGATGTGATCTTGATTCTTGGGGGTTTGAGCACGATGCTCAAGGTCCCGGAACGTGATCTCCAAACCGCTCATTCACTTAAATCATTGTTGCTCTCAAATGATTTTGAGCAAAGGGGAGCAATCACGATATTGTCGAAGGCCCGCCATTCACGCGGCTACGATCCGAACGGGTTGCTGATTCGAGTTTTCGCAACGAATCGAAAGACAACTAGTCTGCTGCGGTTCCTAAGCTGGGCTGACCAAGAAATTCTTCGGTCACCTCGGGCGGTGCCCAAGGCCACGTCCTACGTGCTCTTGCATAAATCAGGAAGGCGAGGCCGCCCAATGCAATCCAAGCGAAAGAAAGAATAACCGATAGCCTATCTAGTGCCACGAACGCATAGCTCCAACCAGCGAGAGATATTAGGCTTGGCAGGGGATAGAGTGTCTGCCGGTATGGCCGATGCAAGCCCGGCTGTCGTTTGCGTAAGACGGTTAGTGCAACTACCTGCCCAAGGGACTGAATCAGGACTGTGATACCGGTCAGCATGTTTATGATAGCTGGCACATCGAAGAAGCTACCAATTGCGACAATCGATCCCATGACGACCAGTGCTACGTGCGGGAAATGGAGTCTTGGGTGTAACTTGCCGAATGAGGAAAAAAAAACACCATCGCGTGCCGCGTTGAATAGCACCCGCGAACTCCCGAGCAACCCTGTAAAAATAGACGCTATCGCGGCGATCATTACTAGTACGCTGACCAATATTGCGCCTTTCTGGCCCCAGTACATACCCACGACCGTCGCAGCAACGTTCGTCGATTTCGCTACCTCCTGCCATGGCGCCGCGCCCAAAATGCCTACCTGCATGGCAAAGTAAAGAGCGCCAATGGCAAGAATGGAGAGAATGATCGAGCCAGGCAAGGTTCTCCCTGGGTTTTTTAGTTCGGCTCCCATATAGGCAACAGTGCCGTACCCCGTATAGTCATACAGTGCGATCACGAGTCCACCCCCGAGACCTGCAAGAAACGAGCCATGGCCGATCCAGTTTGGGGAAAACGCGAACGCTCGTCCGGGGTCAAAATGACTGAATGATGCCGCGAGTGTCACGCCAATCGCCGCAATCGTAACGCCCCACAACAACATGTTAATGATTGGGACGGACTCAATTCGCCGATAGAGCAGCCCAACAACAGCGAGTACCATGACCAATCCAATCACATGGTTTTGAATTGGTGACAGATTCGGGACGAAGCTTCCCAAGTACTGGTAGAAGCCGATTACGCCACAACTAAGAATAAGAGGAAGTGACAGGATCGCAGTCCAGACAAAAAGAAAGGGCATAAGCTTACCACTTCGATATTGGAACGCCTCGCGCAGGAATAAGTAGCTGCCGCCAGCCCCTGGCATGGCTGCTCCCAATTCGGCCCAGACCAGTCCATCGGCCATGGCGACTACCGCTCCCAGGACCCAGCCCAGCAAAGCCGGGGGCCCGCCCATAAGCCCGACTATCGCGGGAATCGTAATGAAAGGACCGACCCCGCACATCGCATTCATATTAATTGCCGTGGCTGAAATCAGTCCAATTGACCGGTGGAAGTGCGGCTTCTCAGCCTGCGCGGTTTCAGCCTGATCTGGGCGTGGTTTGAACGATCGATTGCTCACTTGGTTGGAAACATGGCCTTAGCTCCGTACGCTTTTGACCAGACGCATAAATTCCTTCGCCCGCTCCGGGTCCACGCTGTTCCAAGTGTATCCATCGACCTTAAGTGAGGATCCAACAATGCAACCGTCCGCAACCCGGAAGACATCGGACACTGTCTCATGACGGACACCGGTATTTGCCAAGACTGGCGTGTCCGGCAACACCCGTTTTACATCCTCCAGTTGCGAAAGCGGGGCCGCTTCGCCGGTAATTGCCCCTGATACCAACACAGCATCCGGGATGCTCGAAAAGACCGCGGAACGCGCCCGATCGGGGAGAGAACGTTGGTCCAGGGAATAAGCAAATTCCGCCGACAGGTTATAGAACATGGCGATATCCTTGCGGCCGAGGCGGTTGCGATACCGCATCGGTTCGGCCGATCGTCCGGCCCAAGGGCCCATGTCTGAGGCGTAGAATCCAGTGCAAATCTCGCGAATGAAAGATGCGCCCGTTGCAGCCGCCAGTGCGATGGAACTCATGGGGTCCCACAGTACGTTGACGCCGAACGGGATGGTGATGAGCGGGCGCACCTGGCCGATCACATACGCCATCGCGGCTGTCGATGCAATATCCACGTTTAGTTCGTAGGGCCGGTCATTCTCATTGCCGAACATCACCGCATCGACGCCGGCAGCGAGAAGCGCTTGGAGGTCCTTCCTGGCTCCCTCGACGATGAGCCCGACGCCGCCCTCTTCGTCATACAACGGCGTTCCCGGCAGTGCAAGAAGATGAACCATCGCAATAACTGGCTTCGTCTCGCCGAAGATGCGGTTGAAATTTGTCATTCACAACGTCCAGAGGGTGCGTACAGGCGGCGCAACTAGCCAGCAACGTCCGCCCGGCCAAGTGCTGTAACGATACTATCTGGCAGGTCTGCGCCGCTGATCAGTATACCAATCATCGGCGATTAATATCGATCACAAAATACCCATAAACGAGCTTCCGGCCCAGACTTGCACGTTGTGACTTGTTCATCTATGTTTAGATCTGCGTGTCAAACGTGATCGTAGCTTCGTCGGTTCTAACAGCCGACTTTGGCCGGCTCAGCGCGGAGGCCGCCGCTGTCCACGCCGCGGGCGCGGGCTGGCTCCATCTCGACATCATGGATGGCGTCTTCGTGCCAAACATCAGTTTTGGACCGGACACGGTGCGAGCCATGCGCGCTGCGACCACGGCAGTTCTCGATGTGCATCTGATGATACATCGTCCCGATGAATATCTAATTCAATTCGCTGAGGCAGGGGCAGACAGAATCAGCGTTCACACGGAACTAGGCCCGCACGTCCAGCGAACCTTGAGCACAATTCGCGCTTTGGGAAAGAAAGCCGGACTCGCGCTCAACCCGTCAACACCCGAGAGCGTTATCACCTATCTGCTCGACGACATCGACTTGGTGCTGATCATGACTGTCAACCCAGGTTTTGGTGGGCAGAAGTTTATTCCGGCGATGCTCGAAAAGGTACGCCGGGTGAAAGCGATGATCGGCGGCCGGCCGATCGAAATCGAAGTGGACGGCGGGGTGACAACTGCAAACGCTGGGTCCATCATAGAAGCCGGCGCGACCGTCCTGGTAGCCGGATCAGCAGTCTTCAAGGGTGGTGCATCTGCCTACGCGAAAAACATCGCGGATTTGAAGGGCAGCACGCGGCTCCCATGAGTTATGTGCTTGGACTCGACATCGGCACTACCTCAACGGTTGGCATTCTAATTCGCCCGGAGGGTGAAGTAGTTGCATTGGCCACGCGTTCCGTCGACCTGTATTCCCCGAAAATCGGTTGGGCGGAGCAAGATCCGGAACAGTGGTGGTCGAACGTTCGGGAAATCGTAGCTGAAATCCTTGGGCGGGGAATCGATGCACACGAGATTAAGGCGATCGGCGTTACTGGCATGCTGCCGGCCGTCGTCTTGTTGGACGAAGCCGGAACTCTACTTCGCCCCAGCATTCAACAAAGTGATGCGCGCTGCGGAGCAGAAGTCGAGGATCTCAAGCAAGAGATCGACGCTGAGGCATTCTTAGCACGAGCTGGCAATGGCCTGAATCAACAACTCGTGATCGCAAAACTACGCTGGATTGAGAAGCAGGAGCCGGACGTTTTCCGGAAGATCGGAACAGTGTTTGGATCGTACGACTACGTCAATTGGCGACTCACTGGAGAGCGGGCTGTTGAAAAAAACTGGGCCTTGGAAGGCGGCTTTGTGGATGTTGCAAGCGGCACGGTAGCTGACGATCTGGTAGCTCTAGCGCATATTCCCCCATCCGTGCTCCCTAGGAAGTCGGAATCACACGAGATCCTGGGACCCCTCTCAGCCAAAGCCGCGGCCGAGACGGGGCTGATTGAAGGAACACCGGTGGTAGGCGGCGCAGCGGATCTCATTGCGTCCGCCTTGGCCGCTGGGATCACTCGAAAAGGGGATGTTCTTCTCAAGTTTGGCGGGTCCGTCGACATACTGATCGCGACCGATAACCCGGTCAGCGACGCTCGCATGTATTTGGACTATCACCTCGTCCCCGGTCTTTACATGCCAAATGGGTGCATGGCAACCGGTGGTTCCGGCCTTAACTGGTTCGTAAACATCTTTGGCAACGGCGAGCGCGTCGAAGCGAGGGCCGCCGGTATCTCCGTTCACCAATTATTGGATGGGAAAGCCGAGGCTGTACCGCCCGGCTCAGAGGGACTGACCATATTGCCGTATTTCCTGGGAGAAAAAACTCCCATTCACGATACTTACGCCCGCGCTGTCTTTTCTGGATTGACCTTATCGCACACTCTCGGCCATCTGTGGCGCGCAATGCTAGAAGGCTACGCGTACGCGGTGGCTCACCACATCGAAGTGCTGCATGAGATAGGCTACGAGACAACGCGGTATTTTGCGTCCGATGGCGGCTCGAACAGTAAGGTCTGGATGCAGATCGTGGCCGACATCCTGCAACAGCCGATACAACTCTTGCGCGGTCATCCCGGCTCGTGTCTGGGAGCAGCCTGGACCGCAGCCGTCGGCACCCGCATGGCGAAGGATTGGGGTGAAATCTCGATGTTCATTGGGAAAGATACGCTGGTCGAACCCAACGCTAGGAACGCTGCACTGTACCTGAACGGATATCGAATCTTCCGCAGCCTGTACCGTCCAGCCTCCGCGAGCAGCAACAGTTTTGAAAATCTCATGAAGCCGAGGAATTTGCATGACGCCAATTGAAAAATTCGGCCTGGACGGAAAGGTCGCCGTGGTGACCGGTGGCGCCCGCGGCATCGGCTATGCAGTCGCGTCGCTGAGCGCTTCAGTGGGGGCAAACATCGCCATTATCGACATTCTCGAAGACGTCGGGATTGAAGCAGCGCGCAACCTGAGTAAGTCGTCCGGCAAGAAGGTGCTTTTTTACAAGGCTGATCTGCGAGACCACAGTCAAGCGCATGATGTCGCTGCAAGAGTCGAAGCAGATTTTGATAGGGTTGACGTGCTTTTCAATTGCATCGGTGTCAACCCAAATACGGACGTTCTCGAGATTTCGCCGGACGAGTGGACAAACGTCATGAACGTCAATGTCAACGGCCAATTCTTCATCGCCCAGGCATTTGCCAGGCAAATGGCTCGCCACGGGGGCGGGAGCATCGTCGCCATTGGATCGAATTCCGGCTTCATCATCGACAAGCCTCAGCCTCAAGCGCACTACAACACCAGTAAAGCGGCGGTACACCAGATGGTCAAAGCACTGGCAGTCGAGTTGGCGCCGCACAAGATTCGAGTGAATGCGGTTGCTCCCGGTTACGTAATGACCGAGATGACCAAGCGCGGGCTCAGCACACAGGAATGGGTGAAGCTGTGGAAAGAGATGACTCCAATGCATCGGTTTGCGGATCCCTCGGAGATTGCCTACACGATGCTGTTCCTGGCCAGTGATGCCGCCAGTTACGTGACAGGCGCGATCTTACTGGTCGATGGAGGCTACACCTGCTGGTAAGCGGCAGTCGATGATGGATTTGCGTAGTCTGGGAGGGAAGTCGTTCGTTTATCACGAACCCGGGCGGGGGTAAGGTCCGGAAAATAAAATGTTCGCGTTCTGGGCCAATCGAAGGTCAAGCCAAGAACTGAGAATGAAAGCTCGACCGGGAAGAACAGAACGGCGTGTCATTCTCGCTTGGAATGATTCGGTGCGTGAACGCTGGGCCCTGGGTGTTATATCTGCGCCGCCTCGAAGGGAACATTCGATCAAAACATTGTGTAGTTCAGCATGCCACCCAGGCGTCGGCGTCGCTGGATTGGTCCCGCGGCCCCAACATGCTCCGCCTGTGGAAGGATCAACCGATTCCCCAGCCCCTGGTGATTGCGCTCGGTGTGATAGTGGGCGACGAAGTTATCAATGGCTGTCCGCAACGACTCCTCGCCAAACAGGATCATGCGCTCCAGACACGATTCCTTAATGGTCCGCACGAATCTCTCGGCATGAGCATTCAGATTCGGCGATCGTGGCGGTAGCCTGACGGACTTCACACCTGTTTCGCCCAGCAAATTCAGGAACTCGGTGGTGAAAAGCGGGTCGCGATCATGTATTAGGTAGCGCTTTCCAATTAGGATTCCGTCGACGGCATCGGTTAGATTCCTGCCGATCTGGCTCATCCACAGACCGTTACCGACCGCCGCGATGCCCGCAATCTCCACCTTGCGAGTCGACAGTTCGATCAAGAACAGCACCATGAACCGTTGTAGCCCTCGCCGGGTCCACACTTCTATGGTGAAGAAATCGGCGGCCACGATCAATTCCCAATGCCGGGTTAGAAATTCCTTTCAGGTCGTTTTCCGACTCCGCTCCGGCGCCGGCTCGATTCCGTGCCGTTCCAGAATCTCAGCGATCGTGCTGCGGGCAAGCTGGTGCCCCAAATTGGACAACGCACCCTGGATGCGTCGATAGCCCCCCAATCCCGGTTCTCCTCTGCCATTCGAACCACCACAGCCTCGATCTCTCTGGCGGTGCGAGGTCGCCCCGGTCCGCGCTGGCCGCTGCCATCGTATTTCTGCGCGATCAGTTTCCGATGCCAGGCCAACAAGGTCTCGGGCGTGACAATGGTTGCGACCTCCGCCAGAAGCTTCCGTCCCAACCCTTTGGCCTTTGCCGCTAATCGACGGCGCTGGTCATCGTTGAGCCGTACTCGGCGCCCGCCGAGTTGTTCACGAAGAACCCGGTTCTCCTCGCGGAGATAATCAATAATCTGCAGTTGGCGTTGATTCATCCACCCGGCGACGGTCATCAGCACGAACCGGAATGGATCCCAGACTCTCGGCATCTGGTTAGTTAGCTCATTATCGCTACCCGCATGGCTTGCGCAGGCTCCCGTGCGGATTCAAGCAGATCCAGTTTCCTTCACATAATTCAAGTTATGGAGTCCAACCGTCAAGCTCAGCTGGTTCGATGCCATAACTCTGAAAGCACTCGGCACGAAACAGATCAACATGGTGCCAGACGGGCCAGTCGACTAGACTCGTCCCGTGCCGTGCGGTATCGGCCGCATTGCATTTCGTGCAGGCCGTGAAATTTATATCGTGCAGATTCCCGCGAATGAGCTGCCGAAAGCTACTGCCAACTAAAAGCGTCGCGGAAGCTAGCAACAAGCAGCTGGCCGTATAGCCAAAAACCTCATGCGGCCCGCCGGTAGTAATACCTGAGAAGACCTCCCAGTCTCGGCTGGCATTCGATCGATGGTCGTGGTCAAAATACTTCGTTGGTCGAGTTCCAACGCAAAAAACGCCAATTTAACAGTAATCTAAATCTTCACCGATTCAACGTTTTCAGAGGCTTCGACTATTTTAGCCATACGAGGACCGTTGGGGAACACCTATTTCCGGCACGGTTCAGCGCGACTCCACCAAGGTCAATAACCAGTCTTACCAATAACTTGCGAAACACTGATTCGCGCTGATTGATGGCTAGTCGCACCGGCTTGGGCACAATTTTGGGCACACTCTGAGCAAATAGTAAGTGTTCACCGGCTGAGGTAAGTTATTGACTTGGATGGCGTTTCGTTATGGTTGCGGGGGCCTGCTTTGTAGCCATTCATAACGCACTCGGCTCATCGCTTGCCCGACGATGGACACTACCCAAGAACGGCAGGAGGCCAAGGCTTTAGCTGCGCAGCGTCGCAGGGAAAAACTTAGCTCGCAACTTAATAAAAGCGGTTCTTATCAGTTTCCGAACAACAAGTAAGCCTAATTTGGCGATCCAGCGGATGGAGATGGCCTGAACCTCTTATGAGTCGGCGTAGCCATTCGTTACCCGAACTGTGAAAGACACTTAAAACCACTGAAAACTCCGTCGCGTGGACGCAATCGGGACACTCCCGTTCCTAAACGCATATGCCTGAGTGCAATGATGCCACGCTAGTCGCGGATCTCGCGCGCGAGGGTCGCATCAGAATGGCCTAGGACGGCTTGTTTTTGAAACGGCCTAGCGGGCTTATCCCGCGTGCCGTTCTTGTTTGATCGCAGGAATACATGAAGGCGCCGCTGTCAACGGCGCCTTTTTTCTTTCCAACGAGAGGGTCGTCAACATGAATAGTCCAGGAAAAACTGCTCGTCGAGTGACACGAAGGCTAGTTGCCGACCCGTATGTGCTTCGACGAGCTTCTCAGCAGGCAAAGGTTCTCGTGCTTACGGCCGGGTTCCGCTGGGATGAGTGGGAGGATCTCCAGCAGGAGCTACTCCTAGACCTGCTGCGGCGAGCTCCGCAATTCAACCCAGCACTCAGCGAATGGTGGGCGTTCGTAAGAGGCATCATGCGGAACCATGCCACCGTGCTCGCTGCCCGCAAGCGCCGATTCGCGGAGCGGGAAGT
>OBLU010006886.1_pt1 | contig 10095 bp, 10 predicted proteins | sample 1518681 | NCBI WGS metagenome assembly OBLU01 (sample SAMEA3539304, study PRJEB22396) | soil metagenome | biome: tundra; feature: field; material: soil | place: USA | collected 2010-05 | depth 0.15 m
GCGGGAACCTCGTCGCCGTCCGGCCGCTCGAGCGACGATGGATCGACAAGCAGAGTCTCTGTACCGCCGCCGACGTCGATCTGCCAGAGACATGTCGAGGGATTGCTGCCACCGCGGGTGCGCAGGAAGACGACTCGCCGGCCGTCCGGCGCGATCACGAAGTCTCGGGGCACGCCGAGGCTGAAGCGTCGCGTCCTGGCTTGCTGTCGGGGGAAACTCGTCTCGCTCACGGCAAGATGGTCGCGCACTGGGACGCTCATCTGTCTGCCGGGCGGGTCAGCTGATCGTCAGGACAAGCGCACCCTGCACCCTGCCCTCGCGCAGCCGGGTGAGTGCCGCGTTCGCCTGCTCGAGCGGCAGTGTCTCAACCTGGGCGCGCACCGGAATCCGGTGTGCCAGCGCGAGAAACTCCGTCCCGTCGCGGCGCGTCAGGTTGGCAACGGAGCGAATGGTTCGCTCCCCCCACAACAGGTCATATGAGAACGACGGGATGTCACTCATGTGGATCCCGGCGCACACGACCGTTCCCCCCTTGGCGACGGCGCCGAGCGCGAGCGGTACCAGCGCTCCCACCGGCGCGAAGATGATCGCGGCGTCGAGCTCCTCGGGGAGCGTCTCGTCGGTGTCGCCGGCCCACTCCGCACCGAGATGCATCGCGAAGCCCTGGCTTGCCGTGTCGCCGGGCCGGGTGATCGCGAAGACGCGCCTTCCCTGGTATCGCGCCACCTGAGCAACGATGTGCGCGGAAGCACCGAACCCGTAGAGCCCAAGACGAAGGCCATCGCCTGTGGCGGTGAGCGACCGGTACCCGATCAACCCCGCGCAGAGCAGCGGCGCCGCCTCGACGTCGCTGTACGAGCGGTCGATCGGAAAGCAGAATCGCGCGTCGGCGACCGTGTACTCGGCGTAGCCACCATCGATGTCGTATCCCGTGAATCGAGCGCGATCGCAGAGATTCTCCCGCCCCGTCGTGCAGTAGACGCAGCTGCCACAGGTCCATCCGAGCCAGGGGATGCCGACACGATCACCGACCTGCACGCCGTCGACCGCGGCCCCGGTTTCGACAACCTCCCCCACGACCTGGTGGCCGGGAACGAGCGGCAGCTTCGGGTGGGTCAGCTCCCCGTCGACCACGTGGAGGTCGGTTCGGCAGAGCCCGCAAGCGCCAACCTTGACGAGCACCTCTCCAGGGCCGGGCTCCGGCGTGGCAACAGAGCCTTCATGCAGGGCGGTGCCGGGCGCTTCGAGGATCATCGCTCGCATCGCGAACCATCCTAGTCGCGCAGGATCCACCCGGAGCGGTCACACCTCGTAGACGCGGAGCAGATCGAAGCGGGACAGCGGTGTGGGTGCGTGCACGATACGGCCGCCGTCCACGACGAAGAGCAGCCGGGCGTCGGCGGGCGGCGTGTCGCCGGGACCGATCACCAGCACGTCACCCGGTTTCGCGGTGTCAAGCTGCGCGAGCGTTGCGACCACGGTGACGCGCGTTCGGCGGAGAAAGGCGCTCTGCGGCGGTGCCGACCCGATCGCATACATCAGTTGCAGGGCTGGTTGGTTGAGCCCCGCGGAGAGCAGGAGGCGGTGTCCGCCGGATTCGGCGTCGGCGTACGCCACGGCCAACGCCGGGCCTTCGCCGGTCTCGAAGGCAAGCTCCGCGCGATCGGGGTATCCCGTGTAGAAGTCGACGAAGTAGGGCGCGGCAGTCGCGGCCACGAGCGCGACGAGCGCGATCGCAACCAGTTTGCGCGTCTGCAGATGGTTCCACACCCAGCCGGTCCCCTCCACCATCAAGACCATGAAGAACGGGATCAGTCCGGCGCCACGCAGGGCATGCGGTGCAGAGAGCGTCAGCGCAGCGGGTATCGGGGCGACGACCATACCGAGCAGCACGAAGCGCGCATATGGGGTCCGCCATCTCGATATCATCCAAGCCGCGCCGATGATCATGAGCGGGATGGTCGCGTCGAGCAGCACACCACCGAACCCGGTCGTCTGCCGCAGATTCCCGTCCCCGTGCAACACGAGGAAGTTCGGAGTGAAATAGCTCGCGTAGTTGCCGACGAATGTCCCAGCCGCGCTGAGGATTGACGAATGGTGGGCGAAAAGACCCACGTTCTGGAAACGCGCAAACAATGCTCCAGGATTCTCGAACGACCAGATGCCCAGGATGACGTACGCAACGGCGATCGGGAACAGAAACCGAAGGAGCTTCTCTCGACCAATTCGAGCGAAGCTCACCACCACAACAGCGGCGATGAGCAGACCGAGGAGACGCCCGACGGAGTACGTGTAGATGCAGATCGCCAGGGCAACGCCGGCACCCGTCCACCATCTCCCGGACGCACCGTCAACGCTCGCCTCGGCAACGCACCAGCAGCTGCACATCACGGCGAGCACCATGAGGATGTTCCCCTCCAACATCGTGTGACTCTGCAGGAAGATCCAGGGTTGCAATGCGACGAACGCGATGGTCGCGAGTGTGACCAATGTGGAGTGCGTGCGCACGAATGCGACGCGTCCGGCCACCATGGCAATCGCGACTCCCGCCAGGACGCTCGGAAGCCGCACCACCGCCGCTCCGTTCGCGAAGACCCATGTGAGTGGCGCCACGAGATAGGTGGCGACCGGGCCCTTGTAATCCCCGAAATCGACGAAGAACAACGGGAAATGGTTGCCAAACTGGTCAGTCCCGTAGTGCGCGATCGTCCATGCGTTGTAGCCAACACTGGCCTCATCGGCATACAGCCCCGGCGGGTCGCTTCCAATTCGGTAGAGGTAGAGCGCTGCGACGAGCGCCCCCAGGGTGAGGACTGCGTAGGCGACTCGGTTGCGCCGCCACGGTCGCCTGCTCACGCCGGCGTCATCTCCAGGGCGGCATGCATGGCGTGCATCTTTGCACGGCCCAGGACCGCGCGAAGTCGATGTCGCCGTGCATCAAGGGCGGAAGCACGCGGTAACGGTTTGGCAACCCGGTGCGTCCCCCACGTCGCCCCGGGGTCAAACTCGGTTCAATGGCGGACGTTATCGAGCGAGGCCAACTGAGCCTGCCCGCTACCGGCAGCCCGGCTGGAATCCATGGTCGGTTCCACCCCGATCCCCGCGCGCGCGCATTGGGGCTGGTCCTCGTGCGCGCTGCCGCGATCGCCTCGGTGATCGCGGGCGTGCTGACATTCGTGGTGGCACCCATCCGAGGCACCTTCACCGGTGAATTCGAGGATTTCGGAGCCTACCTGGCTGCTGCGCACTCCGTGGTCAATCACACCGATCTCTACGCGCAGTTCATCCACCAGCCGCCCAACGTCGCGTTGAGCGGGTTCGACTACCCACCTGTGGTTGCCTTCCTCGTCCAACCGCTCGCCTGGGTTCCGGCGAATGCCGCGGCAACGCTCTGGTTGTGGATGACCATCGCGTGCACCGCTGCCGCGACCAGTATCGCGGCCTTCGCCCTGCTACCGCAGCGGTGGCCGCGCGTGGAGATCAGCGCGCTGGTCACCTTCCTCTTCTCCGCGGCCACCTACAACTACTGGCATGGGCAGATGAACCCGGTGATCTTCCTCCTGCTGGCGTTCGCGCTCCACGCGTGGCTGCACGAACATCAAACGCGCTTCGGCATCCTGATCGGAATTGCGGCGTCGATCAAGCTCGCTCCAATCGTCCTGGTCGTTCTGATCGTCCGGCGCCGATGGTGGCGCGCGGGCGCCGCATGCGCCGTGACGGTTGCCGCGGGTCTCGCGCTCGGGGTCGCCGCGTTCGGAGGGGCAACGCTCCACGAGTACGTCACTCGCGTTCTCCCAGTTCTCTCGGCCCAGGACGGATGGCTGTACAACCAGTCGGTCAGCGGCGTCGTCAGCCGGCTCTTTGGGCATGCGGTGCTGGTGCCGCAGCCTGGGTCGGTGCTGATCAGCCTCGTGACCTACGCGGTCCTGGCGGCAATGCTCGGCTTGTTGTTCTTCGCGATCGGGCCCGCAGCTCGGAACCGGCAGGTCAGCGGTGCGGAGTTCGCCGCGGGAACCCTCCTCATGCTCCTGGCAAGCACGATCACCTGGTATGCGCACTATGTGACCGCGATCATCGTCGTGTTCGCAGCTGTCGGGCTCATGGCCTCCGATCGGGCGTGGCGGTCGCGTGCAGTCATCGCGTCGACCGCAGCCTTCGTGGTTGCGGTCGGCCTCCTGGCCCCGCTGCTCATCGCCAGCGTCACGTCCGAGGCGGAGTTGGTCGCACTCAGTCACACCTCCTGGTGGTGGCCGCTGACGCTCGTCACGTCGCTCCCCGCGATCTGCGCTGGGGTGATGCTCGTCGCGCTGAGCACCAGGCTTCGACAGCCGCGGGCTCCGATCTTCACCATTCCGCAAGGGAGTTCCCGGTAATCTCCTGCTCATGGCGCGACAGTCGCAGTTGGATTCCGCCCGCCTTCGCAGAGATCTCGGCCTGGCCCGCGCCCGGCGCCTGACCGTCTACTCGGCGGTGGGAGCGACCGCGTTCACCGCTGTGTTCGCGCTCGTGGCGGCCACCAGCCTCCCCGGCCATACGGTCGGCGCCACCGCGGCGACGCAGCCGGGCACCACCGATAACAGTGGCCTCGCGCAACCAGGGTTCAGCACACCGATCCAGGCGCCGCAGTACGGCTATGGCGTGCCCGTGGCAGTGTCCGGCGGATCCTGACCCGGGGGCATCCGTTGCTAGCGGCACTCGCCGGCCCCACCCCGATGTGGTACGCGACGCGTGCCAGCGGTTACACCGCCCTCATCCTGCTCAGCGCGAGCGTGGTATTGGGAGTCCTGACGTCGTCGCGTGAGAGCCGCAGGGACTGGCCGAGGTTCGTCGTGCAGTCGTTGCATCGCAACGTCTCGCTGCTCGTCGGCCTGTTCCTGGTCATCCACGTCCTCACGTCGATCATCGACCCATTCGCAAGGCTCAACTTCCTCGACGCCTTCGTGCCCTTCATCGCCTCATACCGCCCACTGTGGCTCGGCCTTGGCGTGGTCGGGTTCGAGTTGCTGATCGCGATCACGGCCACCAGCCTGGTTCGCCATCGGCTCGGGTGGCGGACGTGGCGCGGCGTGCACCTCTTCGCCTACGCCAGCTGGCCGATTGGAGTGATCCACGGTCTGGGCACGGGAAGCGACACCAAATCGCTCTGGGCGCTGCTCCTGGTCGGCGTGTGCGTGGCGGCGGTCGTCGCCGCGCTCGTCTGGCGCCTCGCGCACGCCGGGCCCCGATTCACCGCGGTCCGTCTCCTCGGAATCGCCGGCAGCCTCGCCTCAATCGGTGCCTTGATCCTCTGGATGGCAGCCGGGCCCCTCCAGCATGGGTGGGCCAAGGCGGCGGGCACTCCCGCGGATCTCCTCGCGCGCTCGGGGGCGGCGACCAGCACGCCCGCCCCGGTCACCCAACTCGCTGCCGGTCTCAACGATCCGCTCATCGGCAGGCTGGTGCGCTCGACCGTCAGTGCCACCGCAACCCTCACCGATACCCTCGACAGCGCCCTCCAGCTCGTCATCGTCGCCAACGCTGACGGTACCGGGACGCTCACGGTCACCCGATCGGGGGGACAGGTCTGCCTGGCGGCGGCGACGATCGGCAACACGTCGGTGACCGCCCGCTGCGGCGCCGTGCTCGCCGCGATCCAGATCGTCGACCAGGGTGACGGCTCGATCGGTGGAACGCTCACGACCCAGAAGGCGACCGCTTGAGCATCTCGATGGATGTCGGCAGCACCGCCCGGCGCCTGCTCCCGGCACGCCCTGTTCCCGAGGATCTCGACGCGCACCTGGCCGGTTTCGGTCCCCGCGCGCAACTCAGGCCGGTCGCGATGCTCGACGCCCTGGATGCCAGCGGTCTTCGCGGGCGAGGCGGCGCCGACTTTCCGACCGGGGTCAAGTGGCGAGCGGTCAGGGACCACACCAAGCGCGGCGGCGAGGCTGTCGTTGTCGCCAACGCCGCAGAGTGCGAGCCCGCGAGCTTTAAGGACCGCTTCCTCCTGACCTACCGGCCGCACCTCGTCCTCGACGGCCTCGAGTGCGCGGCCGAGACGGTGGGTGCCCGACGGGTGGTCATCTATACGACCAAGTCCCACGGCGACGTCGAGGCGGCGTTACGCGCGGCGATCAGGGAGCGGCGGCGGCGCGACGACAGCGATCGGTTCATCGAGGTGGTTGTCGGCCCCAACCGGTACGTCGCCGGCGAGGAGACGGCACTGGTCTCGCGCATCTCCGGCCATCTCGCCAAGCCGAAGGTCGTCCCACCCCGCCCATTTCAAAGCGGGGTCGATCGCCGGCCGACCCTCGTCCAGAACGTCGAGACGCTCGCCCACGCAGCCCTCATCGCCCGATTCGGTGCGCCGTGGTTCCGATCGGTCGGCACAGAGCGATCGCCCGGGACCGCGCTGATGACGGTCAGCGGCGCGGTGCGCACCCCGGGCGTCCTCGAGGCGGCGTGCGACACCACCGTGGGAGCGATCGTGGATCGGGCCGGCGGTGTCGACGGCGAACCAGTGACGGTGCTGCTCGGGGGCTATTTCGGCCGCTGGGTGGTGGCAGATCGCATCTGGAACAAGACGATCGACGCACTTTCCCTCCAGTCGGTCGGAGCATCGTTGGGGACCGGCGTGCTCGTGGTCGCAACGGGCACGACCTGCGGGATCAGTGAGACGGATCGAGTGCTCACGTTTCTCGCCGGCCAGACTGCGGGCCAGTGCGGACCGTGTCACGTCGGCCTGCCGGCGATCGCCGAGACCTTCCACAAGGTGGCGACCGGCCGCGCCCGCCCAGCGGCGATCGACCTCCTCGTGCGCTGGTCGCATGATGTCCGCGGCCGCGGCGCCTGCAGGCACCCGGACGGAGCCATGCTCTTCCTCGCCAGCGCGATGGACGTCTTCGCCGCCGATCTTCGACATCACCTCAAGAACGGTTCCTGCAGGTTCTCCGGAGAGCGCCCGCTGCTGCCCATACCCACGACAGAGTCGGGTTGGTGGTGAGAGTTCGCCTGCGCGTCGACCCGATCAAGTGCAAGGCGCACGGCATGTGCGGCGAGCTATTTCCGGAACGCATCCGCATGGACGACTGGGGCTATCCGGTCATCGACCCGCGAGCCCTCTCCGACGATGTGCTCGAGCACGCGCGCCGCGCCATCGACGACTGCCCGCGGGCTGCCCTATGGGTGGAGCCCGTTGACGAGCCGGGTGCGCGAGTGCGGCCAGACGACTCCGACTGAGGTTCCGCCGCCCGGCACGTCCGCGATCTGCCAGTGTCCCTTGGTCGCTTCGACGATGGCGTTGCCGATCGCGAGCCCGAGTCCAGCCCCGTCGCCTTCGCTGGTGCCGCGGCGAAACCGCTCGAAGATCCGCGCACGGCGCTCCAACGGGATGCCCGGCCCGGTGTCGCTCACGGTCAGACGAACGTGGTCACGCTCCTGCGTTACAGCGATGCTGACGCTGCCGTCCGCCGGCGTGTACCGGCACGCGTTGTCGAGCAGCACACCGATGAGTCGATCGATCCAGTCCGCAGGAGCGTCCACCAGGGCGAGCGTCGCTTCGTCACTGCGATTTTCGAGGTGCAGTCGCGCGTGCTCGGCGATGGGCACGAAGCGCTGCACACCAACCTCTGCGGCCGTGGCGAGGTCGACGGGCTCGGTGACCGGATCGGGAGGCACCGCGTCGAAGCGAGCGAGCCAGAGCAGATCCTCGACGATGCTTCGCATCCGATGGGTCTCGTCGGCGACCCTCCGGAGCGTCGCGTCATCAGCGCCGGCGCTCTCGAGATTCGCAAGCGCGAGTGTTGTCTCGGCTTCGATCACCGCAAGTGGCGTGCGCAACTCGTGCGATGCGTCAGCGGTGAACTCGAGCTGACGGCGTCGTGCTCGCTCGATCGGACCCGCCGTCTGCCGCCCGACCACGAACGCGCCGGCGAAGACGAGGATGAGCAGGACCGGTCCGACCACCGCCTCGGTGATGATGAGGGCCGTGAGTGTCTTGGACTCGTTGCCGAGGCTCACTGCGCCGACGAGCCGGCCGTTCTGAATCCGGACGCCGGCCACGAGGACGTCGGCGCCGGCAATCCGCGTCTCCGAGGGCGAGCCTGCTTTGAAGGCGCTTGCCGGGAGTGCCGGGGCGCCGGGCGTCGATGCAACGATGGCTCCTGCGGCGTTGACATTCCAGACGAGCACCGGATCGTCGACGTCGGGCTCTTCGAGCGACGGTCCGCCGGGCTTGTGCGCCAATTGAGTGAGTTCGGTCGTGAGGCGCGTGGTCGCGGACGAGCGCAATGTCCCGGCAACGATCACATCGATCGCAATGCACAGGGCGACCGTCAGCCCCGCGACGACTGCGGTCGTGATGAGTGCGATGCGCAGTGCGTGCCTGCTGAGCCGTGTGCTCACGAACCCCGCTCCACGAGCCGGTATCCCACCCCGCGCACCGCTTCCAGTCGCAGTCCCGCGCCGACCAGCTTGGCACGCAGCCTGGTGACGTGGACGTCGATGCTGTTGGATGCAATCGGATCGAGGGCGTCCGTCCACGCGTGGTTTGCGATGGTGTCGCGACTGACCACCGCCGGGCTGCGGCGCACGAGCAGCTCGACAATCGCGTACTCAGTCGGGGTTAGCGCCAGCGTTGCGCCGTTGACGGAAGCGAGCCGCGTCGCCGGGTCGATGGTGAGCGCCCCGGCACGAAGACGCACGCCGAGCGTTGTCGAGGGGCGGCGCATCAGAGCCCGGAGACGGGCGAGCATCTCCTGGAAATCAAACGGTTTGACCAGGTAGTCATCGCACCCGGCATCGAGGCCGCGAATGCGGTCCGAGGGCGTGTCGCGAGCGGTGAGCATGAGCACGGGCGTGGACAGATTGCGTGAGCGTATTGCGGTCACGACATCGATGCCGTCCATGACCGGCATTCGCCAGTCGACCACTGCCGCCGCATAGCTCCCGGTCACGAGCAGGTCGAGCGCCTCGTCGCCTCGCGCAGCAACATCGACCGTGTACCCCGCGGAGCGGAGCCCTCGTGCGAGGACCTCCAGGAGCTTCGAGTCGTCTTCAGCGACGAGGACGTGCATCGAAGCGTGCTATCGAGAACGGCGAGACTGGCACACGCGGATTGAGCCTACTCCGAGATCACACCTTCACCGTTCCGCAAGGGAGCCCGCGATAGGCTGGCCGTTGTGAGGGCAGAGACTCCGCTGATCGATCGCACCCTGGCCATCGCCCGGGTGGACTGGTCACCGTCGCACCGCCAACCCAGCGTGGCGAGACTGGCCGTCGCGACCGCGATCGCCATGCTCGGCTCGCTTGCCGCCGACGCGATCCTGGTCGCCGTCGGCACGCACGTCTTCCCTGGGACCGCCGGCTTCGAGCACTTCCGATTCAACGATTACGCCAAGCTCACCATCATCGGCGTCCTCGGCGGGGCGGCGGGCTGGCCCGTACTCACGCATATCAGCTCGGCGCCGCGCTGGTTGTACGGCTGGCTCATGGTGTTGATCAGCCTCGCACTCTTCCTTCCAGACGCGTGGCTGCTCGTCCGCGGTCAGCCGCTCAGGGCGGTCGCCGTCCTGATGGCCATGCACGTCGCGATCGCCGTGATCATCTACTGCGCCATGGTGTTCGTCGCGCCGGTGCGCGGGATCCGCAGCCGGCGCTGATCCGATCAGCGCGCCGCGGGTGGCGCCTTGACGAGTCCCAGCGGCGACCGCTCCAGTCGCTCGGCCTGTGTTGGACTGAGCGCCCCATCCTGGACCAGGCGCTGCAACACATAGCTCATTCGGGCTTCTGCCGCGCCGAGGTGTCGAAACGGATCGAGCGCGCTCGGTGCCTGGACGATGCCCGCGAGCATTGCGGCCTGGGCCCAGTTGAGCTGATTGGGGCTCACGCCGAAGTAGCCGAGGCTTGCCGCACGAATGCCGTAGTAGCCATGGCCGAAATACACGGCTGACAGGTACATCGACAGGATCGCCTCCTTGGTGAAGTGCGTGTCGAACTCGAGGGCGAGTGAGACACGGCGAACGCGGCCCCAGAACCCGTCGGTGACCGCCGGAAACAGCATGTGGGCCAGCTGCATCTCGATCGTGCTCCCACCGAGGTCCTGCCCGGTGACAAATC
>OBLU010006888.1_pt1 | contig 10094 bp, 8 predicted proteins | sample 1518681 | NCBI WGS metagenome assembly OBLU01 (sample SAMEA3539304, study PRJEB22396) | soil metagenome | biome: tundra; feature: field; material: soil | place: USA | collected 2010-05 | depth 0.15 m
CCTTTCGCTCCGGCGTGTTCTTGCCCATGTAGAAATTAAAGATCGGCCCGGACTCCGCGCGCGGGGCGTATTCGATTTTGCTCAAGCGCATTTGCTTGCCAATGAACTGCGCGAATTCTTTCGGGCTGATTTCGCCGAGGCCTTTGAAGCGCGTGATTTCCGGTTTGCCGCCGAGTTTTGTGGACGCCGCGTCACGTTCAGCTTCGCTGTAACAATAAATCGTCTCGGCTTTGTTGCGGACGCGGAACAGCGGCGTTTCCAGAACATAAACGTGGCCGTCGTGGACGAGTTGCTCGAAGAACTTGAAGAAATACGTGATCATCAAATTGCGGATGTGCATGCCGTCCACGTCCGCGTCGGTGGCGAGAATCACCTTCTCGTAGCGCAGGCCCTCGGTGTTGTCCTCGACGTTGAGCGCCTGCATGAGGTTATACATCTCGTCGTTTTTATACATCACGTCGCGCTTGAGATCCCAGACGTTGAGCGGCTTGCCCTTCAGCACGAACACCGCCTGGTTGTTCACATCGCGGCAGCTCGTGATCGAGCCGGCGGCGGACTGGCCTTCGCAGATGAACACCATCGAGTTCCAGCCCTTGTCCTTTTTCTTGTCGAAGTGATGCTTGCAATCCTTCAACTGCGGAATGCGCAGCGTGATGGCCTTTGCGCGGTCGCGCGCGAGCTTCTTCACGTTCTGCAATTCCTTGCGCAATTCCTGCGTGTCCTTGACCTTCGCCATGATCGTCTCGGCGATCTGTTTGTTGCGTTGGAAAAAGTGCAGCAGTTCCTCGCGGACGTTGTTGACGAGTTCGGTGCGAATTTCCGTGTTGCCCAGCTTGTTTTTCGTTTGCGACTCGAACACCGGGTCTTTCAACCGGATGGCCACCGCGCCGACCATGCACTCGCGCACGTCGTCGCCTTCGTATTTGGTGTTGCCGTATTCGTTGACCGCCTTGAGCAGACCTTCGCGGAAGGCGCTCAAGTGCGTGCCGCCGTCGCTGGTGTATTGGCCGTTGACGAAGGAATAAAACGTCTCGCCGTAGCGCGAATTGCTGTGCGTGAAACAAAATTCCAGCGTCTTGCCCGCGTAATGCAGCGGCGAATAGATCGGCTCACTGCCGTCGCTCGCCAGATCTTCCATCACCAAATCCATCAGTCCGTGACGCGACTGGAAAATTTTAGGCTCGGCCAACTCCGGCGTTTTCAAAATCAACTTCAGCCCGGTGTTCAGATAGCTGTAATGCCGCAGCCGGCGTTCAATGTGTTCGAGGCGGAACGCGGTGTCCTTGAAAATGTCCGGGTCTGGCTCGAACTCGATGAAAGTCCCGTTCGGTTCCTTCGTTTTGCCGGTGTCCTCTTTTTTTAATTTTCCAATCTTAAAACTTGCCTCGGCATATTCGCCATCGCGATGACTGCGGACAAAAAAGTTTTTCGACAGCGCGTTGACGGCTTTGGTGCCGACGCCGTTCAGGCCAACGCTGAATTGAAACACCTCGTCGTTGTATTTCGCGCCGGTGTTGATCTTGGAAACGCAGTCCACAACCTTGCCGAGCGGGATGCCGCGCCCGTAATCGCGCACGGCCACGCGGTTGCCTTCGATGTTGATCGCGACCTCCTTGCCGTGGCCCATGATGTATTCGTCAATCGCGTTGTCCACGACCTCCTTGAGCAGGACGTAGCAGCCGTCGTCGGGATGCGCGCCGGAGCCGATGCGCCCGATATACATGCCCGTGCGCAGCCGGATGTGCTCCAGCGAGGACAATGTCTTGATCTTGCTCTCGTCGTAAACTGGTGTCGGTTTTTCAGCCATAGAAAATTTTGCAGCCAAGAAGATGCGGCAAACGGGAAAAGAATTCAACGCAAAGACGCGCAAAGACGCGAAGGCGCAAAACCATTGGGGAAAATCCTGAAAGGATTTTATCATTCAGCCCGGCGTTGGCCGGTGAAACCGGACTACGCCGGGTGAAGCATCAAAGAGGAATTTACGCTGAAGGCGTTGAATCAATTGCGATGAATCGGGGATGCAACTCCGTTGGAGTTGTGAATCATTTTGAACGGTTGACCCAGCGTAGCCGCTGCGCGTCAACGCTGGGCTGAATGATTTAAATTCCGTTGGAATTTTCGGAAAGTGATTATGGTTCCTCGCAATCGCTCGCCAAGGAGCCGTGAGAAATGCCGCCGACAAAAGCCTTGAGCGCGCGGGCCGGTTGCGCGGTGGCCGCCGCCGCCGTCTTGCTCGCGAGGAACTCCGAAAAATCAATCACCTCGCGCAGTTGTTGCGCGGGCAGATTTTTCGTCCGCTCCAGCAACAGCTCTGTCAGGTTCTCATTCATGGCACAAAGATAGCATTTCGCCGTCCGCGCTCAAGCCATCAATCCAGCGACGTTCCGCTTTGTTTTTTGCGGCGGGGAATTTTATGCTTCGCGCGGGTGCGGTCCAAAACCACGCGGGCCGGTTCGCCTTTGGCCGCCTTCATTTCATCGAGGCCGCGCTGGATGCCGCGGATGGCGTCCAGCGTGTCCTCGTAGGCGGCGGCGTTCTGCACAATCAATTCCGCCCGGCCGTTCACGGTGAGCACCACCGGTCGGCCGGTGCTTTTGAGCCGCTTGAGGTGCGCCTTGGTGTTGCGCTGAAAATCCGTCAGCGAGCGGATGTCTTGCAGGGCAATCATAACATTCAATTCACTGTTTTAACCATGCTGCATTCAAGCTGCCTCAAATCCAGTCGAACGCAAGCCGTAAAAATGAATCCAGCGATGGACAACGGCTTGATCTTGCTCTCGTCGTAAACTGGTGTCGGTTTTTAAGCCATAAAAATTGTGCGGTGGGGAAGATGAAACAAAGCGGACGAAATTTCAACTCAAAGACAAAATTTATGCGCTGAATTTGCGCACCGTGAACAGCCAGCCTCTCTTGGGCTTTAACTGGTATCGGTTTCAGCGGGATGATGCAGGCAAGCATGATCCCCGAAAAAAGAAGAGTGAAAACAAAGGGTTGGACTGCCAATGTCCAACCCGATTCGGTAAATTTTGGGCGTTGGCAACACAAACGGTGCAAGATACACTCGAAAAAACGGCGCAATGACCTCGGTTTCCATGCAGCTAGACCCTTTGCGAAAAGGGCTGATAAAAGTTGGTTTCCGTGAGGACCGGCTCCGCACGGATTTTCTCATTCCCGGAAGTCAATCTTGCGTGCCGTTACTCGCATTTGCCGACCAGCCTTTTGATTCTCGAACCGCATCGGTTGCGGTTCTTAATCAGTCGAACGCAACCGAACCCGACATCGCCTCCATTCGTCCGCTCGGAGCACCGCTCGTGTTCAACTGTCTGCCTGACCATTATCAGGTTTGGGTGCAAGGGCGTGAGCGCCCCCGCTTTCATTCAAGACTGACGCCACGACAGTTGAACAGTTTTTTCGAGCAGTATCGCAACCAGCTCTCACCAGATGCCATTTATCGCGCCAAGGTTTGGGGACGGGTTGAACGTGAATACCAAATTGATTTTGTTGATGCCGGATTTTTACCCGTCATCGAAGCCGAGGCGGGACAAAAGCTAACCGGTCTTATTGAGCGTGTCGTTTCAGAAACCAAACAGCGTTTGGGTTGGAAAGACGTTTCAGAGACGGATGGACGCTGGCTGCTTCAATCCACGTTCTGGCTGCTGGCCGCAAAAATTTTGCAGGACAAATCCGTTCGCGGGTTTGCGGGACTCGATCTGGCCGAGGTGGAAGATGTTTTTGCACGCTTGGCAAACCACTACCACAACGAGTCGCCACGACCGATTTCGGTTGGTGGACAGAGGCGGCGCGAGGCACTGGTGGCCGCAAGCCATGACATCGGCAGGTTTGGTAATTGTGGAGCCGTCAGCACCGAGGCGTTGGCATTCCTTTATGAGAGTGCGCTGATTGACCGAACGACGCGGATAAAGCTCGGCACACACAGCACGCCCACGTGGCTGGTGGATTACATAATGGGGAAACTCCGCCCATGGATTGAAAAAGATATTGCGGTGGCAGACCGCAGAGTGTTTGAGCCGGCTTGCGGTCACGCGGGATTTTTAATTTCGGCCATGAGATTGTTGAGTGAATTGCTCCCGGCCGATTGGCGGCAGTCACGGAAGACGTATCTGCGTGAGCGCCTTCATGGCCTTGAGTTGGATCCATTCGCACTTGAAGTCGCACGCTTGTCGCTGACGCTTGCCGACGTGCCGAATCCAAATGGCTGGGCATTGACCGAAGCGAATATGTTCAAAGGCGATTTGCTTCAACAGGGGATTCGTAATGCAACCATCGTGCTTGGAAATCCACCGTTTGAAAATTTTTCCGCAAAAGAGAGGTCTGATGGTTGGCTTCCGAACAAGGCGGCGGAAACTTTCCGGCGCGTCGTTGATCACCTGCCGTCCGGTGGCGTATTTGGATTTGTTTTGCCGCAGACATTTCTGCATGCCAAGCAAGCAGCGGATGTTAGGAGGATTCTCCTGCGCGATTATGAAATTTCAGAAATCAGTCTTTTCGCCGACAAAGTTTTCCGTTATGGAGAACCGGAATCCACCGTTGTCATTGGGCGGCGGTTGGCAAAACAAGCGACACAGCGTCTGCCAATTCACTATCAACGTATCCGTGAGTGGGAGGTCAACAAATTCAGCCAGACTTACGAAGCTGGGACTTTTGCAACAGTGGACGCAACACGATTCTCACAAACTTCAACCAACTCACTGTTTTTGCCAGATTTGAATGATGTTTGGGATGCGTTACGGTTGTTTCCTCGCTTTTCAGAATTTGCTGAAATTGGCCAAGGTTTTAGTCACAAAGGCAACACAGATTCAACGCTGCCAAAAGGAACGATAAAGATTTCGGCGGAAGAAAGAACAGGTTTTGCCGAAGGATTTTCTGGCTGGCTTGAAGAACAAGTAACAAACAGGCTGCCCGCCAAAGCTTGGTTGAATCTCAATTCCAAAACAATTTTAAGACACCGCTGGGGCACGACAACTGGCAAACCTCAAATCTTGCTCAACTACCCACGTGTGAGTCGGGAAGCATGGCGGTTGAAAGGGCTTCAGGATAAAAAAGGGCATCCGGTTCCGAGTGACTTCCTTGTTGTCAGACCAAAACCCACCGCAATATCACTGGCTGTTTTTTGGGGCATCCTGAATTCGCCCATTGCAAACGCCTACGCATATTGTCAATCAAACAAACGGAATGTCCTCGTTGGCGATATACGCCGCATGCCCGTTCCAAATTTACTGGAACAAAATTTAACTGCGCTGGAGACTGCTGTTAAAAATTACTTCGACGCAGCGGCTACGTTTTCTAAACAAAAAAAAGTGACGCACAATAAACAGAAGACTGGGCGCGAGACGATTCAAATGAAATTCCCTCTCGGTGTTGCCGAGGAAGTAGATGATTTTAAGGAATCTGAATTAAAACAACTTCATTGGCAAATTGATGCAGAAATTCTCCGGCTCTACAACCTGCCCGCACCGATGGAGCGCAAAGTTCTCGACCTGTTTGAAGGAATTCGTCGGCGCGGCGTGCCTTTCGATCAGACCGAATATTTTCCGAGGGGTTTCAATGATTTGAACCGCTTATCCGAATTGTTGGCGATCACCGCAGATTGGCCCAAAACCAATCGCCGCCGGGCCAAGCTCATTGATTTGGAAGAAGAGAACCATCTCACGCCAGAGCAAGCCACCGAATTGGAACGGCTACAGCAGTTGGCGGATGCGCGTGTCAATCTCTTAAAGCCGCGCCAGGCGGACGCGATTGACCAGCAAATCGAAAAACTGAAGCGGCAAGGATTATGGGCGGAGTAGATGACACGATTCAACCGTATGCCTATCCCGCCCGGCCACATCGCCGCCGCCATGGGCCAGCCGGATATTTAACCTATGAAAGCTATCGTCCGTGGATTGAAGATGAATTCCACTTCCGCTGCATCTACTGTCTGAACCGGAAAGTTTGGGCACCGACTAACATCTGGGCCATTGATCATCTGGTTTCACAGGATGAAGCGCCAGAACTTGAATGCGAATATGACAACTTGGTCTTTGCCTGCCAGTTTTGTAATCAGCAAAAACTTGCTAATCGTGTTCCAGACCCATGCCAAGTCGCTTACGGCAAATGTTTGCGCGTGGAAACGGATGGAACAGTGAAGCCTCTCAACAAACAAGGCAACCGGCTGGTGACTATAATCCGGCTGAATCATCCGCGTTTCATCGAAGAAAGGTTAAAGACACTACGCGTATGGAAGGCCCTGGCCGAACACGATTCAGCAGAACTCCAACGATTGATGGGTTTTCCAGCAGACTTGCCAGATTTATCCAGACTCAAGCCGCCAACCGGCAATCGCCGCCCGGAAGGAATTTCGGAAAGTTGCCTTGCGCGCCGGAATCGAGGCGATTTGCCAAAAACATATTGATTTGCGGATTTATTTAACCCGTCGGCGGCAAGCACAACGTCGCGTCCAGCGGCGGCAGTTCGGCCAGATCCTTTCTGCCCGTGTGCCGCCGGCCGCTGGCGTCTGCCATGAATCGAATTGGTGAAAACCCGTGAAATTTATGGATTGTTATCGGGTTGAGCCGGTTATCTTTCGCTGGCGTTTTTACGGGTGACATCGGCTATGACAATGTGCATCCAGCCCTGATCGCGTTCTTGAATATATGCAATGTCCCAGTTTTGCCAGCCCCGGCGTTTGGCTTCGCTTCGGGCCACACCCGTGGCCGCTTCTTTCATATAAGAGATGCGCTGCGGTCCCTGCAAAGGCGAACCTTGATGGACGGTGACATGAAAATGTGTGTCATCAACATTCTCAATGGCGTATTTGGGCGCGATGGGAAGGTTCTGATTAAAATCCCGATTGTAGGATCCCTGCATGTGAGTGGCGCAACCGGCGGCTAAAACCACCAGGGCCGCATTTAACAGGAGCAGCCGGCACGTCCGGCGAAGTTGATTTGTCTTCATGCTGCTAAATTAACCGATTCTGGACGGCTGTCCATCAGATGAACTCCGCATGGCGCGACGAGCCACTACGCCGGTGGCGGCAGACGCAGCGTCGCGTCCAGCGGCGGCAGTTCGGCCAGATCTTTGCCGCCCGTGCCGCCACCAAGCTTTTGCAGTTTTTCGCCTGACGGCTTGATGCGCGATTCGTAACTGCCCACGGCCTGGTTGAACGCCCGGTTCGCCGTGTCCAATCCGCCCCGGATTTTTTCCAGATGTTCCGTGAACGTGACCACGCGCACAAAAAGCTCCTGCGCGGCCTCGGCGATTTTCTGCGCGTTCTCCGTCTGCGCGTGCTGCTGCCAGCTCACGCTCACCGAACGAAGAATTGCGATGAGCGACGACGGTGTGGCGAGAATGATGCGCCGGCTTTGCGCCCACATCATCAGGTCGCGGTCGCCTTCCAGCGCGGCGCTGAAAAGCGATTCGGCAGGAAGAAAAAGGACGACATAATCCAGCGCATTCGGAAACTGGCGCGGATAATCGCGGTCGGCCAGCGCCTTGATGGTGAGCTTGAGCTTTGCGGCGTGCGCGGCCAGCGACTCGGCGCGCTTGGCCGGCTCGGCGCTCTCGGCGGCGTTCAAAAAATCCAGGTCCGGCACTTTGGCGTCCACGATGATGACGCGGTCGCCCGGCAGCTTGACGATCAAGTCCGGGCGGTTATCGCCGGCCTGGGTTTGCTCGGTAAAATCGCAGTGCGCGCTCAAGCCCGTTTCTTCCACCACGCGCCGCAGTGTTTCCTCGCCCCAGCGCCCGCGCGCCTGATTCGACTTGAGCACCGAACGGAACTGCGCGGTTTCCGCCGCGAGCGAAAGGCTGGATTGCGACAGCGTTTCGAGTTGTTTCTTCACCTCGCCCAGCGTGGAAGCCTGCGCGGTTTCGCTTTGCTGCAAGCGTTTCTGATAGGTGTCCAACTGCTGCTTGAGCGGCTCGACCAAACCTTTGATGGCCTCCTGCCGCTGCGCCAAATCGCCTTTGGCCGTCTCCTGAAATTTTCCAAACGATTGTTCCGCCAGCCGCAAAAATTCCGGCGCGTTCTGCTTCAACGCATCGGCGCTCAAGGCCTTGAACGTGTCACGCAAATCGGCCAGCGCTTTTTCCTGTGCGGCCTTGGCGTCGCGCAAAGTTTGTTCGTGAAGTTGCTTTTGCTCGGTGAGAATTTTTTCCGCCGCCGCCTGGTTCGCCTGCGCGGTGGCGAGGGCGGTTTTGGTTTGGCCAGTCTCGCTGCGCAGTTGGTTTAATTCCGATTCACGCTTTTCGAGCCGCTGGGTCAAGTCTTGTTCCAACCGCGAATCGGCAGGCGCAATCGAAGCGCGCCCGCGTCCAAACAACCAACCGATGAGCAAACCCAGTCCGCCCCCGACGACAACACCGATAAATAAATATGCTCCGTTTGACATGGTTCAGCGCAGCTTGGCAAAAACTTTCTTTTCGTAATCCGCCACGAGTGTCCGCTTGCCTTTGGAAATGATCTTGTGTCCCTCGGCGCGCAATCGTTTTGCAACGGATTCAACACCGCCGGGATATTTTGGATTCACCTCACCGCCCAGTTTGAGCGTGCGCCAGTAAGGCGTGATGCGTTTCTTGCCTTCCGCTTCATCTTCGGCGGCCGCGTGCGCAGCGATCCACGAAAAGATTCCCGTCGTGATCGGACACGCAAAATCCGTTTTGTGTTTGCGAGCGAGCGCGGCGCGCAGCTCGTTGATGGTAACGACGCGCCCTGTGGGAACCTGTTTCATCAACGCGTCCACTTCGCGCGGCGCGGGAATGACAAAATGGCCTTCGCCCCACCGTTTGGTCAGCTTGCCGGTGACTTCGCCGACCTTCGGCAGGTCTTTGTCATCCGCCAGTTTCTCGCGCCAGGATTTTTTCGGTTTCATAATTGTTGTAGGAGCCGACGTGAGGAGGCTCTGATTTGATGGGTTTAGTTTGAGCCTCCTTACGTCGGCTGCTACTGAAAATCAAAAATGCGCCACGACTTCAATTTCCACCGTCGCGCCCTTGGGCAGCGCGGCGACTTGCACCGTCGAGCGCGCCGGGAAATTTTCCGTGAAATACTTCGCGTAAATTTCATTCATGCCGGCGAAGTCACCGAGGTTTGTGAGAAACACGGTGCTTTTCACGACGTTGGCGAACGTGAGTTTCTGGTCGTCCAGAATTGCCTTCACATTCTCCAGCACGCGTTCGGTCTGCACCTTGATGTCGCCGGTGACGAGGTTGCCGTCGGCGGGATTGATGGGAATCTGCCCGGCGCAGAACAGCAGGTCGCCGACACGGACAGCATGATTATACGGCCCGACGGCTGCGGGCGATTTCGCGGGTTTGATGATGGTTTTGGTTGCCATAAAATGTGGCGCAAGGTCTAACGGCTTTGCCTGGCGAGGTCAAGAAAAGCCCGATGAACATTTCGCGCGTAACGGTCCGGCGAAAACAGACTCAAATCGAATGACGATTTTTCGCCGCTGACAATTTCGCTGACAAGTTTGCCGGTAATCGGACTCAAGCTGATGCCCATCATCGCGTGTCCGGTGGCGATAACAAGATTGGAAAATTTCGCGGTGCGGCCGAGATACGGCAGTCCATCCGGCGAACATGGTCGCAGTCCGCGCCATGGTTGCACGCCCGTAAAATCTTGTGGTGAAAATTTTGGAAAATATTTTGACACGGATTTGATGATGCCCTGAATACGCACCGGATTGATGTCCTCGTTCAACCCGGCAACTTCCATCGTGCCGCCAAAGCGCAGCGCATTTCCCATCGGCGTGACGGCCATGCGCGCCTCGGCGAAGATGGAGCAAAGCTGCGGCAACTCGCGCGGCCGTGCAAGCGTGAGGCTGTAGCCTTTGCCCGCTTGAATCGGGATTTTCAAGCCAAGCTCGCGCACGATGACTGGCGACCACGAGCCGCTGCACAAAATAATTTCATCGGCGGAAAATTCGCCGCTTGATGCGCGAACGGCGGCAATTCTATTTTCACGGACAACGAGACTGGTCACTTCGGCGTTCCATTCAAATTTGACACCAGCTTGTTCGCATTGCTGTTGCAGCACAGCCAGATATTTTTCCGGCGACAGGTGGCAGTCCTTCGGAAAATATACCGCGCCCG
>OBLU010006892.1_pt1 | contig 10092 bp, 6 predicted proteins | sample 1518681 | NCBI WGS metagenome assembly OBLU01 (sample SAMEA3539304, study PRJEB22396) | soil metagenome | biome: tundra; feature: field; material: soil | place: USA | collected 2010-05 | depth 0.15 m
GACCACCGTGTTGCAGGCGGAGTTTCGACGCCTGGCTCGTGTCGCCTCCGACATCGAGGGCTCCGAGCAGGCACTGATCGAACTGGCTGTGGCCTTGCCCGTCTATCGCTCGTACCTGCCCGAAGGGGCCGATCATCTGAACCAAGCTGTTGCCGTCGCCGTGGCGGCGGTCCCTCAATGGGCGACGTCGATCGGCGCACTGGTCGGCCGACTGTCGGACCCGGCTGATGAGCTATGTGTTCGTTTCCAACAGGTCACGGGCGCGGTCATGGCCAAAGGGGTGGAGGACACCGCGTTCTACCGGTACTCGCGTCTCATAGGTCTCAACGAAGTGGGGGGGTGTCCGGGGCGATTCGGTCTCCGGGTGGCGGACTTTCACAAGCTGCAGCAGCGACGCGCACAGGCCGCACCCTATGGGATGACCGCATTGTCGACCCATGACACGAAACGGGGGGAGGACCTCCGAGCGCGGGTGGCCGTGCTGGCCGAAATGCCCGAGGAGTGGGCCGATGTGGCGCGTCAGTTGCAACGCCTCGTCCCGATGCCGAGCGCTGCGTTCGGCTATCTCATCTGGCAGTCATTCGTGGCCACCGGGTTGATCGAGAGAGACCGCGTGCACGCCTACGCCGAGAAGGCGATGCGCGAGGCGTCCGAAGGGACCAGCTGGGTCGAGCCGAATGCTGCGTTCGAGCAAGCAGTCCACGCCGCGGTCGACGCGGCCTATGACCGACCCGAGGTCCGAGCCCTGATCGAGTCCTTTTCTCAGCGCCTTGTCCCGTACGGGTGGTCGAACTCCCTGTTCCAAAAGGCCGTTCAGCTGACCATGCCAGGCGTGCCGGACGTCTACCAGGGCAGCGAGACCTTTGAGGGGTCTCTGGTTGACCCGGACAACCGCCGACCGGTTGACTACCTCCGGCGATCCGCCGCCCTCCATGATCTCGAACGAGCAGGTTCGGGTCCGCCCGACCCGGGTTCGCCTGCGGCGAAACTATGGATCACCCGACAGGCACTGCACGCCCGGCGTGATCGGCCTGATCTGTTCTCGGACTATGAGCCGCTCATCCTCGAGGGCCCGCTGTGCGAGCACCTTGTCGCGTTCGATCGAGGCGGCGCCATCACGTTGGCGGTGCGGCTCCCCGTGGGATTGCAACGCGTCGGTGGGTGGGGGCCCACGACGGTGGCACTACCCGAAGGAACGTACACGGACGTCTTCACTGCTGCTCGGTACCGCGACTCCGTCGGCCTGGCGGAACTGTTTTGCCACTATCCAGTGGCGTTGTTGCTCCTGGACCCGCCGCCCGATGGTTGAGGCCCTCGCTCTACGGGACCAGCACGATCTTGCCGCGGGTGTGCCGCTTTTCGAGCTCGGCGTAGGCCTCACGGACCTTCTCCAGCGGATAGGTGGCGGCAATCGGGATCTCGATGTCCCCTGATGCGACGAGCTCCGCCATGGCGGAGAGCACTTCGGTCGTCGAGCCGTCGGCGCTCCCCTGCGCCTTGGTGCCGAGTTCGTAGGCTCTCTCGAACGAGATGATGGTTTCGATGCGATCCTTCGCGATCCCGAGATCGACCGCCAGTTGCACGTAGTCGGGACCGAAGAGGTCGATGAAGGCGTCAATGCGGCCATTCGGTGCTGCCGCCTTGAGACGATCGGCCAGGCCCTCGCCGTACGCCACGGGGATGACGCCATGCGCCACGAGCCATTCGTGGTTCGGCTCCGACGCGATGCCGAGGACGGTCGCGCCTTTTGTCCGCAGCAGCTGCACGACCAGGGTGCCGACCCCGCCTGCGGCCGCCGAGACCGCGACAGTGTCGCCAGGGGACACGTCGACCGCCCGTACCGCGACGAAGGCGGTGCAACCGACGACGTAGAGCGACCCTGCGGCCTCCCAGCTCAATGCGGGTGGCTTCCTGATGAGCTGGGTCACCGGAACCGCGACGTAGTCGGCATGGCTGGAACGTCGCTCCGACCAACCCAGGACTTCGTCGCCGACCGTGAACTCCGATACCCCCTCGCCGACAGCGCTCACCACCCCGGCGAGATCACTTCCCTCTCCGGATGGAAACGTGGCCGGGAACCTCTGCTCGAGGGCGCCGGCACGGATCGCCGCCTCGCCCGGATTGAGTGCGGCCGCACGCACGGCAACCACAACTTCGCCGGCGGACGGAACGGGAACTTCGACATCGGCGATGTACAGGACATCCCGGTCGCCATAGTGGTCGAAACGTACGGCTCTGGCCACGCTGCCTCCTCTCGTACCCTCTCAAGAGGCCAACGTCACAGCGCACCCCGACATTCCCGGCGCTGGGTTCTAGGTGGTCATCAACAGCAAGAACGACCGATCGGGGACCTCGACGGTGCCGCCGTCACCCACCTCGGGGGTCTCAGCCGGGTCGATACTGGCCAGGACGACCCGCCACGCACTGCGCCCTGTCGGAATGGTGAAGGCCACCGGCTCGTAGTGGGCGTTGACGAGGACCAAGAACCGCTCCCTGTACCTGTCGCCCTCTGCATCCTCGATCTGGCGGCCGTCGAGCGAGATGGCCAAGGTCTTGGCGGAATGATCTTGCCAATCTTGTTCACTCATTTGTTTGCCGTCGGCGCGATAGAGGACCATCTGGGCCGGGGCACCTCCCGGGCCACGCAGGTATTCGCGCGGCCGCAGGGCCGGATGGTCACGGCGCAGCTCCAAGGCGCGACGGGCGAATTCCAGGAGCTCCGTGTCCGCCTGCTCCCAGTCGTGCCATGAGATCTCATTGTCCTGGCAGTAGGCATTGTTGTTCCCGGCCTGGGTACGCCCGATCTCGTCCCCTCCCAGGAGCATGGGGATGCCGGCCGAGAGGAAGAGGGTCCCCATGAGGTTGCGTCGCTGCCTCGCGCGAAGCCGGTTGATCGTTGGGTCACCGGTCGGGCCTTCGGCGCCACAGTTCCATGAGCGATTGTCATTGTCACCGTCGTTGTTGTCTTCGCCGTTGGCCTCGTTGTGCTTGTCGTCGTAGGCCGTGAGGTCGGCCAGGGTGAAGCCGTCGTGGGCCGTGACGAAGTTGACACTCGCCGTCGGGACCCTGCGGTCGGACGAGTAGATATCGCCGCTTCCGGTGACTCGCAAGGAGAATTCGCCGAGCAACCCATCCTCGCCGCGCCAGAAGTCCCGGACTTGGTCTCGGTACTTCCCGTTCCACTCTGACCAGCGGGCAGGGAACCCGCCCACCTGGTACCCGGCTATGTCCCACGGCTCTGCAATGAGCTTGACCGGGGCGAGCACGGGGTCCTGATGGACCAGGTCCAAGAACGCGCTGTGAATGTCCTCGTTCCCTGTTTGCCGGGTGAGCGTGGTGGCGAGGTCGAATCGGAACCCATCGACATGCATGTCGGTCACCCAGTACCGCAAGGAGTCCATGATGAGCCGGAGGGCGGCCGGGTGGCCCACATTCACGCTGTTCCCGGTGCCCGTCGTGTCGAAATAGCGGTCTCGCTCCCCGTCGACCAGGCGGTAGTACGCGGGGTTGTCGATCCCCTTGAGGGACAGAGTCGGTCCGAGGTGATTGCCTTCCGCCGTGTGATTGAAGACGACGTCGAGAATGACCTCGAGGCCGGCACGGTGCAAGGCCTTGACCATCGCTTTGAACTCATGGACCTGCTCGCCCGCGGTTCCGGCGGAGCTGTAGGCGCCGTGCGGGGCCAGGAAGCCGATGCTGTTGTAGCCCCAATAATTCCTGAGGCCTCGCTCGAGCAAGCGGGCGTCGTGCACGAACTGGTGGACAGGAAGGAGTTCGACCGCGGTAATTCCAAGGTCGGACAGGTATCCCGTGACTGCGGGGTGGGCCAGGCCGGCGTACGTACCCCGGATCTGTTCGGGAACGTCGGGATGGCGCTGGGTGAGACCCTTGACGTGGGCCTCGTAGATCACCGTCTCCTCGAGGGGGACACGGAGGCCCACGTCACCCTCCCATTCGAAGGAGCGATCGGTGACCACGCATCTGGGCATGGCGGATGCCGAGTCCAGATCATTTGGCTTCCCGGGGTCGTCCTGATCGTGCCCGAAGACCTCTCTACCCCAAGTGACATCGCCATCGATGGCCGTCGCGTGCGGATCGATCAGGAGTTTGGCGGGGTTGCAGCGCAGACCGTGCGCGGGATCCCAGGGGCCATGGACCCGGAGTCCGTAGCGTTGCCCCGGTCCGACCCCTGGGAGGAGGCCATGCCAGACATGCGCCGTTCGCTCGGGCAACGTGATGCGGTCCTCTGACCCCGTCGCATCGAACATGCAGAACTCGACCGCGTCAGCCACCTCGGATGACACGGCCACATTGAGACCTTCGACCGTGGGGGTGGCGCCGAGAGGAAAGGGAAAGCCCGGGAGAGGTTGCATCGACACTGTCTACCCGCAACCGTTTACTCCGAAAAAACTCGGGTCTACGTGTTCGGGTCGAGGCGCCGTTCGATCGTCCGAGCCACGATCTCGTCGGCGATGTCGCGCACTTTACGATTCTCGCGTTGTGATGCATTCACGAGGACTTGGAACGCCGCCTCAGGGGCCCGACCCCCGGCGGCAATCAAGATCCCGACCGCCTGACTGATCGTCTCTCGCGACTCGATGGCCTGGGTGAGGTTCTCATTGAGCTGCCGGGCGTCCCAGTAGACCTGGGCATTGGCGAGCGCAATGCAGGCTTGATCGGCAAACATCCTGACGGTCCGCTCGTGTGCCTCGGTAAAGGCGTTCGCCGTCTCGGAATAGAGGTTCAACGCCCCCAGATTCCGTCCGTGCGCCGCCAGCGGGACAGAGAGGGTCGAGAGGATCCCATGAGCCGCGGTGCGTCGAGAAAATTCCGGCCAACGCGCATCTTCAACGGTCGAATCGATGCGATACGGCACCTGGTCCCGAAAGGCATACATGCACGGCCCCTCCCCGGATCGATACTGGGCTTCGTCGATCTCCGGAGCCTCGGCATTGGTGAAGACTCCGGTGCGGGGTGATCCCTCGACCATCAAGGTGATCCCTGCGTACTTCGCCGGCGTGAATTCGCAGGCCATTTCACTGACCCGCAACAGGGTGTCGCCGAGTGTGCCGTCGTTGACGAAAAACTGGGTCAGGGCGCGCATACTCTCCCCAACAGCCTCTTGCTCGTCCTTCATGTACTTCTTCCGGGGCCCTGAGCGCTACGCGCGTCCCCGTTTTTTGAGGAGGTTCAGCTGACTCAGCTGCGGGGAGTATAACCAGACCGTGATCGATTCAGGGCAGGTCAGAGGATACGCAACTGGGATTGTATTCCCGGCTCCTCGGCCCGCCCGCATTCCAGGCGCCCGTCCTTCCATCCCACCACCAGGTGCCGCTCAGGGGTATGTTCTTCAGCCGGAGAAGGGAAGGTTGTGTCGGGAACGGAAAAGCAGTCTCCTGTGATCTGGCGTTGTGCACGTTGCGGAGCTTTGATTCACCCGTCGGATGCACGGGTGCCCGCCGCCTGGTGCGCCCGCTGCGGCCAGGTCTCGCAAGGGATCCGCGACGGGGGCGAGGGCTGAACTCGTCGCACCCGGTGGCGGTGGTATGACGCCTCTCTGACAAACCCTGAACCCAGATGCACGCTGTCAAGAGCTGACATGCCGCTTCGGGACCTCACTGTCGCATCTGGGGCAGAGATCCTTGGCTCCCTGCTGCCCCCACCATGCGTGTCGTTCACCGTCTTGAAATGATCCACGTCGACACCCCAATTGTTCTGCTTCGCCTGAGACAGTGCCTTGGCCAACGACTCGAAGAACATGCTGCGATTCGGCAATCCGGTCAGAGCATCTTGATGCGCCATCTGGTAGAGGCGCAGGTGGGCCTCCTCGCGTTCGGTGATGTCCCGAACCACCTCGACGGTGATCGAGTCCTCGACGCTGGCCTGCGATCGTCGGTGGATCTCCACCGGGAGGTGAAGCCTGTCCTTGCGACGAATTCGTGCCTCAGTCAGCTTCTCCCCGGCTGGTCCGCCGACGATGGCATCGCGGAGTCGTTCCAGCTCGACCCTTGATTGAATCCGGTCACGACGCCCCCAGCGCCGGGAGGAGCACGTTCGGGTTCAAGATCCCCGCCGGGTCGAGTGCGCCCTTGATACTGCGAAAGGCCGCGATCTCCGCCTCGCTCCGATTGAGGTGGAGCCACGGTCGCTTCGCCGTCCCGATGCCGTGCTCGGCACTGATGCTCCCCCCGAGCTCGGCTGCGAAGACGAGCACCCGCTCGTCCACCGCCAGATCGTCGGGATCCACTCCGGTGATGTTCACATGGACGTTCCCGTCGGCCGCGTGGCCGAACAGCCATGTCGTGGCGCGAGGCGCGACCTCTCGCACCACGCCGGGTACCGCGTCGATGAACGAAGCCAGCGCGGCCGCGGGCAGCGTGACGTCGAGTTTGTGCGGAGCACCCAGCGTGTTGACCGCCTCGGTATGGAGCTCGCGATAGCGCCACAACTGGGCGCGGCGCGCCGGTTCCGTGGCTACCGCCACCGCGTCGATCCAGGGCACCGATTCGAGGACCTCGGCCATTTCGGGCATCGGATCGCGCTGGCTCGCCACCTCGGCCAACAAGTAGGCCCGATGCCCGTCGGCAAAGGGTGGCGTGAGCCCACTTGTCGCGCAGACCAGCGCCAGACCTTCCTGGAGGAACAGCTCGAGCGAGTGCAGATCGGGCAGGCTCTGCCGCAAGAGGAAACCGGTTTCGACCGCGGCCGACGTGGTGGCGAAGCCGAGGACCGCTACCACCCGCTCCGGGCTCTGCGGCACCAGACGGAGCCGGGCCGCAGTCACCACTCCGAGGGTGCCCTCACTGCCGCAGAGCAGGCCCCCGAGGTCGTACCCGGTGTTGTCCTTGGTCAACCCGCCTAAATGCGAGACGGTGGCGCCTGTCCCGAGCACCGCCTCGACGCCGAGTAATTGTGCCCGCGTGGCGCCGTAGTGCAGCACCTGCAGGCCACCGGCATTGGTGGCGATGGTGCCACCGACGGTTGCGCTGTCACGGCTCCCCAGGTCGACGCCGTAGTCCCAGCCGGCCGCGCGCGCTGCGGTCTGGACGTCGGCCACCGATGCGCCGGCGCCGGCCGTGAGCTGTCCTCCGACCTGATCCACATCGGTGATCCGGGAGAGCCGGCGCAGGCTGAGAACGGCCTCTCCCTGCAGGGGCACCCCACCCCCGACGAGACCGGTGTTCCCTCCCTGGGGTACGAGGGCGACTCCTGCCTCCCGGCACACGTCCACGACCGCCGCCACCTCGAGTCCACTGCCGGGCCGGAGCACGATGGAAGCCGCCCCCCGGAATCGGCCCGACCAGTCCACGGCGTAGGACGCCATCACGTCCGGGTCCCCGATGACGTGCTCGACTCCTACGACGTCGCGCAGCTTCTCGAGCAGTCGAGGATCCAGTGCAGGGGCCGAGGCCTCGGTCGCATCGATCCAACCATTATTGCGGGGCGGGGGCGTGAGCAATCCTGTCGGGTAGCGTCGCTCTTCGTTCCTCCCACCGTAGGGTACGGAGTGCCATGACGAAATCCGGCGATGTCGGTCCGAGCCTGGGGGCGCTGAATGTGAGCACGACGGAGGACGGCACAACCAGCGCCACCCTGCCGCCCACCGCAGGCGCCACCCTGCCGCCCACCGGCGGCGTACCCGGAATGGACACCAAGGCGGGCGGTCTGGGCTCGCCGGCGCAGGCCGTGGCCCTGGCCACCCTCTGCGCCGTTCTCTTCCTCACGTTCTTGGACAACACCGTGGTCAGCGTCGGACTGGCCGACGTCCAGAGCAGCCTGCACGCGGGTATCACCTCGCTGCAGTGGGTCGTCAACGGCTACGCCCTGACCTTTGCCGCCTTCATGCTCGCCGGCGGGACCTTGGGGGACCTGCTCGGCCGCAAGGCCGTCATGCTCAGCGGCGTCGGCGTGTTCTGTATCGGGTCGGTCATCGCCGCCACGGCCCCCAATGTCGACGCCCTGATCGCCGGGCGCATCATCATGGGCCTGGGCGCCGCCGCCTCGGAACCCGGAACGCTCTCCATCATTCGCCACGTCTACCCCGACGAGCACACGCGCGCCGACGCGCTCGGCGTATGGGCCGCCGTCTCGGGCCTCGCCCTCGCCCTGGGACCCGTGATCGGCGGCGTGCTGGTCGGTCTGTGGAGCTGGCGCGCCATCTTCTGGTTCAACCTTCTCATCGGTGCCGTGGCACTCCTCATGGCGTATCTCTTCGTCCCCGAGACGTCCGACCGCGAAGAGGGGCACCTCGATTGGCTCGGGATCGTGCTGGGAGCCTTCACGCTCGCGTTCGTCTCCTTCGGGATCATCCAAGGGGAGGAGTCCGGTTATCTCACGTGGTGGATCGACATGTTCTTCGCGTTGTCGGTGGTCCTCGGCTTCGCCTTCACGCACCACGAACGCCGGGCGGCGCACCCCATCCTCGACGTCTCGCTCTTCCGAAGAGGACCGTTCTCCGGATCCGTCTTCGTCGCCTTCGCGGCGTACTTCGGGACGTTTTCGATCTTCTTCTTCACCGCCCTGTACCTTGAGGTGGTCGTCAATGCATCGGCCTACGCCACGGCCGTCACGTTCCTCCCCATGGCGGCCTGCCTGATCCTCGGCTCGGTCTTCACCGGTCCCTGGGTGGCCCGGCGCGGTCCGCGCACGCCGATGACCGCCGGCTGTGTCCTCGCGGCGACCGGAATCCTGATCACGAGTGCGATCCTCTCGCCCCACGTCGATCTGCACACCCTCGGCTGGGTGCTCTCGATTGCCGGCGCCGGGTTCGGGATCATGCTGGTCCCTGTCACGTCGACGCCCCTCACCGTCGTGGAACCGGAGCACTCGGGTATGGCCGCATCGGTCACCAATACCAGCCGGGAGATGGGCGCCGTGTTCGGCGTGGCGGTGCTGGGGTCGATCGTGAATTCCAAGTTGACGGGGCAGCTGGCGGCGCGCCTCAAGGCGCTCGGGATACCGCCGAGCTTCCAGAGTGTCGTCCTCCATGCCGTGACCGGAGGCGGACTGGGGGGTGGGGGAGCGGCCACCACTGCGGAGCACAGCAAGGATGCGGCCATCGCGAAGATCGCCACCAAGGTCGTCAACGCCGCGTACGAGGCATTCGGTTCGGGGCTTCACGTGGCCCTCAACATCTCGGGCATCCTGCTCTTGATCGGGGCCGTGGTCTCGGTGACCGCAGTACGCGGTCGGAGACGGTTGAGCTAACCCACCACGCGCCACGCGCACACCTACACCGACAATCACGCGTACCGACATGGCCATTGCGCACCACGGCTGCCTCATCCGCGACATCCCGTCACTCTTCGCGACACCGGGGGTTGCCCACCGCGCCGACCGCGCGGAGGGCAAACGAAATTGGGGTGATGTTACGAGTTGATCGTCATTCTGTTGTCCTAGCAGGGACAAACTGTGGGTGAGAGAGAAGCCGATGTACTCGGCGAGGTGTACCCGATGATGATGCGGAAGGTGGAACGAACCAGCTCCTCCGATCGCGACGTCAGCGGGGTCGCCATTCAGTATCTCATCAGTTACCTCGAAGCGTGCGAACCCGCTGGCGCTCTGGAGCAAATTCTCCGAGAAGCCGGTGAGACCCGGAGTCCGACGACACTTCGCGCCGCGACGACGTGGAGTTCCTACGCCCAGTTTCGCCGACTGCTCGAGGCGACGGGCAACGTACTCGATGGACTCACCACGCTTTCCCACGTGAGCGATCAGGTCTTTGATTTGAACCAGAGTCCCGAGTTGTCCGAATCGCTCTCCTCGCTGCGCTCACTCGCAGAGGTGTACGCCTCGCTGCCGGCCTTGATGGAGTCGACCATTCCAATGGTGGAGATGCTGACGGAGAACGTGGGAACGAACGAATGCCGCATTCGCCTTCGCTTTACGGAGGGCCGCGAGCCCTATCCCGAGAGCTGCGCCTACCAGATGGGATTGCTGGCCACCATGCCGAGGGTCTTCGGGACGTCGGACGCCGAGATCTTCATCGAGGCGTGCCAATGTGAGGGTGCGCCGTACTGTCAGGCGCTCTTGCGCTGGGCCCCTACAGATCTCGTCGCGGCCAGAGTCACCCGGGCCGAGATCAGGACGCGG
>OBLU010006894.1_pt1 | contig 10091 bp, 6 predicted proteins | sample 1518681 | NCBI WGS metagenome assembly OBLU01 (sample SAMEA3539304, study PRJEB22396) | soil metagenome | biome: tundra; feature: field; material: soil | place: USA | collected 2010-05 | depth 0.15 m
ATGAACATGGCTCCTTCAGCTACTCCCTGAGCAGCCGTTAGGTATCGACTGCCGCTTCCAGTTGTGGACGTTATGTATGTGATAAGGGTCGTGATATTGGTCGTCAGAGTTGTGGTCGTAGTGGTCGTCGAAGTTGTCACAACAGTCACGCCACTGGTGGACCCTACAAAGTATCCTCCAATTAGGCCTAGTGCCAGCGTAACGACTACAAGGACGACGGTGGACTTTGCCCTAATCTTCGACAATCACTATTCACGACCTCTTATCACTTTATCCACTCGAAAGGCGGTCAGCCTCTATTTAGAGTTAGGGGCATGCTGAGTTAGAGTACAACCAAATGTGCATGACTGGACCCTGTGGATAGACGATGAAACACTGATCGTACTGGTTGTTGTTGGTGATGGTCCAATCCGTTGTCGCTTGACTTCCGGCTGATACTCCGGCTTCAGTCCCTAAACTGAACCCGAGAGCAGTCACACTAACCTGAGCGTCTAGACTAACCACTCCGGTGACTGAGACCGCACGATGGTAATGATTGTTTGCTGCGACTCCCTGATACCAACCTCCGTCAGCAATTGCCTGAGTTGAGGTGAGATACTCCGTGGCTGTGACTGTATTGAAAGTCCCTGAGTAAGTGACGGGCTGTTTGTAGATCAAAGTGTGTCCATTTGTGTCCTGAACCTTTATGCTCATGTCTCCCGAATAGTAGGCTTCGTAGGGTGATGTCCCGCCGGCCCCACTCATCGTTTGATAGGTCAACTCGGTTCCCGCTTTCAATCCAGCATCCACACCAAGAAAAGAATCTTGTATCCCCACATCTGCCTTCGCGTCGGCACTTAGCGTATAGGTGTTGTTGATTTCCAAGCCTATCGAGGCTTCTGCGGTGTTTGGGAATTCGTAAGTTATCAATGTGTTCTCACTGGTCCTCCATACATTCAAACTGTAGATGGTCGAGGTTGAGATCAGACTGACAGCTAAGACTAGCGGTCCTTGCGACTGGCTCTGCCAGTAGAAGTTCGCATTAGCCGGACACTGGTAGCTGAACGTGACTGACCAATAGCCGTTCACATCAGAGGTGGTAGATCCTCCTTGGGATGGCACGTAATTCGGCGGCGAGCTGAGAGCAACTACGACTCCGCCTAAACCGTTACCTTCTTGGTCCTTGACGGTGCCACTGAATACTTCCGCTCCGCTTGGGCAAGAAATGTAATTCGGATTCACCGTTGAATTCTGAGTCGTCGCCTGGATTGTGGCGATGGCTGGGAGTCCCATCTGCGAAAAACAAAGGACTAAGGCGACCAATAGGGACGTTGCGGAAAGTGCGGTCTTCATTGTTAGAAACCGACTTGTCTTTGTCTATATAATTAGGGCGCTTGCGATGTCTTGCAATGCAAACAGCTGCGGCCCAGTTAGCGATCTGCCTACAATTTGACCACCTCAAGTTTGAAGTAGTGGAATCTGTTGTCCTGAAATCAGTTCATCGTTGCCCCAGCAGGATAGGGCAAGTAGGCACACCCCAGGCGAAGGCGTTGCCTTACCTGCGTGAAACTCGACCGGGGGACCAGCCTAGGTCATTCGGCAGAAGGAGGATGGCGCGACGAGCGAGCTATGTTTCAGTAAGCTGAAGAAAATCGGAGTCACCCCAAGCTTTGGAGACGCAGTCAGGGAAAACCACCGCTACAAGAGGAATGAGCGACTTCGGGCAGTTGGTAGCAAGCCTTGCAACAGATTCCAGGTGTTCGAAGTGCTGCAACCCTTGCAACCGCAGATTGCAACCCTTGCAACACAATCTGACGGGAAAGATCGTGTGGGGCCTCGAACTAGAGCTCTTCACACCCTATCTGGTCGTGAGCGAGCTGTGAAAGGACCGGGCTGGCGACCGAAGCAAGCGGCATCATCAATCCACTGGTCAGTATACTGACCATATGCTTATAAAGAACTGGTCAATCAAATATCCGACTACATTGAGCACTCCAGAGCTGTTCGAGAGCAACCCGTGGTGGGCTGACACTAGCGCCATCGAGCGGGACATCAACATCCAAGAATGGACGAAGGCGAAGTTCAAGTGGAAGCCGAGGCTCGGGGAGACTATACAGTGGGACACTGACGTCATCTACGTGCTGCGCGGGCCCCGCCAGGTCGGGAAGACCACGCTGACCAAGCTCAAGATTAGGGAGCTGATGGGAAGAGGGATCCCGGCCAGGGCCATATTCTACTGGGCGTGCGACCTGATCGAGAAGCCGGAGAGGCTGGTGGAGATCACCGACGCGTACCTAGCCTTCTCGCGCGGGGTCAAGGGGAGGCGCTACATCTTCCTGGATGAGATATCCTCGGTCAAGGACTGGCAGAAGGGAATCAAGTACCTCTACGACAGGGGAAAGCTGAAGGGCTCCACCCTGCTTCTCACGGGCTCCCACAGCATCGACCTGAGGAGGGCCGCGGAAAGCCTGGCGAGGCGGAGGGGAGACGTCCACTTGCTCAAGGACAAGCTCCCGGACAAGATCCTGCTGCCGATGAAGTTCTCGGAGTACGCAGAGACGAGGAGCGAGGACATCAAGATGCTGATCAGCGGCCAGGGCATCCTCAAGAGGGAGAGGAGGCGCCAGGTAATCTCGCAGATCGGGAGCGGGAAGCTTCCCGGAGAATTGGAGGAGGCGTTCTTGCACCTGAAGGAGCTGAACCAGCTCTACAACGAGTATCTGATAACGGGTGGCATACCGCGGGCCATAAACGCTTACGTGACTGACAGCGCCATAACGAAGGACGTCTACGAAGGATACGTGGAGCTGCTCCTCAGAGACATCAGGAAGTGGGGCGGAAACGACGGACTGATGCGGCAGATCGTGAGAAGGGTGACGGACACGATGGGGTCTCCCGTCAGCCTTCACAACCTGCAGGAGGAGACGGAGATATCGTCGCACAACACGGTCTCCTCCTACCTGGAGTACCTGAGGGACAGCTTCGTCCTTGCGGGGATCTACAAGCTGGACCAGAGCAGGGGCTCTCCCATCTACAGGGGGGAGAAGAAGATCTACTTCGAAGACCCGTTCATCTTCCACGCCCTGAGGTCGTGGTCCATCGGGACCGAACCCTACGAGGAGGCCCTCAACTACCTGAAGAAGGAAGAGAACCTCGGCAAGCTCACCGAAAGCGTCGTGGCGAACCACCTGGTGAGACTGCTCTTCGGCTACTCGCCATCCACCCAGTTCGATTACACGACCCTCCTGTTCTACTCCCAGAGCAAGAGGAAGCGGGAGCTCGACTTCGCGGCCAAGCAGACGGACCGGTACCTGCCCATCGAGGTCAAGTACAGGGGAAAAATCCAGAAGGAAGACGGTTTCGGCATAATCGACTTCCAGAAGGGAGGCAACGCATCCAGTGGCCTACTCCTGACCAAAGACTCGCTGGAGTCCAGGCGGAGCTACCTGGAGATACCCGTCCCGGTCTTCCTGCTCCTAGTCTGACTAACCTAGGGCGCAGGCGAGTCCAGAGCCGACAAATATCATTCAAAAAAAACACATGGAGGAGTATGAATCATATCCGCAACGGGATTCTGGTAACGTGATCAGGGCGATGGCAAACAACATTTGGTGAATTGAGTCTAGAAGGCGAACGATGTTCCGGCGAGGATGTGAATCGCAGTGGTGTTGATTCTATGGTTGCCACTGGAAGCCGGGGGCACCACGTTGCCATTTCCGTACGGTTCAGAGAGAGAAAGAGAGATAGATGACTCAGAATGCGCTGGGAGTATTTAACGGCCGCTCGTCATGTTGCCATTCGGGCACGTAAAGTGGCAACGTCCTGGGCCGAAATGGCAACATCAGACGTTGATTTGGCAACATCGATGGCAACATCGCGTTGACAGGACTGGCAACATCTGTTTGGATGCAACCGACGTCTCAAATTGGAAGGCGGATCGCTCGGACGCGGTGTTCATGCAATTCCTTCACATTATGGTACAGGAAAGAGATCAGTCGCAAGGGTTGACGCTCCCAGCGAATTTCCCCAGAGTCGCAAGGGTTGCGACTTGTAGTTGCAAGGGTTGCAACACTTTGAACATATAGGATCTGTTGCAAGGGTTGCGACTGGGGTTAGCAGGACCTGCCGTGCTTTGCCGGTACGCGATGTGGGCGTCCTGGTTCGTCCTCGTTCCAGCTCCTGACTAGAATCATATGGATATTACTAGACAAGTGAGAGTTAGTTGGAAGAACTGTGCTCAACCCTTGAGCATTGTTTGATTGAGATTAGGCACAACCCTTGTGCATTGCCCCGTTTGGCGTAATGCACACCCCTTTTCCATTGTTTGGCTTGAAATAATACCCGACCCTTGGGTATTGTCACGTTCGCCGTAATTCTCAACCCTTGGGTATTAATCCGGTTTGGTGCTATTCCAACCCTTGGGAATGTCTCTGCATTACCTAGACGCATTCGTAGCCTACGCTGGACCTGAGATCACAGATCCTTTCCGCATTCACAGAGAGATAGACGAAATACGGCGACAAAGGCTCGTTCAGTGTTTAACGCAGGTCGCGAAGGTTGCCAAAGCTTTCGGAAATTTGGCAACCCTGGCCCCTAATTTGGCAACCTTAGGCCCTCTTTTGGCAACCTTGTCATCCAGGGTTGCCAAACCATATGAAACGGGACTAAACAAGACACTGCGCCCCCGCCAAGCGTATGCGCACCGCAGGTCCGGTGCTGCCCGGCGTATACGTCCTGTCACCGCGATGACACTGTGTACACACTCATCAGGAGCACCCCGGCAGACAGCTTACTGTGGGCCAAAGCATTCTTCCGGGCGGTGTTACACTCTGTTCCCACCGACCTCCCATTGTGTATACAGAATGTCCCGCGCAGGTCAGAGTGTATACACTCTTGGAAATCGATGTCGCTAGTGTGTATACTGTCGATTCACATGCGCTCTTCGTTCAGGTACTAACTAGCTCTTCAGTTCCGATAATGCATTTGAGACTTCAATCTTCTCGGTTCCGAGGTTCCTCGCGACGGCTGAGTAATCTTCCTCTCTGAAGGAGGACAAGACGGAGGCAACTTTCTCCCTACCGATCATTGCGAACAGCTCCGTTCTCAGGTCACCTAGCTCGTCGTCAGAATACCACACGAGACCGTAGATATCGGCAATATCCTTGATCCGCTTGTGCTCCTTGTCCCTGTTCGATACGGAATTGAGCTTAGTAGCAAGAAGCACGGCTGGTCTGGGAAGTACCAGCTTCGCTCCGAACTCCTCGCGACTGACGAGCCTCTTCCCGGCGAAGACCTGCGAGAGCAGCGGTTCGTCGACCGGGACGAACCCGAACACCTATCTGGCCCTCGTGTGGATAGCGTCCACTATCGGGTCGATGTACATGTCGAAGATGAACGACTGGTTCACTCTCTTCGCCTCCTCCTCCGACAGCTCCCTCCTCGTCTCCGTGTGGAAGCGCTTCACGAACCGGAAGCTGAGCGGCCTGAAGCCGACCTGCTCGATCCTCGCGATGGTCCTGGCGAAGACGGAGTCTCTGAGTTCCATATCTGTCCAGCTCGGATCCATGTGAAAGCCCAGGTCGATGTCCCTGGAACCCATGAAATTTCGCCCCTCCGAAGCCCTGAAGTTCTCATTCACGGTGAGATAGACGGCCCATCCTCCAAGAAGGCAGACCGGGCCTCCTAGCTCAGAGAGGACTTTGGAGAGCTGCGACTGTGATACCTGGACTTCATAGTCCTGGTAGAGAGACAATCTTCTTCGCCTCCTTCTCCATCAGCATCTCTGCCGCCTCGACGCACACGCCGCCTTCGGTGAGCAGGTCAACTATCAGCTGAGGGATTGAGACGATATTAAGGCCACCCCTCTCCGAGGCCCCGTAGAAGACCCGGGTGTCCCCGATCAGCACTCGGGTGTTCCCCTTTCCGACGAGTCCCTCCTTCGTGAGAAGAGCGTGCCACCTCGGGAGGTCGGCCGGGTCGATGTAGAAGTCTATTCTGGAGGGGAAGAGGTAGTTCTGCACGAGGTTCTCGGCCTGATACGTCGTCAGCGCGTACCTGAGGTCGCTCCTGCTGAGCACCTCGAGCGGTTTTCTCAGCATGTACTCCCTCCTTCCAGGCTCGACCCGCCACTCCTGCCAGCGCGCCACCAGTCCCTTGAAGTCCTTCACCCTCGTCCCTTCGAGCAGGCCCTCTCTCTCCAGCTTTCCTAGGAGCTCATGGACCCACGGGTATGATCCTCCGCACTCCTTGGCTATCCTGTACCTTGACAGGGGGCCCGGCGGGTTGTTCAGGAGTATGCGCAGGACCCTCTCTCTGATTAGTCCCCTTCTCTCAGCCATCCGACCACCCGCGCATATCGGTAACGCCCATTTTCTCTCCAATTACCTATATGTAGGTAAGTGGCGACATATTTAAGCCCTGCCGATATAAGGTTGATTCTTGCGAAATCGAATGCGACCCCTCTATTAAACATTCTCAGGACCCGGATGATATGCAGTCAACATGAGTCGACCGGAAAGTCAACCTCACGGGGCTGAAGAGGTTCGACCTTGAGAAGCTATCTGACGGGTCTCTCAGGGACCGCATTCTGGCTCAGCCCGACGAGATCACACCGGAGGAGTACCTCGCTAACTGCCGCGTTTGGCTGAGGATGCTCGGAAAATGAGGGCATCGTTGCGAACCTACTCAACTTGCTTGGATTGGAAATTATGATTCCGTTGACTTTGTTGTACAGTATCCTTCAAAGGAAGGATGTTCACTCGGATTCCTCCCGGCGACAAAATACACTTTGACCTTGGAGAAGAACAAACCTCTCCATCGATGCGGGACGCCCCTATTGTCGAGACCTGCGTGACCTTACGCCCCCTTTAACAGCTCCTGTTCCGGGCACAGAGAATCCATTTCCGCTCGTCCTCAAGCCATAATCGCGGCAAGTCTCAACCTCAGGTACTAGCTGGAGGTTGAATAGCCCCTGTGTGGATAGATTTGATTAGGACAAGAGATGAGATGCTAATCACGAGTACTAAGCCTACCAGAAATCCCCATACCTCTCCAGAGCTAGGATAGGGCGCACCCGGCCAAGGTGGGCGGCCAGACTCGGCATTCATAACGGCAGAGACCCACGCTACCCAAGACAGAATGCCCAAGAGCCCGATTGTAACTCCACTGATAGAAACGATTCTGAGCCGGCGCGTCGCTGACGCCGTCGTTCCCCGGTGGAAGTTAATCAACGATACTGATGATGCTACCACTATCGCTACGAGGGCCGTCAGACCAAACAAGACGACGAGAGTCGTTTCCAAATTCTCGCCAAAGCCAAATCGAGCAAAATCAGGGATGAACAAGATCCAAGCCATGAGACTCACCAGACCTAACACGAGCCCGGAGGCACGAGTGGCTTCCGATTTCGCCTTCGTCAATCCCGATATTCCCCGCGGATTGTCATTCTATGATACTCAGCTAAGATGATGCCAAGTCTCCATTCGTAGACAGTAGGGTCCTGTAAGGTTTCCCGCGGACGAGCCTTTTCCTTTTTCGAAGCGAATCCGAGAGACAGCCCTTACCACTATCCCATCACGCGTAATGGCTGGTGATCCAAGTTCCCACAAACGAACCGTATGTGTTCTGACTTGTTCCCCCACTGACGGAGTCAGTGCATGTTCCAAGGGAGTAAGACCCCGAACACATATTCAGTGTGCTGCTGTTATACTCCTGCGCTCTCTGATACCATCCGTCTCCCCAGGGTCTGGAAATCGGATACCAGCCGCTCCAATATACCTGACCCGAAAGCGTAGTTGTATCGAATTTAGGCAGGTGATAATTTCCACCGTTAAGATTCACTGCACGTTCGAAGACAAAGTCGTTGAAATAGGGCGTGTGATTGAAGGTATACGGAGTCGTAGTTGGACCGCATATCAAATTCTTTGCTGAATCCGTAGCATATGCGTAGTAAGTGTTACCTGAGACTTGGATGACTTCTACCGCAATGGTATCTCCGGGAGATATCTGAGTACTTGTGCAGTCGGTTTGCCCGGAAGAGCCACCCTCGTAGTCTTCCCAGAATAGATAATATCGGGTTACATCCGACAGACCATCGAAGTATATTCTTGATGTACTCCCTGCTTGCAGGAGATATGCCCCACCCTGGCCACTAGTATCCAATCCAGCCCATATATCCAACACGCATGCTGTTGAACCATAACAGTTAGGCGCGCCTGTGCCGGTCGGAACATACACATTGGGTTGCGTGAAGCTTTCCTTTGATGCTTGTGCAGCAGTTGATGGTGTAGTTGGACAACCGTATCCACCATTATTATTACAGAATTGGTAACCTGACCAGAAAGTGCTATTGTAATCGTATGAAGAAGCAGACGATGCGGGCAGAGACACAACGCTCGTTACGTTTATCGGAACGTCAGAGGCCGAGACCCCGAATGAGACCACGACATCCTCTCCTGCGCCAGTGGAAGTAGTTACGGCAAAATTTGCATCAATGGAGAACAGCTTTCCATCGCAGTGGCGCTCTTGAGATGCGCCGCTAAACCTGTAGGCATTGCCGGCTATTGCCGCATTGAATTCGGATGACGTGAGGGCCAAAGAAGTTGCGCTTGTTGCGGAAACTGGTACTGACGTCAGAGGAGTGTCAAGGCAGCTGTTGGGAGCAGTGTTGTTGGTCGAAGGGTCCGAACTCGTCTGACTCGACGCATCCGGTAAGAGAGGTCCGACAAGTGACATTGAGAGAAAGAATCCAAGAACTAGGAAAGGTGCAAGGGATCTCCCAAACCGAGGACATCTTTCGTCCATGGGACTTTTCGAGAAGTCTTCACCTTATAACTCGTCGGAAGGCTAGTTACGTAATGAACTTAGGAAGCAGGATTACTGCAGGCAGCCTGGCACCGCGATTGACAACCTCTGGGCGCAATTCCGGCAACCCTTGGAACAGGCTTGCCAAATCAGCAGTCACGCCGATTCTCAGGAAGGACAGAACGGACTCTTGCTGTCTCAGCTGCCCCTTCTGGGGAAGCTAGACGCTCAAGGAAGAATCCCTTCAGGGTGAGTTCTAAGGATGACGCCAGACAGTTCCAACCGTTGGAACTAACTCTCGCCGGGACTTGGTCCCAACCGTTGGGATCGGCACCACACCCAATCCAACGACCCAACACGCCATCGCTCGCCCGAAGATGCGTCCACGAGGGTCGGAGACTAGGACTTCGAGGGATCAAACTATTGCAGCAATCGCGAGATATGGGAATGCCCGTTGATTGGAGATAGTATCAAGTCTTGGGCGTCTTCCTTGCAAAATCCATGCTCAACCTTTGAGTCTATTCTGGCGCGATTTGATGCTCAACCCTTGAGCATGGTTTTTTCAAGATGCACGATTCTATCATGCATTATACATCTCCAGCCCTCTCATGGGATGTCTTGCTCGCGCGAGAGTCATAGATTTGTCGCATACATCACGGCAGCTACTCTCAATCCGTAAGAGTATTCGCGGCACGAGTTGCTCTCACCTGTTGAGAACAGACAAAGGTATTCGTTCTTTCTCAGCCAGCCCTCGGTTCCCGCCCGCTTTCTCCTAATCGCTCAGCGGCCCGTTAAATCCGAGAGTCGTCCAGTCCTTGCGATAGCCATGCATGCAGGCGCGCTCGCTCGCCAGAATGTCAACCTCTCCAGTATCAAGCGATTCGCCCTTGAGAAGCTCCCCGAGGGCGCCCTTCGTGACGACATCCTATCCCAGCCTGATGACTTGCCGCCGGAAGAGTACCTCGCGAACTGCAGAGTTTGGTTGAGGCTGGCCCGGCTAAGCAGGTAGCCTCAGAACAGCCCTCCCGTCAGAGAGGTTGCCCATCCACTCCCACCCGCCAGCCACGAGTTTCTCCACCTCTTCGGAAGACACGATCTTCTGCCGCTGTCCGTTGTTCATCATCACGGCGAAGAGCCTCTGCTTCATAAGGTCCTGGACGGCGTCATCGCTTGTCTCCGACAGGTTCAGCTTCTCTATCTCTTCCTGCTTGTAGCCTACCGTCAGGAGCATCTGCTTTCTTATCTTCGACGGGATGTCGTCCTCCGACGAGACCGGCGTCGTGGTCTGCAGGTACTTCTGCGACCTCTTG
>OBLU010006895.1_pt1 | contig 10090 bp, 7 predicted proteins | sample 1518681 | NCBI WGS metagenome assembly OBLU01 (sample SAMEA3539304, study PRJEB22396) | soil metagenome | biome: tundra; feature: field; material: soil | place: USA | collected 2010-05 | depth 0.15 m
GGCATTTTGCCGATCAGCCGGACAATCTGCTTGCGGCGGCACTTGGGGTCGGCGATGTTGTGCGCTTCCGGATAGAACGTGGCGAGCGCCGCCACCGTGCTCATCAGGATGCCCATGGGATGGGCGTCGTAGTGGAACCCGTCCATGAACTTCTTGACGTTCTCATGCGTCAGCGTATGGTGCATGATCTCGCAGTTCCAGTAGGCCAGTTGTTCCTCGGTGGGCAGCTCCCCGTGCAGCAACAGGTAGGCGACTTCCAGAAACGTACACTGCTCGGCCAGTTGCTCGATGGGGTACCCGCGGTATCGCAGGATGCCCTTCTCTCCGTCCAGATAGGTGACGGCGCTTTGGCAGGAAGCCGTGTTCATGAAGGCCGGATCGTAGGTCATCAGCCCGAAATCCTCGGGGCCGGTCTTGATCTGCCGCAGGTCCATGGCGCGGACCGTGCCGCGCCAGATCGGAACCGTGTAGGTTTGTTTCGTCCGATTATCCGTGATCGTCAGCGTTTGCTCGTCCATCCGGCGTTCCTCCTGGCTCCACTTGGGGCGCACTCCTGCAATATCATTTCCACATCCAATTGTCGGTATTTACCACAGATTGTGGAGCAAACAGCCGTATTTTGGGTCCATTGAAGCTATGGTCCGGGGCTTTTCGCGCAAGCGTGTGGGTGCGCTGAACCCACCAGCCAGGGTGGGCCCAGGCTTTCAGGATCGCTTCTCCGGACCCTTATGGTACTATTTAGAACAAGATACCCCGGTGTCTTCGAGGAGGCGAAGGGCGTATGCGTTGTTTGTCTAGTGAGCGCTATAAACCCAAGATCTTTGCGATAGTGTGGCGCCGTGGGCGGGCCTTTACGGCACTGGCTCCGGTCGCGCTGGCGCTCGTCATGATGTCCTCCGCAGAGGCGCAAAACCTATCGGCCAACGCGCAGCAGCAGATCCGGGCCCTGCTCTCGGAGAAGGCCTCGCGGACCCCGGCTCAAGCCAAGATGGATTCGCACCTGGTTCACGCCGCGCAGATCCTGAGCGGGCAGCCGGTGAGTCCCGACTTTCCCACGCCTCCGGGTGAGCTTGAAGCCGTTCGCCCCGATGCTCGCAACTTCGTCGAGGTCGATATACGGGCGGACGTGAACCCAGACCTGCTGGCCTTGATTCGCAGTCTGGGCGGCACGGTGGTGAACGCGTTTCCCGAGTACGAATCGGTCCGCGCCCGCCTGCCGCTGCTCTCCGTGGAGCGGGTTGCCCAGCGCAGCGAAGTGCGCCAGATTCGGGTGGCGGATCGAGCCTATGTCAACGCCGCTCCGGCAGGATCCCCCGGCGCACGCCTGAATTTCGCGGCGCGCGGCCTCGCGGTCCGGGCGCGATTGGCTGCGTTCCTAGCCGCCCGCAAGGGCGCTGAACTGCCGGCCCCGGTGCTGGGGAACCTGTTGCGATCGCTAAGCAGCGCGTTCTTCGCGGGCCCGGACAACTCGGGAGATGTGGCGCACCAGGCGAACAGCGTCCGTTCTAACTTCGCTTTCGACGGCACGGGCGTGAAAGTCGGCCTCCTATCGGACGGCGTGGACAGCCTCGCTAAAGAGCAGACCGCCGGCAATCTCCCGGCCACGGTACACGTGATCGGCGCACAAGCCGGCTCCGGAGACGAAGGCACGGCCATGTTGGAGATCGTATATACGCTGGCGCCGGGCGCAACGCTCTACTTCGCCACGGGAAATCCCAGCCAGGCTCAGATGGCCAGCAACATTCAAGCGCTGGCCGACGCCGGCTGCAACATCATCGTGGACGACATTTCGTACTTCGGAGAAGGAGTTTTCCAGGATGACATCCTAGCCAGGAAGGTGAACGCCGTGACGTCCGCCGGGGTGTTTTACTTTGCCGCCGCCGGCAATTCGGGGAGTCTTCTGCAAGGTACCAGCGGCACCTGGCAGGGCGATTTCGCCGATAGCGGGACCACTCTTTCCGGCGCCGCGGTTCATAGTTTCGGCGCCACCAACTACGACACGCTCACGAAGGCGAGCCAGGCCCAAGTCATAATAAACGGCATATGCTGCGAAACGGGCGCATATGAGCTCAAGTGGTCCGACCCGCTGGGTCAATCCAATAACGACTACGACCTTTTCATCACGGACTCGATCGGGAACGTGGTCGGCTCGTCGACCAACTCTCAGACCGGTACGCAAGATCCCGAGGAGAATATCACTGGGATCGCAAGCCTTGCCACGGCATGCGGAGCGGGAACGTGCCGCATCGTTGTCGTCAAGCACGCTGGCGCCGCCGCGCGCACCCTCTATTTGGACACCGAGCGCGGGAATCTCCAGTTCGCGACCAATAGCGCGACTTACGGACATGCCGCGGCGTCGGGCGCATTTGGCACCGCGGCCACGGATGCCCGGTACGCGATCCCGCTCTACCGCCCGGCCTGTACTTCCGGCTTCTCGCCGTCTTGCAACAACGGGGTGGAAGCCTTCAGCTCGGACGGACCGCGCCAGATGTTCTTCAATCCGGACGGCACGGCTCTCACGCCCAATAATCTTCTGATTGGCACGAGCGGCGGCGCGGTACTGAACAAGCCCGATTTCACGGCTGCCGATGGCGCAACCACGGGTGTTGCGGGTTACCAGCAGTTCTTCGGAACCTCCGCCGCCGCGCCGCACGCCGCGGCCATCGCGGCGCTGATGCTGCAAGCCGTGCCCACGCTGACGCCCGCTAATATGCGCGCCGCGCTGGCTGCCAACGCAATCGACATCGAGGGTCCGGCGCCGAACATCAACGCGGGCGCCGGCATCGTCATGGCGCCGGCCGCGGTCCAATCCGCTTGCGGGTATTCCGTTGGCCCCCTGTCTCCGGTTGCCGCTTCGGGGGCCAGCGTGAGCCTCGCCATTCAGGCAAGCCCGAATTGCCCGTGGACTATCTCGGGTTTGCCCTCCTGGATCTCGGGCGCTACTTCCGGCAAGGGCACGGCCACCGTCACCCTCACCGTCGCCGCCAATTCCGGCGTATCCCGGGCGGCCACGGTTTTCTTGGCCGCGGGCACGTTGAACCTGGGAGCCTCGGCATCCATCGCGCAAGCGGCGCCGTTGGCCATCGCGACGAGCGCCACGCTCCTATCGGGGTATACCACAGGCGCGTATTCTCAGGATCTGACTGCAACCGGGGGGACTGGCGCCTATACGTGGTCTAAAACGGGGTCTTTGCCGGCCGGCCTCACGCTGACCGGCGCGGCCATCACGGGAACGCCGACGGCCGCGGGGCCGTTCAGCTTCACGCTTCAGGTAGCCGACAGCGCTACTCCTCCGGCCACCGTCTCCAAAGCATTCACTATCACGGTCGCCAGTGTAGGGGGCGCCGGGGCTACCCTGGCGCGAGTGGGCGTCCTGGCCCAGTTCGCGGCCGGCGGAGGCTGGGACACCGAGATCTGGCTCCTGAACAACTCCGCGGCGGCCATTCCGGCCAGGGTGGTGTTCCACGGAGACGATGGGACGCCGGCCTTCAGGGACTCCAGTTGGACCACGCAGAGCCTCCCTTTCACCGTAACTCAAGGGAGCGATGTCCAGTCGGCCAATACGGCGATGCTGGACCGGGTGATCGCCCCCAATAGTGCTCTGGTCATCAATACCGGCGCCGTAGCCGCCAACGTGCAGGGGTGGGCGGACGTTCTCGCCACCGGAACGCTGAGCGGTTTTGCGATCTTCCGGAACGTCGCCATCGGTGAGGGAACCGCGCCGCTCCAGAGCCAGTCGCCCGCCACCCTGCTCCTTCCGTTCGACAACACCACCGGCGCGAACGGCACGTTTTCGACGGGCATCGCCATCGGGAATATTTCCGCTTCCTCGGGGACGATTACGGCCACGGTTTGGGACACCAGCGGCACCCAGATTGCCTCCGGGCAGACGGTGTTTTTCAAAGCGGGCGACCCCGCGCACAAGAGCAGCACCTGGGCCGGCAACAGCCACGACTCGTATCTGCTGAACGACGTCACGGCGGGCATCCCTGCGACGTTCGGAATTCGCGGCGTGGTTCAATTCCAGACGAGCGTTCCGGGCGGCGCGCTGACGGGTGTTGGATTGCGTGTCCGGACCGTCGGCTCCACCACTACTTTCACCTCGGTGCCGACAATTGCGCAGTAGCCGGGCGGCCCGGCCCGCGGGCATGTTAGAATAATTGCAGTTATGGCGATTCCGAATGTGAAGCGGTTCCGGCCTTTTTGCCCGACCTGCAACGAGAGTTTCACGCTGATGTCGGTCCTGCCCCAGGGCGCGGACGTCGATAAGTACCTGGCGGATGCCGTGGTGCGTCACGATCACAAGGCGTACCAGGAAGCCAAGGTGCTGCACTTCAAGGTCCGCGTCGGCCAGCAGAAACAGAAAAAAGCGAAGTAGGGGTCGGGCATGCCCGACCCTTGGCGTTTCCCAACAGTCGGCAAGGCAGGCCAGGAGGCCCGCCCCACTGGACTGGCGCTGAGTGGAGCGGGCCTCCTGGCCTGCTTTCTTTGCGTTGGTCGCCGGGTCGTCGGCGAGCCGGTCGTTCCCAAGGCGCCTACATCTTCGCCTGCAACGTCCGGAGCGCCCGCAATCCTTCCTGCGCCACATCGGCGTCCTTGTCGGTGCTGAGCTTCTGGAGCTCCGGGATGCTCTGCTGGTCGCCGCTGCGGGCCAGCACGTGCGCCAACCCGATCTTTTCGTCCTTGGTTGCACCCGGAAGCGCGGGATAGAGCGAGTTGCGAACGCGATCGTCGCGCGCCAACTCCACCAGAAACGGCAATGCCACGCCGCTGTAGGCCGCCGAATTGAGGTTATCGATCAGGAACTGGAGCGGGCTGAACTGGCTGACCTCCGTTTTGCCGAGCATCACCTGCGCAAAAGCCAGCGAAAGCCGCGGCGCGGTCTTCCCCTCATCCCGCCACGCCTGTTCCACCATGGGAAGGTCCTTGGCGTCGCGCAATCTGGCGTAACCTTCCGCGGACGCCGCGCGCAGTTTCTCGTCCTTGTCGTGCAGGTACTGCGCGTAGAGCGGGCGGCTGCTTTCGGCCGGCATCATGGCGATGGAGGTCAGCGCGGCGCGCCGCACGCCGGCGTCGCTGGCGTGCTTGAGAATGTCCCCCAGGGCCGGGAGCGCATCGGTAGCGTGAAGGAGCCCAACGGTCTCGATGGCCGCCGTCTGCACTTTCTTGTCGAGATCGCGCAGCCGGAATTCGACCCGCGGTCCGGCCGATTCGTCGCGGATCTTCCGCAGGGCGACGAGCGATTCGTAGATTACGTCGGTATCCTTGGAGTGCACGGCTTCCACCAGGTCGGGTACGGCGCCCTTACCTCGCAGCACGCCCACCGCGCGCGCGGCGCCGGCCCGCGCATCGACGCTCCCTCCGCCGGAGGCGAGTTTGCCGAGCGCGGCAATCACCTCGGGGCGCACTATGACGTAGGCGTCGATCGCCTGATCGTCGGTATCCGTGAACATGCCCTTGATGCCCGTACCGAGGCGCTTCAGCGAGCCGCCTAAGCCGGATTGCACGTAGCCCGGGTAGTAGAAGTTGGCCAGGCCGTCGGCGGCCCGCGCCTGCACTTCGGGATCGTTGTCCCGGGTAGCCTGAATTAAGGGATCGAGGCTTCCCTGCGTGCCAATTTCCGTGAGCTGCTTGACGGCTTCCACGCGAACGTCTTTGCTGGGGTTCTTGAGCAGTTCCGCGAGCCGGGGAATGGCGCTGGAGCCGTTCTTGGCGATTTCGCGGACATCCTTGGGACGAACGTCCTGCGCGCACAGAAGCGCCAACGGGGAGAAAAGGGCAAACACCGCAAAATACGACCGCATGCTTCCATGCTATCGCGGCGGGGCGGAAAGCACTACAGGTCTTCGCCGGCGCCGACGCGGTCCTCGGGTCGCGTCAGACCGCCGCGTTCCGCCAGCAGAAGTCGCCGCAAGGTTCGCAGATCGTTCAAAATGCGGCGGCTGGTGGTAATGTGGAGGTGCAGTTTCGCGAGATTGTAGGACACCAGAAGCAGCGCCTCTTTGCGCCGGTCCGCGTGGTCGTGCTCGGCGGCGGCGATCTCGGCTTCCACTTCGCGCCGGGCCTCGGCCAAGGCTTCGGCCAGCAGCGCCACATACTCGTGGGATCCCTCGATGCTGTCAAACGGCGTTTCCGGCGTGTAGCCCACAGGATGCGCCCTTCCGGCCAGCCGGCTTCAGCGGATGGCCTGCTCGCTCCCAACTGTAACATTTTCGCACAACGCGTCCAATCCGATACAATGGCCGTGTGGAGACAATGGAACAGGGCGAACGGCTGGCGCAGTGGACGCGTTTTCGAGAAATGACCCGCGAGGTACACCGGGGCTTCGTTGCGGAGTGGACCGTCACCATCATTTTGCTGCTCTTCGCTACCACGACCTTGGTGCAGGCGTTCGTGATTCCGAGCGCTTCCATGGAGGATTCGCTGCTGGTGGGGGATCACGTGCTGGTGGACAAGCTGGTCTTCTCTCCGCATGGCGCCGCCGGGCTTACGCTGCCATACCGCGAGGTGCGGCGCGGCGACATCATCGTATTCCGCTACCCCCTGGATATCCGGGAGGACTACGTGAAGCGGGCCATTGGAATCCCCGGCGACCACATCCGGTTCGTCAGCCAGCAGTTGATCCTGAACGGAAAGCCGGTGAAAGAGCCGTATGTCAAGCACGTCGCCTCGTATCCCAATACGTACCGCGATAACTTTCCGGTTCGCGCCGGCGATCCGCTGCGGCCCAGGGCACTGGAGATGCTGGAGAATCACGTGGTGGATGGAGAGCTGGTGGTGCCGCCCGGCTATGTTTTCGCCATGGGCGATAACCGCGACGATTCCGACGACAGCCGCTACTGGGGCTTGGTTCCGCGCGAGAATATCGTAGGCACGCCGACGATCATTTACTGGTCGTACGACGCCTCTACCCAGGACCTGACCAACGGGAACATCGGCATCGACCACATTATCGACGTGGTGACGCACTTCCCCACCAAGACGCGATGGAAGCGGACCTTTAAGCTGATCCACGGCTATCCGTTGCAGTAGAGGCCCAAGTCATGCGGCGTATCGCTCTCGTTCTTTCCTTCCTGCTGCTTGCGTTTGGCTGCCGTTCCAGGTCCTCGTCCGGCGGCTCGGAGCCGCGGTCGATGCCTGGCGGGTCGGCGGCGGTCACAGGGCCGCTGCTCTCGTATGGCGACGTGGTGGACCGCGTCGCACCGGCGGTGGTGACCATACGGTCTTCTCAGCGGGTGCGCGCTCCGCAACAGTTCCCGTTCTCCGACGACCCGTTTTTCCGCCAGCTTTTCGGCGGGACGGTTCCGCGAGAAGGGCGCACGCAGGTGGAGGAATCGCTGGGCTCGGGCGTGATCGTGCGCTCCGACGGGTACATCCTCACCAACCATCACGTCATCGATGGCGCGGACCAGATCAAGGTGGATCTCATCGGCTCGCGCCGTACTTATTCGGCGAAGGTGGTGGGGTCTGACCCGCCCAGCGATCTGGCGGTGCTGAAGATTAGCGCCAGCGACCTGCCAATTCTGCAACCCGGCGACTCCGACCAGGTGCGGGTGGGTGACGTTTGCCTGGCGGTTGGCAATCCTCTGGGCGTCGGCGAAACCGTAACCTCGGGCATCATCAGCGCCAAGGGCCGCGCCACGGGTTTGAGCAATGGCAGCTTCCAGGACTTTCTGCAAACCGACGCGCCCATCAACAAGGGCAACTCGGGCGGCGCGCTGGTGAACACGCGCGGAGAGTTGATCGGGATCAATTCCCAAATCGTCTCGCCTACGGGCGCCAGCGTAGGCATCGGCTTCGCCATCCCCTCCAACATGGCCAAGACGGTGATGAACCAGTTGATCGGGAAGGGTAAAGTGCAGCGCGGCATGATCGGCGTCACCGTACAGCGCGTTACCAGCGATCTCGCCTCGGGCTTCGGACTCAAGGAAGCTCGCGGCATCGTCATCAGCTCCGTCACCGCCGGCGGCGCGGCGGACAAGGCGGGTCTGAAACAGGGCGACGTTGTCCTGCAACTCAACGGGAAAGACGTGAGCGACACCAACGTCTTCCGCAACGAAATCGCCGCCATGACGCCGGGCACGGAGGTGACCCTGACCATTTGGCGCGACGCCGCCCAGCAACAGGTGCGCGTCCGGCTGGGCGAATGGACCGGTGAGGTTGCCGGCGAGCAACAGCAGGGCGGCGGCGGCGGGGAAACCGGCGGCCGCCTGGGAATCACCGCCGAGCCGCTCACGCCGGAGATCGCCGCGCAGCTTGGACTTCGGCGCGGGACGCAGGGCGTGGTGGTCACCCAGGTGGATCCAACCGGGTCCGCAGCCCAAGCCGGCGTCCAGGCCGGAGACGTGATTCAGGAAGTGAACCGCCAGCCGGTACGCTCGCCCGGCGAGGTGCACGACGCCTTGCAGAGATCCGGCAACCGCGCCGCGGTGCTGCTGGTGAACCGCGGCGGCCAGACTATCTACATCCCCGTGCCGCAACAGTAGCGCGGACACTCGCGCCCATGGACCGCCTGCTCCAGCTCGGCGTCGATCTTTTCAACCGCCGCGAGTTCTTCGAATGCCACGAAGTCCTGGAAGAGGCCTGGACCCCGGAACGCGGCCCCCGCCGCCTCTTCCTGCAATCCCTGATTCACCTTGCCGTGGCGTTCCATCACCACCGCCGCGGCAACCCGGCGGGCGCGATTCGCCAACTGCGCAAAGGCCTGCGCAAGCTCTCCCTCTACCTGCCCGAACACGAATCCGTCGATACCGCCCGGCTGTGCCAGGAAGCCCGGCTGGCCCTCGAGCGAATCGAAGCCGGAGCGCCCATTCCCGCCTATCCGCTGATTCACGTTCGATGACGGCGGAGCCGCGGAGGGCCGTCAGCTATCGGCTTTCAGCTATCAGCCAATGCGTTTCAAGCTGATAGCTGATGGCTGACAGCTACTTGACTACCGCTCGTCCGGCGGCTGGCTGGCCAGCAGAATCATAACCTCTAGCGCGCGGCTGCGTTGCGCATCGCTAACGATCAAGTATCGATGCCTGCCGTTCGGGTCCGGGGTGAAATGCGTAATGCCACGAGCGTCCACCGCGATCGCGCCCGGCGCCGACAACGTGAAATAGCCGCGCTCGGGGCGCACCGCGTAGAGCGCCGCTGTAAGATCCCACGTGGGCCGGTCGTAGGGCATTTTCATGTAGTTGCGATAGGCCTCCGCGACGGGATGATCCGGGACGTAGCCGAAGTCGTTTTCGATGCTGGCCGCCGGGAAGAGAATGGAGGCGCCGATTTCGAAGCCGCTGACCACAATCGGCGTGGGCCACTCCCGGAACAGCTTCTGCGCCGAGGGAATGTCCGTTTGCACGTTGTACTCGGGCTTGCCGTCCGCGAAGTTCCCCGCCATCATGCTCACCAAGCGCACCTTGCGCATCGCCAGGTCGCGGCCGGCCAGCGGGCTGGCGGCGTCCGGTCCGGAATCGAGCAGGCGCGCCAGATTCGTGCTGAAGCCCACCTGCACGATGACCACCGTGTTGTCCCGCTCCGCCGCCAGCACCCGGCGCAGCAGCGCCACGGCATCGGGAGCTTCCGCGCCCGAGGCGATCCGGCGCGGATACACCAGCGATCCGTCGGAACGTTTGCGCTCCGCGGGAACCTGAATCATGGGCGAAGCATTGGGAGCGATGCCGCTCCCTTTTACCATTCCCACCGGAATCCGGGCGCGGCCGTAGAACGTGTTAACCAAGTCCACGTAGGGAGCGCTCCAAGGGTTGTCCTTGGTGATGGTCACGGCAATCAGCCGGCACTCGCCACGGCTCTCGAAGGCGTGGAGCATGGCGAGCGCCAGGGCATCGTCAACGTCGTTTCCCATATCCGTGTCGAAGATCAACGGGATGGGCGTGGCTGCCGGCGCGGCGGCCGTCAGTGCAAGAAAAGTGGCAGTGAAGACGAGAACAAGTCTGGTCATGTCGCTTCTTCGAGCGTAAACGATTTTTGGTCGTGCAGCATAGGCCAAGGTCTTGCGGAGGCCTTCCATCGCATCGGAAACCAGGTGATTATCGGCGGCCGCCTGCTGGGCGTGATTCGGGTGGCCTCGGCATTCGTGCCGCACCTC
>OBLU010006896.1_pt1 | contig 10089 bp, 7 predicted proteins | sample 1518681 | NCBI WGS metagenome assembly OBLU01 (sample SAMEA3539304, study PRJEB22396) | soil metagenome | biome: tundra; feature: field; material: soil | place: USA | collected 2010-05 | depth 0.15 m
AGGTCGCCCCGGAACTGGCCGCCGCCCTGCAGGTGGCGCCGCCCGCTGCCCGCCATGCGCCGCCGCCCGAGCACAGCCCGGCGCACTGGCCGCGGCGCGCTGTCGTCGGCATGCTCACCGGCTGCGTACAGCAGGTATTCTTCCCCGAAGTCAACGCCGCGACGGCGCGGGTGCTGGCCGCGGAGGGCTGCGACGTGGTCACCCCGCCCGGCCAGGGCTGCTGCGGCGCTCTCTCGCTGCACACCGGCCGGGCCACCGAGGCAGCCATGTTCGCCAAGCGGACCATCGCCGCGTTCGAGGACGCGGGCGTCGAGGTCATCGTGGTCAACTCGGCGGGCTGCGGTTCGGCCATGAAGGAGTACGCCGAACTGCTCAAGCATGACCGGGAGCAGGGGCAGGACTGGCCACAGCGGGCGGCCCGCGCCGCGGCCAAGGTCCGCGACCTCAGCGAGTTTCTCAGCGAGCTTGCCGATGGCGGTGGCGGGCAGGTAGCCGTGAGGCATCCGCTGCCGGTGAAGGCGGCCTACCACGAAGCGTGCCACCTCGGGAATGCACAGGGCATCCGGCGCCAGCCCAGGGAGCTGCTGCGGACCATCCCCGGGCTGGATCTAGCCGAGGTCGGTGACGGCGGGACCTGCTGCGGCTCGGCGGGCGTGTACAACCTGCTGCAGCCAGAGGCCGCGGGTGAGCTTGGCGCGCGGAAGGCCGCGGCCATCCGCGCCACCGGGGCGACCCTGGTCATCTCCGCCAACCCCGGCTGCAGCCTGCAGATCGCCTCGGCGCTCAGCTCAGCGGCCGGCGCACCCGGCTCAGCGGCTAGCGCACCCGGCTCAGCGGCTCCGGCGATAGTGCACATCGCGGAGGTGCTTGACGCGTCCTTCCGCGGCCTCTCAGTGGCCGAACTGACCGGCGGCTAGTCCCCGGCGGCGAGCCAGGACGGAGCTAGCTCGCCCTCGGCCACGATCACGGCCGGGCCGGTCAGCCAGCTCGTCGTCTCGTCCAGGGTCACGGTGAGTTCCCCGCCGGGGACACTCACCTGCCAGGACGTGCTGCCACCTGCACCCGGCGCGGCTGCCTGCCCGGCAGCGACGGTGGCGGCGGCGACCGCCGCAGCCACGGCGCCGGTCCCGCAGGACCGTGTCTCGCCGGATCCGCGCTCGTGCACCCGCATCGCGAGCGACCCCGGCCCGGTCAGCTGGACCAGTTCGACGTTCGCCCCGGCCGGGAACTGCTCGGGATCAAGCTCGGGCGGCGCGGAGAGATCGAACTTATCCAGCGGGGCGTCCACCAGGCACGCCAGGTGCGGGTTGCCGACGGATATCCGCAGCCCGTCGAAGACCGTGCCGCCGGACACGGCGCTCCCTGGGCCGAGCACGGCGACCGGGCCCATGTCCGCGGTGATGCTGCCGCCCGGTTCCACCCTGACCCGCCGCAGGCCCGCCCGGGTGGCCACCGTGAAGGCCGCGCCCTCGGCCATGCCGTGGTCGAGCAGGTAGCGGGCGAACACGCGAAGGCCGTTGCCGCACATCTCGGCCACGCTGCCGTCCGCGTTCCGGTAGTCCATGAACCACTCAGCCGAATCCGGCGCGCCCGTGGCGGCAAGCGCGGCAGCAGCGTCCGCGGACGCCCCGTTGGGGCCGGCCGCGAGGGCGGCGGTGCGCACCACGCGCAGCACCCCGTCCGCGCCCAGCCCGGCGTGACGGTCGCATAGCCGTGCCGCGAGCGCGGCAGGCAGGCTGGCGAGATCGCCGGGATCCGGCAGGATCACGAAGTCGTTCTCTGTGCCGTGTCCTTTCGCGAACCGCATGCGCTGATCGTAGCCATCGCCTGGCGCAGCAGGTCCGCGCCGCCCCCGCGGGCATCACCCGCGTCCAGCCAGATCACCCTGGGATCCCGGCGGAACCACGATTCCTGCCGCCGGGCGAACCGCCTGGTGGCCTGGACGGTATCGGCCCTGGCGTCGTCCTGCGAGCACTCTCCGGCGAGGAACCTGAGCACCTGGGCATAGCCAAGCGCCCGGCTCGCCGTCTTTCCCTCCCGCAGGCCGGCCCCTTCGAGCCGGGCCACCTCGGGCACGAATCCGGCTTCCCACATCAGCGATGCCCGCTCGGCGATCCGGCCGTCCAGCTCGGCCCTGGCCACCCGCACGCCGATCTGCACGGCCTCCTGCAGGTACTCGTAACGGGGCAGCACCGCGGTGAACGGCTGGCCGGACACCTCGATCACCTCCAGCGCGCGGACGATCCGCCGCCCGTTCGAAGGCAGGATCGCCGCCGCGGCGCCCGGGTCGATCACGGCCAGCCGCGCGTGCAAGGGTCCGGGTCCTCCGTCGGCGAGCTCTGCCTCCAGCCGCTCCCGGATCCGCGGATCGGTACCGGGGAAGTCGAGATCGTCGAGCGCGGCCCGGACGTACAGGCCCGACCCGCCGACCAGCACCGGCACCCTGCCCCGGGCAACGACACCGGCGATCGCATCGCGCGCCATGCGCTGGTAGTCGGCCACGTTGGCGGTGCGCCGCACGTCCCAGATATCCAGCAGATGATGTGGCACCCCCCGGCGCTGCTCGACGGTGAGCTTGGCGGTGCCGATGTCCATGCCGGCATACAGCTGCATGGAGTCCGCGTTCACGATCTCGCCGCCCAGGGCGAGCGCGAGCCCGAGCGCCAGGTCAGACTTACCTGCCGCAGTGGGCCCGACTACCGCGATCACGCGCTCGTGCATGCCTTCAGTCTGCCCCGTCCACCGACCCTTTGATATCGAAGGTTTAGTCGGCTATTGATAGTCTTGGCTCATGCCACCGCCCGCCCGCCCGCCGATCGGCCTCCAGTTGACCCGAACCGCCAGGTCGGTGAGCCGCGCGTTCGATGACGCGCTCGCCGAGGCAGGAGGGTCTCTTCCGGTCTGGCTCGTGCTCATCTCGCTCAAGAGCCAGCAGCCGGGCAACCAGCGGGAACTGGCCAACGCTGTGGGGATCCGGGAGGCGACGCTCACCCACCACCTGAACGCCATGGACGCTCAGGGGCTGGTCACCCGCCGCCGTGATCCGGCGAATCGCCGCGTCCACCTGGTAGGGCTGACAGAGGCAGGCGAGGCGGCTTTCCTCCGGCTGCGCAGCGCGGCCGCCGGGTTCGATCAGCGGCTGCGATTCGGCATCAACGAGCAGGACGTGGCGAATCTCGAAGTCATACTTGGCCGCCTGGAGCACAACGTGACGAGCAACAACGGCCCGGCAGAATGACACTGACCAGGCATCCCTGACGCTCCCAGGCGACTCAAACTGAGAACGGCGCCGGGCAGCCAGAGCGGTACAGATGGATCATGGCCCGCACCGTTGCGGGCTCATGACCCTCGAGAGGGGCTGCCATGACTGCACTCGATGCATCCGCTGACGAATCTGGCCAGACTGGCGTCTACGTGGAGGAGATCATAGTGGCCGAAGCGGCCATCGCCGGGCCGCTGGCTGGCAATCCAGCCATCCTGGGACTGCCCACCTTCATTGCTGGCTCCGTCGCCCTCGGCCTCGAACTGGCCGGCGTGGTGCCGGCCGGCACAGTGGGCGCCGCCCTGCCCATCATCCTGGCGACCACGGCGGCAGGCCTGTTCCTGGCGGCCATCTGGGCTGCCGCCCTCGGCCAGACCGCGGTGGCCAGCGTCTTCGGCATCTTCGCCGGCTTCTGGCTGAGCTACGCCGTGCTCGTGCTCGGGCTGGTCCACAACTGGTTCGCCATCACCCCGGCCGCGGCGGTGGGCACCCAGGAGCTGTTCCTGTCCACCTGGCTGATCATCATCGTGATGCTCACCCTGGCCACCCTGCGGCTTCCGTCGGCCTTCACCGCGGTGTTCGCACTCGTCGACCTCGCGCTGGTCCTGCTGCTGATTGCCACCTCCAACGGATCCGCCGGCCTGGTCAAATTCGCGGGCTACGTGGTGCTGGTGTTCGCGGTGGTCGGGATCTACCTCTTCTTTGACGCGGCGTCGCAGGCCACCGGCGGCAAGGCACTCCCCCTGGGACGGCCAGTCCTGAAGGGCTGACCGGGCGCACAGCGCTCAGGACGGGCGGCCCACGGCGGGCATGCCCAGCAGCACCCCGGCAGGCCCGGCGGCGGGAGCGCCGCCGGAGGCGTCAGGCGCGATGCCTGGCGCCTCCCTGCGGGCCTGCCATGCGTCGCCGCCGCGGGTCCGGCGGACCGCCAGCGGCGCGCCGTCCGCGATCAGGTAGTGCGGCGCGGCCCGGCTGACCATGGTGGTGACCATGTCCCCGGGCCGCGGCGCGGTGTCCGCCGGGGCGAAGTGCACCAGGCGGTTGTCCCGCGCCCGCCCGGACAGCCGGTGGGTCGCCTCGTCCTTGCGCCCCTCCCCCTCGGCCACGAGCACCTCGACCTCACGGCCGACGAAGGACTCGTTCTCCGCCAGGCAGATCTCTCCGACCAGCGCGGCGAGCCGCTCGTACCGCTCCCGGACCACGGCGGCGGCTACCTGGCCGTCCATGCCGGCGGCGGGAGTGCCGGGCCGCGGTGAGTACTGGAAGGTAAAGGCACCAGCGAAACGGGCCTGGCCCACCATGTCGAGTGTGTCCGAGAAGTCCCGTTCGGTCTCGCCGGGGAACCCGACGATGATGTCGGTCGTGATGGCGGCGCCGGGGATGGCGGCACGGACCCGCTCCAGGATGCCGAGGTATTTCTCGCGCCGGTAGGCGCGGCGCATGGCCCGCAGCACGGTGTCGGAGCCGGACTGCAGCGGCATGTGCAACTGCGGCATGACGTTGGGCGTCTCGGCCATGGCCGCGATGACGTCATCGGTGAAGTCGCGGGGGTGCGGGGAGGTGAAACGCACCCGTTCCAGGCCGTCGATCCCGCCGCAGGAGCGCAGCAGCTTGCCGAACGCCTTCTGGTCACCGAATCCGACCCCGTAGGAGTTCACGTTCTGCCCGAGCAGCGTGACCTCCAGGACCCCGTCCGTGCTCAGCGCGCGGATCTCGGCCAGCACATCGCCGGGCCTGCGATCCGTTTCCCGGCCGCGCAAGGCTGGCACGATGCAGAACGTGCAGGTGTTGTTGCAGCCCACGGAGATGGCGACCCACCCGGAGTAGGCGGACTCGCGGCGTGCGGGCAGCACCGAGGGGAACCGCTCCAGCGACTCGACGATCTCCACCTGCGCCTCGGCCTGCACCCGGGCCCGGTCGAGCAGCGCGGGCAGCGAGCCGATGTTGTGGGTGCCGAACACGACGTCCACCCACGGTGCCCGGTCCGCGATCCCGGCCCGGTCCTTCTGGGCGAGGCAGCCGCCCACCGCGATCTGCATGCCCGGGTGGGCGGTCTTGACCGGGAGCAACTGGCCCAGGTTGCCGTACAGGCGGTTGTCGGCGTTCTCCCGCACCGCGCAGGTGTTGAACACCACGACGTCCGGTGTCGCGTCACCGGGCACCGGACGGTAGCCGGCCTCCTCGAGCAGCCCGGCGAGCCGTTCGGAGTCGTGCATGTTCATCTGGCACCCGTGGGTGCGGATCTGGTAGGTGCGAGAGGCGCTCATGTCGATATACGAGAGTACGCGCAGCAAGGGGCATGTCTGGAATCTTCCGTGGGCGACCCCGGGCGTGGTAGACGATATTCCTATGACAGAGAGCGCGGGACCTACCGCAACCCCCTATGGCAGTTGGCCGTCCCCGATCACCGCGGTAGATGTGGCGAAGGGGCAGGTGCTGATCTCTTACCCCATTGTCATCGGTGACGACGTGTGGTGGCAGGAAGGCCGGCCGGATGAAGGCGGCCGGGTCACCGTGGTGCACTGCGGCCCGGGGGGGAAGCAGCGCAGCGTGCTCGCCGCCCCCTGGAACGCCCGCACCCGCGTGCACGAATACGGCGGGCTTTCCTACTTGCCGCTGCCCCAGTGGCGTGGCCGGGAGGGCGAGCCGTCCAGTGGCGGAGCGATTGTCTTTGCGAACTACGCTGACCAGCGACTCTACGTCGTTCCGCAGGACCAGGTCGAGAAGCAGGGCACCGGCCGGGGCAAGGGCCAGGCGGCCCTGGTGGACCCCGACCCGAGCCCGCTCACCCCTGAGCCGCCGGGGCATGACGGGCACGCTTCGTTGCGTTACGCCGACTTCACGCTGTCCCCGGACGGCACTGAGATCTGGTGTGTCCAGGAGCGGCACGACGACGGCAAGGTCACCCGCGCCATCGTCGCCGTCCCGCTGGACGGATCCGCTGCCGCTAACCCGGAGGCCATCCGCGAACTCGTCACTGGGTCTGACTTCTTCGCGTTCCCGACCCCCTCGCCTGACGGCAGCCGCCTGGCCTGGGTCTGCTGGAATCACCCGCGGATGCCGTGGGACGGCACCGAGCTGCGGGTCGCCATGCTTTCCGGCGACCTCCCCGCCAAGGGGAGGATCGTCAAAGGCGGCATGCGGGAGTCGGTGATGGCCCCGCGGTGGCGCAACGAGACCAGCCTCTACGTGGTGTCCGACTGGCCGGGCTGGTGGAACGTGTACCAGGTCGGCCTGGTCGGCGAGCCGGCCCAGGCGCTGTTCCCGGCCGAGGAGGAGTTCGCCGAGCCGCTGTGGCAGCTCGGCGGCCGGCCATTCGCGGTGCTGGGCGACGGGAGGCTCGCGGTCCTGCATGGCGTCGGCAGCATGCACCTCGGGCTGCTCGACCCCGAGACCGCGGAGATGACCGATCCCGACATCGGTTTCCAGGAGTTCACCTCGGGCCTGTCCGCGGACGGCAACACGATCGTGGGCGTGGCAGGCGGCCCGACCACGCCGCTGTCCGTCATCCGGATCGACGCGGCCACCGGAGAGACGACTGTGCTGCGCCGGGAGACCGAGGACATGCCCGACGGGGCCTACCTGCCGGTGCCGCGTCAGGTACTGCTGGACGGCCAGTTCGGCCGCAGCGTGCACGCGCTCGTGTACCCGCCCACTCACCCGGCGGCGGTAGCACCCGAGGGCGAACTGCCGCCCTATGTGGTCTGGGTGCACGGCGGTCCCACCTCGCATGCAGTCGGCCTCTTCGACCTGGGAAAGGCGTACTTCACCAGCCGCGGCATCGGGGTCGTTGATGTGAACTATGGCGGCTCGACCGGGTACGGCCGCTTGTACCGGGACCGGCTGCGCCGGCAGTGGGGCGTGGTCGACGTGGAGGACGTGATCGCCGCCGCGCTCGCTCTCGCCGAGGAGGGCCAGGCGGACGCTGGCCGGCTGGCGATCCGGGGCGGGTCGGCGGGCGGCTGGACGGCCCTGGCCGCGGTGACGACCGGCACGTCCTTCCGCACCGTATTCAGCGCCGCGTGCTCGTACTACGGGGTCGCTGACCTGAGCGAATTCGCCACGGAGACGCATGACTTCGAGTCACGGTACCTGCACGGCCTCATCGGGCCGCTGCCCGGTTTCGACACCGTCTACATCGAGCGGTCGCCAGCCGGCCACGTGACGGATACCACCTGCCCGGTGCTGCTGCTGCAGGGGCTCGACGATCCGATCGTGCCGCCCTCCCAGGCCGAGAGCATGGCGGCCGATCTCGCCGCGCACGGCATCCGGCATGCGCTGCTGACCTTCAAGGGGGAAGGCCACGGATTCAGGAAGGCCGAGACGGTGATTGCCTGCCTCGAGGCAGAGCTGGCGTTCTACGGCGAGGTACTCGGCTTCGCCACCCCCGGCATCCCGCCGCTGCCCCTGACCACGCTGTCAGAGACGGCAACACCGGCACCCGCACCGGCAACGGCACCCGAGACCGTCAAGGAGGCGGCGAAGCCCGCCGCAGTCAGCGAAGCGGCCAACTGACCTGTCCGGCCTCAGGCGGGGTCGGCCTCAAGGCGGGGCGGCCTCAAGGCGACCCGCCCCGCTTACCGGGCGAACTCCGTAGCGCGGGACTCGCGGACGACCGTGACCCGGATCTGGCCGGGGTAGGTCAGTTCCTCTTCCACCTGCTTGGCCACGTCGCGGGCGATCACCTGGGCCTGGATGTCGTCCACCCGCTCCGGCTTGACCATGACCCGGATCTCGCGGCCGGCCTGCATGGCGAACACTTTCTCGACGCCCTCTTGCGACGACGCGATCTGCTCAAGCCGCTCAAGCCGCTTGACGTAGGCCTCCAGCGACTCCCGCCGTGCCCCTGGGCGGCCGCCACTGATGGCGTCGGCCGCCTGGGTCAGCACCGCTTCGACCGTGCGTACCTCCACCTCGTTGTGGTGCGCCTCGATGGCGTGCACCACGTCCGCTGACTCGCCGTACCGCCGCGCGATCTCCGCGCCGATCAGCGCGTGGCTGCCCTCCACCTCGTGGGTGAGCGCCTTGCCGATGTCGTGCAGCACGGTGCAGCGCTTGAGCAGGACCGGGTCCATGCCAAGCTCGCTGGCCATCATGCCCGCGATGAAGGCGGATTCGACCAGGTGCCGCAGCACGTTCTGACCGTAGGAGGTGCGATAGCGCAGCCGCCCTAGCAGGGTCACCAGCTCGGGGTGCAGGTCCGTGATGGCCAGCTCCACCAGGGCGTCCTCACCGGCCCGCACGCACAGCTGCTCGACCTCGGCCTTGCTCTGGTCGTACGCCTCCTCGATGCGCTGCGGGTGGATCCGGCCGTCCAGCACCAGCCGTTCAAGCGCGAGCCGGCCCACCTCGCGGCGGACCGGGTCGAAGCAGGAAAGCAGTACTGCCTCGGGAGTGTCGTCGATGATGAGATTGACGCCGGTGACGGACTCGAAGGCGCGGATGTTGCGGCCCTCACGGCCAATGATCCGGCCCTTCATCTCGTCACTGGGCAGGTGCAGCACGGAGACGACAGACTCGCTGGTCTGCTCGGTGGCAACTCGCTGAATGGCCAGCGTGACGATCCGGCGGGCGCGCTGCTCGCCGTCCCTGCGCGCCTCGTTCTCGGTGTCCCTGACGAGCAGGGCGGCCTCACGCTTGGCCTGGTTCTGGATCCCGCCGATCAGTTCGGCCTTGGCCTGGTCAGCCGTGAGCCCGGCCGCCCGCTCGAGGACCTCGCGCCGCTCCTCACCGAGCCGGTCAAGGTCGGCGCGCTGCCGGTCAAGGTCCTGCTGAACGCGGTCCAGCACACCGCCGCGCTCCTCGAGCTTGCGGAATTCCCCGTCCAGGCGGCCTTCCCGCTCGGCCAGCCGGGCCTCTCTCCGCTCAAGGTCAGCGCGAAGCTCCCTGGCTTCCTCCTTGACGGCCCGCAGTTCCTCTTCGGCCTCGTGGCTCGCGTGAGCCGCCTTGTCGGCCGCCGCACTTGCCTCACGCATGATCACAGCCGCATCGGACTCCGCACGCGCGCGAACTTGATCGGCTTCCTTAATCGTTTCATCAGATCGCCGCTGCGTTTCCGCAATGTCCGCCAGACTGGCCTGCCCCTGCCGCACAGTGCGGACACGCTCGCGCTCCGAGGACCTGCGCAACACGATGGCCAGCACGACAAGGGTGGCAAGGAGGGCGATCACCACGAACACGAGAGAAATAGTGCTGCTCATGGCGCATCCCAATCCTGCTCGCTGGCCCCGGCACCTGGGTACGGTGCCAGGGACATGCCCTGGAGCGAGGGGCCACGCCAACCACCGGGCCTGGCCGCATCATGCGACCAGCCCGCAGCGTGCCGGGACGGTCCGGCGCACCTGGCACCGGATCTCCGGAGTCCCGGCTAAACCGCCTTTCCGGCCGGCCCTTGCTGCGCCGGCCAGCTCGACATCGAGCCGTATTCAGCCCAGCAGGTCCATCCCGCCGGAGCTACACACCATCCAAAGCCAGTCACCGCCCGAAATCGGTCACTAACCGTATTCGCTCGTTTCATTCCGCTTGGCGCGGAGTAACACCTCGCTGCCGTGAGGTTAAGCGTTGATAACAGTTTGGGCAAGCCGCCACTCGCGATCTTCCCAAAACTGACTCTTGGTACTTACTGCATTACTCATAGCCAACATCGGCTATATCGGCGGTCTCACCGGCCGTATCGACGGCCTCACCCATGCCGTCCAGGTCGATTCCCATGGCCACGGCATCGATGCCCTCCTGCTCAAGAGCCTCGCGGACCACCCGGTAGGCCAGGGGCGCCGGATAGCCCTTGCGGGCCAGCAGGCCCACGAGACGGCGGATGCGGACCGGCA
>OBLU010006897.1_pt1 | contig 10089 bp, 7 predicted proteins | sample 1518681 | NCBI WGS metagenome assembly OBLU01 (sample SAMEA3539304, study PRJEB22396) | soil metagenome | biome: tundra; feature: field; material: soil | place: USA | collected 2010-05 | depth 0.15 m
TCGGCGGGTTGGTATCGAACGGAATGGCGTTCTTGTTGACCGTGATGCGGGCGCGGTCCAGCGCCAGTTCCGCTTCCTTGCCGCGCAACCCCTTGGAGAAGACATCGAGCAGCACCAGGTGCGTATCGGTGCCGCCGGAGACCACCCGGAAACCGGCATCCATCAGCGTCCGCGCCAGGACGTCGGCATTGGCGACCACCTGCTTCTGGTAGGCCACGAACTCGGGTTGCATGGCCTCCAGGAAACAGACCGCCTTGGCGGCCAGCACGTGCACCAGCGGCCCGCCCTGCGTGCCGGGGAAAACGTTCCGGTCGATATCCTTGGCGTATTTTTCGCGCGCCAGAATCATGCCGGCGCGCGGTCCGCGCAGCGTCTTGTGGGTGGTGGTGGTCACGATGTCGGCGTGCTCGCAAGGGTTGGGGTGCACGCCGGCGGCCACCAGGCCGGCGATGTGCGCCATGTCCACCAGGAACACCGCGCCCACCAGATCGGCGATCTGCCGGAAGCGGGCGAAATCGATGATTCGCGGGTAGGCGCTGGCGCCCGCCACAATCAGCTTGGGCCGGTGCTCTTTCGCCAGCAGCTCCACCTCGTCGTAATCGATGCGCTCGTCTTCCTTGCGCACGTTGTACGGCACCACCTTGTACAGCTTGCCGGAGAAGTTCAACGGATGTCCGTGGGTGAGATGGCCGCCGTGCGCCAGGTTCAATCCCATGATGGTGTCGCCCGGCGACACCACCGCCCCGTAGGCGGCCTCGTTGGCCTGCGAACCCGAGTGCGGCTGTACGTTCACATACTCCGCGCCGAAGAGCTTCCTGGCGCGCTCGCGCGCCAGGGTCTCCACCACGTCCGTGTATTCGCAGCCGCCGTAATAGCGCTTGCCGGGATAACCCTCGGCGTACTTATTGGTGAAAACGCTGGCAGTGGCTTCGAGCACGGCCTCGGAAGTAAAGTTCTCGCTGGCGATCAGCTCGAGTTGTCCGTCCTGGCGGGCGGTTTCGTGCTGGATGGCCTGGTAGATCTCGGGATCCACTTGAGAGAGAGGGCGGGACATGCGTTGAGTTTCGGTCATTTCAATGCTCCTCCGGAGCGGGCGCGGGGCCGCCCATATCCGCTAATTTTCGGCTATTTCTCCAACTGGGCGATCTTGGCAACGCGGCGCGCATGGCGGCCGCCGGCGAATTCCGTCTTCAGGAAGATGTCGATCAGTTCCATGGCGCGGTTCTCGTCCACATACCTGGCGCCCAGTGTCAGCACGTTGGCGTCGTTGTGCTCGCGCGTGAGCTTCACTTCGTCATCGCTCTCCGCCGGCGCGGCGCGTACGCCATCCACTTTGTTGGCGGCCATGGCCATGCCGATTCCCGTGGAGCAGACCAGAATGCCGCGGTCGCTGCGCCCCTGCGCTACATCGCGGCCCACCGACTGGGCAAAATCGGGGTAGTCGCACGACTCCACGCTGCCAGTGCCGAAATCGACCACTTCATTGCCTTCCGCGGCCAGTCTTCGCCGCAGTTGCTCCTTGAGAGAAAACCCGGCATGGTCCGCGCCAATGGCGATCTTCATAAGACGGTAAATTCGAGTTTAACATGTTAGAATTCAGGCCTATGCGGTGGAGCCGGTTATTCATCCCGACCTTGCGTGAGAACCCCGCCGAAGCCGAGGTTCCCAGCCATCAATTGCTGCTGCGCGCCGGCTACGTGCGCCAGCTTTCGGCAGGAATCTACAGCTACCTGTTCCTGGCCCAGCGCTCGCTCCTCAAAATCCAGCAGATCGTGCGCCAGGAAATGAACGCCATCGGCGGGCAGGAGATGTACCTGCCGGCGCTCAATCCGGCCGAGGTCTGGCAGGAATCCGGCCGCTGGGACGTCATGGGCGACAACCTGTTCCGCCTGAAGGACCGCTTCGGGCGCGACCTGTGCCTCGCCATGACCCACGAAGAGGTCATGACCACCATCGCCCGCGGCGAACTGCGCAGCTACAAACAACTCCCGCAGATCTGGTATCAGATCCAGACCAAGTTCCGCGACGAACCGCGGCCGAAATCCGGTCTCCTGCGCGTGCGCCAGTTCCTCATGAAGGACTCCTACACCTTCGACATGGACCAGGCGGGGCTGGACATCGCCTACGACAAGCACTACCAGACTTATCGCCGCATTTTCGAGCGCTGCGGATTGCAGTACACGGTGGTGGAAGCCCACTCCGGCGCCATGGGCGGCAGCCAGTCGCACGAGTTTATGGTGGCCTCCGATGCCGGTGAAGATTTCGTGGCCCTCTGCAAGGCTTGCGGCTACTCGGCGAATCTGGAAAAGGCGGCGGCCGTGCCTTTGCAGCCCAGCCTCCCGGATCCCGACGGCGACCTTAGCCCCGCGGAGTTCCACACTCCCGGGCGCAAGACCATCGCCGAAGTTTCCGAGTTCACGGGCTTGCCCGAGACGTCGCAGATGAAGAGCCTCGTGCTGGTGGCCGGAGGCAGGCCCTTTCTCGTGATGCTGCGCGGCGACCATCAACTGAGCGAGACCAAATTCGCCGCCAAAGTGGGCGACGCCGCGTTCCGCCAGGCGCAGCCCGACGAAATACGCCAATGGTTCGGCGCCGACCCTGGTTCGCTGGGGCCGGTAGGTCTGAAGGGCGTGACTATCCTGGCGGACCAGGCTTTGGCGGGCCGGCGGAACATGATCGCCGGCGCCAACCGCAGCGATTTCCACCTGCGCAACGTGACGTTGGGCGAGGACTTCCAGGCCGAAGTCTGCGACCTGCGGCAGGTTGCCCCTGGCGATGGCTGCATGCAGTGCGGCGGCCCGCTCGACGTGGTGAAGACCGTGGAGATCGGTCACATCTTCAAGCTCGGTTACAAATATTCCGAATCCATGGGCCTGCGCGTGCTGAATGCCGACGGCAAGGAGGTCACCCCGATCATGGGGTCCTACGGCATCGGCATCGAGCGCATTCTGTGCTGCGCTATCGAACTCTTCCACGATAAGGACGGCATGATGCTGCCGCCCGCCATCGCTCCGTTTCACGTGGTGGTGACTCCCGCCAACTATGCCGATCCCAACCAGCGGGAAGCCGCCGAGCGGATCTACCGCGAGTGCCTCGCCCTGGGATTGGACGCCCTGCTGGACGACCGCGACGAACGCCCCGGCGTGAAGTTCAAGGATGCCGACCTGATCGGCGTGCCGTTCCGCATTACCGTGGGCAAGAAACTCGCCGGCGGAATGGTGGAGTTCGTGGAGCGCCGCACGAAGGCGTCTGTCGATATCCCGGTAGCGGAAGCCGCGCGAAGAATACCGGTGGCATAAGGCTCCGCCTTGTGCATCCGAGCGCCAGCTCGGACGGGCGAGCTTCGCTCGCCTTTAGTAGGAGTTTGGCCATTTCCAGGTGCTGCGGAGCATTGGTGGGGCATGCTTCAGCTTGCATGGCGAGCGAAGCTCGCCCTCGCAGGCGGAAGCGCCTGCGCCACCTGGCAAGCTAAAGCATGCCCCACCCATGCTGCGCAGCAAACCGTAAGGGTTGAACGTTTTCCATTTTCGTCGTGCTGAAAATAAAAGACCTTTTGTGGCAGACCGTTCAACCCTTACGGTTTTGGCCTTCACAGCATCGCCAGTGGCACATCTCTGGTGGGCGCTGGAAAGGCGCGGTCGATCGCCGCGATGTCTTCCGGCGCGAGCGCCCACCCGGCGCCGCCAGCGTTCTCCCGCGTGTGTTCCAGATTCCCTGCCTTCGGAATGGTGAAGACGCCGTCCAAGCGCGTCAGGAAATTGAGAATCACCTGGCGCACGGTTCGCCCCTGGCGTTGGGCGATTTCCGCCAGCACGCGGCCTCCCGGCGAGAGCGGCTTCGGGAACTTTTCCCTGCCGAACGGAGTGTAGGCCACCACCGCGATCCCCTGCTCCCGGCAATAGGGAATCAGCTTGCGCTCGATGCCGCGCTCGCCCAGATGATAGAGCACCTGGTTCGACGCCAGCTTGTGATGGCGTAGCGCGGACTGCGCCGCCCGCACCTGGTCGACGTCGAAATTACTCACGCCCGCGAAGCGGATCAGGCCGTCGTCGATCAGCCGCTGCATGGCGCGCATGGTCTCTCCAATGGGGTGCTCGCTCTCCCAGTGGAGCAGATACAGATCCAGGCAATCCGTGCCTGGGCACCGCAAGGTGCGCTCGCAGGCGCGCAGAGTGCCTTCGTAGCTCGCGTTGGACGGCAGAACTTTGCTCGCCAGAAACACCTCGCCGCGCCGGCCCGCGATGGCTTGGCCGGCGATTTCCTCGGCCCGTCCGCTGCCATACATCTCAGCGGTGTCGATGTGCGTGAGGCCCAGATCGATACCCGTGCGCAGGGCGTCGGCGGCGCGGCGCTCCGCCTCCGCCGATCCTTCGATCATCCACGTGCCTTGTCCGATCACGGGGACAAGCGCCCCGGTCCAGCCGAATGGTCGTTGCGTCATGTTTATCTGCTGACATAATAGCTGGAATGAGCGGAAAACCGATTCGCACTTTCGCCGTGGCTTTGCTGGCGGCGGCGCTTCACGCGCAGTCGCCGGGGAGCGCTGCGCTTGCGCAAACCTCGGCGTCCTCCCAAATCGACTCGGTCTTCGCTCCGCTGGCGCAAGGAAAATCTCCGGGGATGGCCGTCCTTGTCCGCCAGGAAGGGCGAACCGTCTTTCAGCGCGGCTACGGCGTGCGCGATCTCGGTACCTCGCGGAAGATCGACTCCGTGACGGATTTTCGCCTCGCGTCCTTCACCAAGCAGTTCACCGCCATGGCCGTCATGCTCCTGGTACACGATGGCAAACTCCGCTACGACGAGGCGCTTACCGGCATCTTCCCCGGCTTCCCGGAGTACGCGCGCGCCATCACGTTGCGCCACCTGTTGACCCACACTTCGGGGCTGGGGGATTACGAAGACGCGATGGACGCGCGGGCATGGACGCCGGACCATCAGATTCAGGACGAAGATGTGCTGGCGCTGCTCCAGCGGCAAACCGCTCCCAAGTTCGCCGCGGGGAAGAGTTGGGCCTACAGCAATTCCGCCTACGTGGTGCTGGGGCTGATCGTCGCCAAGGCGTCCGGCGAACCCTTCGAACAGTTTCTCCAGGAGCGCATCTTCCGGCCGCTCGGCATGACGAAAACGCTGGCCTACCGGAAGGGCAGGAACACCGTGCCTAACCGCGCTTTCGGTCATTCGAAAAAATCCGGAGGGTTCGTCGAGACCGACCAGAGTTCCACCTCCGCCACGCTGGGCGACGGCGGCGTCTATTCCAACCTTGCGGACCTCGCCAAATGGGATGCGGCCCTGCAAAATCACACCCTGCTCGGCGAACAGGAGATGAGCGCCGCGCTTACGCCCGTCCGACTTGCCGACGGGGGAGCACCCAATTGGCCGGCGGCTCCGGGTGACGACAACCTGAATCCCGGCAAACCCGTGGCCTACGGATTCGGCTGGTTTCTCGATCCGTACCAGGGCCGCCCGCGCATGTGGCACAGCGGCAGCACGCAGGGATTCCGCACCGCGATCGAACGCTTCCCCGCGGAAAAGCTGACCGTCATCGTGCTGGCCAATCGCACCGACCTGGACGCGGCGGCGCTGGCCCTACAGGTGGCGGATCTCTTCCACAAATCCGCAAACTGATACCCTCTAGAAATGCGTTCCGCAACTCTCGCCCTGGTTCTGTGTGGCGCCCTCTGTGCCCCTGCCCACTCTGCCGCACTGCCCGCCAATCTCTTCGATCGGCTCCAGTGGCGGATGATCGGACCGTTCCGCGGCGGACGCATCTCCTCGGTCGGCGGTGTGGCGGGCGACAGCACCACCTTCTACTTCGGCAGCGTGGGCGGCGGCGTGTGGAAGACCACCAACACCGGGACCACATGGTCGCCTATTTTCGATTCGCAGCCCATCGCCTCCATCGGCGCGCTCGCCGTGGCGCCGTCGAACCCCAGCATCATCTATGTGGGCACGGGCGAGGCCGACATCCGCAGCCAGATCGGCTTCGGCGACGGGGTCTATAAATCCACCGACGCCGGCAAGACCTGGCGGAACGTCGGCCTGCGCGACACCCGCCAGATCGCCGCCATCCAGGTGGACCCGCGCAATCCCGATCTCGTCTACGTCGCCGCCCTCGGCCACGTCTACGGTCCGAACGCGGAGCGCGGCGTCTTCCGTTCCTCCGATGGCGGGCGCACGTGGGCCAAGGTCCTCGACCGTGGGCCCGAAACCGGCGCGGTCGATCTGGCACTCGATCCCAGCAATTCCAAAACCATCTATGCCACTGTGTGGACCGCGCACCGCCCGCCATGGAGCACGTACGCGCCCATCGAAGGCCCGGGCAGCGGCCTCTTCAAGACCATCGATGGCGGCGATCATTGGACGCAACTCACCGCGCACGGACTGCCCGAGTCGCAGTGGGGGCGCAGCGGAATTGCCGTTGCGCCGGGCGGACGCCGCGTCTACGCCATCATTGACGCTCCCGGCGCCGGCGGGCTCTACCGCTCCGACGACGCCGGCGCATCCTGGTCGCGCGCCTCCGCCGATGAGCGCATCACCAGCCGCGCCTGGTATTTCAGCGAGATCACCGTCGACCCGAAAAATGCCGACGTGGTCTACGCTCCCAACGTGGCGCTCTATCGCTCCATTGATGGCGGGCGCAATTTCACCGTGCTCAAAGGCGCGCCCGGCGGCGACGATTACCGCGCTCTCTGGGTGGACCCCACCGAAAGCCGCCGCATGATTCTGGGCAGCGACCAGGGCACCAACATCAGCGTGGATGGCGGGCAAACCTGGAGCACCTGGTACAACCAGCCCACCGCGCAGATGTACCACGTGGTCACCGACAACCAGTTCCCGTACCACGTTTACGGCTCCCAGCAGGACAGCGGCACGGCCGCCATTCCGAGCCGCACCGATCACGGCCAGATCGACGCCCGCGATTGGTATTCCGTGGGCGGCGCCGAGAGCGGCTACATCGCCGTCGATCCCAAGAACCACAACATCGTCTACGTCGGCAATACCGGCGGCAGCCTGGCGCGCTTCGACAAACGCACCGGGCAATCGCAGAACATCACGCCCTGGCCGGTGCGCGGCGGCTCTTTCGGCAGCATCTCCACGCAGAAATATCGCTTCCCCTGGACCGCCCCGCTGGTCTTCTCCCCCATCGAGCCCGACACGCTCTACTACGGCTCGCAATACGTGCTGGAGACTACCGACGGCGGACTCACCTGGCAGGAGATCAGCGGCGATCTCACCGGCGATACGCGTCAGGACAAGGCCGCGCCCACCGTTCCGGTGACCCCGGAAAACGCGCGCGAGCTGGGCTTCGGCGTGGTCTATACCATCGCTCCCTCGCCGCTGCGCGCCGGCATGGTGTGGGCCGGCAGCGATACCGGCCTGATCCACCTGACGCGCGACGGCGGCAAAACGTGGGCCAACGTCACGCCGCCCGGGCTCGCCGCCTGGAGCAAAGTCACGCAGATTGAAGCTTCTCATTTCGACCCCGGCACCGCCTGGGCCGCCGTGGATCGCCACCGCCGGGAAGACTACAACCCGTACCTCTACCGCACCCACGACTTCGGCAAGACGTGGTCGCTCGCCGCCGATGGCCTCGCCGCGCCGGCCTACCTCAACTCCATCAAGGAAGACCCCGCGCGCCAAGGCCTGCTCTACGCCGCCACCGAACTTGGCGTGGCGGTCTCCTTCGACGATGCCGCGCACTGGCAGCCGCTGCAATGCAATCTGCCCGCCGTGAGCGTGCGCGATCTGGCCGTTCATGGCGACGACCTGGTGATCGCCACCCACGGGCGCGGCTTCTGGATTCTGGACAACATCACGCCGCTGCGCCAGGTGGATGAGCGCTCCGCCGCCACCGATGTCGTGCTCTACCGCCCCTCGGCCGCCGTGCGCATGAATCCGGAGGCTTTCTTCGGCTCGCCGTTTCCGCCGGAAGAACCGAAGGCGCAGAATCCGCCCGATGGCGCCATTGTCGATTTCTACTTGAGAACCGCGCCCGCGGGCGATGTGACCCTGGAGATTCTGGACGCCAAAGGCGAGGTCGTCCGCGTCTGGTCCAGCAAGCCGCGGCCCGAAGCGCCGCGCCGTCCCGGAGCGGTCGCCGATATCTGGATCGCGCCGCCCTCGCGTCTCACTGCCCGGCCCGGAATGAACCGCTTCGCATGGGACCTGCGTTATGGTGGCCCCGGCGAGGAAGCTTCCGTTGCAGGTCCGCAGGTGCTGCCCGGAACCTACACCGTTCGCCTGACCGCCGCCGGCCGCAGCTACACGCAGCCGCTCAAGGTGAAGCTGGACCCGCGCTCCGCCGCGGCCCCCGCGGAGATCCAGAAACGCTTCGACCTCTCCATCTCGCTGTGGCGCGACATGAACCGCGCCGCCGAAGCGACCCGCGAAGGCACGGCGTTGCGCCGCGCGCTTGCCGATCAGCGGCAGTCGGCGGCGCCGGAGGTCGCGACGAAACTCAGCGCGCTCGATGCCGATGCGGCCCGCATTCTCGGCGCCGGCGGCGGAGGCAGGGGTGGACGCGGGGGAGCGGCCGGCGGGGGAAACACCATCGCCGGGGTGACCGCACTTCTGGCAACCGCCCTGGGAGTCGCCGAGAGCGCCGACCGCACCCCGCCGGCCACGGCTTACGAAATTGCGCGGCAGGCAAGCCGCGATCTGGCTACCCTGCTGGCCAATTGGAAGACGCTGCGCGATACGCGGTTCAAGGAACTCAACCTGCTGCCGCGCTAGCTCCTGGCTAGGATACCGCTCCCTCACGGTCGCGGCTCGGATTAGAGTTGCGATTCTTCGATCGGAGCCGCGACCGTTAGGGAGCGGTCGCGCCTCAGTCACTCAAATCGGCGACCTGTACGATGTGTGCCCGGCGCCGGATGGGCCAGGGAATTTCTTCTTCGACAACGAAAATGAGTCTTCGGCCCATCACGCGCGCTTCCGCCAGAATCGCGGTGAGCGCCGCGTCGAGCAGGTGAACGCGTCCTTGGCCGCCGCCGGAGGCGGCATTCGTCACCAGACTCAGATCGTCGACCAGCACTAAGTCGTATCCCTGGATGGCATCTTCGATCATGCGGAAGAATGTCTCCTCGATGGCCGCCGGCCCTTGCGCCTGGCGTACGTTCATAAACTGCTGCGACCCCAGAAACACACCTCCGCGGATGGCGTGCACGGCCCGCAAAATCGTGGTTTTGCCGGCGCCTGCCGTGCCGCTCAAAACGGTCACCGGACTCACGGCGAGGTTGTACAACAGGCTGTTGGCAGCCTCCTGTTGAACGGGAGTGAGAACGATTTCGAGATTCATGGGAAATCCGCTACAACCGGGATTTAACAGCTAAGTGGGAGAACGGGACTTAGGCGAGAGTGGGGAAGCTGGAAAGCAGGCACTCTTGCGTCGGGTAAATTGGATGATTCTTCAAAGATATGCCTCCTTTCTTAAGGTGATAGCGTACTTGTGTAAGTCTACCACAGCGGGCTTGACTTTGAATAGCAAAGTGGTTTACGATGTGTGGTATGAGAATCGGGCGAATCCCGCTCTGTGCCGCCGGGCTCTTGCTGGCCGCGTGCAGCCGGCGAAACAATCTCCTGCTCGGCCGGGTGGAAGCTCCCGTCGGAACTCACACCGTCGTCGTTACGGACTGCTATCGCACCAGCGCTCCCGGCCCGGAACGGGTGGATGCCGCGGCTTTCCATTACATGCCCTGCCGGGACGCGGACGTGTGGATCCGTGGGGAGGAACTCACGGTGAACGGCAAGAGCTACGGACAGTTGAATCCGGGCGACAGCGTGTTGGTGGATCACGGCGTGGTATCGATCGACCGGAAACAGGCACGATAGCCACGGTCGCGGTCCAGCCGGGCTAGTTATAGAAGTTGCGATCCCAGGCGTGGTGCTTGAGCGTCGCCAGAGTCTCCGCCGGCAATGCTCCCAGATCGGAGAGTGCGGTATTGGCTTCCACGTGGCGCCGCGAACGCATGCCGGGGATGACGCTGGACACGGCCGGGTGCGACAGGCAGAAGCGGAGCGCGGTATCGGGCAGGCTGGCGCCTTCGCCGAGGTCCCGGCGCAACGCATCGACGTGCCGCACCACCTGTT
>OBLU010006898.1_pt1 | contig 10089 bp, 6 predicted proteins | sample 1518681 | NCBI WGS metagenome assembly OBLU01 (sample SAMEA3539304, study PRJEB22396) | soil metagenome | biome: tundra; feature: field; material: soil | place: USA | collected 2010-05 | depth 0.15 m
TGGTGCGAAAGGGGGGACTTGAACCCCCACGGATTTCTCCGCCAGATCCTAAGTCTGGTGCGTCTGCCAATTTCGCCACTTTCGCGTGGTGCTCCGGCAACCCTTGTCTCTAGTGTACCGCGTGGCGGGTTTTCAGGAATGGGTTGGCTCGATGCCGCGGCCATGCAGGATCGTGTGTTGGAAGGTGCCGTCGGACGAGAACAGGTTGAAGTGGGCAGGCTGACCAACGGTGATCCGGCCAAGTTTCTCGAGGCCGAGCATGCGCGCTGGGTTGCGGCTTGCGAGATGGACGGCGGTGGCGAGAGGCGCTCCGGTGAAGCGTTGAAGATTAGCGACGGCGCGGTCCATGGTGAGGACGGAGCCGGCGAGGGTTTCGATGCCGTTCGCGAGATCGCGGGTCGACAGGCAGCGGCCGTTTGCGACGGTGACTTCGAGTTCGCCGAGCATGTAATTGCCATCCGGCATGCCGGTCGCCGAGATGCCGTCAGTGACCAGGATGGCGCGGTCCTCGCCCTTGGCGCGCAGCCAGAGGCGGACAAATTCGGGCGCGACATGGATGCCGTCGCAGATCAGTTCGGCGTAGAGAGCGTCGGTGTCGAGGACGACGCCGCAGATTCCCGGCTCGCGGTGGTCGAGTCGCCGCATGGCGTTGAAGGTGTGCGTCGCGCTGGCTGCGCCGGCGGCGATTGCGGGGTGCGTCTCGGCGGCGGTTGCGTCGGAGTGGCCGAGGCTGACTTTTGTGCCTACTTCGGTTGCGTATGCGATCAGGTCCAGTGCGCCGGGGATTTCCGGCGCAATCGTCATCAGGCGGATGTGGCCGCGCGCGGCCTGCCGCATTCGCTCGAACAGCGGGATCGATGGCGGCTGGATGTCGGGTGGCGGGTGCACGCCGCGCTTTGCGTGCGAGATGAAGGGGCCTTCGAGATGGATTCCGACAGGGTGTGCGCCGGGTGTGCCGGGATTGCGCTCCGCCGCGTCGATGGCGTCGGCGATGCCTTCGAGCGCGCGCAAGGTTCGATCGATGGGCGCGGTGACGGTGGTCGCCAGGAAATGTGCAACGCCTTTGGTGGCAAGAAAGTTTCCGATGTGGCCGAGAGCCTCCGCCGAGCCTTCCATCGCGTCGTGTCCGGCTGCGCCATGGACGTGTATGTCGAAGAACGCTGCAGTGAGCGTGGTCTCGTCCGCCGTCGGATCGCCCGATTCGATGCCGGCGATCCTGCCGTCGCCATCGACGGCGATGCGTGGATATTCGATGGTTGCGTCCGCGGTGATCAACCTGCGTGCTGTCAGCGAGGGGGACCTCATGGCGCGGTCACCGGGGTTGCGGGAAGTGCCGGCTGGGTTGGCATAAGGACCGGGGCGGGCGGAATTTCCAGTTCCTCCGGAGAGGGGAGAGTCTTCGAGTCGGCCCACTGGCGCTGCGCGCTGTGCACCTTGTCCGCGCGCGCGAGCCAGATCTGCGTGGTGTAGTCGTACTGCTCGAGCACGTTGCGCAGCCAGTAGGGGCGATTGGAGCGCAGCCACGCGGATTCGTACATGTCGCGGATGAGGGTGTACCCGTTGCGGATGTCCTGAATGCGGCCGTTCACGCCGTTCATGTCGCTGAGTTCGCGGTTCACCGTCCCGCGGATTTTGCGGTCGGTGCTGGTGGAGGCGGTGAGCGCTCGCGCGTATCCGGCAGCCATCTCGTCGGCGAGCTGAAACTTCAGGCCGATGAAGTCCATTCGCCGCGCGCCCAGTTCCATTGCGTCGATCGCGTCCGGCTCGCGCAATGCACTGGCAGCGGCACCGAACTTTGCCGCGTCATACATCGTGGAACTCGATCCGACGTCCGTTCGCGCGATCTGTATGCTCACGGGGTTTGGGCCTGCGGCTGCACGTGCCTGCGCGATCAGCGTCAGCGCTGCTTCTGCATGCATGCGTAGATCGTGCGTGTAGGGGCGGATCTCGGAGGCGATCTTCTGGCCGTCTTTCGACCAGGGGTCGAGCCAGAAGATATTGTTGGTTGCGTCGCCGACCTTGGCCTGGTCCTTCAGCACCGCGTGCGCCGCCATTAGTTCAAGCTGCGCCCGGTCCAGCGCGCCCGACGCGTCGCCGTGAAACACCTGAGCGTAACTCTGCTCGAAGGCTTCGATAGAAGACTCGCCGGGCTGCCAGGCTGCCGCCGCGCCGAACAGGATGCCGTACCAATCCTGGTTGATGAGGCCTTCGCCGTCGTCGTTCCAGATGGTGTTGAGCTGCCCGGTTGATCCGAGCTTCTGGCCATCGCGGGTGAACTGCTGAATGTTCGCGAGCGCCATGTTGTTGTCCGGATACACTACGCGGAAGTTGTGCACGCTGGGCGAGACCCAGGTCTCGAAGCCGGCGTTGGTGAACGGCGTTATCTGCTTTGCGAAGCCCTTCGGTTCCGGGTTGTAGCCCCAGGGCACTGCGATGGTCGCGTCCTTGAAATCTTGCGGCAGCGCCTTCAGCAATTGTGGCGAGTCCTGCGCGATGTCTCCCCAGAACAGCAGCTTGCGGTGGAGCGGTTGAAGGGCGATCGCGACCTCCTGCAGGAAGTCGAGGTACACCGGCGCGAGACCGCGCGCATCCACGTCCGGCTTGGTCTGGCCGACGCCGAGGTCGACGGTCTCGTCCGCGCCGATGTGCAGGAACGGGCCGGGATACTCCGCGGCGAGTTCCGCGAATTCCTGCTTGATGAGGGCGATTGATCCGGGCTGACTGGGCGCGAGGACTGCGCCGTGCGGTGTTTCGGCGAGCGGCTGATACTGCTCCCAGACGAGGGCATTGCGGAGGTGGCCGAAGGCCTCCTGCTCGGGCACGATGGTGACGTGGTAGGGGCGCGCGTAAGCGACCAGGGCAGCCGCGTCCGCCGCGCTGATGCTGCCGCCGGGTGGTGCGATGAGGGGGTTCGAGGCGTACTCGGCGGTGTGCTCGAAGTAGGGCGAGTAGAGGTTGATCTTGTACGCGGCGATGGTGCGGATGAGCTTCTTTTCAAACTCGAGCGTGGTGACCGGACCGCGGGAAAGGTCATCGTCGAGCCCGCGGTACTTCATGGCCGGCCAGTCGCGGATCTTCGCGGTGTGCAGCACGGCGTTGGCGCCGTATCCGGTGACAAGCTGCTTGAGCGTTTGCAGTGCGTAGAAGATACCGGAGTCGGTGGCGGCGGTGAGGGCAATGCCCTTGCCGTCGGGACTGATGGCGTAGCCCTCCGGCTTCATCTCGGCGGGCATTTCGGGTGCATTGGTCGCGTCTCCGGTCAGAGCGTCCTTGTAGATGGCGTTGGCAAGAGGCGTGCCGTATCGCGCAACCAGGATGTTGACGGGCGAGGTGGTGTTGGCCGACACGCCCAGAGTCGCCAGCCAGGTCTTGAAGTCGTCAACGGCGAAGGCGTCTTCCGGTGCGCATGGGGCGTAGCAGTTGATCTGCACGCCGCCGGCGAGGGATTGCACGGCGATCGGGCTGACTTCGCGGGGGATGGGGATCAGCTTCAGCGGCTGGGCGGCGGGAGGTGCTGGCTGCGCCAGGCTCGATGTGCTGCTGGCGGCCAAGAGCAGGGGAACCGCGAGCAGGGCGAAGCTGGAACGAGAGATCATGACCCTACGGTAAACCAGTTCAGCTGGGTCGGTGAAACCTGATTGTGGGGGTGGACGCTGATAAGCAACGGGTTGTTCAGTATTAATGCTGTGTGAATTTTGGGAGATTTGGCGGAGTTGGGGCTGGGAATTTGTCGTCCATTCACAAACTCTTGAAAGGATCGAGGCAAAGAACGAGCAGAGGAATTGTGCGACCCGGGCGCTGTTTTGCCTGGCCTCTTACCGCGCGTGTCTCTACTCCCAATTGCGTTTCTTAGCGAGGTTCCATGAAGAAGCAACTTACCGTAGCGATTTCGGCGATGCTGGTTTTGGGCACGCTGTCGCTGCATGCGCAGACAAGTACGACTGCCCCGGCAATGACGACGGCCAAAGCGAAGAAGGCCAAGGCCGCAGCCAAGCCGAAAACGGTTGAGGAAACCCCAGAACAGAAAGCGATCCGCGAGTTGCAGGATAAGATGGCCGCCCAGCAGGCCGAGATTGACTCCCTGAAGCAAGAGAATGCTGCCAAGGACGCTGCGCTTTCCGCGGCGCAATCGACCGCCGCGACCGCTTCTTCGCAGGCTGCCGCAGCCACCGCGCAGGCACAGAGCGCTGCTGCCGCAACCCAGTCGCAGGCCGATGCTTTGACCACTGTCAAGAGCAATGTCACCGACCTGCAGGGCGCGAATGCCAGCCTGGCGGCTACGATCAGCACGACCAAGTCGGACCTGAACGACAGCATTAACTCGCCGGCTGCGCTCCACTACAAGGGAGTCACGATTACACCGGGGGGCTTCGTGGCGTTTGAAGGCGTGTACCGTGGGCGCTCGGTCAACTCCGACATCAACACGCCGCTGAATTCGATTCCGTTCCCCAGCGCGAACGAAGGTCACGTGAGCGAGCTGAACTTCTCCGGTCGCCAGAGCCGTCTGAGCGCGCTCGTCCAGGGCAATGCGGGCAACTTCACCCTGAGCGGCTACTACGAGATGGACTGGCTGGGAACCGGCACCACGTCGAACAACAATCAATCCAACAGCTACGTTCTGCGTCAGCGGCAGATCTGGGGCCAGGCGGCTTCGAAGTCCGGCTTCAGCATCACCGGCGGCCAGATGTGGTCGCTGGTAACGGAAATGCGCAAGGGAACGGACGCGCGCACCGAGATTCAGCCGCAGACGATCGATGCGCAATACCTGGTCGGCTATAGCTGGACCCGCCAGCCTGAACTGCGCATCCAGCAGCGTTGGGGCGACTACAAGACCGGCGCCTTCACGGCGGCGATGTCGGTTGAGCAGGCGCAGATTACCAGCTTTACTGCGAACGGCACGAATCCGGCTCAGTACTTCTTCGCCGGCACGGGTCAGAATGGCGGTTTGTACAATGCCGCGGCAGCGGTTGGGAACGGCAATACTGCGTCGACCGGCGGCATCACCACCTACGCCAACAACGTCGCTCCTGACTTTATCGTGAAGGGCGCGATCGACTTCCCGCAGTTCCACGCTGAGCTTGGCGGCATCGCCCGTTTCCTGCGCGACTACTACTATCCTGTAAGCACCTCTGGCTCGGGCGGCACACCGACCTACGCCTACGCCTCGACCTACACGCACCACACCAGCAGTGCAGGCGGCGTGTTTGGCTCGGCGCGTGGCTATATTGGCGCGCCCGGTACGTATCCGGCGGTCGAAGTTGCGGTGGCGGCGATGGCCGGCACGGGTGTTGGCCGCTACGGCTCGGCGCAGCTTGCCGATGCGACCCTGCGTCCGGACGAGACGCTGGAGCCGATCAAGAACTATCACGGTCTGGCTTCGATCGAGAGCCACTGGTCGCCGAAGTTCGATGTGTTCGCCTACTACGGTGGCGAGTACGCCCAGCGTACTGTCTACACCACCTCCGCGGGCAACCTCATCGGCTACGGCACTCCCAACCTCAACGATTCCGGTTGCTACAATCTGCCCCTTTTCGCCAACACCGCCGGTTCGGCTGGTTCGATCACGGCCACAGGAAGCTGCGCGTCGCCGACCAAGTACATCTTCGAGCCTATGATCGGATTCCAGTACCGTCCGCTCACCAGCCCGAAGTACGGCAGACTGCAGTACTCCGTCACTTACAGCCTGCTTCAGCGTCAACTGTGGGCCGGTATCGGCAGTGCAACTACGCCGGTCAGCCCGCGCGCTCAGGACAGCATGATTCACGTCCAGATGCGTTACTACATCCCGTAGCAAATTGATGCGAGTCGTTCTGCCGGAATATTCCCGCTCCGCCAAAGGAAACAAACTTTGCGGAGCGGGTTTTCTTTTGGGTGGAAACGGCGATTGAAGCTGGGAAGGCATGGCTATCGTCCTCGCAGGGCGTAGGCGACGAGGGTTTCGCCGTGGAGGGTGTGGGTGGCGTTGAAGGCTTGGTTGCTGGCGGCTTCCGCGGCGGGGATGGCGGGGTCCAGTTCGCAGGCGGCGATCTCTTCGGTGGTGGCGTGGATGAAGCAGAGCTCGCAGGTGGCTAGATTCTGTTCTTCGGTGCGCATGGGTGGGCCGAACGTGCGGCAGAGGATGGGGCGATGCTCGTAGAGGTCGCAGGTGCCTGTTGTGGGGTCGAGGACGGGACAGGGTTCGTCATTGGCGAACTCTTCGAAGAGGATGGTTTTGTCGTCGTCCTCGGAGAGGATTCCATAGGTGACGACGTCGCCGGGGTCACGTCCTCCTGGAAACCAAGGGTCGAGGCGGGTGAGGGATTCGGCGACGCGGGTTTGGATGCGTTGGGCGCGGGCTGGGTCGGTTTCGGTGAGGAGCTTGAGGCCGGCGCGGAGACGGGCGGCGTCCTGGTGGGCGATGGGAAAGACGCCGATGCAGCATTGGGTGCAGCCGGGGCGGCAGACGAGGTGCGGGCCGCCGCGGCGGTAGGCGTCGGCTACGGCGGCGTCGACGATCTGGACGAGATCTGTCATTTGGGGGTGAAGTAGCCTTCGCGGGCCTCGATGCGGAGGGATTTGTCGGTGGGTTCGAGGTCGATCTTGTGGTAGCGGTCGGGGCGTGGGTCGGGCGGGCGGTAGCCGATTTGGTATTGGAGGCGGAGGTCGTCGGCGATGGCGGTGTAGATCTGCTGAAGGGATTGGGTGGGGGTGACGGAGAACTCGCGGCCGCCGGTTTGGCGGGAGAGGTCCTTGAGGACGCCTTCGTCGCCGCCTCCGTTGGAGTAGTAGACGGTGTAGACCATGATGTCGGCGCGCTGGGCTTCTTCGATAGCGTTTTTCTTGTTGAACTTGCTGCCGTTGTCGCCGCCGTCGGTGAGGATGACCATGGCGCGGCGGCCGGGGGCGGTGCCGTAGTTGAGGTGGGAGACGGCGATGATGGCGTCGTAGAGGAGGGTGCCTGCGTTGGCTCTGATCTGGTTCTGGTAGTCGGAGTGGGACTGAGTGAGGTAGGCGAGGCCGTGCTCGAGGGTGGTGGTGCTGGTGGTGAGTTTGACGAGCTGGAGGATGGTGCTGTCGAACTGGACCAGGACGGCGCGGTCGTCGGGGCGGGTGAGCATGGCGGGGAAGAAGGCGCGGCCGGCGGCGATCTCGTCCTGGATGTAGTTGCGCTGGGAGCCGCTGGTGTCGACCATGAGGGCGAGGGCGAGCGGGAGGTCGGAGCCCTGGGAGAAATAGGTGATGGGCTGGGGCTTGCCGTCCTGCTTGAGGAGGAAGGCGTCGCGGGTGAGGTTGGGGACGGGCTGGCCGGATTTGTCGCGGACGATGGCGGAGACGGCGACGAGGGTGGAGTTTACTTTGAGGGTCGGCGTTGCGTCCGCTTGCGGGGAGATGGCGGTGGGAGCGGTTTCGGCAGGCGTGGTGGCTGGAGGGGATTGGGCGAAGGCAGCGGAGAGCGCGGCGAGCAGGGCGAACAACGGCAGCGGGGTGAGCCAGGGCGGAGTCATTGTCGAAGAGCGCTGTGGTGAGTTTACATTCCGGCTTCGGGCGATTGGACCCCACCCATGCGATGAAGCCGCATGGATGGGGCACCCCGCGCATCCGAGGAAAAGCAGATTCCTCCGCTTCGCTACGGAATGACAAACACAAAGCGGAATGACAAACACAAAGCGGAATGACAAACACAAAGCGGAATGACAAACGCAAAGCGGAATGACAAACGCAGAGCGGAATGACAAACGCAGAGCGGAATGACAAACGAATGGGGTGGGCTAGTGCTTGCCGTTGGCAAAGGTGGGCACGGATTCGAGATGGCGGAGGACAAACTCGCGGAAGACGTTGCCGATGATATTGCCGGCGAGGTCGATGCCGAAGGTCTGGAAGGTGTCACCAAGGCCGCGGCTGCCGGCTGGGTGATAGGTGTTGGCGAGACCCGCGGCGGCGAGGCTGCCGAGCAGGTGCGAGTAGTTGAGTTGCGTTCTGCCGTTATCGCCGCGGGCCGTGAAGGTGAAGGCGACGGCGTGCAAGGCGCGCGAGGGGATGCTGCCTGAGCCCTGGTAGAAGTAGCGGGGGTCCTGGTGGAGGATGGAGGGCAGGATGGCGGAGCCGATGATGCGCGCGGTGACGGCATCGGCGAGGGCGGCGCCGTAGCGCTTGCCGTAACCCTCGATGCCGGGGCCGTAGCCAGGATAGGTTCCGTTGTACTGTTCGGCTCCTGCGATGCCGGCGGAGATGAGGAACTGGGGCGGGTCGTAGAGCGACTTGAAGGCGAGGCGGTATTTCTGCTTGACGGGCATGGGTGCCGCGTCCCAGATGTAGCTGGTGTAGAAGTTCTGGAAGACGCCGAGGACGCGCTGCTGCTCCTGCTCGTGGATCTCGGCGAGGGCGATCTGGTCGTTGGAGGCGACGACGTTGACGGTGGTGGTGGTGGAGACGGTGAGGGCGATGGCGGGGAGGGTGACGGAAGCGCCGGGCCGGACGGTGAATTCTCCGGAGGTGTAGAAGTCGAGCCCCGGGGCGGCGACGGTGAGGCGGTACTGGCTGGGAGGCAGGCCGGTGAAGGTGAAACTGCCGTCGGTGGCGACGGTGGCGGTTCTCTCGCCGAGTCTGCCGAGCGGGATGAGCGTGACGGTGGCTGAAGGGACGGGATTGCCTTGGGGGTCCTGGACTACGCCGGTGACTTGCGCGGAGCCCTGGGATTCGGCGACGAGCGGGTTGACGGGGACGATTTGCTGGCTGGCGCCGGGGGCCTCGGGGAGGGGGTTGGGAGTTGTCAGGGTTTGGCTGAGAGCTGGATAGGAGAGCGTCAGGGCGAGGAATGCTGCTGCCGTGATGCGATAGGTCGAACCCGTCATCTTGATCTCCATAAGCACTTCCAATGCGGTTAGATGCAGAAATGGCTTAAGCATCTAAGACTTCGGGAGAAAAGGAGATGGGTGGGTGTTGGGTGGGTGAAGGATCCGCTTTGGGTGGCGGCTTAGCTTCTCAAAACGCGGGTGAAGATGGCGTCTACGTTGGCTAGCTGGCGGTGGTAGTCGAAGGCGTGGGCTAGCTTTTCCGGGGAGAGGCGCGAGGTGATTTCGGGGACTTTGGCGATCTCGTCGCGGAAGGTGAGGCCTTCCTTCCAGGCGCGCATGGCGTGGGTCTGGACGAGGCGGTAGGCGTCTTCGCGGGACATGCCGGATTCGGCGAGGTCGAGCAGGAGTTGGCCGGAGAAGATGAGGCCGCCGGTGGACTCGAGGTTCTTCAACATGCGCTCGGGGTAGACGAGGAGCTTGGCGATGAGGTTCTCGGTTTTCGCGAGCAGGTAGTCGGCGAGGATGGTGGAGTCGGGGAGGATGACGCGCTCGGCGGAGGAGTGGGAGATGTCGCGCTCGTGCCAGAGGGCGATGTTCTCGAAGGCCGTTTGCGCGTTGGCGCGGACGACGCGGGCCAGGCCGGAGATTTGCTCGGAGGTGATGGGGTTGCGCTTGTGCGGCATGGCGGAGGAGCCCTTCTGCTTTTCGCTGAAGAACTCTTCGGCCTCGCGGACTTCGGTGCGCTGGAGGTGGCGGACCTCGGTGGCGATCTTGTCGAGCGTAGAACAGAGGATGGCGAGGGAAGAGATGTAGGCGGCGTGGCGGTCGCGCTGGACGACCTGCGTGGCGACGGCTACCGGTGTGAGACCAAGTTCGTTACAAATGGCTTCTTCGTGCTCGGGCTTGAGATGGCCGAAGGTGCCTACGGCTCCGGAGAGCTTGCCGACGCGGAGGTCTTCGGCGGCGGCGTCGAAGCGGGTGAGGTTGCGCTGCATCTCCGAGTACCAGAGCAGCAGTTTGAGGCCGAAGGTGGTGGGTTCGGCGTGGACGCCGTGGGTGCGGCCGATGATGGGCGTGTGCTTGAACTCGAGGGCGCGCTGCTTGAGTGTCTCGGAGAACGTGACGATGCCGGCGCGGATGATGGCGGAGGCTTCGCGGAGTTGGAGCGACTGCGCGGTGTCGACGACGTCGGTGGAGGTGAGGCCGTAGTGGAGCCAGCGCGAGGCCTTTTCTTCGTGATAAGGCGGTCGGTCGATGTGCTCGGCGACGGTGGTGGTGAAGGCGATGACGTCGTGGCGGACTTCGGCTTCGATCT
>OBLU010006900.1_pt1 | contig 10087 bp, 8 predicted proteins | sample 1518681 | NCBI WGS metagenome assembly OBLU01 (sample SAMEA3539304, study PRJEB22396) | soil metagenome | biome: tundra; feature: field; material: soil | place: USA | collected 2010-05 | depth 0.15 m
GGGCGGCCTCGGCGACCGTGCAGCCCCGCTCGGCGACCTCCGCGTCGGCCAGCTGCCGCAGCCGCGTGGTCAGCCGGCACCGCGGCGGCACCGCCGGCAGCGACTCGGTGAACGTCATGCGCCCGCAGGCCGGCGCCTGGCACTTCCACCGCCGCTTCAGCCAGCACGCCGACACCTCGTCCAGACCCCGCCGCAGGTCACGCGGGCGAGTCAGCACGTACTCGTGCACGGCACCGGAAACCGTCCCGCACTCCGGGCACGCCGCCGCGGCCGGGTGATCGGCGACCACCCGGACAGTGATGCTGCCGTCGGCCTCCGCCTCGGCCTCGATCACCCGCAGGCCGTCCACGCCGAACAGCGCAGAGGCCGTATCCTGGACCACGGTGCCCGCGGCTCCCTGACGATCATGTTTCCTTCAGAAGATCCATGATCTTAGGGACCGCGGGCCTCTTGATCACGACGGCGCGCCGGTCACCGCCGCCGGATCCCCGCAAACCGCGGCCGTGTGTCCCATGAGCCATGCACGTCCAGCAGCCACCGCCAATCGCGGACAGTAGTCACGCTGCAACGCCATCCCGGTTAACCTCGAAGGCCCGCAGAACCGAGGCACGGGAGAGTGCCTCATTGCCACGACGAGCCGCCTGCCCGACAATGGGACGGTTCCGAAAAGGAACCGAGGAACCATCGATAACCGCTAGTACAACGATCAACCAGCAGGAGCGTCAATGACCTCGACGGAAATACCGGTCCCCGACCGCGGTGACGCGCCGGGGGCGAAGGATCAGATCGGGCTCGGCATGAACGACGTCCTGAGCCCCGCGTCATGACGACGCCACGCGATCTCGGTCTGCTCACCCTGCGCCTCGGCATCGGCGGTACCCTCGTCGCGCACGGCACGCAGAAGCTGTTCGGCTGGTTCGGCGGCGCGGGCCTGGACAAGACAGCCGCCGGTTTTGACCGGATAGGTTTCCGGCCGGGCAAGGTCAACGCGATCGCGGCCGGCCTCGGCGAGGCCGGGGGCGGAGCCCTGCTCGCCGCTGGCGTCGGCACCGCTGGCGCGGGCGCGGCGATCGCCGGGACGATGATCGTCGCGACCTCTATGCACGCGGCGAACGGCTTCTTCAGCAGCAACGGCGGCTTCGAGTTTCCCGCCGTTCTCGGCGCCAGCGCTGCAGCGCTGGCGCTGACCGGCCCCGGCGCCCTCTCGCTCGACCACGCACTCGGGCACCGGCTCAACCAGCCCTGGATGCGTGCCCTCGCGCTTGCCGCCGTCGTCCCGGCGGCCGCCGCCGTCATCACCAGGCGGCGGCGCAACCTTGCCAGCGCGCCGCCAGAGGCGCCGCCGGTGCCCGCTTCCGCGGAAGCGGACGCCAGCGGCTGATCCAGCGACCGCTGACCCGAAGGACTGCCAGTGGAACTCGGCCTTATCACGCTCACCGAGCTCACTCCTGATCCGGTCACCGGCGCGGTGATCTCCGCCGGCCAGCGGCTGCGGGAGATCGTCGAGGCGGCCCGGCTGGCCGATGAGGCCGGGCTCGGCGTTTTCGCGGTCGGCGAGCATCACCGCAGCGACTACGCCGTCTCCTCGCCCCCGGTTGTCCTCGCCGCGATCGCGCAGGCCACGGACCGCATTCGTGTCACCAGCGGCACCACACTGCTGTCTACCGCCGACCCGGTGCGGGTCTATCAGGACTTCGCCACCGTCGACTTGCTGTCCGGCGGCCGCGGCGAGATCATCGTCGGCCGCGGCGCCTCTACCGAGTCCTTCGGGCTGTTCGGCTACAGCCTCGATGACTACGACGCGCTGTTCGCCGAGCACCTCGAACTGCTCATGCAGGTCAACGAGCACGAGCGCGTGACCTGGCAGGGCCAGTACCGCCCGGCGCTGAACGATGCTGAGATCACGCCACGTGCCCACCAGGAGCGCCTGCCGATCTGGGTCGGTGTCGGCGGCAACCCGGCCAGCGCCGTCCGGGCCGGCGGTTTCGGGCTGCCGATGACGCTCGCCCTGATCGGCGGCTCTCCCGCCGCCGCCGCGCCGGTCGTCGGCCTCTACCGCCAGGCCCGCGAGACGTTCTTCCCGTATTACCGCCATTACCTCGCCGAGCAGCTCGATGGTGCGCGCGACGATCGGGAAGGGCAGGCCGCCAAGATCGACCTGGGCAAAGATGCGCTGGTGGCCGAAGAGCCTGTGCTCCCACAGAGCCTTGTCGATGATCTCCTGCGGGCTGCCGATGTACAGAGCGCCCTGCGGTGATCCGAGCTGGTCGTATGCGGCCTGGTCGACCTGGAACCGGCCGCGGGAGTGGTAGTCGCGCGGCTACCTAGGATCGGCACCGCTGGAAGTTGAGCGGCGGCTGCCGCGTAACTCTGTGTAGCCGTCAGGGCATCATCACGGGGCGCGACTCGCTATTCATGTCTTCCAGGATCGCCCAGGTCGGCGCAGGCTGAGGATGAGGTGCGCGGCCGGACTCCGAGAGGGGTGTCGCCTGTGTCTCACCCGGCGCCGCCGCACGTCAGGATGTAACCGGGATAGCCGTGCGGCGGACAGCTTTGCGGCTAGCGAATTCTTGGCAGAACACCAAAGCTCGCGTGCGCCTGACATGAACACCCGAGGGGCATGGCCAGGGAAGGGAGGCGGCGGTTCGTGGAGACGTCAGCATTTCTCGCCAGCGCCGAGGATCGAGTAGTGGATGAAGCGGTTGCCGCGCTTGAGCGACGTGATGAGACAGATCAGCAGGAATCCAGCCCGGAGGAGCGCCGCCGCTACGTGCGGCATCTGTTCGGGCTCGTGGTCCGGTGCGTGCACCAGGGCCATGCCGAGGCGATCATCGCGTCGTCCCAGCAGATCGCGGCGGAGCGTTTCGCGGCCGGTTTCGACATCGCCGAGATCCAGGGAACATTCAACGTCCTGGAGGAGGTGCTCTGGCGCCATGTTGCCGTCAGGCTCGCCGGCGACCAGCGGATCGAGGCGCTCGGGCTCGTGACCACGATGCTCGGGTCGGGCAGAGACGCCCTGGCCCGGGCCTTCGTGGCCCTGGCCAGCCTGAGAGGCAATCCGTCTGGCGCACAGCCGGCGGCGCCCGGCGGAGCCGGCCAGGCGGGCGCCACGGCAGCCGCTGGCGGCCACCAGAGCGCCGGCGTCCGGACGGATGTCCTCGGGCAAGTTGGCGTCATCACCCTTGATGACCAGCGCAGGCGCAACGCCCTCAGCGGCCAGATTGCCACTAGCATCGTCACCGCGCTCAGCAGCATGCAAGCCGAGAAGGTACGCGCCGTCGTGCTGCGCGCCGCGGCGGGACTGCGCGTCTGGTCCGCCGGCCATGACATCGGCGAGCTTCCGCAGGGTCGGCGCGATCCGCTCGCTTACAGCGAGCCCCTCGAGCAACTGCTCCGCGCCATCCGCACCTTCCCGGCTCCGGTCGTAGCCATGGTGCACGGCTCAGTCTGGGGCGGAGCGCTCGACCTGGTGCTGAGCTGCGACCTGGTCGTCGCCGACGAGACGGCGACATTCGCCATTACTCCCGCGAACCTGGGACTGCCGTACAACACCACCGGGTTGCTCCACTTTCTCGGCCGGCTCCCCATCAATCTCATTAAGGAGCTGTTCTTCACCGCCGCGCCCCTCGATGCCCAGAAAGCCAAGGAATGGCTGCTGGTCAACCACCTGGTGGGGTCGGCCGAACTTGAGCAGTTCACCTTCGAGCTGGCCGCGAGGATGGCGACGAAGTCGCCTATGGCTATTGCGGTCATCAAGGAACAGCTCCGTGTCCTTACGGACTACCAGCCCATTGCGGCGCAGGTGTACGAGCGCATTCAGGGCCTGCGAAGGGAGGCTTACGACAGCAGCGACTATCTCGAGGGGCTGAGGGCCTTCGCCGAGAAGCGCGCGCCGATCTTCCGGGGCGTCTGACGCCACCGAGCAGGCCCGCGGCGCAGGGTCGGCAAGGCGAGCAGCATGGCGACCGAGTCGCGGGCACCTGCGGATCGGACGCGGCACCGGCTGAGGGTCGGATCAGCCGGGAACGGCGAGCACGTAAGCATCCGGGCTGCTGGATTTGAACCCGGCCCGCACCGAGCAGAAACAGGAAATAGTAAGTCCTTGCCGATGGACATAGGCCAGTTAGACCCGAGTTAGACCCCAACGCCGCCGGGTCCCTGCGAGGTTTGTGCAATGGCCGACATTTTGCCGTTCAAGGTGTACAGCACCCACCGGCGGCGAGCGCGGTCTTCCAGCCCGCCGTTGTCGTGGAAAGCCTCGCACTCGCCTGGGCGCTGTTCGCGGCGGGGCTCCTCTGGGCCCGATGCGGGAGCGCGCCACCGACGGCTCGTCTCGACTGGGGCCGATAGCTCGTTCGGGATCTTCCTCGCGCGCACGCTCGTGCTGCAAGGTGCCCTCGCGCTGGCCGGCGCGGCCGGAGCACTCGCCGCGGTCGTCATGCCCCCAGCCTCCTTGAGCTCGCGGCGCTCCTCGGCGTCGGCCTCCCGCTCATCTACAGCGGGTCCGGAACTCTACCTGATCGGCACGTCCGCGCACACGCGGGTGCAGCACCAGACGGTGCGCAACGTCTGCCAGCCCCGCATCTTCGATGGCCTTCGGACCAGCATGCCGCCGTGGTGGATTCTGGGCAGCTCGCGGAGCTTCGCAAGAAGCAACGGCCGCGAGTGAGCTATTGCGGCGGGCCGATCCGGCACGGTCTGGCGCACCGGCTACGAGCTCAGTTCTCGTGCAGGATGGCGCGGGTTAGCTGGGCCCGGGACTTTACGCTCAGCTTTCCGAAGATCGATCGGAGACGGGTTGCGACCGTGTTCGGTGACAGGAAGAACTCGGCGGCTGCAGAGCGGTTGGTGTGACCGTCCGGCCGGCTGCCAGGCGGGCGACCCCTGCTCGGTTTCAGTGAGCGCCGCCCACCATTGGACGGGCCGTGCCAGGGCACTGCTCCAGCGCCTGCGCCGGACCCCAGCTCGCTGGAGCAGACGCTGCACCCGGCGTGCTTCGCCATGCGCTCCAAGCCTGGCATGAATACCCCAAGCGGTGTCCACGGCCGCAATGGCCGGCTCTCCTCTGGCAGCGGCCAGCAGTGCCCGTCCGTGGTCCTCGAAGGCGGCGGCCCGGATCAAGGGTCTCGGGCTGTCGCGCAAGATCTCGGCTGCCCTGCCGATCTCATGCGCCAGCCGGGCCTTGGCGGCTTACCGGCCCGTTCCGCCGGGTGGACCGCCGTCGAGTCGGGCCCGGCGGGCGGACCAGCGATCCGCGGCCCGCGGCGCGACAGCAAGCAGCAGCCAGCAGTACTTGGCGGCGCTGGTGTCCACCCACGCAATGCCGATGGACGCGGCGATGACGAACACGCTCGCCACCACGCGCGCCCGTGCGGCCTGCCTTTCTCGTGCGCCGGTCTCGGCGATCAGCAGATGCTTGCGGCGGCCGAAGACGAGCGTCGCCTGGGTCGCCAGGCTGGCAGCCAGCAGATTGAGCGCGAAGACGTCGACGGCGAGCGGATTGGCGGAGTACTCGCCCAGCAGGCCGCTGGTGAACGGCATCACGGTGATGGTGAACAGGAACGCGAAGTTCCACCAGGCCAGGCCCTCCCGCTGCCCGGCGACCTGGCGGAACACCCGGTAGTGGACCAGCCAGAACTGGGCGATGACGTAGAACGAGATCACGTAGCTGATCAGCTGGTCGGCGCCCTTACCGAGTTGCGTGGCGAGTTCGGCGGCCGAGGTCGGATCAGCAACCTGCGCGGCGGACGGCACCTTGAGCTGCAGGACCAGCAGGGTCAGGGAGATGGCCACCACGCCGTCGGACAAGGTGAGCAGGCGCTCCACGCCGGGCAGGTCGTCGCGGGCGCCGGCGGGGGCGGGATCGGCGGGCATCGGCACCCAGCCTCCCAGATCGCGGGCGGCAGATTGTTGATCCTTGCCAGGACTCGCCGAGGCTCAGCCGGTCCGCAATCCCCCTCAGCCCGCCGCGGCAGTCCATCCCGCGCCGACCTGCGGTCACGATCGGCCGGCCGCCGGCCGCTGCGCCGAAGTCCGGTCCCGCGATGCGACCGGCTGTGCCATCCAAAGTGGCTGGTCAGGACACTGCCTGCAGAGTTGTGGAGCGGGCATCCCCGACGCTACGCCGCCCCGAAAATCAGCTCAAGTGTCAAAGTCCAGCAACCAAGGGTCGCTACGCTCCGTCCGGGACTTCGCCCGGAAGGAGTGGCCCCTTCGGGGCAGTCCGGCTCGCGGTAGCCTCGCCCGCGGTGCACGACATCATCTACACGCTGGCGCTCACCGCAGTCCAGTCGCCGCGCCAGGTAGCCGTTCCGCTGGCAGCCGCCGTCCCGGCGGCATCCAGGACCGCCTGAGCCTCGCCCGCGCCGCGTCTGGCTGGCGTGCCCGGGCCGCCGGAAGGACCGCGAGGGGCCATGAGCCTTAACCCATCCGTTCCGCAATAGTCACTCCGCCGGGGAGAACGAGATGATCACCTCACCGCGGCTGGGCGAGCGTGTGAAGTCTCGCCGTGGAACTGCGGCGGCAGGCGGTGCGCGGGGTCCGGCGACCGGGGATGATGGATGAGTGACTGTGCCTCGCCCGGCGGGTGCAGCAGCAGGGCCGTAGGCACTCGGAAGCGCTTGGGAGAAGCGGGAGGTGATCGGTTGACCGCGCTCGCGGAGGCCGGGCGGTCCTATGCGCTGCTGGCCGACGGCACCACCATCAGCATCCGGCCCGCGGGCCCCGCGGACTACGGGCCTGTCCGGGAACTGCACGAGGCGATGTCGCCGGAAAACCTGTACTTCCGCTTCTTCGGCGCGAGCCGGGCGGCCGCCGGGCAAGAGGCCCGGCGGGTGTGCCGCGAGGCCGGCCCGGACCACGGGGCGCTGCTTGGCTTGCTGGGCGATGCGCTGGTGGGAGTCGCCAGCTACGAGCCCACCACCGACCCGCGGGCCGCGGAGGCCGCCCTGGCGGTCGCCGACGGCATGCACGGGCGCGGCATCGCCACGCTGCTGCTTGAGCACCTGGTCTCGCTGGCCCGTGCCCGCGGCGTGAAGGTCCTCACCGCCGAGGCACTGTCGGCGAACAGCGCCGTGCTGCGGGTGCTCGGCGACGCGGGGCTGGCTGAGCGGCCCAGGTATGACCAGGGCGTGGTGGAGGTGTCCATGCCGATCCCGCAAAGCACGGCCCTGAGCGAGGCCAGCCCCTACCTGGACGCGGTGGCCGGCCGGGAGAGACGCGCAGATGTGGCCAGCCTGGAACCCCTGCTGGCTCCCCGGTCGGCCGTGGTGATCGGCGCCGGCCACCGTCCCGGATCGATCGGCCGGGCGATCCTGCTCAACATCCGCGACGCCGGTTTCGGCGGCGCCTTGTACGCGGTCAATCCGCACGCCCGCGACATCGAAGGCATCCCGTGCGTCCCGTCGGTCGCCGCGCTGCCGGAGGCCCCCGACCTCGCGGTGGTGGCGGTACCAGCGGCGGGCGTCCTGGACGTGGCGCAGGAATGCGGGGAGCGCGGAGCCAGATCGCTGGTGGTGATTACCTCGGGCCTCACGCCAGCGCAAGAATCCAGCCTGCTCGAGACCAGCCGGCGGGGGGGCATGCGCCTGGTAGGCCCGGACTGCTTCGGCGTCGCGGTGCCGGGGATCGGGCTGGATGCCACTTTCGCCAGGCACCACCCTTCCCCCGGCAAGACCGGCCTCGTCAGCCAGTCCGGCGGGGTCGGCGTGGCGCTTCTGGAGCACCTTTCCCGGCTGGGAATCGGGACCTCTTGCTTCGCCTCGGTCGGCGGCATGCTCGATGTCTGCGGCAGCGACATGCTGATGTGGTGGGAGGCGGACAGCACCACCGAGCTGGCCGTGCTCTACCTGGAATCCTTCGGCAATCCGCGCAAGTTCGCCCGGACCGCGCGCCGGGTAACCGCCAAGGTCCCTGTCCTGACCGTCCACGCCGGGCGGTCGGCGCCGGGGCAGCGTGCTGCCGCCTCGCACACGGCAGCGGCAGCCGCGCCGCTGATCGCCCGGCAGGCACTGTTCGAGCAGGCGGGGATTATCGCCACCACCAGCCTCGGCGAGCTGCTCGACGCAGCCGTGCTGATCGCATCCCAGCCGGTCCCGGCGGGCAGCCTGGTCTCCATCGTGTCCAACGGCGGCGGTGCGGGCGTGCTGGCTGCCGACGCATGCGCGGAAGCCGGCCTGGCCGTTGCCACCCCGGGCCCGAAGACCCGCGGCCGCCTGCGGGACGTGCTGCCCGCCGGCTCGGCTGTCGGCGGCCCGGTCGACACCACCATGGCCGTCAGCGCGGAGGCGTTCCGCCAGGCCCTGCGCATCGCCGCCAGCGAGGACGGCGTGGACGCCGTGATCGCGCTGGTGATCCCCACCGCTGCTGCCGACCTGATTCCCGCGCTCACGGCCGAGCGGCTGCCGGTCCCGCTGGCGGCGGTGGTGCTGGACCAGCCCGAGGCAGTCCAGCTGCTGCACGGCGGCGACGCAGGCCCGGCCGTGCCGGCGTACGCCTATCCGGAAGCGGCCGCGCGTGCGCTGGCCCGGGCCGCCCGCTACGGCTCATGGCGATCCCGGCCAGCCGGCACAGTGCCGGAGATCGGGGACCTCCGGGTGTCGGAAGCGCGCTCAATCGTCGGTTCCTTCCTCGCGCGGATGCCGGGCGGTGGCTGGCTGTCCGCCGGCGAGGCCGACGACCTGCTGCGCTGCTACGGCATTCCGATGGTAGAGTTCCGCCGGGCCGAAGACACCGACGCAGCGATCGGCGCAGCAGCCGGCCTGGGCGGTCATGTGGTGATCAAGGCTGATGTGCCCGGCCTGCTCCACAAGACCGACGCGGGCGCAGTCGAACTGGACCTGCGCGGGGCCGACGAGGTGCGCGAGGCGATGCACCGTCTCCAGGGCAAGTTCGCCGGACAGCTGTCCGGAGTGCTCGTCGAGCCCATGATCACGGGAGGAACCGAGACCATCGTCGGCATCGTGCAGGAACCGGTGTTCGGCCCCGTTGTGGTGTTCGGACTCGGCGGGGTCGCCACCGACGAGCTCGGCGACCGCGTGGCCCGCCTCGCTCCCCTCACCGGCGCCGACGCCGACGACCTGATCCACTCGATCCGCGCGGCACCGCTGCTGCTCGGTCACCGCGGCCAGCCGGCCGCCGACATCCAAGCGCTGCGCGACACCCTGCTCAGGATGTCGCGGCTCGCCGACCAGCTGCCGCAGGTCGCCGAGCTTGACCTCAACCCTGTGATCGCCCGCCCCGACGGTGTCATCGCCGTGGACGCGCGCATCCGCGTGACCAGCCACCGCCTGGCCGACCCGTTCCTGCGCCAGCTTCCCCTTGCGCGGCACGACACGACGTAGAGCCGGCCGAAGGCCGGCAACAGGCGGCTGCCAGCTGTGCTGCGCGCGCATCGGCTGGTCACGCCGGGTACGCTGCTGGCCTGGCACCGCCGCCTGGTCACACGCAAGTGGACGTATCCGCAACGGCCATGTCGTCCGCGGACCTGTCGGGCTCGAGTACATGATCAGGTTGGTGACCTGCGTTTTCTCCGAACATCCTGAGGATGTCAGGAGGCAATCTGGTACTGGTGCGTGAGTATCCCGATGTCGCGCTGGATCAGCGCACGCTGGCCAAGACCACCACCGGCACCCATGGCGGCAAGTTCGACATCGAGCGCGCCGGTGCGCTGTTCGAGCGCATCGCGGACGACGATTTCCTGCGCGTGCGGGGATTCCACATCCACCTCGGCAGCCCCATCTTCGATCCGCAGGGGTATGCGCTCGCGCTCGACCGCCTCATGGCAGTGGTGGCCGGGTTGGAAGCGGCCGGACGCTCCATCACCACCATCAATGTCGGCGGCGGTTTCGCTGCTGAATACACCACGCACAGCCCGCCGAGCTGGGATGACTTCGCAGCGGCAGTCGTCCACCGAGTGAAGGACTATCAAGCGCCGACCGGTGCTCGGCGGGCCTGGTCAACGAATACGAGTGGGCCGCGTAGAAGCCAGGTCAAGACCGGTGGCTGAGTTCTGGGATCCCACCTGTGCAGCCTGCGCTCGATCTGGCTCAGGTAGGGGTTCGACAGCCTCGTCATCTGGGCCAGCTCG
>OBLU010006901.1_pt1 | contig 10086 bp, 12 predicted proteins | sample 1518681 | NCBI WGS metagenome assembly OBLU01 (sample SAMEA3539304, study PRJEB22396) | soil metagenome | biome: tundra; feature: field; material: soil | place: USA | collected 2010-05 | depth 0.15 m
TCTGGTGATTGTGTGGCTCGTGCGTCGCGTGTGAAGCGAGGCCTATCTTCTTTGCTAGCAGGATTGTTGACAGTAGTATCAGCCATAACGCTCAACGCCCCCTTTCAAGGGTGAATGAGCGCTATGGCGATATTGCGACAGCTATTCGAGTACAGTGCCGATTGCAAGAGCCCAGCGCATGGTACGATCCCGTATGAAACGAGTCGGCGCTTTCTTGCGATCCCTCAGTGCGCTTCTGCTCGCCATGCTCGTCTTCCAAGCCTGCAACGCACTCAATCCCGCGTGCGGAAGTGCTCGGCCAGCCCCGATCATTGGTTCTCTTTCTGCCAGCACGATTACGCTCGCTGAAGTGCAGCAGGGCTTTGTTCTCACCGTGAATGGTAGTCAGTTTGTTTCGTCTTCTGTCGGGGTCATCAACGGGACGACGCTAAGCACCTTGGTCACAAGCAGTACGCAGTTGCAGGTCACCATCACTACCGCCTTGATCTCCGCTCCTGGAACAGCAAGCGTGACGATCAACACTCCGAGCGGGAACTCGGGCGATTTGGGCTGTACGAGCGGTGGGACCAGCAGCGCCCTCGTCTTGACTATTACCTAGCGGGTAAGGCCTCCCCAAACCTTCACGGACTTGTCGAAGACTGAAGTGGTCCGTTGGTTGATGACAATCGCAGACATTTCACCAACTGAGAATTGGCCGGTCCCAGTCAATGAGTGCTATCGCGATATTTCAACAGCTAGAACGCACGCTTGGTCCAAAGAGGCGAGGAACAGAGCCATGAGTACTAATGATTCCATGTTTCCCGATCTAGGATTGGCCGACGATGCGGAACAAAGCAGCAACGTTTTCCGGAAGAGTCTCATCGAGCTTGCGGGCCAGCCATTCCTGTAGCTCCGACTTCTGCGGCGAAGCTAGCGATTGAAACTCCAGTCCCACCAGACCTTCGTGGCCGCGCCAGCATACCCTCGTTTTGGAGAACAGCTGGCCGGAGCGGTCGGGCAGACTAAAGCGCACGGCCGTAGAGAGGGTGGGGTCCAGCATAGTGCGGATATTGATCGCTACCCCACCCTCGCTGATGTTTACGGTTTCGCACAAGAACTCCTCGGGTTGGAGTGCTTTAACGAACGCGGGAACTGCGATGGGGCACCGAAAGTAACGCCGCCGCTCACGAACAACGAGTCCGTACGCGGCCCGTAGAACTTGGTTGATCGAGTCAGTCGAGAGCGGCCTTGGCAACACAAAAGTCGAGCCCAGTCTGACGCCCGACGTTTGTGTCCCGTCCCGGGTGGTGATGGCAAAGGTGACGGCGGTATGGTTTGTGCGCGAAAACCGCAACTGCTCCATGATCAGCACCGCCCCGTCCCCGAGCAGCAGGTCCACTATTACGGCCTCGAACTTCCGGCTATCCAAAAGGCGGGCTGCGGCAAATGCTTCTTCACAGATCTCCGGGTGTATGGCAAGCGGCTGCAATGACTCGGTGATTAACCGGCAAGTGAGTGGATCCTTGCACACAACCAATGCCGTCGCGGCCGCTGCCGTCTTTGAGACTTCTTTCATTTGGGGCTCTCCTGTGTCGAACCGGAATTGGTCTCCGGCGGGGGCGAACTCCGGAGCAGTTCTCTCCGTGTCATCTGAAGGAGCGTCACCAGCAACGCCCCACTCGCGGAACTAAACAAGGCGAGTCCTAAAACCAGCAAGTAGCTCATGTTCAGTACTCCCGATTCGGGGCCAAATGAGGATATGGCTTGCGGTCACCAGGGTCATACTGATGGTCTGTCCGAGCGGGCTTGGTGTCAATCTAATTAGTTAAGGCGAATATTATGTGTTACTAACTATCTAAATAGTTAGTAAGTTATGTAGTTAGTAAGTATGTTTTATAGTGTCGCAGGGCGCGTCTCCAGTCGAGACCCAATTTAAATCTAGGCCGGGATTTCAAGCATTCGGAGAGGATGGTTTGTGAGCGCAACGCAGGGTTGCTGTTTACTTCTGTGCCACCAGCAATTTGACGCTAACGCCAACACCACAAATCGGGTATCCTCAGTAGCAATCGGTTAATCCCCCTAAAGGGAGCGTGCATGGCTGATCTAGATGCGGTTCTAGAGCAGTTGAAACAAGAACGTAAACGTGCGGAGGGCGAGCTTAAACAACTGGAGAAAGTGATTGCGCAGCTGAGCAAGGCGAGGGCCGGAAGTTCGCAAGCCTCGTCGGGCTCAAGCAAACGCAAGAAGCGCCAGCTGTCGGCGGCAGCCCGAGAGCGCATCGCGGCAGCGCAAAGAGCGCGCTGGGCGAAGGTGCGTGCGCAGTCCAGAAAAGCGTCGTGAGCAGTACCACGATACTTAGGTGAGATGTTCGTTAAATGCGCCGGTGCGGATGGTTCCCGCCAACTGTACCGGCCTTGCCTTGCCGATTTGGGCCGAACGCTGAGGTCCCCCGCTCGAACTGGCAAGCAGGCGGGAGGGTCTGGTTGCGGATTCTTGCCGCCGAATTCAAGGCGGTGTTGGACCGTCGAGGCATCTTGCCCATGTCAACAGCCATGTGGGAAATGTCGCAGTTGGGTCTCGCTCGCGCCGACACAGCCAGGGCGACACTGCCAAAGCGAAAACCGCCTATCAGGATTTCTTCGCTCTTTGGAAAGACGCCGACCCCGACCTCCCCATCCCGAAGCAAGCCAAGGCGGAGTACGCGAAGTTGCAGCAGCTGAGGACTTTCCCTGCCACGTTGCTTGCTGCTTAATGATAACTGTTGAAATCAGGCGTGGGTGTTGAAAAAGTCCAGTTTCCTCAAAACTGCGAAAATTTGGGGGATAGAAAATGTCTAGGAAAACCGAGAAAGTCGTTTATAGGGCATCCTAGCGCGATTTTATTTTTGTGAATTTCGCGGGAGGGAGTTTTTCAACAGCCACAGGCAATTACACTCACAATCGGACCCAAGCCCCCTTTTGCGTCAGCGCCGCCAGCCATTGCGATCCCCGCAAGCCGATGACGGCCCCATCCCAGGCATGGGTGTGAGTTGGCGGAACTGGCGGGAGTCGGGCACCTGGTTAATCGATCTTTGTTGAGCGCCGCCACTTTGCATGGAGCCAAACCAGAATTCCTAATGCGCAAACCTCCACCGGCCCGGGAGGCAAGATCTGCATTTGCCACAGACTAGCGTAATCCACAGTCGCAACGTAGGTTGCCCAGGCCGCCCCGGCGGCAACAAGCAGGCCTCCGCAGCGCTCTTCCGCGCGAATGCTCAAGAGGTATCGCTGGCCACTCGGCTTGCCGGCAGGCTTAGGGACGGGCACGTAGGCCGGCGGCGGCAAGGCAAGATAGCCTTCGCGTTCCCGCCCCTGCTCCCAATCGGTATAGTCGCTCTGCTGTGGTTCGGTCACTGTTATTACAGTGTCACAAGAAGGGATCTGGACGCATGTTACTGAAGTGGAGGTAGAGACGGGCCGTCCATTTCCTTTTCGATTATGGGCGGATCACGGGCTACTCGTAAGTAGCTGGGTCAGTTTCCGACGAGAGCGTTGGGTCGGCCCGAGTGGATTGCTTCCGGGTTGCCCGTGGGTGCTCCGCCCGATGGAATCACCCGACATTAACTTCTAGTCATACAAAACGGCGGAAAATGGCTGTCAAGGGGCGGAAAGGCGGGAAATTGAGTTAGGTCATTGAAGGGAAAGGAAATATAAACTAAGCTAATATGTCCCATTTACCCTATGCAATATGCTATAATGGTTACATCCCAATTGAAATTTTAGAGGATTTGTGGTCTGTGAGAACAGCAGGTCCGCTTCGACCTCGCTCCGGGCAGGCCCTCCACTCCGGTCGGAATGACAAAGCTTACGGCAGGTACTCGGGGCGGTGATCGGGATGCCCTGCGGGGCCACGTCGGCGCAGGCGAGGCAGGGATCCCCTCGGCTTGGCTCGGGGCAGGCTCTTCGACTGCGTAAGTGCTTCGCCTTCGCGAAGCACTTACTTCGCTCAGGATGACAATTCGGAATAGTTCAAACATCGCGGCCTTCTTGAGCCGCGATTTCTATTTGGGGCACAAAAAGGGTGAGGCGAGAATGAAAAACCGGAAGAACCTGGGATGTTTGATGAAGGGAACGAAGGAACGCGGAGCTTGGGCCGAGCTTTACTTCATGGTGTTGGCGATGAGTCAGGGGTTGAAGGTGTCGAGTCCGTATGGAGGGCTGGGACCGTACGACGTGGGTGTGGAGGATGGAACCGGGCCGATTCTGCGGGTGCAGGTGAAGTGCACACTGTATCAGTGCCGCAAGGGCTGCTACTGCATGAGCATCAACATTAAAGATGGGTCGAGGGGCCGCCGGGGGTATGCGGCCGGAACGGTGGACTTTTTCGCGGTGTACATCATTCCCACGGATGATTGGTACATCCTTCCGTATGCGCTGGTGGGGGATCGGGATGCGAATTTGTATTTCAGGCCGGGCGTCAAGGGGCAAAAGTACGGCGAGTATCGGGAGGCGTGGCATTTGCTGGTGAAGGCGTCCAAGGGCAGGACTGACGATCCGCTCGACATTCGCGCGTGCTGCGATGAGGGTGATGCGGCAGCGGGCGTGGGAGAGACGATGCGGACGGCCGCGATCCGCAAGATGTTCCGAGGAGTGTTTCAAGGGTAGGAAGCGAGAAAAGCTTTTCACTACAGAGACACAGTGGCACAGAGAAGGCAAAGAGAAAACAAGAACGATTAAAGATTTTCTCTGTGTCTCTGTGCCTCTGTGGTGAAGATTCTGCCGTTATTGCTGCGGGGCGAAGTAGCCTTTTCGGGCGCGGACTTGCAGGTCTTTCTTGAGGGCGGAGATTTCGATGGAGCGGTAGCGGCCGTCGGCATCGAAGTCGGCGGGCTTGTAGGAGACGACGTACTGGCTGCGAAGTTCGTCCTCGATGGCGGCGAAGGAGTGAGTGATGTCCTTCATCTTGAAGGGGAAAAAGGCGCGGCCGCCGGTGGCTTCGGCGATCTGTTCGAGAACTTTGTCTCCGCGGAGAATGAGACCGCTATCGTCGGTGGAGATGGCGTAGATGATGACTTCGGCGCGCTGCGCCATTTCGATGGCTTGCGCGCGAGAGTATTCGCTTTGATTATCCTCGCCGTCGCTCACGACTACGATCGCCTTGCGGGTCGGGTGATCGGGACGATCCTTCAAGAATTTATCCTTGCAAGCGCGATAGATGGCATCGTAGAGAGCGGTGCCTCCACCATCCTGCAGCCGGTGAATTCCATCGGAGAGCAGCTGCACATTGTCGGTGAAGTCTTGCGTGAGCTGACTCTGTTGGTTGAAGCCGACTACGAACGCTTTATCGAACCCGGCGCGAACCGAGTGTTGCAGGAAGCTGATCGACGCGTTCTGTTCGAAATCAAAACGGCTGTGGACCGATCCGCTCACGTCGATGAGCAACCCAAGGTGCAGGGGCAGGTCGGTTTCGCGGCGAAAGTTAAGAATGGATTGTGGAGGCTTGTGATCGTCGAGAATCGAAAAGTCGTTTTGATTCAGATCGCGAACAAACTTCCCGTGCTTGTCGGTCGCGATGAACAAGACATTAACTTCATAGACACGTTTGTGAATGGTGAGCATCGCGCCAGCCTGGGGGTCATCCGAGGTCGAGGCGCTGGCATAAGAGCTGTTGCTGGCATAGGCATAGGCATTGGCATAGGGGTCCGACTGGGCGAAAGCCGAGGACGCAAGAGCCAACGCGGCTAGCAGCGCCAGAAGGCGCCCGGCGGACCGCGTGTACTTCATGCCTGAAAAGTCCAAAATTTTCACTCCCCACCGGCCCAAAATGCACTTCTGATTCATTAGATGCACGCTAAGTGCCGAATGACGGGCGGTTTCCCGCCAGGCTATTCAATTGACTGTAGAGGGAGGACGGCGGAAGTGCCAAGTTACAAAAGGAGCACCCGTTTGGTCATGGCCGAGAACCCCGCCAACATAGCTAAAATGCTACAGGGAATAGCTCAATTGCCGGGTCCTGGAACTGTAGTGCGGAGCTGTCGCACTGAGGACAGGTTAAGATGCATCCAGTGGAATTCGATAGGGTACGGAGTTCGCGGGAGGAACCGATACTGATGAAGCGGAGACTGAAGATAAATAAGTTGGGAGCACTCTTAATCGCTTTCTTAACCACTCTATGCCTGTTGGCATCGACAGCATTCGCTAGTGACGCGAGGGAAGAGGAGCGGGTGAAAGATGCGGGCGACGTGATGAAGGAAATCCTGAATATTCCTGACGACATTCCGCAGGACTTGCTGGACAAGGCGGAGTGCGTGGTAATTCTGCCTTCGGTGAAGAAGGGCGCGTTCGGAGTGGGAGGCAGCTATGGACGCGGTGTGATGCTATGCCGCAGCGGCCAACACTATACCGGGCCGTGGGGCGCGCCGGCGCTGTACGCACTGGAGGGCGTGAGCATCGGCTTCCAGTTGGGCGCACAAGAAACAGATTTCGTTCTGCTGGTGATGAATCCCAAGGGCGCGCGCTCGCTGCTTTCGAGCAAAGTAAAGTTGGGCGCGGACGCTTCGGCAGCCGCAGGTCCGAAGGGACGCACCGCAGAAGGGGCAACAGACGTGGTCATGAACGCAGAAATTCTCTCCTACTCGCGCAACAAGGGTTTGTTCGCCGGAATATCGTTGGAAGGGTCAACCCTGCGCTCCGACGGGAACGCCAATGAAAAACTCTACGGGAAAAAGCTAAACGCGAAGGACATCATTGTCGACCGGAAGGTGGGAGTTCCGGGTTCCGCCCGGCAATTGGTTTCGCTGCTGGATGCGAAGTCGCCAAGAAATAAATCGGATCCGAAGTCGCTGGAGTAGTTTTGTGCGGACGGAATTGATGACCGTTACAGCTACGGCCTGTTCTGCGCCTTCTTATCTTCGAGGTCGAGGCCGAATGTGGGGTAAGCATAGGTCCCGGATATTCGCACCGGAACAACTTCTCCTTTAGGCTTCTTCTTGAAAAACGGATCCATCATTTTCAATAAGAACGATTTGGTCCCGCTGCTGGTGTTTGAGATCTTGGAATCCACTCGCAGTTGGCCGCGCAAATCAATCTTGTAATTGATCAGGTTGTAGGTTCCATGCATTCGGGCGTGGGCACCGGGAACTCCGAAAGAAAGATCGGAGAATGTCGCCGTGCCAGCGAGAACGTTGACTTGCCCTGTCAAATCGGTGAGCGCAGTCTCGGGATCGGAACGGTCTTTATCATCTTTATCTTTATCTTTTTCGCCTCGCGCGCCGGCGCTTAGTTTATCGACGTCTTCCTGAGTGGAGGGTTGGGAAAAAGTTCCCCCTGCGATTCCAAAGCCACCGCGCAACTTAACTCTTTTCAGGAACTCTTGCTGACCCGAAGGAAGCTCAGCCCGGACCAGCAACGTTACGCTACCCGACATGGGCGCGTGGTTTGACTGGACAAAAAGCAGCAAGATATCTTGAATGTGCGCGTTGCTCGTCCGCAGATCGATTAGCGCAGTCTTTCCCTTGCCGTCGGGAGAGGTAGCGATGCTGCCCTGCGCTACCACGTGAGTTTTCCAGAAATCGGCATCTACGTGCTTCAGAAAAGTGTCGCCTCGCGTGGCATCGACGTAGGCGCTGAACTCCGTGGTGAGGCGAACCGCATGCCCACTCGACTTCACTTCGAAATCGGGAGTGTCGGTGGCGCCTGAGATGTCGATGTGAGCCAGCTTGCCTTCAAATTTTCCCGTCGAAGAAAGCTTGCCCGCGATGCCCTTGTATACGCTTAGATCGGCCTGCTCAAATTTATATTCACCGGAAATCGGAGTTTCGCCCGCATCGGTCCGGTTCCACACTCCGAACTTTCCTTCGGCGGTGACTTCGCCTGGCGGCTCCGGATTATGGACCTTCACCCGGTATGTTAGAGGACCTTTCCACCCCACGTCCCGCAGCAATGCTTCACGAATGTCGAAGCGCAAGGATTTTTTGCCTGGATCACTGGAAGCAAACTCGACGGCCGAGCTGTTGGCAACGATCTCCGCGATCGTGATTTTTGACGGCGTGGTGTGGAACGTTGAATGGGTGTCGAAGGGAGGGATAGAAACCAACATGCCTTCGGCGGTGATGCGAGTGACCTTCTGCGCGAGAAGCCCAAGGTAGCTGCCTTGAATGGTCAACTTCTCGATCGTAATAAGAGGCTTCGCTTGGCCGGGTTCGTGGTGAAAGACTAATCCTTCCAGGATGCAACCCGGAGAGGGGAAATATGTTTGGCGAAACGATCGGACCTGCAGCTGGCTGTCGCTGGCCTCTTGCAAGTCCTGCAGAATTTGAGCCTGGGCAAAGGGCCACTTACGGCTCAATCCAAATGCGATCGCACCGATTGTCACGCAAACCACGATCAAGATCACAATGACGATCTTCCCGGAACGCCTCTGCCTTCCCTGGTGCCGCGTCTGGCTGGTACTCGGAGGCATCGCTGTAGCAGGGGGCATGATGATCTTGGAGGCCGGAGCGGCCATTGGGGTTGCTGAAAAACCACCATGTGCGGTGCAAAAACGTCCGAATTGCGATTTGCTATGGCTAGCGGCTGGCTCAGGCAATAAAAAGGCCACCCGTGCGGGCGGCCTCGGTAAAACCAAACATCTTTGTTCTCGCTTACTTGAAAACGATCACCCCGAAATAGCCATTCGTGTCGCTGGGACCGGCGGTAAAGAAAAGCTGATTCTTCTGGCCGTTCGAGGCCGACCCACCGCCGAACTCGATTCCCCAGAGACCGCTGATGCTGAGCGCTTTGCCGGAAGAATTGGAGAGCGTCCCCATCAACTTTCCGGTGGTGAGGTTGTAGGCATTGATAGAACCTGTGGAGGTGTTGTTCGAGATCAGCAGCGCCTTGCTGAATGTTCCAAAGTTCGTTGGAGCTACGGCAAAACCCCACGGTTGGTTCAGCGGTTTGCCGTGGGTAAAGTGTTTTACGAGAGTTCCGGTTTCGCTGAAAATATCAATATAACCACCTGCGGCTCCGGAAGTGCTCGCGAACGAAACATAGACTTGCCCACCAATGTCCTGGATTCCGAAAGGCGCGAACCCCGCCGGAAGTGCCGGATCGGTGAATGAGCCGGTCAGATTGAAGTTGCCGTCATAAATATCCACCTTGTTGTTGGCGGCGTCGGCGGCGAACAAAGAATTGCCCGACGTATGGTTGGAAATGGCCAGACCAGTGTAGCTTGAGCCGGCGCTCTTGACGCCGATCAGAGCGGCGCTGGGATTAAAGTCCGACCACCCGCTGATGGTTCCATCGAGGGTGGCAAACAGAAAAACCGAGGTCCAGGTATCGATCTTGAATTCCGTCGAACCGTTGTAAACGATGCCGGTGGGGGTTCCCGGACCAGAGCCGGTGGCCGGAGGAATGATCACCTGCAAACTCTGCGGATTCCCCATGCCGTCGTACAGAGTGGACCAGCCGTCGGCTTCATCGCTGACCCAGAACGGATTGCCCGGGCTGTAGGCGAGTCCCCAGGCATTCTTCAGCAAAGGATCCTGATGCTTCGCCTTGCCGGACAAATCTGAAGTCAGATAGGTGAACTGATATTGCGCCAGGGCAGCGCTGGAACTCAGCACCAGCAGAAGTCCCAGAGCAGCGGAAATAACGTGAGTGCGAGTGAGCAAACGACGCATGCGATTTCTCCTTGTGTATTGCGAGTGGGGGGTGAATCAAGACCCAATGTTTTCGCGGGCTCTTGTGCGATTCTTCTGGCCCGTCAAACACGGCAATACTAGGTCGCACGTACGGCGGGTTTGTCAAAGGATTGTCATCAGTTTGTACAATTCCTGTCGAAGGATGAAAGTTGCGCTGTAACCAGCGGGTCCACAAGGCTCCGGTTGCAAAGCCGGAAACCGTCAATTAAGCTAGTGTTTCCTGCAGGTGGATGCCCCGAGCCGGGATGGCGGAACTGGCAGACGCAGCGGACTCAAAATCCGCCGACCTTCGGGTCTTGGGGGTTCGACTCCCCCTCCCGGCACCAGGACTCATTCGTCGGCGCAATGATGCCAGGTGAGGATGGAAAGTGACCGTGTGCATATCGTTGTCATCTGGATTTACTGCGCAATAAATGTTAAACCGCGCCTCCGCCGCCCGCGTGCAT
>OBLU010006902.1_pt1 | contig 10083 bp, 1 predicted proteins | sample 1518681 | NCBI WGS metagenome assembly OBLU01 (sample SAMEA3539304, study PRJEB22396) | soil metagenome | biome: tundra; feature: field; material: soil | place: USA | collected 2010-05 | depth 0.15 m
TGGATTTGCGGCCAGCGTTCCTTGAACCGGGCGACGGCCAGTTTCAGCGCCGTGGCATTGGTTCCGAGCACAGAGTCGGCATGGCCGGCGTCCAGTGGAACGGTACGGCGCGAGTCAAAATGAGTGAGGCCGGAGTTGGTCAGGATGTTTGCGCCGGCTCCCCGGCCGGTCAACGACGCAATCAGCGCTTCAGTCAAATCAATCACCGAATAATTTGGCACCACCGTCCGGGTGGTTGCCCGGGCTTCCGCCGAATATGCGGAACGGTGGACTTTGTCGTCCGTGATGGCGGTGCGGTAGCGATAACAGGTTTCCGGATTGAGATTCGGGTCGGCATAATTGGTTTCAGTAACCGCCACCCTGCCAATTTCAACCCAAGCGGACAGGTCGGGGTTCCATCGCTCCACGAGAACGCTGCTGGCCGATGTGTTCGTGGGCAACGCTTGCCAGCCCAGCCGGATTTCCGTGGCGGAATTGGCTTCAGCGACAAGCTGTGCCGGAACCGGCAGGCCGGCATCTTCACTCCGCTCGATGAAAAAGTTGACGGTGGCGGAGACCCCGATGAGACCGTCGTTGTCGGTTGCATGGGCAATGACTGTGTGCCAGCCGCCGAGGACATTGGTGGCAGGCAATTCCAAGGCTGTGCCATTGGTTGCTCCCAGCACCACGCCGTCCAGTTCGAGAGTGAGGTTGGTGACGATGCCGTCCGAGTTGCTCGCTGCCGCGCCCAGCGGCGGCAGAGTTTCGGCAGTGAAATGAATTCCGTCTGCAGGAGAAGTGACCATCACCGTAGGCGGATGCATTACAACCACCGTCACATTGACCGGCGCGGAGGCGACCCGGTTTCTGTTCCAATCCGCGGCCATAACGATCAATTCATGACTGCCGATTGAGTTGGGAGTCCATGGAATATATGAATCGAGGGAATCCATCACTTTGACCCCGTCCACCACAAGTTCAAGGTTTGTGACGGCTTGAGCTGGATCATTTACATCCACCGCCACAAGGGTTTCCTGCCCCAGCGCCAGCCGGTCCCCGTCTTTGGGCGAGGTGATGACGATTTCAGGCGGCGGAGGCATCAACACATGAACCAGCACCGGCTCGCTTGGGGCCGAGGCGTTGCCTTGATGATCATAGGCAACAGCAGTGAGGGAATAATCATTTGTTTGTTGCGGCACCCATTCAAAGCAGGAATTGGTCGTCTGCCCCAGATTAACTCCGTTGGTAAAGATTTTCGCGTGGTCGAAGTCCCCGGTCGGGTCTTCGAACGCGAGACAGATTGTCGCGGGACTTCCGACATACAGCGAATCTCCATCATTGGGACTGACGATGGAGACGCCGTCGTTGAGGAACGCAAAATTGGCCTTGACGGAAAGCGTGTCGGTATAAAACGGGGCGTTGAATGCATAGATTCGGTCAATGGCACGCGCTTGAAGTTGATAATTTCCGGGAGCAGGTGGTTGCCAGAAAACTGGATCGCTATTTGTGGTTTCAATGAGCAATTGTCCATTTACATAGTAATCAAAAGTTTTCAGAATATGTCCCGGATCGTCCACCGAAAGTTGGATGGCCACCGGCATGCCCACAGCGACCGGTTTATTGGCGGCAGGCGCGGCAAAGGCAATGGAAACTTTTCGATACGGCGACGCGTCCTCCGAAGTCTCCCCGATGGCACCCGAGTCCGCCTCAGCTATGACGGTGATTGAATAACCATACGCATATTGGGCGGTCCATAAGATCTGATAGGGCGGTTCCGATAACGAAACAGCAGCATTATCACCCAAGCTATACCAGTGATCTGTGACATAGAACATAACGTTAGTAATGTGGTATGGCCCAGGCATCCAAACATCCGCCGCCAGGCAAGTCGGCACGCCGATGGGAACTGCAATATAGCTGTCGCCACTTCCGTTGGTGGCATTGTGAATGAGTGCAACTTGCGGGAAGTCCCCGGTCACCGTTACCGAAACGCCTTCGGAAGTGGTGGTCAACCCCAGGTCATCGGTGGCAACGGCAGTCAGAGTGTAATTTCCCTGACGCTGGGGGAACCAGGTTGCGGTGGCCTCCGGCCCGTCGGACGTTCCCAGCAACTCACCATTGACATAAAACGAGACGGAAGCAATTGTTCCATCGGGATCATTGGCCGTGGCATGGATGAGCACGTTCGTCGGCACCGTTAATACCGCGCCATTGCCCGGACTATCAATCGAAACCTGCGGAGGATAACTCACATGGATCGTGCCGATGTCCAAAGAACTCGAACCACCGAAATTGTCGAAGGCGACGGCGCGGATTTGGAACCAGCCATTGGTGGAAGGAGTCCAATTGATACTGTAACCCGTCCAGTAATCTCGATTGGTGGCTGTGCCGATCAAGCCATCGTTGGCATAGAATTCGATCCGGTCAATGACCCCGTCGTCGTCCCAAGCATCCGCCATAAGCTGGATGGGCGAACCCACTGGGGCAAGGGACGGGATTCCGGTGTAGGCCCTGGAAAATCCAATTCCCGGAAGGTCATCCACAATCACTTCCACAAAAGCATGACTGCTAAATTGGGTGTCATCGGCGGAAAGTTCAAATTCGTAGGTGCCGGATAGAGGACAGACAGCATGGGTCACGGATTGGGTGGCATTTTCAAATTGCACCTCAGCCGGTCCGTTGATCAATTTCCACTGGACGTGGAGACTTCCACCCTCCGGACGACCGTCGTCGGTCGCCAATCCAATCAATTCTATCGTCCGGCTGAACTGAAGCGGCGGTGTGCCGGCGGTGGAAACAACCGGAGACGCGTTATCCGAATCAGCGACCCAAGTATTGGTCACGGACTGCTCCAAATCCACAAGTGTTGCTGTAATCACATCCACCCCGGCATTGGTGCCGCTATATGAAAACACCGCTTGGCCAAGGCGCGAAGTGGTCGCCTTGCCCGTGACCACGTTGGCACCCGACACAGAGAAATTCACTTCCATATCGGGGTTGGGCAGTCCACGTCCGTTGGTAACGTGCGCGATCACAGTTTTTTCACTGCCCACGGCGGCAAACGGCGTTGTCTGAGTCAATTCCAATTTTGTGTCCGATTCGACAGTCTCGGAGTAAATGCCGCACCAGAAAGAATAGGCATCGGCCCACGCCCAACCGTAAACACAGGCCCCAAATGGAACCGGTGCGGAGAGATGATGAGTGCCGGGATCAAGCGGCAGTTGCGCCCCGGCGTAGCCACTGTTGCTGATAATCTGGAATTGACTTGCGGGAACGCAAACACCGTCGAGCTGGATCAGCCCCATTTCATTCGTGCGGATGATGAGATTGAGATAGTCGGTGAAAATATCCTCAGTTTGTCCGTCTGGCCCATACCAAAACGATGGGGTTGAGAGCGTGCAATTGCCGCCAAACTGCTCGACCGACGGCACCAGCGTCATGGACGGATCTCCGATCTGGTCATCAAAAGCCTGGCCGTGGGCATACTGCGCCACCAGGATGGGCTGGTTGGCCAGAATTTCCGCCGGGCCATCAATGATCTGTTCGTAGAATTGCCCGCGGTCCAGGGAGGCCACGATTTTGCCATTGATGGCCACTCGCGTGCCATTGGTGGCGGCCAGGAAACGGAATGTGTCCCCATTCAGCCGGGTGGCCAGCGGCATGGTGACGAAGTGACGTCCCCACATATTCACAGGCGTTAGCTGCTCAACCAGATGATTGGCATACCCGATACCAGGTAGTACATAGGCCATAATATGGACGCCAAAAACTGCGATTGGCTTGTCCGCCGTGATCGTGGTTCCCGTGAGATCGGCCTCCACATCATCGTAGTTGATCAGGCTATAGGTCTCACCCTGTTGCAGAACGATCTGGTAGGGAACGCCGACGATCCGCGAGTCAACAACCCCGACATAGGTTGCACCCAAATCCTGAACGATCTGTGGGGGAATGCCGGCGATCCCCGAGTGAACCGTGACGGAAGGCGTGATGGTAATGCTGGTGTCATTCTCCGAGGCAACCACCGTGAACTGCGTTCCACCGTCCATGTGATTCGTGTCATACCAAGATGGAGAATTTCGGTACGAAAGAACGATGTAGTCGGTTCCCAGCATCACCGTCGGCAAGGCCAGATAGCCATCGGTGGCATAATCGATATAATCAAGCCCGTGAACGGTCACGGGATGGTCGGTTGTGACGTGAATGGCCTTGGTTTGAATGAAATCCGAGGCATTAAAAAAGGATTTTCTAGCTGGAACAATCGTTGTGGAACCCGCACGAACCTGGAATCGCTGTTCCAGGTTTTCATCGAAAAAGTCCACCTTGCCCACCGTATCCACATCGGCGCTGATGTACAGGTCGTAACCAGAATATCTCGGTTCGGCGTAGGTATAAGCATTGCTCAGGAAGGTCAGCCAAAAATCGGTGCCCCGATTTGAGCGCGCCGCCGTGAGACGATCTGGAGGGGCTGGAAGGACATCCACTTTGAGCAAGTCACTGCGCGTGCCACCGGCACAGGCGACCTGTAGCTTGAGAGTGTAGCTGCCTGGTTCGCTGAATTGAACCGAAGCGCTCAACGCGTTGGGATCGGAAAATTGCACGTCGCCCGGCCCGTCGAGTTTTGACCAGGTCACATTGGTCTGGCTGTCGGTAACCGGCGTCTGGATTTCGACCGTCCCGGCCAGGAATGCGGTATTGGGCAGGCTGATGATCTGGTCCGGGCCGGCCTCAACCAGGAAATCCCCGTTTTCATCCACCACCCAAATGGAAATGCCGGAAGAAATGGATGCAACTCCCTGGTTGTCGGTTGCCACCGCGGAAAGAACGTGCCGGCCCAAGGTGGCGTTTGTCCACGCGGTGGCAAAAGGCGGTGCGGTGGGTTCCGCCAGGTTCCGGCCGTCGGCCAGCAGGGTCACATTGGTCACCTGACCGTCCCGGTCCGTGACGGTTGCCTCCACGGCGATGGTTTGCCCGAATTGAAATTGACTCGTATCCGCCGGGGCAACGATGGAAACATTGGGCGGATTGTTTGGCGGCGCGATGACGGTTATCGGAATTTTTTTCGCATCCTTGAAATTTATTCCCAGATCGTTGTTGCCGAGGTCGTCCACCGTGACGCTGAGCAAATCGGTGCCCGAAAAGCCGGAAGAATTGTGATACCTTAAACCAGCGAGGTCGGCGCTCAGACCAGCCAGGTCGGCGTTCAGGTCGCCAAGATATCCCCGGACAACCAGAGTGGATGTGCCGTTTGCCCCGGCCTGCCAGTCCAGTCCATTGTCTGAACCCAGGGTGAGCGTGCCGTTGGAAACCGACAGGGAAAGCTCCAGCTCTCCAAGACCGGCATCCTCATCCGTAATTGAGATCAACCGGCTGGGGCCAAACAACAGCAGCATGTTGTGAGGAATGGTTTGTTCGCCGGGCACATTCAGGTGCATCGGGGCATGCGCCTCAACATAAACCGGCACTGAATTGCTGGACTGATGAGTGCCATCCCACGCCACAACCCTGAAAGCTTCAACCTGGCCAATGACATTGTAGGGTGGCGTCCAAACCACACTTTCACCGGAAGAGATGAGGCTCGTTCCATACTCCAAGGGCTGCCCATCCTTGGTCAAAGTACCGCTGGTCAGCGATTCCACCCTGAAAGACACCCCGCAACCAATGTCGGAATTCCAATGCAGAGCGTCATATGTGATGACAAAGGGAGCAGCCTGCACCGCGCCGGTAAACGGAGACACATAGGTCAGACTGGGCAGCACCGTGATGGGCACAACCTTGGAATCCATAGATCCCGAACTCCCCGGATCTTCCACCACCAGGACGATGGCATCAGTGCCCACAAAGCAGGGATTTCCGAGGTAGGTCAATCCGTCCAAAGTTGTGTTCAGGTCGTTTTGGGAACCGGAAACGGCCAGGCTGCTGGTTCCATCCGCTCCCGAAATCACAACCAACCCGTTCGGCGAGCCAAGGGTCAAAGTCCCGTTCGTAACCGACAATGAAAGGGTGAGAGCCCCTGAAGCCGCCTTGCTGCCACGGATCGTGATCCGCCGTTCTCCTTCAAATGCCAGGGGCGCATCCTGAGGCGTTTCCTGGTCCCCGGGCACGTTCAATTGCAATGCGTTCGTGACCGCCTGCACGTTGATTGCAACCGTTGCCGGTGCTGAATCCAACCGGCCATCGTTCACTTTGAAGGTAAAGCTGTCGGGACCATTATAATCCGTTGCGGGGGTATAGATATATTTGTTGAGAGTCAAAAGTTGAGGGTTGAGAGTGCCGTGCGCAGGCTGGCTCAGGAGCGTGTAAATCAAGGATGCCCCCTCTGGGTCGCTGCCGGTAAGAGTGATCTTCAGCGCCGTGTCCTCGGCCACGGTGAGAGTTTGACTGTTGGCCACTGGCGGCTGATTTGTCGGCAGCACCGTCAGGACAATGTTGTTGCTTCCTGTCGCGACGGAGTCATTGGCAGTCAAGCGGATGATATAAGTTCCGGCGGCATTGAAGCTCACCGTGGTGTTTGTCCCGGCTGGATTGCTGAACGTAGCCGTGCCGGGACCGCCAACTTGATTCCACAAGCAAGTCAATGTCCCATTCGGCAAGCCATCGTCAGAAACAATGCCGTTCAAGGTGACGCTGTCGGGCATTTCCACGGTAAATTTGTCCGCCGTCACTGATACGATTGGCGCCTGATTGACAATGACAGTCACCTGCGCACTGCCATTCATCAGTCCATCGTTGGCTGTCAGTTGAAACACATACACGCCGCTTTGACTGAAGTTCACCGTCGTATTGGCGGCGGTTGGGTCGGCGAAGACAGCGCCTGTGTGGCCGCTGATTTGTGTCCAGAGCGTTGTTACCGTCGAACCGGGAATCCCGTCGTCCGTGTAACTGCCCGCCAGGGTGACCAATGCTCCTAAAGTCACAAGTTGATCAGTGCCTGCATTAACCACCGGCGCGGCATTGACCCGGATTACCACATCGGCGCTGGTTGTCGCCAGTGTGTCCCCGGCGGTCAGACGCAACGTGTAAATGCCGGGCTGATCAAAGGTCACTGAGGTGTTGGTCAAGCTGGAATCGGCAAAAGTGGCGTTACCCGGCCCGCTCACTTCAGCCCAGGTGCTGGTCAGAATATTGTGCGGCAATTGGTCGTCAGTGACCGTCCCTGCCAGCATGACGGTCGTGCCGAAATTTACCTTTGATCCGGGCCGACATTGACAACGGGCGGCAGGTTGAACGTGACAACCACTTCGCTTGAGTTGGTTGCCGCGCCATCGGTTGCCGTCAAAGTCAAAACATAAGTGCCAGATTGACTGGCGGTGACAGTTGTGTTTGTCGCCGATGTGTTGCCAAAGGTGACAGTGCCCGGCCCGGTGGACTGCGACCATTGCGCCGACAGAAACGATCCCGGCAGTCCGTCATCAGTGACAATACCGTTGAGCGTAGCGTGGAGGCCATTGGTGAGGATGTTCGCTCCCGCATTGACCACTGGCGGCAAATTTTCAATGACCGTCACCTCCGAGTGATTCGTGGCCAGGCCGTCATCGGCGGTCAATCGCAACACATAAACCCCGTTGGTGCTGAAGGTCGCCGCGCTGTTCGTCGTCGCCGCATTCCCAAACACAACTGTGCCCGGCCCGCTGATTTTGCTCCAAACAACTTTCAGTGTGCCGTTGGTCGGTAATCCATCATCACTGGCCGTTCCCGACAAGGTGACGGTGCCGGGGAAAGTGTTGGTCATGGTCGGACCGGCGTTGATCGCGGGCGGCGCATCCATCGTTACAAAAAGATCATTGCTGCCGCTCAAGAATGAATCGCTGGCGAACAGGCGAAGCCGATAAATACCTGACTGGCTGAAAGTCGCTGTTGTCAGTGTATTTGAAGGATTGCTGAAGGTGACGTTACCCGGACCGCTCACCTTGCTCCAAAGAACGCTGTCCACTGTCCCAGGAAAGACATCATAGGTGACCGAACCGGCAAGACTGACAGAGTTGGTCGGCAAAATGATCAGTTGATCCGGCCCCGCGACAACCATCGGCGGATCGTCCACCGGCTGGTTGGTGATGCTGATGGTGGCAACGGGAGAGTTGGATACCCCGTCACCAACCCGGAACGTGAAAGAATCATTGCCGAAATAATTTGTGGCTGGCTGATAAGTCAAATGGGGCGCCGTCCCGCTCAAGGTTCCATGTGCCGGCTGCGTCAACACGGAGAAGGTCAAGGCATAACCCTGCGGGTCGTAGCCGGTCAACGTCACGGGCAGCACGGTATCTTCAAAATTCGTGAGCGACTGCGCAAAAGCGGTTGGCGGATAATAGACCTGTATGACCGTCAGCGAAACGGTCGCCGGCAACGAGTCCGTGATGCCGTTGTTCACTTTGAACGTGAAGGCGTCGCTGCCGAAGTAATTTGTCGCCGGTTTGTAAGTCACAATGGGTGGCGTGCCGCTTACCGTTCCGTGTGCCGGCAACGTCAACAATGAAAAGGCCAGCGTTCTCCCCTGTGAATCGGAGCCAGCCAACGTAATGTTGGCCGAACTGTTTTCCGCCAGCGTAATGCTTTGTGGCGTGGCCACCGGCGGCGGATTCGTTTGTGTGGACGAACCGCCCCAACGCACCAGGCCACCACCGTTCAATATAAACTGGTCGCTGGCCGAAGTGCCAACCAGCGTGGAATTGCCGTTGACGATGACCGTTCCATTCGGTGCCAGCACCAAGCTGTAAACCGTGCAGCCGCCGTTGAGCGTGAACCCGCCACTGGCCACTTGGAGCTGTAACCACGCCGGATTATTTGACGCGCCAACAGTTCCATTGGCGGTAAATCCATTGGTCACGGTCAATATCACCGGCCCGACTATTTTTAAAGTGGAACTGCCGTTCAAATTCAGATTTTGCAGGTTGTAATTCACTGCCTGAAGCCCGCCCGCAACCCCCAGCACCAAACCCGAACCGCCGTTCACGGTGAATGTTCCATATGTTCCCGGCGGCACAGTCACCTGCCCCACGTTGCCGTTGAGCGTGAGATTGCGGAGCGTGGCTGGGGCGCCGATGGACTGGCCGGTATTGTTGATGGTCACGCTGCGCGTGCCGACGGGCTGCGGCGGGGCTGTTACTGTGGGCAGCGACACCGGATTAATTCTTGTGCGCAAATGATTCAGCGAACAATTGCCATTGAGCGTAATTTGATAGCCGGTGGGTGATGTGCCGCCGGTGCCCGCAATCGTGCCGGCAAAAGTCGGATTGCCGTTGACGCGCAGCGTGGACGTGCCCGGCACCAGCAGGTCGCCGGTCAGGGTGAACCCGCCATTGAGCGTCACGTTTTCGCCCAGCAGTTGCTGCAATGAACCTTCAATCAGTCCGTTGCCGTTGAGACTGGGCGCATGGCGGACCGTGACGGCGAGATTGGTGGGTTGCGCCTGCGCGCACGCCAGAAATGCAAGCATTATAACCGCGCCAAAGACGGCGCTGATGAAATTTGAGACGTGCGCGGTAAAACCCAATTTAATCCGTTGCATACTGGCCCTGTTGAAAACTTGGTTCTGAACGGTTTTGTTCCAGGAAGCCCTTGCTGCACTTCAAAAATAGTTTTTAATACTCAGTCTATATCCGGTCAAGCGTTACTTATTAACATTGGTGTAACTGTTTGAGGGTGAATGAAAAAAAACAAAGCCGGGCAGACAAGCAGAGCAGAAATGTCCAGAGCGTCAACGCGAGCAATTCACTTCAAATACTTTCAAGACATCTGCCATGCTATTGGTTGCCACATTTCTACCTGCTCGATCCCAATTGCGTCAAGGCTATGGTTTGACCCCTTTTTTTGACCCCTTTTAAGCAACTCCCACTTCAACGCGGTTTGCGTTGCCGGGTTGCGCCCGGCAAGGCAAAGAATTCCGTGGCGGGATGTGGAAAACACGATGCCAGAGAGAAACGCATTCGTGGTTGATGCCACCGGGCCGCGTGGGCTTCTTGTTGACGACCGCTTTGGAGGCTATTTCGGCGTCAGCAGGACGGCGTGCGTGTAACCGCTGGTATTGGTGGCATCGCACAGGATATCACCCGAATCGTTGATTCCGGTCGCATCCGTGATAGTGAAGCCGGAGTTGGACGCAATCAATGT
>OBLU010006903.1_pt1 | contig 10081 bp, 8 predicted proteins | sample 1518681 | NCBI WGS metagenome assembly OBLU01 (sample SAMEA3539304, study PRJEB22396) | soil metagenome | biome: tundra; feature: field; material: soil | place: USA | collected 2010-05 | depth 0.15 m
TGGCCGTGTCCGACACCTCACAACGGGCCTTTCCGGCCCGCTTGGCACGGTACATGGCGATGTCCGCATCACGCAGCAGATCCTCCGCCTGGGTGTGCGGGCTAGTGCTTGAGGCGATTCCGATGCTCGCTGAAAGTACTATTTCCTGTTGATTTATGACAAAGGGAGTCGCCAGTTCCGCTTGCACTCGTTCCGCAACGCGTACCGCTTCAATGGGGTCCCGGATGTCGTCCAGAAGGATGGTGAATTCATCGCCACCGAGTCTCGCCAACGTGTCGTCATTGGCAGGCCTGTCAGGTACGCCGCTCGTGCGCGGACGCGAGACCGTATCGGCTCGCCGAACAGAACCCCTTAATCTTTGCGCGAGTTGAATCAGCAGTTCGTCCCCGGCCGTGTGTCCCAGGCTGTCATTGACGATTTTGAAATCATCGACATCAATGAGCAGAACTGCGAATTTGTAGTTCGAGTGTCTCTTGGAGAGGGTTAGAGCGTGCTGCAACCGGTCCAGGAACAGAGCGCGGTTGGGCAGGTTGGTGAGTCCGTCGTGGAATGCATTGTGGGCCAGCATTTCTTCGACCCGCTTGCGCTCGGTGATGTCGCGGTTCACGATTACCAGTTTGTCCGTCTGGCCTTTTGCATTTCGAATCGGGCTCGCGGTCGATTCCAGAGTGCGCCAGGACCCGTCTTTATGGCGTACCCGGTATTCCATCCGTTCTCCGCGGCCGGTGAGGCGGGCGTTTTCTGCGGCTTTCAATACTCGCGGGCGATCGTCAGGATGAATTTGCTCGATCGACGAAGTGGCTTTCAAGTCCTCGGAAGAATACCCCAGGACCTTTAGATAGGCGGGGCTGTTGTACAACCGGCGGCCATCGCTGTCGACCAGCGCGATCATATCGGCGGCATTCTCACTGATGAGTTGAAAAAGCTGATCTCGCTCCGCCAGCTGGCGTCGAATGCGGTGGAGTTGCAGGTGCTGATAGATCGCGTAAAAGTCAAAGAGCAATACCAGAGCTGCCAGCCCGCGTACCCATTCCCTGAGATCAAACCAGTAGCCGACGTCGGTCTCCCGATTAAACCAGGGAAAAGTGAACGAGATGATCCCCAGGGTTAATGCCAGCGTTACCGCAACGGCGAACCCCCACAGCCACCATTCCCGGCCTTCGATCCGACGCATCTGAGTCGGAATCGCCTCGGGGCTGTTCTGGCTCACCTGTTGGAATGCTTGCTGATCCATGCCGTACGACTATTGTCGCGCAGACTCTAAGGAACGCCAGCGTGCGGAGGAACGTAGGAAGACTTACGAAAGTAGGGCCGTCGGCGCTAAACAAGCGTTTGGCGCAGGAAGTTCTACACATACCATCTGGCAATCGTGACTGTCCGCCAGAGGCGGCACGCAATGTACGGTTGTCCGCGCGGCTTTCTACAGGGACACTGCTCTAACGAAATCAAAATGCGTCAGGAATGGTTTGAGACGGGGCGTCGCTAACGCTGTGAACCGTCCGTCACTTATCTACGTGTCATAAGTCACAGAATTCCCCGCGGCAGATCTACTAGTCTGGGTGGTATTTCGGGAGGTCGCTATGCGGCGATGTGCTTTGCTCCTCGTCTTTTTCTTCTCTATTTCGCTCCTGTTCACGCCAGCGCTTCCCGCTAAGGACAAACCCAAGACGGCCACGTCGAACAAGATCCGGCAGGACTTCAGCAAGTTTGTCGAAATCCCCGGTGCGGAGACGGCAGGGGCGGAACAGTGCGCTGCTTGTCACGCTGACCTCTCCAAGGGCTTCCGCCGGAGCGCGCACTCGATGCAGGAAGTTGCGTGCGAACAGTGCCATGGGGCGGGCAGTCTGCACGTGGCGGCGGGTGGGTACTCGACCGAATCGAAAGACAAGATCATCAGCTTCCGCGACCGTTCCCCCGAGCAGGCGAACGGTGTGTGTGCTGCCGCAGTGGAGCATTGGCGGTGGATACACCTATCTGCAAGACAATCTGCGGACTGATATGCAGCTTGCTAACGATCTCGCGGTCGGTACCTATACCCAACCGCTGGCGCCCTACAAGCAGCTGAGCCAGACCTTTTCCATACACTCCACCTATGAACTGAACAAGCGTCTGGGGCTCAATGTAAGCTTGGCGCGATCGCTGGCGCACAGCGGCTGGCGCCCTGACCTCAATCCGGCGGATTATCAAGGCTACTTCCCAGGAGCCGTTAATGTTGCCGGCTACCCCTCGGAAGCTGCTTTCGACGCGGCTTTCGCCGGAGCGCTCGGGATTGGCGCAGGACCGGTATCCCAGGTCAACGTACCGCAGACCCTTATCGGAGCCACGGGCGACTACCACCTCCGCGCCGGATTCGATGGTGGTCTCCGTTTCAACTACGGAAGCTACACCGATAACACGATCTGGAACACACCGAGCATTCGTCCCGACGTGAGCGGAAAGCTGCGATCTTATTCAGTTTTCTTTGGAAGAGTATGGTAGCCTCCGCCTGCTGAAAACTTCAGCGCTAGGCGCGGCTGTGACTCACCGCCCGGGAACACGATTCCGGACGAGTGGTTGGCAACCCAGAAACTGGAACGGGCCGGCGACTTCCCAAGTGCCAAGTTCCGCGTAACCGATACGGAAATCGTGATCGTAAATGAAGCGGCCGGCGGCGCTCACGCTCACGAGGATGCGAAGTTCAGCGTTCTTGACGGATGCCGATTATCGCATTCTCGACTTCAGCTTGATCATCTTGCCATCCACAGCGAACCTGCCGTATCCGTGATGGTGGATGGTCTTCGGATCCTTTTGCGCAGGATCGGTCCAGGCCTTGAGCACTTCAAGGATGAAGAGATTGTACTTGTTGACGAGACGGGTATCGGCCACCTTGCATTCGAGATTGGCGAAACACTCGGCCACTAGAGGCGGCGCCACGCGCTCGGCTGGCGCCGGCGTCAGACCGAATCTCTCGAACTTCTCCACGTCCCGGCCCGAGCAGTTGCCGACTTCCACGACTTTGGGCGCCAGTGCCAGCGCCGGAACGGCGATCACGCACTCTTTCGTCGCCCGCAATGCGGCAAAGCTGTGATTGGCGCTGCTGACGACACAGGCAACCAGCGGCGGCTCAAACTCGACCATCATATGCCAGGACATCGTCATGACGTTGGCGCGGCCCTTGCGGGCGGTCGTTAGCAGGACCACCGGACCCGGTTCGAGCAACTGGTAGACTTTCGACAGAGGTAGATCTTTCATCACCGTCGCGGCTCCTGGACCCGGTTTCGTTGTCCTCGTGTTCTTGCTTCTTGCTTTTTACTTCCCCGCCGGCACGTACAGCGCGGGAATGTTCTGCTTGTTCACCATTTCATTCAACGCTGGCAGGTCATTCGACATCAGCTCGCGGTACTGCGCCAGCAGCGGTTGCGCCTGTTTTTCCAGATCCTCGAAAACCTCGTACTGCTGCCACGTGGGCGCGGCGTCGCCGGACTCTACGCTGAACAGCAGTGAGTGCAGCCGCTCATCGATCAGCACCGGGTAGTTCAGGTTCGACTCCGAACTCTTCGAGTTCACTTGGAGCAACTGCGACTCCAGATCGAGACTCTTCTTGTCGAAGTCTTTGGTAGCCGCGAGCAGCGAAGCGTAGCGTGTATCGTCGCCGAAACGCCGGCTCAGCCCGCGCGTCTGCGTGCGCACTTCGCGGATCGTCCCGACCGCCTCGTGAATCTCCGATACTTGCGCCACGATCTTGCGTCCCAACTCACTCTGCTTCTGCAAGTCGTCGTTCGACACCTTGGCTCGCGGATCCGCTTTCAACTCCAGCGGCGCCGTGTACGATTTTCCGTCCGCCGTCAGTCGCACCTGATAGGCGCCCGGGGGCACCATCGGTCCACGATTGCGGAATTCCGCGCCGGGCTCTCCCGCCAGCGGCGCTGGACCCTGCAAACGCAAATCCCAGGCAAAGCGGTTCATGCCCACATCGGTCGGAATCTTCTCGTTGGGAGGCGTCTGGTCGGGCCACTCTGGCGGTGTATCCGCTTCCTTCTTCTCTTCGTTGGAGTAGCGCCGCACAACCTTTCCCGACGCATCCAGAAATTCGAGCGATACTACGCCCTTCGGCGCGGTTGGGAAGTAGTAATAAATAATCGCGCCGCTCGGCGGATTCTCGCCCACCGGTTGCCGCCGCTCGAAAAACTCAGGCCAGCGCATGCGATAGGTCAGTCGCGGCTTGTAAAGCACGGCGTCGGTCGCCGCCTGCGCACTGGCTCTCCGCAGCGGTGTGATGTCGTCTAGAATCCAGAAAGAGCGCCCATGCGTCGCCACTACCAAATCGTCATTTTTCACGATCAGGTCGTGGATCGGACTGTTCGGCAAATTCAACTGCAGCGATTGCCAGTTCGCTCCGCCATCGAACGAAACGTAAATTCCCGTCTCCGTGCCCGCATACAACAGGTTCTTCCGCACCGGATCTTCGCGCACGGCGTGCGTGTAAGCGCCATCCGGAATGCCATTCGTGATCTTCGCCCACGTCTTGCCGAAATCCATGGTCCTGAAAATGTAAGGTTTCAGGTCGTCGAGCTTGTGCGTGTCGACCGCCGCATACGCCGTGCCCGCATCGTGCGGCGAAGCCTCAATCAGGCTCACCAGGCTCCACTCCGGAATTCCCTTGGGTGAAACGTTCGTCCAGTTCTTGCCGCCATCGCGTGAAACGTGAATCAATCCGTCATCGGTTCCCGCCCACAACAGGTCTTTCTGCACGGGCGACTCCGCGATCGTGAACACAGTGTCGTAGTACTCGACCGAGGTGTTGTCCTTGGTCAGCGGGCCGCCGGAGGAAACCTGCTTGCTCTTATCGTTGCGCGTCAAGTCTGGACTGATCGTCGTCCAGTTCTTGCCTTCGTCGGTAGTCTTGAAGACGCGCTCGGCAGTCGTATAAATCACCGTAGGATCATGCGGTGAGATTACGATGGGCTGCGTCCATCCCAGCCGGTATCTCAGATCGCCCACGCCATGCCCCGAGCCCTCCATCGGCCAGACCGTAATATCCCGCTGCTGGTTGCTGCGGCGATCAAGGCGGGTGACCGCACCGCCACCGGAGCCCGCATAAATAATGTTCGCGTCTCGCGGATCGGGCGCAATGTAGCCGCTCTCTCCGCCGCCCGCATCGAACCAGTGCTGACGCCCGACATAGCCGTCATCCGTCCGGCTGGCGATGCCCACGGTTGAGTTGTCCTGCTGCGCGCCGTACACGTTATAGAGAAACTCGTTGTCCGCCGCGACGTGGTAGAACTGCGCAGTCGGCTGGTTGTACTCCGTAGACCAGCTCTTGCCGCCATCGACCGAGATCGTCGCACCACCGTCGTTGCCGTTGATCATGCGATTCGGATTCTGCGGATCGATCCAGAACCCGTGATGATCGCCATGCGGCGCCGGCAGAAGAGTCAGCGTCTTGCCGCCATCGGTCGAGCGGAACGCGCCGGTGTTCAGCATGTAGACCGTGTCCGCGCTTTTCGGATCGGCAAAAATATGCGTGAAGTACCACGCGCGCTGCGTGAGCCGCTGGTCTTCGTTGACGCGGGACCAGGTTTCGCCACCGTCGTCCGAACGATACAGCCCGCTTTGCTTCGACTCGATGAGCGCGTACACGCGATTCGAGTCGGCGCCCGAAACGCTGACCCCAATGCGCCCCAGAATGCCCTCCGGCAGGCCTTTCGCTTCCAGATGCTTCCAGGAATTTCCGCCGTCGGTCGAGCGGTACAGTCCGCTGCCCGGGCCGCCGCTTTCCAGACTCCACGGCGTGCGCTGGATTTGGTAAAGAGCGGCGAACATCACGTTGGGATTGTGGGGATCGACCGCGAGATCGATCGCGCCTGACTTGTCGTCCTTGTAAAGAATCTTGTCCCAGGTCTTGCCGCCGTCCGTGGTACGGAAGATACCGCGATCTGGATTCGGCCCGTACGCATGACCGAGCGCGGCGACCAGCACATGGTCGGAGTTGCGCGGATCAATCCAAACACGCGCAATGTGCTGCGTGTTGTTCAATCCAATGTGCTGCCACGTCTTGCCGCCATCCGTCGTCTTGTAGACTCCATCGCCATAAGAAATATTGCCGCGCAGGCACGACTCGCCCGTGCCCACATAAATCACGTTCGGGTTCGATTCCGACACGGCAATCGCGCCGATCGACGAGATCACGCTCTTGTCGGAAATCGGCTGCCAGCTCACGCCGCCATCGGTGGTGCGCCACACGCCTCCGGCAACGCCGCCGAAGTAGTAGGTGAAGGGACTGCCAGGAATTCCGGTCACGGCCAGCACGCGCCCGCCGCGATACGGCCCGATGTCGCGCCACTTCATTCCCTTGAACTGCGCTTCGTTGTACGGCTGCGCCGCCGCCGAGGTTCCGAGCGCTGCGACCAGGACACACCACACCACCAAACCGCGAACATTCATGGACGACCTCCGAAAAGATGATTTCTGCGAAGAAGACCGATAATCATAACTCATCGTTACAGCTAAACTTTAACGCCATCCGAAAATAGAAATTCCAGCGCCTCCCTAAACCGCGCCGCCCACGCCGATTCGCTGTGTGAAGCGCCTTCTTCGATGCGAACCTTCAGCCGTTGTTCGTCCAAGCCAACCTCGCGCAGAATGGCTTCCAGTTCGCGGACGTCGCCAACGATTTTTTCGTCTTTCTCCGTATGCCCCACTTCCCGCGTCCCCATCCCCAGGTACGTGCGCGCCGGCCAACTGCGGAATCGGCGGCTCTCTTCCAGAATCTTCCGGTTCGCCACAAACAGAGACGGGCTCTCGATCAGCAATCGCCCAAACACTCCCGGCGCTGCCAGTTGCGTGTACAACGTGATCAGGCCTCCGAGAGACGAACCGCCCAATCCTGTGTTCTCCGGCCCCTTCAATACCGGATAATGCTCTTCGATCAGCGGCATCACTTCACGCTGCAGAAAATCCGGATAGCATTTTCCCTTCGCGTTAAGAACTTTAGGATCTTTTGATTTGTACGGAATGTACTCGCAAGCCCGGTTCTTCGTGTTGTCGATGCCGACGATAATCAGCGGCGGAACTTTCTGTTCGGCGATCAACCGCGCCGCGCTCTCGCCCACCCGCCAGTGCACTCCCGCAAAAGCCGTTACCGGATCGAACAGATTCTGTCCGTCATTCAGATAAAGGACCGGATAGCGCGTCCCGCCCCAGCCGTCGTAATCGGGAGGCAGCCAAACCCGCAACAGTCGCGTGTTCCCGAAGACACGGCTGCGAAGCTCATGCAACCACAGGTTGCCGTTCGCCACCGGCATGGCCGCGGTGGGGGTAGGCTTCGCCTTCGGTTTTAGTTTTCGCGTTGTGGGCCGGGACATGGAGTGAATCGAGCTGTCAGCTCTCAACTTTCTGGAAAAACATTCTGGCCGGCCGTGAGTACTGGCTACTGAGTACTGGCTAATGAGTACTGGCTACTGATTGCTACCGTCTCGCTTCCACCAGATCACCGCCGTCAACATCGTCGTCGTAGCAATCAACGCCAGCGAACTCAAACATAAAATGCACCAGACTCCCAGCACGCGCGCTTCAATGTAGGTCAGGTACAAAGCAAACGCCAGGCCCGCAGCGGCAGCGCCGAAAAGCATTGCCGGAGTCTCGCGCCGCTCGCGATACACCGTGGCCAACCCCGCCAGCGCCGCATACCCGAGCATCCCAATCAGCGCGACCGGGATTCCCAGGATCGACGAATATTCACTGCGGTTCACGATGTCGCAGTTGAACGTTTCTCCGATATCACAGTACGCCGTCTTTGAGGTCGCATAATGATGCTGCAGCGACACCGACGACACCACGATTCCGCACACCGCCAGAATGGCGACTAGGCTCATCAGACGCTGCGTCAACTCGGTCACGGCAGCGAGCACCCAGTGCGGTCGCTCAGCTCTTGCAGACTGAAAATGCGCTCCACTCGTTCGCCGGTTGGCGGAAACTGCCAGGTGGGATAATGCTTGACGTTTTCGTCTTTGCAAACCTGTGACACACCGTGCACGTCGCCTTTGATGCCGCACTCCACGTATGGAACGTACTCGAACGAAGCGTCGAACTTTTCTTTTTGCTCCAGGCAATGCGGACACCACCACGCCCCGTACATCTTCACGCCGCGCTCGGTCAGACAGCGCGCGAACGCATCGTGCCGATGCTGGCTGCGGTTCCCGAGATAGTAGGCCAGCCCGAACGCGGCCACGATCAGCACTGCATAGATCGCAATGCGCCCCCAATTCCGTCTCGAAGTTTTGATCCCGAGCTTTTCGTTTCGCCGTTCTCTTCGCTCTTGCGACATGGATTTCTTATATCACGCCTGTAGAGACCTGGCTTGCCCCGTCTCCGGAGACGCGGCAAGCCGCACAATCCCTCAAACCACGACCCGGAGCGCCGACGGCAGCACTTCGATCGTCCGGCACTCCAGCGTCAGCACCTCGCCGTCCACCATCACATCCACCGGCCCGTCGAGTTGAAACTCGACCCGCCGAACCGCCTGCCGCTCCGCCAGCGGATGCCGAGTATGCGTGCCATCATAAAGTGTCGCCAGGTTTCGGATCAGCCCCAGTCGCCCAATCGGCCCCCATCGCACATATTCAATCAATCCGTCATCGGTAACCGCGTCGGGCGCGATCATCATTGTGCCGCCCGTAAACTTGCTGTTGTTAAACGTCAGAAACAAGCAGCGCCGCGAATCAAACTCTCGCTGACCCTCCAACCGCAGCGGAAACGGGCGCCGATCGAGCCGCGCCAGACAAAGAAAAATAGACAGCAGATACCCGAACTGCCCCAGCCCCAGAAAGCGCCGATGCCGCAGCGCCGCCACGTTCGCCGTAAACCCCACACTCAGCAGATTCGTGTAATAGATCGCTCCATCTTTGTGCGCCAGTCGCAAAACATCACAGGGGCGCGAACGCCGCGCTTCAAGCGCCTGCATCGCGTGCTCCAGGCCATGATCACTGGAATTCCGGTCGTTGAAATCGCGCAGAAAAGAATTGCCGGTGCCAAGCGGAAGAAATCCCAGCGTAGGAATCCGATCTTCCGAGCCGACCGAAAGCCCCTGAGACCCGGCACCTGAGACCTGAGACCTGCTCGCCGGGAACAGCCCGTTGACAATCTCATAAGAGGTTCCATCCCCACCCACCGCCAGAAACTTCCGATAGCCGCGCCCATAGGCCTCGCAAGCAATCAGCGTGGCCTCGCCAGCCGCGCGAGTCGCCACCGTATCGAGCGCAATCCCCGCAGCCCGCAGCCGATCAAGCGCCGCTCCCACACGAACGCCGCAACGACCGCCACCCGCCGCCGGATTGATAATCGCAAGAAAAGTTTCGTTCACGTTTCGCTTTTCGCTTTTGGCTGTTGGCTTTTCGCTTTTGGCTCGCTGCGGTTCCAGACGACTGAAAGCTGACGGCTGAGAGCTAGATCTCCACCACTCCCACCCGCGCCGCGCCCGCCCCAATCTCCGCCGCCAATTCTCCACGCTTGATCTTCAGCGACGCCGTCCGCGGAAAATCTTTCTCCCACACTAAATACCCGCCCACGCGCTTGAAGTCGGCCAGCCGCCGGTTTCGCGCCACCATCTCCTCGCGCAATCGATCGTCGAACTGCTGGTTCTGTTCCAGCCGCACCACCAGCACCAGCATCTCGTTCCCGAGCGACTTCTGCGGCCACAAATAATTCGCCGCAAACACGCAGAATTCTTTCACCGGCAGACCGTCAAACACCGCCTCAATATCCTCGGGATAAATATTCTTCCCGCCCTCGGTGATGATCATATTCTTCTTGCGCCCGAAAAGTTGCAGGTGCCCATGCCCATCAAACCGCCCCTGATCGCCCGTCAGCAGCCAGCCTTCCACGATCGCCTGCGCGGTCTGTTCCGCGTCATCCAGATAATGCGACATGACCGCGCGGCTCCGCACCGCCACTTCCCCAATCCCGTCGCCATCCGGATTCAGCACGCGCACCTCGCTCCCGGGCAGCGGCTTGCCTACCGTATCGGCGCGAAATGGTTTCAGATCGTTCAGCGTCACTGCCGTGCAAGCTTCCGTCAGCCCGTACCCGCAAGTCACCGGAATTC
>OBLU010006905.1_pt1 | contig 10081 bp, 10 predicted proteins | sample 1518681 | NCBI WGS metagenome assembly OBLU01 (sample SAMEA3539304, study PRJEB22396) | soil metagenome | biome: tundra; feature: field; material: soil | place: USA | collected 2010-05 | depth 0.15 m
TGGTTTCCGCCTGCTGGCCTGAACCGTCCGGCGCCTGGATGAAAGGAATGACCGGAAGCGGTGTCCGTCCGGCGGCGGTTTCATAAAACAACCCGTCCAATTTGAGCGGGCAAATCTGGGCAGGCGTCGTGGTCCTGGGGGAGGCGCAACCGGTGAACAGAAGGGACACAAACAGGACCGATAATGATTGAAAGACGAGTTTTCCTTTCATGGACACGGTTTAATTACGGCGAAACCCAGTCCCGCGCAATGCCGAAGGCGGAATTTTGTCCGCGGATTGTGAACAACTAATTTTTGTGCTTCGCCGCATTACCGCTACGATGAACCCGATGGCTGGCGACTACGAAAAATTGCTCGACGCGACGATTCAACATTTGGAAGACTTGCAATCGCACGGCATCCGCCATGTTGCCGTCGCACCCGAAACCCTCCGCGCCCTGGCGCAACCTGCGCCGCGGCCTGCTGCGCCGCCACAGGAACTTCGTAGCAGCCGACGTGAGGAGGCTCAAACTTTTCAGATGTCTGCGACCGGGAATCAACCAGCGATTCAACAGAGCCTCCTTCCATCGGCTGCTGCGGACAATTTGCCCAGTGAAGCGCCGGCTCTCGACTCTCGACCCTCGACTTTCGACAAAGTTGCCGCCTTCGCCGCGTTGCGCGAACGCGCGCTGGCGTGTGTGAAATGCGCGCACCTGGCGTCGTCGCGCAAAAACGTCGCGTTCGGCGTTGGCAGCATTGACGCGCAGCTCATGTTCGTGGGCGAAGCGCCGGGAGCGGACGAAGACGAGCAGGGCGAACCGTTTGTCGGCAAGGCCGGCCAGTTGCTCACCAAAATCATCCAGGCGACGGGCTTGAGCCGCGCGGACGTTTACATCGCGAACATTTTGAAATGCCGCCCCGACACGCCCGGCCAGACCGCCGGCAACCGCAAGCCGACCTCCGACGAAATGGCCACGTGCATTCCGTATCTGCACGAGCAGATTGATTTGATCCGGCCGAAGGTCATCGTTGCCCTCGGCGCGACGGCGGTGGACGGCTTGCTGGGCAAGACCCTCGGCATCACCAAGCTGCGCGGCACCTGGAAGACGTATCGCGGCACGCCGCTGATGCCGACGTATCACCCCGCGTATCTATTGCGCACCCAGGCGATGAGCGACAAGCGCAAGGTCTGGGAAGACATGCTGGCCGTGATGGAAAAACTCGAAATGCCCATCAGTGAAAAGCAACGGCGGTTTTTCTTGAAGGCGTGAAATTAAAAACGCCCGCGATTCAGGCCAAAGCCAGACCATGCTGAACGAACGGCTGAAAATCCGTTGCGTTAATCGTCGCCAATTTTGCGCCGCAACGAATCGCAACCGCCGCGATCATGCAATCAGCCAGACTTCGGGAACGGCGGCCGGTTTGATTGAATAATTTCGCCGCGAGCGCGGCGTCAACCGAAAGCAGCGGCTCAGGATTCGGAAAGATTTGCCGCGCGATGGATTCAGCAGTCGCATCCAGCGGTCCGCATAAAAATTCCGCCCACGCGACGCTGCTGACGTTGAAATTTTCTTGGGCCGAAGCCCACGAACGAAACCGTTCATGCGCGGATGAACCGGCGACGGTGGTTTGAATCAGAAAATTGGTGTCGAAATGAATCATGCGCTGAATCATTTCGCCCGGCTAACGTCTCGCTTCGCGCACGGTCGTCATCCATTCCGCGGCGCGCGCGGCGTCGAGCCGTAAATATTTTTGCAGGGCATCCAATGCTTGCAGCGGCGTGAGTTTGGAAGCTTCCGAAGCTTCGGGCTGGAAAATCGTGAGCAAACCGCTGGCCTTTTCCGGCAGTTTCGACGGCTCTTTCGTGACCACTTTTCCGTGGTCAATCTCCACTTCCAGCGTGAGATAACTCATGGAAACAGTGTAATCGTTTTCGCGGGATTGGCTAATTAAATTTCCAGCGCCGAATTACAAAGGTTTGGGAACGCCCTGGTCGAAAAGAATTTTCACGCGGCGGTCGCCAGGCGGATTTCCTGCGCGGCTTCCAGTTGCGCGCGGTTCACGCCTTCATACCATTCGAGGAACTGTTCGAGCGTGCCGCCGTGATCGAGATGGTCGAAGAACGTCTGCGCCGGAATGCGCGTGCCTTTGAAGACCAGCGCGCCGCTCATCACCTGCGGATGCTGCGAGAAAACGTCAGGCAGTTTATGCTTACCCGTCATGTTCCAATAATGCTTCCGTTTGGCTTTGAAGTCAAAGCGAAGTCTGGGAAGACATGCTGGCCGTGATGGAAAAACTCGGAATGCCCATCAGCGAAAAACAGCGGCGGTTTTTCCTGAAAGCCTGATCCGTGAATTTCGCGAATGGACGCGAATTTTCCGCCTTTTGCTTCACAGGTTACAAAGGACCAATGGTTTTGTAGTTTCGTCCGGACCGGCGCAAAGGATAGATTGAAGCCACAATTTACATGAACCAGCGCCGGAAATTCTTGATTGTCGTCGCTGTCGCCCTGGCTGCGGCAATATTGATTCCTGTTATTCACCACTATCAGCTGCGCGCCGCCGTCAACGCTTACATCGCCGAACTCAAAGCCAAAGGCGAACCGATGGAACTGGCGCAAGTGCTTCCGCCGCCCGTGCTACCAGAGCAAAACAGCGCCGATACTTTTCGCCGGGCAGCGGCATTGTTTGAGGCAGACCAAAGTTTACTTGTAACTAATTCATGTTCCGCCATGAAGATGGTCGCGCCGGGGAAAGCCATGATTTGTTGGCAACAATCGGACGCCCGTGGTTATGATGCGACCAATTCTTGGGAAGAGGTGACGGCGGCTGTCGCTCTAAACGAAAAATCATTTGCGCTGCTTCAACAAATTATTGAAAAGCCAGATTTTGATTTTCAGATCAAATACGAACGCGGGTTTGCTGATTTTGATTTTACCAATCTCAATCTTGCTCCATTAAAAAGAGCGGCACTGCGATTGGAAACTGCCTCGCTTTGCGATTTACATCGCGGTGACACCGCCTCCGCCATTGGAAATCTGCGCGCCATGCTTGCATTGGCAAAGGCGATACGGGATGAGCGGTTTGTCATTTCCGAGCTCGTCCGCATTGCAATTGCCAGCATCGCCCTGACCGCCAACTGGGAAATTCTACAGGCACCAAATCTGACCGACGGACAACTTGCTGCGTTGCAGCGCGACTGGATGAGCCTGGAATTCATTCACCCGGAAGAAAACGCGCTGGCGATGGAGCATGTGACCGGCGAAATAACGCTGGCGAAGTGGCGCAGCTCCAACGCGCAATTGGAAAAGTATTTTGAGCTTGGAAAAGAAGCGCGTGAAAACATGGGGTTCCCCGATAAAGGGACGGCTGCTCTGGCAACGGCAAAGAGAAAGTCCGAGATTTTCTTATGGCGATACTGGTGGTCTTATCCCGATGAATTGCGGAGTCTCAAGGGTTATGAAGTCTTGCTCAACACAATGCGGCTGGCTGAAACCAATGGTTTCTTTCAAAACGCGCTTTCAGCCCAGGACGCCGCGCTGGATCACTTGGGAATATCCAAATTGAATAGCTCATTTGTTTCTCTTTTCTCCGGCGAGACGGATTTCCATTCAATGCTGTCGGAGTCAATTGTTACCCTTGCTGAAGTAGCCCGAAAAGTTATGCGCGTCGAAACCGCAAAGCGGGTGACACTTACAGCCATTGCATTGAAACGCTATCAACTCAGGCACGGGAATTATCCGCCGGATTTGAATTCGCTTGTGCCGGAATTTGTTTCCACAGTTCCACTCGATCCGGTGGATGGCAGGCCATTGCGCTATCGGCAAAAAGCGGACGGAACATTCCTGCTCTATTCCGTTGGTGAAAATGGCAGGGACGATGGGGGCGACCCTTCGCCGGAAAAAGGTGTTACGAGTTCAAGTTTTAATTGGCAAAACCCTCATGCGCTTGACTGGGTCTGGCCGCAGCCCGCGTCGCCGGAAGAAGTTCAAAAGTATTACGACGAGCAGGCCAAGAAATCCAAGTGACGGCGGTCCGGAAAAATTTAATTCTGAAAATTCTGTCCATCCTGTCTGCTTTTCCGCTATAACCACGCGCCATGCATCAAATCATCCAGAGCTTGAGCGATTGGTATAATCACGCGCTGCAAACGGGCGGTTATCCCGCCATCGCGCTGATGATGGCCGTGGAAAGTTCGGTGTTCCCGCTGCCCAGCGAGTTCGTGATTCCGCCGGCGGCGCATTGGGCGCACACCGGACAAATCCCGCTTTCACTATGGGGCATCGTGCTGGCGGGCGCCATCGGGTCGTGGTTCGGCGCCACGTTGATGTATTGGGCGTCGCGGATTGCCGGACGGCCGCTTGTGCTGCACTTCGGCAAATACTTTTTCATTTCAGCACAAAAGGTGGAGGGCGCGGAACGCTGGTCGGCGCATTATGGTTCGATGGGCATTTTCATTTCGCGGTTGCTGCCGGTCGTGCGGCATCTCATCGGCATCCCGGCGGGCATTGTGCGGATGAATTACCTGAAATTTTCCCTGTTCACGCTGCTCGGCTCGGGCATCTGGTGCTCGGTGCTTTGTTACGTCGGCGTCAAGGCGGGTCAGGATGAAAAACTCATGCGCGGTGAATTGCATCACCTCACGCTCTGGGTGGGTGGCGCGATGCTGGTGCTCGGCGGATTGTATTATTTCTTCGTCCACCGGCATATGCGGGGTAAGCCCGAAGTCCGAGGCCCGAAGCCCGAGTAGAAATTGTTCGGAGCGCGGCTGTGCGCGGAGCGTCAGCCGCAGTCGGGTTCAAATTGCTGCGGCTGGTCCCGCCTTGCGGAACACAGCCGCGCTCCGTTTCAAATTCGCGTCAATTCGTGGTTAAGAAAGAAATTTCCTTTGCGCCTTCGCGCCTTCGCGTTGAAATTCCGCCCGCCGCCCCCAAGCTCCTACTTGATGATCTGGAAGCTGAACGGATACTTGTAATCCTCGCCGTTGTTGGCCTTGATGCCCGCGATGATGACGAGGACCAGATAGGCAAGGCCAATCAATGGAAACAGCAAGGACATGAGCAAGCCGAGGTGGATGAACGACAACACAACGGACGCAATCATGCCGGCGACCCACACAATGATCGCCGTAATTTGAAAATTCAATGCGGCCTTGCCGTGGACCTCCACGGATGGGAATTCGTTCTTCTTGATTTGCCAGATCAGCAGTGTGCAAACGCACGGAATGCATGGCACCAGACCGCCCAGGTGGCACAGCATGTTCCACATGCGGGCCTGGCTTTCGTTGGCACCGGGAGGGGGTGCGGATTGGGTGGGTGGAGGTGTCTGGGACGGAGGCATTTGATTTTCTGACATAGATTTCCTTTCTTGGATTTGCCCGCTTATTACGCCGATTTGATTCGGCGCGCAAGAAGGAACTTTACCGTAAAATCTCTTTGCGCCTTTGCGCCTTTGCGTTGAAATTCCTCCATGCCTGCGACTGAAGCCATCCGCAAAAAACTGGGCGCCTTGCCGCACAAGCCGGGCGTGTATCTCATGCGCGACCGGTTCGGCACGGTCATTTACGTCGGCAAGGCGCGCGACCTGCGCAAGCGCGTGAGCCAGTATTTTCATCCGTCACGCCGCCTGGGCTGGGACTTGAAATTCAACGCGCTCGTCGAGGCCATCCACGATTTTGACATGCACGTCGTCCGCAGCGAACCGGAGGCGTTCCTGCTCGAGGGCAAACTCATCAAGGAATTTCACCCGCGCTACAACATCAGCTTCCGCGACGACAAACGCTTCCTGATGCTCAAGGTCAATCTCAACGACCCGATCCCCAACTTCACCTTCACCCGGCTCAAGAAGGACGACGGCGCGCGTTACTTCGGGCCGTTCTCGAATTCGGGCGCGTTGCGCAACACCGTCGCGCTGGTGCGGCGGCAGTTCAACTTGCGCGGCTGCCGCGTGTTCACGCCCGGCGAGGCCGACTACAAGCATTGCCTCTACGCACACCTCAAATACTGCACCGCGCCGTGCATCGGCAATGTGACGCGCGAACAGTATTTGGAACAGGTCCGCGCCGCGTGCGATTTCATCGAAGGCCAGTGCCACGAAATGAAGGAACAACTCGAAGTCGAAATGCGCAAGGCCGCCACCGCGCAGGATTACGAGAAGGCCGCCGGCCTGCGCGATCTCATCCGTGACCTGAAAGAAACGACGAAGAAGGAACGAAAGTTTGAGCGTGTGCCTTACACGTTGCCGCTGGCGATTGATCCGCAACGCGATCTCACGGAACTGGCGAAGGCTCTTGGCCTGCGCGAACCACCGCGGCGCATTGAAGGCTTCGACATTTCGAACATCAGCGGCACATTCGCCGTCGCGTCGCTCGTGAGTTTCAAAAATGGCCGGCCTGACCGCGCGAATTACCGCCGGTTTAAAATCAAAACCGTCGAAGGCCAGGATGATTTTGCGGGCATGGCGGAAGTCGTGAAGCGGCGATATTCGCGGTTGTTGCGCGAAGGTAACGTAGCGCAGGCGTCCCGCCAGCCTGATCGAGGGGGCAATCCCGGACTTGTCGCAGCGGAAAGAAGCAGGCGGGACGCCTGTGCTACATTGCCCAACCTCATCCTCATTGACGGTGGCAAGGGACAACTCAACGCCGCGTGTGCCGAATTGAAAAAATTAGGCCTGGAAAAAATCGCCGTCATCGGGCTGGCGAAGGAGTTTGAGGAAATTTATCAGCCGGGCGAAAGCAAGCCGTTGCGGCTGGGCCTGAATCATCCGGCGGTGAAACTGCTCCAGCGCTTGCGCGACGAATGTCATCGCGTCGCCAATTCCTACAACGCGCAGCTTCGCATCAAGCGGATTTCGGAGAGCGTGCTCGACGAATTTCCCGGCATCGGCGAGCGGCGCAAGCAGGCGCTGCTGAAAAAATTCGGTTCGGTGCAGCGGCTGCGGACGGCGACGTTGGAACAAATTGCCGTCGTTCCGGGTTTCGGCGGAAAAGCGGCGAAGGAATTGAAAGCGTTTCTTGAAGCGCGGTCAGCGGGTTGATTTTAACGCAAAGGCGCAAAGGCGCGAGGATGCTTAAATTTTTTTACGCCTTTGAGTTAAAAAGAAATTCGTGTTGTTATTCCGTAGGAGGCGGCGTGAGGAGACTCTGAACTTGGGTCTCGGATCTCGCGTCTTGGGTCTTGGGATGTTTGAGTCTCGTCACCTCGACTCCTACAGGGACTTGAAACGTTGCAAAAGAAATTCGTGCCAATTCGCGAGATTCGTGTCTTTATTCCGGCATGAACATTCAAGTGGCGGTCCTCTGCGATGCCGCGACCGAGGACCACGGCAAGCTCAATCTCCTCGGCTCGTTCGACACGATTTACACGCCGCAATTGCCCGCCGTGCATCCGCAATGCGCCGTCGCGTTGCGCGTCACGTTTGCCGCCGGCGACGAGGGCACGCGCAAGCTCAAGTTGAACTTCATCAACGCCGACGGCCACGCCATCATGCCGCCCATCGAAATCCCGGTGGTGGTCGCGCTGCCGGACGACGTGCATTTCGCCACGCGCAATTTCATCGTGAACATCCAGCAATTGAAGTTCGCCGAGGCGGGGTTGTATTCCGTGGATGTCCGGCTCGATGACAAATCGCAGGCGGGCATTCCGTTGTCGGTCAAACACCTGCCGCAAGCGGTGGCGTAAGGAGCGCGGGCAGCCTGCCCGCGTGAACCATCCCCGCTTCGGAAATGCGGACAAGCTGTCCGCGCTCCCGGCCGCGACTTTGGGCTTTGAACTCTGCGCGGGCGACGCCATATTTCCGCACATGGCGAATTCAAACAACGAAACGGTCCTGCAACTCGATTTACCGGGCGTCAAAAAGCTCAAGAGCGGCAAGGTGCGCGAAGTTTTCGACCTCGGCGACCGCTTGCTGTTTGTCGCCACCGACCGCCTTTCGGCCTTTGACGTGATCATGCCCAACGGCATCCCGCGCAAGGGCGAGGTGCTCACGCAGATTTCGTATTTTTGGTTCGCGCAGACCGAATCGTTCCAGCCGAACCACCTGCTCTCCCGCGCCGGCGAAGCGTTTGGTGTCCCGGCTTTAGCCGGCCTGCCCGCCGCCCTGAAAACCCAGCTCGCGCGGCGCAGCATGATTGTGAAGAAGGCGAAGCCGCTCGCCATCGAGTGTGTAGTGCGCGGTTATCTCGCCGGTTCGGGCTGGAAGGAATACCGGAAATCACAGACCGTCTGCGGCATCAAATTGCCGCCCGGCTTGAAGGAATCTTCCGAGTTGCCCGAACCGATTTTCACGCCCGCGACCAAAGCCGAAACCGGCCACGACGAAAACATTTCGTTCGCGGAAGCGGCAAAGATTGTGGGCGCAGACATCGCAGAAAAAGTGCGCGCGGCCGTTTTGAAGATTTACAACTTTGCCCGAGATTACGCCCACAAGCGGGGCATCATCATTGCCGACACGAAGTTTGAGTTCGGCCAACTCGACGGCAAACTCATCCTGATTGACGAAGTGCTGACGCCTGATTCCTCGCGCTTCTGGCCGGCCGACCAATACGCGCCGGGCAAAGGCCAGCCGAGCTTCGACAAGCAGTTCGTCCGCGATTATCTCGAAACACTCGACTGGAACAAGACCCCGCCCGGGCCGGTGCTGTCGCCAGAGGTCGTCGCCAAGACCACGGCGAAATATCTGGAGGCGTACGAGCGCCTGACGGGAAAAAAGCTTTAATTCGTAGCGGCGGTCGGCAGACCGCCGGTGACTTGTTTGACAAGCCAGAGAGTTTGCGGCTTTCTGCCGAAAGCCGCTACGTCGGCAGGCGTTCACAGGCCGGAAGCTTTTGCCGCATTTTGAACCATGCAAAATTTGGTCGAAGATTTTCTACAATACCTGCGCCATGAGCGCGGGCAGGCGGAGCATACGCAAAAAACCTACGCCGCATTGCTGAACAAATTCACCACGTGGGCGGCCAAACAGAAGCTGACCGACTGGAAATCGGTCGAGCTGCAGCATTTGATGGCGTTCCTTCAGCATGAGCGCGAACGCGCGCTGGCCAACGAGCCGGAGGAATCCACGAAACGGTTGAGCAGCGAGAGTGTTTATCTCGAAATCGCCGCCCTGCGGGCGTTTTATCGCTTCGCCGAAAACGAAAAACTTTTGCCCATGAACGTTGCGGAAAATTTGTCGTTGCCGCGCCGTTGGAAACGGCTGCCCAAGGCGCTGACCAACGACGAAATCACAAAGCTGCTGGCGCCGGATTCAGCAGAACAACCCACGCCCGGAAGTTTGTGCGACCAGGCGATTCTTGAACTGGCTTACGCCTCCGGTTTGCGGCTCGCGGAGCTTCGCAATTTGCGCCTGGAACAGCTTCACCTCGATGCCGGCTTTATCAACGTCATCGGCAAAGGCAACAAGGAGCGCGTCGTACCGGTCGGGAAAATAGCCGTGGCAGCGTTGAACCGTTACATTGAAGGTGGCCGACCCAAACTCGTCACGCCACGGTCGCCGGCCAATGTTTTTTTGACGAAGCGTGGCACACCATTCGCATCCGTGACGTTGTGGCTGCGGATTAAAAATCGAGTCAAGCGGACCGGGGTCGTGCGCAACATCACACCGCACATGCTGCGGCACAGTTTTGCCACGCATCTGCTGGAGCACGGCGCGGATTTGCGGGTGATTCAGGAATTGCTCGGCCACGCGAACATCAGCACGACGGAGATTTATACGCACGTCACCGGCAATCGGCTGCGCGACATTCATCGCAAATTTCACCCTCGATCCTAGAACTACGCCCAGTTGAGCGCATCAGACGTTATTAAATGGAAGGCGAACAATGGCGCACTGTTCACTGCGTCATGGCTTTATAATAACCGTAGGGCTGATTCGTTGCTCTAGGATCAGTGAAAGTTACGTCGCCCGATGAGGGAACGTTCGTCGAAATAGGCGTCCACGTCACCAAGTTTGTCGAAAGATAGATGACGTAAGTGGGATCAGTAAGATTGGTTAAAGAAAGTTGAAACGCATTGGTCATCATTTTTGCATTGGCGATTTTTAGATCTTTTATCTTTGATACATCACGTGCAAATGGCTGAGGCGATCTACTTGCGCCTCCGGCTGGC
>OBLU010006906.1_pt1 | contig 10081 bp, 10 predicted proteins | sample 1518681 | NCBI WGS metagenome assembly OBLU01 (sample SAMEA3539304, study PRJEB22396) | soil metagenome | biome: tundra; feature: field; material: soil | place: USA | collected 2010-05 | depth 0.15 m
CAGGGCCAACCGGAGATACTCCAGATCGCCCCAATTGGCTTGAGAGGCAATGTTGAGCATCGCCGTCCATTGACGGTTTTGGAGATAACCCTGCACCAAGGCCATCTGAACGGGCCGTTGATCCAAGAGATGGTTGGGCAAACTTGTCAACCAATCGAGGCTTTCCGCCACAAGACCGTTCGCCTGCATCCAGGCGGCCACTTCCGCCACGTCCGGCGCATTGGTCGTCACTTGTTGCTGCACGGTTTGCAGGCGGTCCCTGAATTCATCGCTCTTAAGCTGCCGCAAAATTTCCAGATGTTGCAACTGGTCCGTCAGGGTTGCGCGCGGATTGGCCAGCAATTGGCTTGAGTAGGCATTTGCCGCCGCGGCATCCTTGTGGGCCAACCGGTCGGCCACCAGAACTCTCAAGGCCAACGGGCCGATGCCGTCTTCCGACCGCATTTGTTCCAGGATGGCCCGTGATTGGACCTGCTTCGTCTGGTTCGTCGAAGCCAATCGAAGGATGGCGACGCTCATGCGGAAAAGCCCGTTTGTCGGTTCCAGTCTGGCGGCCGCCTCATAGTGGGCTTCCGCCTCGGCCAAACGGTGTGTTTGCATGGCCAGACTACCGGCGACCACCTGATAGCCGGCGCTGTTGGTGGCGGCGGGCGTGAGGTCATGCAATATCTGGACGGTGAGCGGGAATGGCGGTTGTTGGTATTTCAATCCCGCCGACGCCAGAACCAATTTATTTTCCACGGTGGGTTCGTTTTGCACAATGCGCCGCAGCCAGTCCAGCGCCACGGGAGAATTGGCGCGGTCGGCGAGTCCGGCCATGACGCGGCAGGCCGGCACGTTGTTGGGATTGAGCGTGATCGCCTTCCTGGCGCTCAAGGCGGCGTTGCGATAATCGTCGCGGGCCAGAAACGCCTGGGCCTCCTTCTGCCAGTGTTTTTCCTGGTAGCGCCGATAATGGTGCAAGCCGGCCCGGAACGTCCCGGCCAGCGCCGCCAGCACCAGCAGGACGGCGGCGGTGGCCACCACCCTGGTGCAAACCCGGTAAAACGTCTCATTCCAGCCGTGGTAACGATCCAAGTGCCGGCGATAGTGAAGACGAAACCAAGCCAGTGCATCGAGCACTTTCCGGCCGCCGGCGTTTCCTTCCAACCAATCACGAAAACGATTTTGTTTTATGTCTTCGTCCATTGTCGGGAGCATATCCAACCACCGGCGGATTATCAAAGACGGTTTTTGAAAAGCTTTCCGCCACCGCAGCCCGGTGGCTATTGCCATCAATATCGTTGGCGTGGCCGGCGGGCAGTTGGTTCAAGACCGGCAAACCGAAATCGGCATGGAGGAATGTGACTGCGCGATCAAGCCGGCGAAAAACGCCGGTCTTCGGAAATTTCTCGAATGATTAACTCAAAAATAATTGTAGCGGACGGGAATCCACTCAATTTATGAACAGGAGCCGGCTCACCTCGGCTGCCGCATTTTGGGCGGGAGGTTCGTCTGCCAAAATCCAACGACTTCTTTCCAGAACTTTTCGGGTTGTTCCGCGATTGCCGCGTGCCCGCCGGTCGGAAACTCCCAGAGCTGTTTCGGCCCGGCGTAACCATCGTAAAGGCGGCGGCCAAATTTTTCCGGCACCACCCGGTCGTGTCCATCCACCGCCATTCCGACCGGACCGTGGTAACTGCGCAGATAATCCTCCGAGGGAAAGCGGTCAACGAGCAGCAATCCCACGGGCAGGATTGGCATATGGTATTGCGCCACGCTGGTCAGCCGGTTGAAGGGCGAAATCAAAAGCACGCCGGCAACCCGGTCGGGATGCGTCCCGGCCAGATGCGCGGCGACGCCGGTGCCGAGAGATTCGCCCACGAGATAAACCGGCCCGTTCGTGGCCAGCAATTGAAAGGCTTCATCCGCCGCGCGAAACAAACTGCCCTGGCTGGGCGAACCGGGGCGGTCCGCGTAGCCGGGATATTCCAGGATGAACACATCAAACGCGGCGATGGATTGGATGGCATCCGCGTAATGCGCGCAGCCAATCGCGTCGCTGGCATTTCCATACGTGATCAATACGCCGCCTTCCGCCGGTTGCCGGGGCGACAAGCGTTTCATCCCGATGGATTCCCCTGCCGGGTTTTTCCAGCGTTCGAGCCGTGCCGCCTGCGCCATTTGATCCGCCTGGCCCGGAGTGTAAATCGGCGGAAAGTAAATCAGCCGGCGCTGCAAAATCGTGACGACGACGCAGACAGTCAAATAAATTGAAATCAAAAGCAGCAGTGTCCGGAAAAGACGCCATCGCAATGTGGGTGCCAGCCGTTGGTCGTTTTGGGTCATGCAAGGTAATGATCGCAAAACTGGGATTGCCAAACGAATTGAAAATATTTTGGCGGACATTGATAAAATGAATGACTCCGCTTCAATCCGGTTTGGATTCGCCGGCAGGGCGCAACCGCCCTCGAGAGAAACGCTTCTGGCATCAGCCGTGACCGGCAGGTTCATGCTGCCCGGCCGCGGATGCGCGGCGAACATCAGGCCTTCGCGCGCCCAACTTCGGCTGACGATTGTTTGTGTTTCCACTCGTTTCGCGTCTTCTTCAGACATTCCGGACAAATGCTGTGGGTAAAATCAGCGCCCGTGGCCTTGTGGAAGTAGGCTTCAACCTGGCTCCAGTATCCTTCGTCATCGCGGATGCGCTTGCACCAGGCACAGATGGGCAGCAATCCCTGCAACGTTTTGACATGATCGAGCGCGTCCGCCAGATGGGTTGAAACCCGTCTCAACTCCAGCAGCGCCATGACCTGCCGCGACAGGGCCTGCAACGCCTTCAGTTGCGCCGCCGAGAGCCGGCGCGGTTGACGGTCAACCACACAGAGGGTTCCCAAGGCCAGTCCTTCCGGGTTGATCAGAGGAATGCCCGCGTAAAACCGGATGTGGGGTTCGCCCTTGACCAGCGCGTTGTCCGCAAACCGCCGGTCCCGGGCCACGTCGCTGACGGTGAAGGGTTCGTTCTGGAGAATCGCATGCGCGCAGAACGCGACCTCGCGGGGCGTTTGCTGCTGCTCCAACCCCAATCTCGATTTGAACCACTGCCGGAACTCGTCCACCAGGGAAATCATAACGATGGGAACCTTGCAAATATGCGCCGCCAGGGTGGTAATGTCGTCATAAGACTGTTCGGTCCCGGTGTCGAGAATGTGATACTCCTTCAAGGCGGCGAGCCTTTCGATTTCATTGCTAGGCACCTGGGCTTTCACGATTTCACGGCCTTTCATTGCGGGACAAAACCACAGCCGCCCCGTCAGGGTTAACACGGCGTTTCCCATCCGGGATCAAGGCTGGCCGGTCGCGTTGAGTCATAAGTCAGACAACATTACTGTTACATCATATCTTATCACAGATTTCTCGAAGTCAAAATGGTTTTTTGCCGCCGGAAGTCTCATCCGGGGGCGTCAATTTTTGCGGGGGTAATGCGACCGCGAAACCCGCGTCCGGGCGCATTACTTTCTTGGCATGGCGACCTGGCCGGTGCGGGTGATGTCCGTCACGCCGAACGATTTCATGAGGCCGATGAACTTCTCCACCTTGCTTTCGGCGCCGGTGATCTCGATGGTGAGCGACTTGGGCTGAACGTCCACGATTTTCGCGCGGAAAATGTCCGTGATCTGCATCACCTCGGCGCGCGACTTGGAATCCACCGCGACCTTCACGAGCACCAGTTCGCGGTCCACGTATTCGCCCTCGCGGAAATCCTGCACCTTGATGGCGTTGGGCAGCTTGTTGAGCTGCTTGACGATCTGCTCCAGCGTCGCCTCGTCGCCGTGGGTGACAATGGTCATGCGCGAGAGGTTGGGGTCGTGCGTCGGGCCGACGTTGAGAGTGTCAATGTTGTAGCCGCGCCCGCTGAACAGGCCGGCCACGCGCGTGAGCACGCCGAATTTGTTTTCCACCAAAACCGATATTGTATGTCGCATAAAAACTGTTTGGAACGGAGGGGAAGGCTAACAACCACCGGCCTTGCGGGCAAATCAAATCAGCGGTTCAATTTTGAAGATTGGCTGGTCACCGCGCGCCGCTTCCCAGCATTTCGCCAGTTCATCTTCGTGTAACGCCGCCCATTCAATCACGTAGCCGAGCACGCGCGGCGGAAGTTTGCCCTGGATGACTGCGGGATGCCGGATGGAAATTTGTGCGGCGAACTCGTTGTATATCGCGTGGAAATGCGGCGGCAGATGTTCGTCCCGATACATTCGAATCGAGATGCCGAGGAAGCGGCTGATTTCAGGCATGGACGGGGCGCGAGTTTTGCTCCAGCAACGCTTCCGGTTTCTGGCCGGTCACTTGCAGCCAGAGCGAATCGGGGCAAAAATCAAGCTGGTCGTTCCAAAGCAGTTCGCCGAAATCGCCGATGCGCGCCTTGCGAAAATTTTCGTAATTGTTCCAAAAAGCAAAAACACCCGCGCGCGGTTTCCCGGAAAAATCCGCCTCGCCTTCCACGCCATCGTTAAAACGCAGCCAGACGCGGTAGTTTTCCAGAACTCTGATGGCGGTGATTTTTTTCATCACGGTTTTATTTTATAACAGGACGGAGATGTGTTCAATCTGAAATCGCGCAGCTATTCATTCAGGAATCCAGATGACGGGCAGTTTCTCATCGCGGTTGCGGCGATACCAGTTGAAATGGCCGTCGTCGGTGATGATTTTGAACGACGGAAACAGTTCGCTGGCGCGCACGAGAGTCGCGTCCGCAAAATCCATTTCCGGCGCGTATTTTTCCAGCAGTGCGGCTAACGTGTGTTTCTCCTCCTCCACGTCCACCGCAAAATGATAGTCGCCGATGATTTTGGCGACGATTGAAAAGTCGCCGATCAAATGGCTGGCTTCGGTGAATGCCGCCGCCGTCGTCCACAAACGGTCGTGGTGTTGCTTGAAGAAATTCTGCGCCCATGCGCGGCGCTTCGGCGTCTTGGCGAACGGACTGACGATAAAACTGGCATCAGCGAGAAACATGGCGGCGGCCGATGGCGGCACGGATTTTCTCGCGCTCGGTTTTGCCGGGCAATTCCGGCGCTGTAAATCCCGCGCGACTCAATTCCAAGCTGGCGGACGACGAGCCAGCCTCCGCCTGCGAAGCAGCATCCGTGACAATTTGCTGCAAAAAAGCATAAGGCGACAGGCCGCGCCGCCTGGCCGCCTTTTGGAATCCGGCCGCCACTTTCGGCTTCACCCGGGTCTGCAAAAGCATTGTCATACACCAAGTGTAATCTCCGCCTCGAAAATGTCAATGACCGCAAATCAAAAGAACGGATTGTGCTCTTTTTCCGCGGCCACCGTCGTCAGCGGGCCGTGGCCGGGGCAAAGCAAGGTTTCCGGCGGCAGCGACAAAATCTGTTCACGCACCTTTTGCCGCGCCAGCTCCCACGACTGGTTGCCGCGCCCGATGGAGCCGGCGAAAATCGCGTCGCCGACGAACGCGATGAGCGGCGCGTCCTCCTGCCAGTTGCCGACCATGTAAGTCACGCCGTCCTCCGCGTGACCGGGCGTTTCGCGGTGCGTCACGCGCAACCCGCCGAGATGGACGATTTCCGCCGTCTTGTTGCGCTGGTCCACCGGCGCGTTTTTGGAGCCGGAATGAACACGCGCCTTCGGCCACGCCTCGCGGATTTTCGGCAGCGCCTCAACGTGGTCCCAATGCGAGTGCGTGATGAAAATGTGCCGGAGCTGAAGCTGTTCGGCGGCGATGGTGTCGAGAACCGGTTTCGCGTCCAAGCCGGTGTCGAAGAGTGCCGCCTCGCGCTGGACTTCATCCCAGACGAGATAGCAATTCACCGTCAGCCCTTCGCCTGCCGTGGTGAACACGCGGATTTCGCGCCAGCGGCTCAAATCCGTGTGCGCGGGCAGCCAGCCGCTGGCAATGGCTTCGAGCTTTTGCGGACTCAAGCCAATCAGCGGCGCAAGTTTGGACAAATTGATTTTTGCCCCAGGTTTGCCGGACCCTTCCAGCGCCGATAATTCCGCTTCAGAAAGTCCCGCCGCCGAAGCCGCGGCGACCGCCGGAACGCCGCTCATCGTCCGCGCCTTGCGGATGATGTCGCCGAGATGATCTTCGAGATTCACGGGGAAAACGTTAGCCGCGCAACGCGCCTGACCGCAAGCTTTCGCTGCGACGGAAGCGAAATGACGGCGAGATTTTCTTGTCTCCAGTTTTGTGCTGATCAAGCCGTGCGACACGTTTTGGAGACAACCCGGTCCTGGCCATTCGTCATTTGTTCGATTTGCTTGACGAACCGGAGTTTGATTTCTCCTGCCATTTCTGCAACAGCGGCGCCTTTTTCTCCATTTCCTTTTCAAGGTCGCTTGCGTCTTTGGCGGTGTGGATCACCGTCGGGCGCAGAAACACCATCAATTCGACCTCCTGGGTGGTCTTGTCCTTCTTTTTGAAGGCCCACTCAATGACCGGAATGCTGCCCAGCAACGGCACCTTGCGCACCACCTGGGAGGTTTGCTTTTGAATGATGCCGCCGAGCAGCAGCGTCTGGCCGGTCTTGGAGGTTACTTCGGTGCGGAAATTGTCGGTGTCAAAAACATCGCCGCCCAGCACCTGTCCGCCGGAATTCACCGTCGAAGATTCGGCGTGGATTTTCAATTGCACGTCGCCATCGCTGTTGATGTGCGGCGTGACTTCCAAAACGACGCCGACATTCTTGTAAGTGATGCTGGTGTTTTGCGAGCCGACCGAGGAAACCTGCGTGTTTTGCGGCACCGGCACCTCCTGGCCGACAAACAGCTTGCCCATTTCATTGTCATCAATCGTGATGCTGGGTTCGCCCAGCACGGTGGCGTCGGTGTTTTTGCGCAAAAATTGGACGAGGTAATCAATGTTGAGCGTGCTGCTGACCATGCCGGAGCGGAGGCTGGCCAGCGTTTGCACCACGGTTCCCGCCGCGTTGTTGGCCGGCGTGTTGACGGAAGTTGTCCCGCCGGCGCCCTTTTGATAACTGCCGCCGCTGCTGACGAGCAGCGAATTTTCATAGTCATCCGCCGTGAATTGTTTGCCATCCGGCGACCAGCGGACGCCGAGCTTGTCCAGATAATCGCTGGAAACCTGGACGATGCGCGCTTCAATCGTGACCTTGTCCGAAGGCGCGTCCAATTCTTGAAGCAACTGCAAGATTTGGGGAAAGAAGTGGACGTTGGCGGAAATCAGCACGGCGTTGCCGCGCTGATCGGAAACGCAGCGGACACGGCCAATCAGGTCGCTGACCATCCCCGCCGAACTGCGGCCGGCGGTCGAACTTGTGCTGTCCGGCTGGCCGCCAATCCACGGATAATAGTTGTCCTGCTTGGTCTCCTCGGTGATGTCAAAACCGGTTTGCCCCGAACTGGCCGGTTGCGATTGCTGGCTGGGTTGCGCCGCGTTGTTTTGATTTTGCGGGGCCGCCGGACGCATGGCCGGCGAACCGTTCTTGGCAAATAAAATGTTCATGCTGTTCGCCACCGTGTCCGCCTTGGCGTATTTCAGGCCGATGCGCAGCGTGCTTTCGCCGGCTTGCGACGGCTGATCCAATTGTTTGAGCACGTTCTCGATGACCGCGAAGTTTTCCTTCGAGTTCGATGTGATGATGATGGCGTTTGAATACGGCTCGCTCGTAATGTGGACTTTGCCGAAAAGCCGGCCCACGTTCTGGCCGGATGAGGAATTGTTCCCCTCACCGCCGTAAATCTCATAAAGAACATCGTAATAACTCCGCTGCTGCGATTGTTTCACGAACAGTTCATTCAGCACGTCCTCCATGTCGGTGGCGCTGACGTATTTGAGCGGGTAAATGCGCGGCGCGAGGCTGTCGTCGGCAACGGGTTCATCCAGTTCGGCGATCATTTTCTCCAGGCTGTCCATTTGCGCGGGCGGAGCCTGGACGATGACGGCGTTGCGGCGGCGATCCGCCACCACGCTCAATTTCTTCGGGCTGGTCGGCTGGGATGAATAATATATGGTATAACGCGACCCGGCCGAATTGTCGTTCTCGTTCAAACTTTGCAGTTGCGCTGCCACGTCCTGCGCGTCGGCGTTTTTGAGCATGAACGTCCGCGTCGCTTTTTCCTGCGCGTTCTCGGTGTCCAGCATCGCCACCAGTTTTGCGATGGCGCCGAAATCCGTCAGCGCCGAGAACACGATCAGCGAGTTGGACCGGTCATCCGCCACCACGTCAATGACCGACTTGCCGCCGCCCTTGCCGGTCATTTTCTCGTAAAGCGGCGCAATCTCCCTGGCGAGCTGGTCCGCCGCAATGTGTTTCAACGGAATCACGCGCACCGCCACGTCCTGCGGATGGTCGCTGTCCAGCGCGTCAATCAAATCGCCCACCACGCGCAGGTTGTCATTGTAGTCCGTGACGATGATCTGGTTCGCCTTGTCGTCCACGTCCGCCGACGCCTTGTCCGACAGCACCGCTTGGATGCGCTGCTTGACGTCCGTCGCCTGAATGTGTTTGAGTTGAAACACCTTCAAGAGCAATTGCCGGCCGGCGGGCACGTTTGTCATCGAACCGCTCACCACTTCGGGGCTCATTTTGGGTTCCTTCCCCTGCGGCACGAGCAGAATGGAGTCGCTCAATTCGACCGCCGAGAAGCCTTCCATCGCCAGCGCGCGGTAAATCGTGTTGATGGCTTCGCGCGCCGGCATTTTTTTTGAACTCATGATGGTCAACTGGCATTGCACCTGCGGGCTTTTAATGACCGTTTTGCCCGTCGTTTGCGCCAGCCACTGCGCCACCATGTCCACGTTTGCCCCTTGAAAACTCAATTGAATTCCGTCGCTGGAATTTGTGGAAACGACGCCGGAACTCAACGGCTCGGACGGCACCCACGGCGCGCCATCGGAACTTTTCGGGCCGGAATCGCCGCCGGGCGATGGCGTGGGATTGCCGCCGGCGCCCGGCGGCATGACGCCCGGCGGCAGGCCCGGCGAAGCAATTCGCGTCTGGGCCATCAATTGGCCGGCGACGCCGAGCAAGACGGCGGCCCAGAAACAGATTCGACGCCTAATTTGTGCCCGGCGAACCGGCGCGCTTATGAAGTTGGATGTTTTCATTTGTTGTGTCGTCCTGGTTGGTCAGCAAACTCCCGCTCCCGAAACCGTTGAATATCGTCAGCTCCTTCTTTTGTCCGTCCTGTTCCACCAACACCCGGTTGATGCCGATTTGCAGCAGTTTCAAATCGCCGAGCGAATCGCCCGGTTTCACCAGCCCGGTCTGACCGCTGGCCGCCCGCAAAAAAGCCGTGTCGCCCGCAATGCCCAAAAGCCCCATCGGCAATGGATGCATGACCGGCGCGAAAATTTCGCTGCTCACGATTTTGTCCACGCGCGCCTGAATTTCATGAGACAGCTTGGGTGCGCTGCCCGGCTGTCCTGGCATTCCGGGCATTCCCGCCATGGAAGGAGGCAATCGCCTTCCGGAGGAATTGGTCGTTGTGGAGGCGACCGAATTGGTTCCCGCAATCGCATTTTTGTTGGTTGCCGTTTGCGCCATGACATTGGTTGAAATCGAATTAGTTCCACCGGCGATTTTAGCCGTTTCAGAATTGGTTGAAATTGAATTGGTCCCGGCGGCGACTGGAGCCACGGCGTTGGTTGAAGCCGAATTAGTCGGGCCAGCGACTTGAGCAGCTTCAGAATTGGTTGAAACCGAATTCGTCCCGCTGGTTGATTGAGCAATGTCAGAATTGGTCGAGGCCGAATCAGCGCCGGCAGATACTTGAGCCACTTCAGAATTTGTCGGAACCGAATTGGTCGCGCCGGCTATTTGCGCCACGGCGTTGGTTGAAACCGAATTAGTTCCGCCAGCGATTTGAGCCGCTTCGGAATTCGTTGAAGCCGAATTGGTCCAACCAACCTTTTGAGGCGCTTCGGAATTGGTTGAAACCGCATTTGTCCCACCAGCCTTTCGAACTGCTTCGGAATTAGTCGAAACCAGATTAGTTCCCGAACCTATTTGCGCCGCCAGATTCGTTGCCAGGGATGGTTTAATTTTGGCAGCGGCGGCCAAATTCGTAGTTTGCGTTTTTAATTCGGATGCCGGACCGGCGGTTG
>OBLU010006907.1_pt1 | contig 10080 bp, 8 predicted proteins | sample 1518681 | NCBI WGS metagenome assembly OBLU01 (sample SAMEA3539304, study PRJEB22396) | soil metagenome | biome: tundra; feature: field; material: soil | place: USA | collected 2010-05 | depth 0.15 m
TCCCAGAAGTACGGCTCCACATGCAACCACACCGTGCCGGTGCTCGGCGTGTACTTCATCGCGTTGTCCAGCAGGTTCGAAACGATGTGCTGTACCTTGTACCAATCGAAAGCAAACGCGGGCAATTTTTCGTCGGGGAAAAAGTAAAACGCAATCGCCTTGTCCTGAAAACGCTGCACCCAGAACTCGGCAATCTCGCGCAGGCAGGCATTGATGTCGGCGACTTCGTACTGGATCTCGTAGCGATCCACCTTCAGGGTTGCGTAGCTGAGGACATTTTGGACGAAGTTGGTCAAGCGGATGCCGTTGTCCTGCATTTCCGTGAGCACTTCAAGCTGTTGTGGCGTCAGCGGCCCCAGTTTTTCCGTCAACAACAGATGCAGGTACCCGCCCATGATCGCCAGTGGCGTCTTTAGTTCGTGGGCCGCCGCAGCCAGGGAGTCCCGGCACGCGGAGCAGTGGTTCTCGTCCGTTAACAGATCAATCGTCGATTTGGCAGACGCGGCTTTCGCAGAATGCATTGCACAGGGCTCCATCTCGGCATGCTCGAAGGGGACCAGTCACTCACGTCCCACAATCGCGATGCATCAATCCGAGTTGATTGGCCACAGCTTTACTTTCGACAAAATTAGCCCACAACTTAGAGCAACTTGCGGCTCGGAGAACAGGAGGCGGGGCGCAACTTCCTGCACCTCCACTGGGGAGTCTCGATAATAGCCCAACCACCATCATTGTCAATTTAAAACCTGCCCTTGCGCCCCATTAACGCAACATTGTTAGCATAAATGTGAAAATTTATGCACTATTAGAATGGTAATTCTCTTCTACTCGACTGCAAATCATTGCAGCTTTTACCCTCCCATTTTGAGTCATTTCCGCAAAATATAGATAAACTGCTGTGTTTTGACGGATTCTTTTCTACTCAAGTTTGGCTGTTCATGTGCTCTTAAGTCTTAGGACAGGAGACTCAAAGTGCGCCCACCAGTATCTGTCGCGGAACGCCGTGACTGGGATCGTTTGCCCATTTCGATCCCATTTTTTGTGCGCGGTAGGAAGCTCACTGGTGAAGAATTCCTGGAATTCGCCACGGCACTTAACCTGTCCGCGGGCGGAGTACTGCTCGCCGCCAAGCGGTACTTGGATCCCGGCACACAAATCTCTCTCGAGGTGCCGATTGCCTTGGTCAACAAAGCGCAATTGCCGCGGTCGGTTTCACTGCTGCACGCCACGGTTTTGCGGTGCACTCCCGATCGCCAGTATTTTCTGCTCGGGCTGCAGTTCGAGGAGCCCCTGATCGCGGCTCCGTCCGAAGCATTCAGTAGTCGTTCTTCTTCGACTCCCTGAGAAATTCTCTTCCCTTAAGTGAAAGTTTTTGCAGCTTTTTAACATTCTATTGCCCCGTCAGGTTCGCATCGCGGTCAGACAACACCGAAAATGTGGTAAATTAAGTTGCTAACGATAAGCAACTTAGAGGCATAGTGCGCACGATTTTGCACTGCGCCCAAGCGTGGCCAGAGAAATGCAATTCCGTTTCACATGGCTATCCACTTCGAACTAGCAACCACAGAGGATCAAACCATGCCGTCACCGGTGAGCGCGGACTTCGTGGGGGTCATGGCAGCCCAGCAACTGCCGCCGGCACCGGTCATCTTTGGGCAGACTGCGGCCATGCGCGAGGTTCGCCAGAAGCTGGAACGCGTCGCCGGCGCCAACCTCTCCATCCTGATTACCGGGGAGAGCGGCACGGGGAAAGACATTATCGCCCGCCTGCTGCACATCTATTCTCCCTGGGCCAGCGGACCGTTCGTAAAGGTCAATTGCCCCGCCATTCCCGGATCGTTGCTGGAAAGCGAGTTGTTCGGCTACGAAAAAGGAGCCTTCACGGGAGCGCTGGGAACCAAGCCAGGACGCGTGGAGATGGCTCACCGGGGCACACTTTTTCTGGATGAAATTTCCGAACTCGATCCCTCGCTCCAGGCCAAACTGCTTCAACTCTTGCAGGACGGCCAGTTCAGCCGTATTGGCTCCCAGGAAGACAAGCGTGTGGAGGTGCGGGTGGTCAGTGCCACCAATCGCGAGTTGCAGCAGGAAATCGATGTTGGCAACTTCCGCAACGATCTGTTCTACCGCATTGCAGCCATGACCATTCACCTGCCTGCCTTGCGGGAGCGGGCGGTTGATATTCCGTTACTATGCGAATACCTTCTGCAGTATTACAATGATAAACTCAATGGCCGCGCCCCTATGCTTCGTCCAGCACTTCTGGCAAAGATGCAGCGACACTCCTGGCCGGGGAACATTCGTCAACTTGAGAACCTGATCAAGCGTTACGTGGTGATGGGCACCGATGATGTAATCGTTAGCGAGTTGCTGCAAACTAATGATCGCGATACATTCCCCGATCTTACATTTGAGGGGCCGGTATCGCTGAAGAAGCTGACAAAACAGACGGTGCGCAAATTTGAGGCACGCATCATTCTGAGCGCGTTACATGCGAACAACTGGAACCGGAAGAAGGCTGCCCGGGCAGTGGGCATCAGCTATCGGGCGCTGTTGTATAAGCTAAAAGATGTCGGAATTCCCCAGCGGCGCTCGGCATCTCCCGGGTCGCGGATGGATGAGGACAAGGCGGAGTAAACCCTGAACGTGGATGGAAGGTGACCTGAATGGATTGGCAGACAAGCAAAGTTGGATTGGTCGCACTACGGTTGCTGAAGATTGCACTGCTGCTCGCAGTTTTGAGCGGCCTGGTCATGGCGCAAGACGCTGCGAAACCAGCCCCGTCAACTGCGCCAGACACTGCATCGAAGTCGGCCACTGGCGTTCGTCCGGACTCATACATTATTGGCGCTGAGGATGTGTTGACGGTTTTCGTCTGGAAAGAGCCGGACATGACGAAGACGGTGCCGGTCCGTCCTGATGGCATGATTTCGCTGCCTCTGGTGGGTGAAATCAGGGCCTCCGGTTATACCCCTGTGCAACTGCAGGAGGTGCTGGCCGAATCCATGAAGAAGCTCATCTCCGATCCGCAAGTCACCGTCGTGGTGGAAAAGATTGGCAGCCTGAACTTCAACATCGTGGGCGAAGTCGGGCATCCAGGATATTTCCCGCTGACCCGCCGCATGACTGTGCTGGACGCTATCGCCATGGCTGGCGGCTTCAAGGATTTTGCCAAGACCAAGAAAATTTACGTGCTGCGGAGTGCGGCCAACGGCACCCAGGAGCGCCTGCCGTTTAATTACAAAGACGTGATCGCCGGCAAGAACCCGCAGCAGAACATCGAACTGCAGCCGCGCGACACCATCGTCGTTCCCTAACCGGAGGCTCGGATGACACGCTGGTTGTGGCCAATTCTGGTGGTTGTGGGAATGTTATGCGGCACGTGTGCCTGGGCGCAGAACGATACTGGTGCTTCCGATACCGGAGTGCCGACCCAACCCGGCCCTAAGCCGGCCTACACGTACCCGGACACGACGCCGTCTCTGGACTTCCTCTCTCAGTCCGTCGAGAACAGTAGTATCCAGTTAGGAATCGGCGCCGGTTTCTCTTTCGATAGCAACGCATACTCGTCCACCAGCAAGGGTCAGAACTACTGGCTATTTCACATCGCGCCCAGCATCAGGATCCAGCAGTTTCGCCCCAGGCTCTCGTGGCATCTGTCGTATTCCGGCGGCTACCAAAGCTACGCCTATCAAAGCGGGCTGGCGAACAACAATAATAGTTTGTTCTCGCAAAATGCCGGCGCTGGCTTCCTGTGGCAGTTGTCTCCGCATTGGCAACTCATGGCGGATGATAGTTATCGCTATTCGGCCAACCCGTTCGATAGCTATCTGACCACGCCCGGAACCCCGACCATGAACAATCCCAATCCGGTGACGTACTACCCGCTGACCCAATTCACCCAGAACACCGGGACCATGACGCTGACCGACCAGTTGACCAAAGTCGACACCCTGTCCTTCAACGGCACTGCCAACCTGCGCCGTACGTCCAACTACAATCTGCTCACCGTTCCGTTTTATAACCTCATTTCGTATGGCGGACGGGCGTCCTACTCCCACCGGTTATCGCCGCGACTCTCGCTGGGTGCGGGCTACGACTACAACAGCCTCGATTTTGGAAAAGGCCAGCAGCGCTCCGGCGTTCAAACCATACAAATGACCGTGGACTACCTGATTCGTCCCAATATGACGATCTCAGGATGGGTGGGACCGGAACATACCTCGACGAAAACCACCGTCGGTATCCCCATCCTGGGTCAGATTGTGTACTACACAACGCACGATAGCTTGTGGAGCACGTCGTTGGGCGCGAACTTCGGCTGGCAGGGTCGTCGCGACTCGGTGCGCGCGGGTTTCAGCCGCCAGGTCATGGATGGCGGCGGAATCATCGCCACCTCCCAGGTCAACTCGTTCAACGGCAATTACCGCCGCATGTTGAGCGCGAAAATGGATGTGATCGTGGGCGGGATGTACCTCCACGACGTGTCCACCACGGTTTCAAGCCGCTCCTATGACAACTTCACGGTCAACGCCAGCCTCAATTACAAACTGGCCAAGTCCCTGAACGCGGCGGCGCAGTATAACCACGTGCACCAGACCCAAACCAATTCGTTTATAGTCGGGGCCGGCACGTACGATGCCAACATTGTTGGAGCTTCAATCACATATACCTGGGATCACCCCCTTGGACGGTAAATCATGACGGAAGAATTTGACGACCAGAAATCGATACGAGGCTTGGACGAATACTGGGCTATGGTGGTTCGCCGCCGCTGGTGGATCATTGGTCCGCTGTTTTTGGGATGGCTGATCGTGTTTGCTTCGGCGTGGATTATTCCGCCACGGTACACCTCGGAAACGGTGATCCTGGTCGAACAGCAAAAGGTGCCGGAACAGTTCGTGATGCCAAACGTGCAGGTGGACTTGCAGGAGCGCCTGCAATCCATCACCCAACAGGTGTTGAGCCGCTCGCGTTTGCTGAGGATCATCACCGATCTGCATCTCTACCAGGGATTGTTCTTCGGTTCCCCTGACGATCAGATCATGCAGATGCGCAAGGACATCAAGCTCGATCTCGTCCAGGCCCCTTCCTCCAACGGAAGGCCGGGAGCGTTGACCGCTTTCAAGGTCTCGTTCGTGGCCGACAAGGCACAGATCGCGCAGCAGGTGAACACCCAGTTGGCCTCGCTGTTTATCGACGAAAACGTGCGCGCCAGCCAGCAGCAGTCGGAAGCCACAACCAACTTCCTGGATTCGCAGTTGACCGCGGCCGCCAGCGCTTTGGCGGCCCAGGAAAAGAAGATGCGCGAGTACGAAGGCTCCCACATGGGCGAATTGCCCGACCAGTTGCAGAGCAACCTGCAGATCCTCAGCGGAGCCCAGGCACAACTGCAGGCGGCGGTCGATGCCCGCGACAAAGCCCTGCAACAGCAGGCTTACCTGAGTTCGCTGGCCATCCAGTATGACGCCATGGGAGTAACTGAATCCACGAGTGCAGCTCCACAGACAACCGCCCAGCAAATCGAAATGATGAAGGCGGAGTTGGCGACGTTGCAGTCCAAGTACACCCCCGATCATCCCGACGTCAAGAAGCTGAAGGACACCATCTCCAAGATGGAGCAACTGCAAAAAGAACCGCCGGCTGCGACCTCTGACGATGCCTCTAAGGACCCCGACAAATCGACGACCACAGCCTCGCAGCTTCAGGCCATGACGCCGGTCATGCAGATCCAGAGCCAGTTGAAAGCCAACAAGCTCGAAATACAGACCCGCGAAGCCCAGATCGCGCGTTTGGAATCCAAGGTCAACGAGTACCAGGCGCGCTTGAATGCCACTCCCGGCCGGCAGCAGGAGTTGTCCGACATCATGCGCAACTACGATGAGTCCAAGAAAAACTACGACGCGTTACTGGGAAAGACCATGTCGTCTTCCCTGGCGACCAGCCTGAACCGGCAACAGCAGGGCGATCAGTTCCGCATTATCGATCCTCCCAGCCTGCCGGAGAAAGCTTCGTTCCCTGACCGCTTTAAGTTTTCCCTGGCGGGATTGGGCGCGGGCCTGGCTTTGGCGTTTGTGTTCGGCGTCGGCATGGAATTCGTGGATGACCGTATCCGCAGCGAGACCGACTTGATCTCCGCCAGCACACTGCCGGTGTTGGCGGAGATTCCGCCGTTGCCGACCGACCGTGAGATTGCAGCCCAGCGATGGAAGCCGTACATCGCGGTCGCCGCTGCCATCCTGGTGGCGATCATTATCCCGACGGGGATCTGGTACGCCTACTTCTGGGGATAGGGCATGTATAAACAATTCTTCGGGCTGAGCAAAAATCCGTTTGAGATCAGCCCGGATCCATTCTTCTATCACGCGACGCCCCGGCATAACGAAGCGTTAGCCAACTTGCACTACGGGGTGGGCCGCAGAAAAGGCTTCATCGTGATCACCGGAGAGGTGGGCACGGGGAAGACGCTACTGGTGCGCTGCCTGCTGGCCGAGTTGCGCAAGAACAACATCGCGTTCGGATACGTTTTCAATCCGCTGTTATCGACCACCGAGTTCTTCCAGTACATCATGGCGGACCTCGGATTGCAGTACAGCGGGCGCAGCAAAACGGAAATGCTGCTCGACTTGAATCGCTTCCTGATTCAGCGCCATGCCCGCGGCTTGATCACTGCCCTGGTGGTGGACGAGGCGCAGGCGCTGCGGCCGGAGTTGCTCGAGGAAGTCCGCCTGCTCACCAACCTGGAAACCTCGCAGCAAAAACTGCTGCAGATCGTGTTGATGGGACAGCCCGAGTTGGAAGTCGTACTGGACTCGCCTGGCTTGCGTCAGCTCAAACAGCGCGTTTCCCTGCGCTGCCAACTGCTGCCGCTCGATGAAGAACAAACCCGCGGCTACGTGCTCTCGCGTCTGGAACGCGCCGGCGCCAAGCCTGAGCCGCCCATCTTCGAGCCCGAGGCGCTGGCCAAGGTCTTCGAATATTCACGCGGCATTCCCCGCATCGTGAACAACCTTTGCGAAAATGGCATGGTCAACGCCTTTGCCCGCGAGCAGCGCAACGTCACCGCTGAGATGATCACCGAGGTGGCCGCCGATTTCCGTTTGACCGGATCCATCTCCACCCCCGAAGAACCTGTCGGGTCCGCCACGGCCCAACAGGAAAATAACGAGAGCGTGTTGCGCTCTCTGTTTCGATTGCTACGCACCATGGACAGCAACCAGTCGGTAGAAGAAAAACCCGTTCCGTCCGCTGACGGCAGGAGAGTCTAAAGATGAGTCGATTGTACGATGCCTTACAGAAGTCTCAGGGTGAAGCTCCCAGTGCCTCGCCATTGGCTACTCCTTCCCAACCGGATTCCCAGGTAGCTGGCCTGCCGCTCGACGGCACCGCCGCGCTCGACTCGCTGGCCACCGAGGCGCCGCCCAATGCGTCGTGGTTGAGCGTACCGGCAGACCGCATACTGCGTCCCTCCCCCACGCCGGAACAGCGCCTGATTACCCTCACCAATCCCAACAGTCCGGGCGCGGAAACGTTTCGCGTCCTGAGCACGCGACTGGCCCATCTTCGGCACAAACGTTCTTTGAAGAAGCTGCTGATCACCAGCGCCGTGGGCGATGAAGGCAAATCGGTGGTTTCGGTCAATCTCGCGCTGACCATGGCGCGGCGCACCGGGGAGCGCGTCCTGTTGATCGAGGCCGACTTGCGCCGCCCCACCGCGAGCGCTCTGCTGGCGTCGTCCCCCTTACGCGGGATCGCCGAGTGGCACGAACATAAACTCGCTCTGCAGGATGCCTTCTATCAGGTCGAAGGCCTGCCGTTGTGGCTTCTCTCCGCCGGCAAAGGCATTGAAGAACCCTTGCCGCTGCTGGAGTCCGACGCTTTCGCCCAGATGTTGAACGCAGTCTCCGAAGGGTTCGACTGGGTGCTGCTGGATTCCACACCCATGCTCCCCATGGCCGATGCCACTTCCTTGTCGCGCCTGTGCGACGGCGTGCTGGTCGTCGTGCGCGAGGGCCACACCCGCAAGCGGACGCTGAACCGCGCCCTCGCCTCCATCGAAAAAAACAAGCAGCTCGGTTTCATCTTCAATGAAGCTTCCACGGTACAGATCGGCTACGAGCGGTACTACGGCGGATACGGCTACTACGGAGAAAAGAAATCCAATGCCGACGAGGGTGCTGACACCGATTCAACGGCCCGTGCATGATTCGATTGTTCAATGCGTATTTTCCGACCCGCACGCTGTTGTTGACGTTGTCGGAAGCGATTTTAGTGACCTCGGGGTTCCTGCTCGCCGTGCTGCTTTCCACCGGCTCGGCAGACGATGCCAGGATCTACCTGCTCTACGAAAACGGCGCTGGGAGGATCGGACTGGTTGTCGTGGTCTTCCTGGTGCTGATGTACTACTTTGACCTCTACAATACTTCCATCCTCACCAGCCGCCGCGAAGTAGTCACGCGCCTGGTCGGGGTTCTCGGCTGCACCTTCGTGGCCCTGGCGGTGTTGTATTACACCTTCCCCAACGCCAGCCTCGGAGGCACCGTTCTGTGGACCGGTATCGTCATCATCGCCATAGCCATGCCGGTATGGCGAAGCTGTTTTTTCATACTGAACCGCTCCGCGCGTTTTGCTGAGAGCACCGCGATATTTGGAGACGGTCCGCTCGCGGTTCCCCTGATGGACGCTATCTTGCAGCGGCCTGAACTCGGCTTGCGCATCGCGGGATACGTTGGCCGTGAATCCCAGGGCCACGGCATTCCGACCGTGGATCCCAGCGCCCTGATCGAGTTCGTGAACCGCGAGGGTGTTCGGCGGATCATCATCACCATGGGCGATCGGCGGGGCAAGCTTCCGGTCGGAGAATTGCTCAAGCTGAAGGCATTAGGCGTTCAGATTCAGGACGCCCCGGAGTATTACGAAACGGTGACCGGAAAGATTCCGCTTGAGTCCCTCAGACTGAGCTGGCTATTGTTCTCCCCCGGCTTTCACGTCCGCACGCCCCTGCGGATCTACAAGCGGGTGTTCTCCTTTTTTTTTGGCTCGCTCGGAGTCATTCTCAGCTCGCCGCTCATGGCACTCTCAGCCCTGGCCATACGGCTGGACTCGGCGGGCCCGGTCATTTTTCGCCAGGAGCGCGTCGGCCAGTTCGGAGTCCCGTTCACGGTCTTTAAGTTCCGCACCATGTACGTGAGCGACGACACGAAACTGGCCGCTCCGAAAGCCGCGGACGATCCTACCAACAACCACATCGGTACCCCAGCGCAATTTGACGATCCGCGCATCACTCGGGTGGGCAAGTGGTTGCGACGCACTCGGCTCGACGAATTGCCGCAGCTCTTCAATATCGTGATGGGCGACATCTCGTTTGTCGGGCCGCGTCCGGTTCCTCCCCACGAGGAGGAACAATGCGCGGCGGTCATTCCCTTTTACAAGGAGCGCTGGCTGATCAAGCCGGGCGCCACGGGATGGGCGCAGATCAATCGCGGGTACAACGCCACCATCGAAGACCACAAAGATAAGCTGGCCTACGACCTCTTCTATATCAAGAACGTCTCCATCGGTCTCGACATCTACATTCTCTTCGCGACTTTCAAGATCCTATTGCTGGGCCGAGGCGGTCGCTAGACCCTTGGACGTTCCGAAACGGGATTGCGTCCGATAACCAGTACCCCTCCCCCCTCCCCCTATGCTCGTAAAATCTTGAAAACACAGGGGGCGAAAGGCGAAAGTCCGCCCAAAATATTGAGCGGGTTCGAGTTGCGGATAAAATATTCATATCAAAGAACTTAGCGGGTTGGCCAATTTGGCCAGCCGGGCCGTTGGGCAAACGGCTCCACGTTCAGAAATAACGCAAGGCCACGGGACGAGTCACGGAAATTCGTGAGGGCGAAAAAACTTTAGTAACCTGGCGGCGGCAAAAATGTAACCTCAATCCAGACAGAGAACCGCACTGTCCTCACACTGCGGGCGGGTAGAGGTATTTCTGGAAGTCGCGGAAGAAGCGGCCGATGTCCTCGGCAGGCATGGCTAGACCGGTTCCAGGTTAGCTATACCCGAAATGCTGGTTCGTGCGTAAGCTGA
>OBLU010006908.1_pt1 | contig 10080 bp, 7 predicted proteins | sample 1518681 | NCBI WGS metagenome assembly OBLU01 (sample SAMEA3539304, study PRJEB22396) | soil metagenome | biome: tundra; feature: field; material: soil | place: USA | collected 2010-05 | depth 0.15 m
TTACGACTCAAAAATAATCCGGGATTTTTTTCCATATTCCATTTTATATACTAGTCGGCTCCTACAAAAATGACAAAAAAGACCGGTCTATTTAAGATCAATAAATATATAAAAGGCTAATATAGTATCAATAATAGCTGAAATTAATTTTTAGATTTGATTGCCTTGCATATAACATGAACTATCTCAAAAACCTAAGTTATTAAGATAATTTATTTCAACGGAAAATAAAATTAGGTATAATGAACTATCTTTCATGACGTCATTAAAAAATAATAAAATGGACAGGCGATCAGGTATAAAAACTCTATTAATCATTTCCGCCGGGGCTGTATTAATTCCTTCCTGTTTGCAGGAAGATAAAAAATCAACGCTCTCTTTAAAAAATATACAAGTTGATGGTAATGATGAAGAATTGCTTGCAACCCTCAGTGATACCATTATACCAAAAACAGATACATCCGGGGCAAGAGATGTTTCGGCTCATCTTTTTGCATTAATGATGGTAGATGATTGTTACCCGCCTGACAGCCGGGAAAAATTTGTGAAAGGAATGAAAGGTTTTGAGGAATTATCAAAAAAGAAATTCGATAAATCATTCGTTAAAACCTCTCCGGAAGAAAAATCACAATTATTAAAAACGATCGAAAACAAAAATGATATAAACGAAAATGTTGCCTTTTTTTATAACAATATGAAAATGTTAGCCATGCAGGCATTTACATCATCCCAATATTTTTTAACCAAAATGAAGGTATACCAACTCGTTCCGGGAAAATTCTACGGTTGCGTACCTGTAAATAAATCAAGCTAAACTGAAATGGGCGATACAAAACAAGCTCGAACTTTTGATGCCATCGTTATAGGCTCAGGAATGAGTGGAGGTTGGGCTCCAAAAGAATTCTGCGAAAAAGGATTGAAAACCCTTGTAGTGGAAAGAGGGCGGCATGTAGTGCATATCAAGGATTATCCTACCACCAATATGATGCCCTGGGAATTCAAACACCGGGGAGAAATTCCATATAATATTCGGGAGGCTAATCCTGTTGTTAGCAGGTGCTATGCTTTCCGTGAAGATGACATGCTTTTTTTTTTAAAGGATGGGGAACATCCTTATGTGCAGGACAAACCTTTTGACTGGATAAGAGGATACCAGGTGGGCGGAAAATCTACTATGTGGGCAAGGCAAACGCAGCGCTGGAGCGATTTTGATTTTGAAGGACCGGCGCGTGATGGCTATGCAGTTGCCTGGCCGATACGATATAAAGATATCGCTCCATGGTATAGTTATGTAGAAAAATTTGCAGGCATATCCGGTAATAAAGACAGTCTTCCTAATCTGCCCGATGGTGAATTATTGCCACCACTCGAACTCACTTGTGTGGAAAATTACTTTAAAGAATTTGTCAGCAAAAACTATAAAGACAGAAACGTTATTTATGGCCGTTGCACCCATTTAACAGAGCCAAAACAAATACATTTGGACGAAGGAAGAAGCCAGTGCCAAAACAAGGACCTTTGCCAGCGGGGTTGCCCTTTCGGGGGATATTTCAACTCTAATGCCACCACAATTCCGTGGGCACAAAAGACAGAAAATGGGACCCTGAGGCCTTTTTCTGTTGTACACTCTATAATCTATGATGATCAGAAAGGGAAAGCAGTTGACGTACATGTAATTGATGCCAATACAAAAGAATCTATTGAATATTATGCCCCGGTAATTTTTGTAAATGCAGGAGCCATCAACACCAATCTTATCTTATTAAATTCCATATCCAAACGTTTTCCAAATGGATTTGGAAATGATAATGGCCTGCTGGGGAAATATGTCGCCTTCCACAACTACAGAGGAAGGATAGGGGCGCAATATGATGGATTTAAAGATTCAACTAGTAAAGGAGGCCGAAGGCCAACCAGCGCATATATTCCGCGCTTCAGGAATTTACACAAACATGAAATGGATTTTCTTCGCGGCTATGCAATGACCTTTTCTGCTGACAGGTACGACAGGCATAATACGGATGGATTTGTGGAAAGCCTGAAAGCAAATTTAATGTCCGGGCCTGAATTAGGACCATGGTACCTAGGTTCACAAATGATGGGAGAAACGATTCCAAAAGAAACCAATCATGTTAGTCTAGACGCAGTTAAGAAAGACAACTGGGGAGTACCTCTTCTAAAAATATCAATTGACTATGATAACAATGATGCAAAAATGATCAAAGATTTTTTTGAGCAGATGACTGAAATGTATTCTAAAGCCGGATTTACTGATATTAAGACATCTGATTCAAAACAGGCGCCTGGATTGGATATTCATGAAATGGGAGGCGTAAGAATGGGCAAGGACCCTAAGACTTCTTTGCTTAATAAATGGCACCAGTTTCATAATTGTCCCAATGTATTTGTTACTGATGGCGCCTGTATGACATCAACATCTACACAAAACCCTTCCTTGACCTTTATGGCCTTTACCGCGAGGGCAGCGGATTATGCGGTATCACAATTAAAAAAAGGGGAATTGTAAATTAATTTGTATTTCAGGACAGATAGAAGAGTATTTGCAAACCACGGTTACTCTTATTACCCTGGATCAATAAGAAATTATCAAATCATTCAAGATGGATGCAAAGAAAAAAGCCGCAGAAGGTACCATTCCATTTTTAAGAAATAAAAGTTTGATCGGCCTGGGTGCCGGATCCACAATAGCTTATGTTATTGAGATTTTGAATGCGCATAAAAATGAATTCCATGCAAAGTTTATCTCTTCTTCTTTTAACACGCTTCGTTTATTAAAGGAAAATGAATTTGATGTTATAGCTATCAATTCTGTTGCAGCTATAGATATTTATGTTGATGGATGTGACCAGGTAGATAAAAACCTGAATGCGCTGAAAAGCGGAGGAGGAATACATACATATGAAAAATTATTGGCTTCAATGGCAAAAAAATTTATTATTGTCGGAGATGAGGGAAAATACGTTGACGTATTTGATTCAAAATTTCCTGTTGTTGTTGACATATTGCCTGAAGCCTTAGAGTTTATCATGGCAAAGTTAGCAATACTTTATCCGGGAGTGAAGACCGCACTTCGTCTTAGCAATAAAAAGGAAGGTCCGGTAATCACCAGCAATGGCAACTACCTTGTTGATATTTGGTTTCAAAGCTGGCCTAACCTTTCAGAACTGAGTTTCACCTTAAAAAGTATTACCGGAATTATAGAAACGTCTTTGTTTTTAGACCTTGCTCATAAAGCAATTCTTGGGAATAAAGATGATATTAGAATAATAGAAAGAGCTGAACGCTGAAATCCTTATACCAAATAAATCTCTCAAAATAAATTGACAGATAACGATTGATTGATGCATTGAAAAAAATATTACTCTTCATTTATGGTTTACTGCTCAGCATGACGATCCTTTCACAAAAAAAGAATGCAGCCTTTGAATTGCATATCCATAGGACTACGGAGCATATCACTATTGATGGAATAGCCAATGAATCGGTCTGGAAGAAATCAGAAGCCGCCAGTGATTTTTATATGGTACTTCCAATGGACACCAGTTGCGCAAAAGTGAAGACAGAGGTATACATGACCTATGACTCCCATAACGTATACCTGCTGGCGATTTGCCACGAAGGTGTGCCCGGTCCGGACATAGTCGAGTCTTTAAGAAGAGATTTCAATTTTTTAAACAACGACAACTTTATCGTATTCATTGATCCTTTCGAAGACCAGACGTATGGGTTTGCTTTTGGAACTAATGCTTACAATGCACAATGGGATGGGCTTATGTACCAGGGCGGATCAGTGGATTTAAATTGGGATAATAAATGGATATCCGCTGTAAAACATTATCCTCACGAGTGGGTATTGGAAATGGCGATACCTTTTGAAACGATGAGATATAAAAAAGGGGTAACCCGCTGGGGAATCAATTTCAGCCGTAATGATTTAAAAACAACAGAAAAATCAAGCTGGACTCCTGTCCCAAGGCAATTTCCCACGGCATCCCTTGCCTATACCGGTACATTGATTTGGGATGAACCACCACCTGTACCAAAAGCTAATATTTCCATTATTCCGTATTTATTAACAGGACGGACAAAGGATTTTTTTCCGACAACTTCCGGCGTCTTTAAGCATGAATTAGGTTTGGATGCTAAAGTTGCAGTGACTTCTTCATTAAATCTTGACCTGACAGTAAATCCTGATTTCTCGCAAGTAGAAGCTGATCAAGAGGTTACTAACCTGAACCGATATGAATTATTTTTTCCTGAAAAAAGGCAATTTTTTCTTGAAAACGGTGATCAGATAAACAACTTTGGATATGCTGACATCCGGCCATTTTTTTCACGCCGAATAGGATTAGGTATTCCTATTGAATTCGGTGGCAGGTTAAGTGGTAAAATCAATCGCAACTGGCGTATGACTGTAATGGATATGCAAACTTCAAGAGTGGATTCTATTGGATTACCTCAACAAAATTTTGCGGTATTGGCTTTGCAAAGAAGGTTATTTTCAAGATCAAACCTAAACATCCTGTTCATTAATAAACAATCCATCAATTATCAACCTGGTAAAGATTCCTCACTTCCTCAATATTCAACCTATAACAGGAATATCGGTTTGGAATATAATCTTGCGTCTTCAAATAATTTATGGACCGGAAAGCTACTGTATTTGCATTCATTTACTCCTGGCAAAAATTCAGACGCCAACACACTAGCCGGAAACCTTCGATATGCAGGGAAGAAATGGCTGATCAATGGCGGCTATGAATATGTTGGTAAAAATTATAATGCTGAGGTGGGATATGTTCCGCGATCAAGTTACATAAAACTAAATCCTCAGGTAGCTTATACATTCTTCCCAAAAAGCGGAAGCATTTTAACCCACGGTCCCCAGTTGAACATGAATTATTATTTCGACGAAAAACTTCATAAGACCGACCATGAAACCGTGCTCACCTATTTAATTACTTTTCGAAGTAAAGCCTCATTGGCCCCGGTATTTTTACATGACTTTGTGCAGGTACTTTTTCCATTTGACCCAACCAATACTGGTAAAGATTCGCTGCAGCTAAACTCCAGGCATTGGTGGAAAACGGCAGGACTGGATTTTGTTTCCAAACCTCAAAGCCTTTCTAATTACGGCTTTTCCTTACGATATGGAGGGTACTACGCTGATGGTAATAAGCTAACCTTAGGCGGCAATGTTGGGTATCGGTTTCAGCCATTTCTAAACCTTACCATGACTGCCTCTTATAATGATTTGTTTTTGCCTGCTCCCTGGGGTCATACCTCGTTCTGGCTCGTTGGGCCGAAGATAGATCTAACCTTAACCAATAAGATTTTCTTTACGACTTATGTACAATATAACCAACAGTTGAATAACACGAATATTAATGCACGGTTCCAATGGCGTTATAAGCCTGCTTCGGATTTGTTTATTGTATATACCGACAATTATGTAATCGCACCTTTTGCTGTGAGAAACCGGGCTATCTTATTAAAATTTACTTACTGGTGGAATTATAAATAAATCATCCAAAGAATAAAAATATATGTTGGGCTCGAACCGCCGATCCGTCTTATTGCATCGGAATGCTCTAAACCCTTGAGCGATTCAATTCAATAAGTTTTTCAATTAATGCCCTTCTTTTCCATCTTTTAATCAGCTTTTCTCTTTTGGCTGCATCATTTTTCTGCAAAAAGACTCTGACTAAACTAATTTCCAATCGCCTATATTGGCGGTAAATCCTTTATGATTTGAATTATGCTTTCTCAATATATCTTCTACTTGGTAGTTGTGACCCATTCCCAGTGATCCCATATATCTTTTCTCACGCTATTCGCCCCCTTCCTTTTGTAATTAACTATAGGGTTGTTACTGCATGAATGGTATTTCATAAATTGCCAGACTATTCTATTTTATTAAATCTCAAATGCATTATCCTGCCTGAATTTACTTCAAAGCCGATAATATTATTTTTGCTGTCCCGCCTGATCATCAGATGATTGATCCACCAGTTATCATTCACCAAATGGTCCTTGCCAATTAAGGTCAGTTTTGCATCGTTGTATTTGGAATTAGTCAGGAATAAATGATGATCTTTCAAAACAATACCGTATTTGCAATCCAGTTCCGGGCAATAATAGATACCCGTGTATTTTTTCAAAACTTCATCCGATTGTGAAGTGTCCTTTATATATTTTTTAAGATGGTACAATTGATCCAGTGTAATTAAATCAACTGTTGTATCCTTTCCTTTTATACCAAAAATAAATTCTATTTCAGGTGCCTGGGGAATGGAGAATGTGTCTTTTGGCCCCTTTATCAAAAAGTTGTTTTCATCGTAGATATGGTAATGCAGTTGGCGGTTCCTGATATTAAAACTGAATGGCAAACCGTCTTCTCCGATATAATTGCCCGTAAATTTCTTTATCGATATGGTATCCTTTAATATAGCGGCAGTACTATCTCTCTGCTCTTTCTTTACTTCTTCTTTTTTTGATGCTGTATCTTTTATAAAAAAATCAGCCATTTCATAAACTTTCTCTCCGGGATTGAATTCGCCAAGATTACTAAACACAATAAACCCCATTTTGAGAGCGGGAAAAACAGCAACATAGGTTCTGTAACCGGCATCACTGCCACCGTGTGAATAATGTCGCCAGCCTTTCCAGGTATCGTTTACAATACCTAGAGCGTAAGACAATTCTTTACCGTTATTCAATTTGCCCTTTTGTGTCAGCATATCAATATCTTTCTGGTCACCCACTTTGTGATCATAAAAATTCATTATCCATTTACTCATATCATTGATGTTGGTAAAGAGGCTTGTAGCTCCGGCAACCGAATAGCTTAAAACAGCATTCGTAAAATGAGCGCTATCCTTACGGTTATAACTATATGAACGATTCTTTTCAATCTCAGTATAGTCGTCATGAAAATGGGTACTGGTCATGCTCAGTGGTTTAAAGATCGCAGAATCTGTAAATTGCCGCAATGTTTGACCACTAGCGGCTTTTACTATTTCTGCAAGCATAGTAAAACCACTATTTGAATAGCTGTATTTATCCCCAGGTTTAAAATTCAGCGCCAGTTGTTTGCCAAGAATTTTTATGATCTGATCCTGTGTTATCACATCATCGAGCCTTGTGCCTGATATTGCAAGCAGTTGCCACTGGTCTCTTATACCACTCGTATGATTCAACAGATTACGGATCGTTATCTTTTCTTTCAGGTCGGGGAACCAGGGAAGCCATTTATGGATATCATCATCCAGTTTTAGTTTACCTTGCCTCGCCAGCAAAACAATGGAGAAGGCCGTAAATTGCTTGGAAACCGAAGCCATATGAAAAAGTGTCTGAGGTTCATTTGGAATGGCATATTCAAGATTGGCCAATCCATAACCTTTGGAGAAAATAAGTGAATCATTCCTTACAATACCTACTGCACAGCCGGGAATATCGGCTGTGTTCCATTTCAGGAAGAGGCTGTCAATTTTTTTTATTGTTGTATCGGGTAGTGATTGTGCAAATGCCGTTGTTGTAAACGTAAAAGCAATTGACCAAATTATTATCACCACTCTCTTTTTGATTATCATAGCAAGTAATTATATTATTGTTTAGAATCAATCTCGAAATTCAATTTGCCAGCCGACGTCAGTCTGTCTAAGCACTTCTGCAGCTGATCAAATATAATTCACTTTTAATCGTTTTCGTAGCTATCCACGCCATTTTCTGGCCCAGCGAATAATTCTCCTTTTGATAGGAGGCCCGGAATTAATATCAGTTCTTTTTTCAAATTTAAAATTCGTTTGATGCAAACATATATTGAGTTTAGAAACCAACCTGGGAACTCTGCATGATCTTATTTGCCAAAGGTATCCGAATCCGTAATTTCACAAATGCAACAAAAAAATCTAAAACAGCAATTTCTATTAAAAGGAGATGTCACCTATCTGAACTTCGGGGCATACGGCGCCTGCCCAAAACCTGTCTTTGAAAGATATCAGTGTTTTCAGAGAGAGATGGAAGAAGAGCCCTCTCTTTTTATGAATATTAAAGGCCCGGAGTATTTAAGAGCTTCCCGTACGGCTCTTGCAGGTTTTTTGAATTGTGATGCCGATGACGTAGTGTACGTCACCAATCCTACCTATGCTGTGAATATTGTTGCCAAAAGCCTTGACCTCAAGCCGGGTGATGAAGTGATGACTACGAACCTCGAATACGGCGCATCGGACAGAACATGGAGATATTATGCCGGAAAGAAAGGCTATACCTATCAGCAACAAAATGTCCGTTTCCCAATTGAATCAAAACAGGATTTCCTGAAGCAGTTTTTGAGCAAAGTAACCGAAAAAACCAGGCTTATATTTATCAGCCATATTACCAGTTCTACAGCATTACAGCTACCGGTACTTGAAATTTGTGCCTTCGCAAAAGAAAACGGAATCCTAACTTTTATTGATGGTGCGCATGCACCCGGCCAGGCAGATGTAGATTTAAAGGCATTGGGTGCAAATATGTACACCGGCGCCTGTCACAAATGGATGCTTACGCCCAAAGGATCTTCTTTTTTATATGTTGAAAAAAGGTTCCAGCATTTGTTTGATCCGCTTCTCATCAGTTGGGGCTATGCAAGCGAACATCCTTCTGGTTCGCAATTCCAGGATTATCATCAGATGCAGGGTACAAGGGATTATTCTGCTTTTTTAACGATACCTGCTGCTTTACAGTTTATGAAGGAAAACGATTGGCAAACCGTAGCGAGTCAATGCAGAACGCTTACAATGGACAACGCCGACCGGTTTTGTACCTTATTGCGTGCAACACCACTTTGCCCTGTCACCAATGATTTTATCAGCCAAATGTACAGCATTTCTTTACAAATAAATTCTACTGAAAAATTGCACGATGTATTGTATGAAAAATATCGAATACAGATCCCTGTTATGAAACAGGGGGGCCGATTTTATTTACGCTATTCCATACAAGCTTTCAATAGCGAGGAAGACCTTGATAAACTGTATGATGCCTTAAGAGAGGTAGGTGCATAACAGCTAGGCCCTAAAAAAATAGTAGCTTCAAAATCCTCAGAGGCACACCTCGACCTGTAATCTTATAGATCGATTGAGGTTCATGAACTACAAACGCAAACCTTTATGAAAAAAAATACAGACCCAAACCTTATAAATGGGCGCCATGAATACTATTATGATAAGAAATTTTCTATCAATTCTCTCTTTACTTGACTAAATAATCCCCTAAGTTATTTCAAAAAGTTTCAAATTTGTTACTTTTTTATTTGGATGAGAAGGAAAAGGAAGCCATAAAATATATAAGTATCCCGGCTTTAAATACCCTATCTCGGTTCCATTTCACTGAAAAAAAAGATTTAGGAAAAGGATTGTTTAACAAATTAATGAAACAGGCATGGTTGAAATGAGGGCCCTTTCTATTATGAATTACCATTAACTTAAAACTGAAATAACTAAAAATGAATCGTATTCAAAAAATCGAGGTTATCATTGAAAAAAATGAAGATCACTTTTGGGGAAGAATAGAGAACAAGGGATTTATGCCAACAGGTCAGGGTGAAACTGTTACCGCTTTATCGCAAAACCTCAAAGATTCAATAGTTGACTATATTAAACATGAAGGGAAAGAAGATAAATTTTGGAGTAAGGTAGAAAAAGCATAGAATTCAAAATCCTCTATGATCTTGTTGCTTTCTTTGAAGAGTTCAGCGATCTAAAAATTTCCTCAATAGCTCCAAGAGCTGGTCTTAATCCAAGTCTTGTAAGACAGTATGTTACGGGAAGTAAATATCCATCGCCTGAACAAGCAAAAAAAATAGAAGAAGCCCTACATAGCCTAGGTAAAAAATTGCAGGAAGTTACCATTTTTGCTGCATAATTTTTTTTAAGATTTCTTTTAAATCCGACCAAATTAACCAAGGGCTTTTTGTTTAAACCCTTTCGCATTCTGTTCAAATTGACCGTATCGCTGATTTATCCTGAGTTCTGACACTTGAATAAAATAATATATTTTGGATTTACAAGTTATTGA
>OBLU010006909.1_pt1 | contig 10080 bp, 18 predicted proteins | sample 1518681 | NCBI WGS metagenome assembly OBLU01 (sample SAMEA3539304, study PRJEB22396) | soil metagenome | biome: tundra; feature: field; material: soil | place: USA | collected 2010-05 | depth 0.15 m
GCGGGGACGACGAGACTCGAACTCGCGACCTCTGCCGTGACAGGGCAGCGTTCTCGACTCAACGCACGTAGCCGAGTAGTCGATCTGGCGGAAGTTTTGATCTTAGTACAGCAAGAGCGGACAGACTGGCGCTGCAACGCGCTACCTTGACACGCCAGCGTTCCAAAGCAGAGCGGGCAGACTGGCGCAGTTTGAAGTTTTGATCTTAGTACATGGAAGGCAGCGTTAACGGATCGCAGATGGATCACGGCCACGTCTGGAAGGTAACCCAGTTGCCATCTTTTCTAACTTCAAGTCGAATTGGATTGCCCCTGTACGTTGTTATGCCTTCATCGTTTGGGCAGTGTTTCACTGGATCAGGGGCCACATGGGGACCCGCCAACATGCCCACACCAGTCGTGGGAACCATTACGAAAAGGCGACACTCTGTCCCACACTGGGAGCACTTGAACTCAATCGGCGTCATAGTTTCTTCCCTTTGCGGTAACCACGGTCTAAGCCTATAAGAAACCCCCGGTCGAACCCGTATCTTCGACCAAAATCGAAAGTGGCAACTATCGAGATAGCGAATCCGGTTTTCATCCACCCCCCGACAAAGAGAATGATTCCGGCCACGACCACTAGCAACAGAACTGACTTGTACACGCGATTCATCACCCGCACAGTCTGAAGGAACGTGAGATCGGGTGAGTCCTGATCTTGCATGAGCGGCATTCTACCACCGCCTGCTCCGGGCGGCCATTAGTGCGGAGTTGCAGATGTTGAAGATTGCGCGGGCGTGGCAGGTTGTGATCCCCCCGGCAGCAAGTCAGCACAGTCTTTGATGTCTTTCTTATGGGCTTCAGCATCGTGGATGCAGTCCATAAATCTATTGGTGTGGTCATCACTCGCGGTGCGGTCGTCAACTGAGGGATGATGAGCAGTGATATGCGCTCTCCTCGGCTCGAAGTGATTCCCGCTCTCGTCCCAGTACTCACCCGTGCGAGTGTCCACAACGATCCCTTTGGCTCCGTTAGTGGAGTACTGGTAACGACCATTCTTTGAGTGCTCAAACCCCACGACCGCGAGAGCGAAGACACCGACAATCAGAGCAATCTGTAGTAGCCTGTCCATGCCGATCATTTTAGCCCTACGAAGTGAAGCCCTCCGCAGCACCGCACATCAAAGTCTTGGGAGGACCGTCATCCAGACTGCTTGTGATCCGCCCACAGCATACGGGTTGATCTTAAAAACGCCTTTCTGCACTTGCTGTCGGTTCCGTAATCAGGAGCAGACGGGCAAAGTCGAAGGCGTAGCGCTAAAACGCGGAGAAAGCCGGACCACCGTCAAAAAATGTCTTGCAGACGTTGCAGTACCAGTCGTCGTCACTCTTGGCGACATGCACTGCTCGTCCATCTTTTTCGTAGCAGGCCGCGCAGAATGGGATTTCGTCTCCCTGCTGGTAGTAGAAAGGTGCCTTGAACCTCATTGCATTCCTGAGCTTCAAGTTCCGATCTAGCTCTTCCACCTTGTCTTCCAAGCGCCGCTTCTCTCTGGTCAGTTCCCGCACTTCGTCTTCCGCTTGCAAGATTCTCTTGTAGAGTTCGATCTGTCCGACTTTCTGTGCCAACTCCGCAACGTCTTTCAAGTTCTCAAGGACTCCCATGCGAACACCTCTTCTGCAAAACGCAAAGCTGCGTTGGAATCAGCGGGGCTTCTGTGTGTCCCCATAAACGGATCACGGAAGTGAGGCCCCGCAAAACCGTCAGCGAGGCTCCTTGGGGTTCTCTGACTCGACTTGCGTAGGAGCTGAGTTTACCACGCGGGGCAAGTCTGGCGAGAGTTCTGCCACAGAACCTAGTGCTTGGCGTACTTGACAGCGTTCTTTCCTTTTCCCTCCCATCCAATCCTCTTGGATAGAGGCAGCATGACCGTTTCTGCAAACGTAGCGGGCAACGGCTTTGTAGTCTGCTCTGGCCCGTTCTTCAGCCTTTCCCACACTTTCTGTTCTAACCACTCGGGCTTGGCTTTCTTGTTGCCGTGCCAAACTCGACGCTCGCCTTTCGTTTCTGCCCACGTATTCCCGTCTTTGGGACCGTAGCAATCAAACCCAGCACGATGCAGACGCCTTTGCTGCGTCTCAATCGCTCTTGCTACTGCAAGGGTATCACTTTCAAGAAACATAGGCTTACGGCTAGGGATGCTGTCCTTGAATGGGGCGTACTCCAATGGGTAGCGCATTTTCCTGTCCATGCACTTTTCTTTTCGTTCCATTGCTACGGTCGCATCGGGGTTAACACTTGGCTGTCTCCGCTTGCGTCCGTACAACTCGTAAACGTTCTTACCGTGGTCCACAGCAGAAGCGAACAGTGATGAGGTCATTGCTTCGCTTAAGCCTTCGGGGATGGGACGTATAGGGTCCACTACCGTGTAGTCAATGGCGTGCGGGTACACGATGCGCCGTCCGAACAGCCATTCAGGTTCATCTTCTTTCAGGATGTCTGCCCAAAGACGTAACCCTGTTATGTGGAATGGATTGCAACCGCTCCAAAGATAAGCAAATAACTCCCATCGTTTCCTAATGGGACAACACGCGCCCGCTGTTTCCCGTTCCCTATGAAACAACTCAGGACATCTAGTGTTGGCCCATTTCAGCCAGTCAATAAGTGATTCGGGGAACAGTTCAAGTTCCCAAATATGCCGATGTCCTTCCCAAGAGAAGAACTTCGACACTCCCACTTTGCCGTTGCGAAACAACTGTAATAAGCCCTTCTCTTGTTCGGTCACTGTGTTTTCTCCTTTCTCCGTTGCAGGATATTCGCTATCGTTTGTGGTTTGAACTCCTTGCCGTTCCGCGTCCTAACTCCATCCTTGGTCAACATCGCTGCTATTCGCCGCAAGCCGAGCCCGTCTGCACTCATCTTGCAAATGCGTTCGATAACCGCCGTCTCTCCGCTATGGCAGGCTAGCGGACTCTCACCGTAGGGATACTGCCCGTCCGTGCGCTTGCCTTCTGCCTTCGCTATGGCCTTGCCAGCAGCGAGACGCGCCACAGTGGCATTTCTGTCCATCTCGGCAAGCATTCCGTTTACACCGCCCATCACCGATCCGCACAGATCGTTGCCGTCTTTGTCGAGTACGGCGATGCCGTTGTCTCGGAATAGTTCGATTGCACGCCAGAACACCGGTTGCGTTCTACCAATGCGGGAACTGTGGTAGCAGATGACCGTCTTAACTCCGTTGCCAAGCAAGGCAGCGAGCAAGAGTTTGCCTTGCGGTCTGGCGTGCATGTGAATCTTGCCGGTTATGTCATCGGCAAACTCTTGCTCTATCTCAAAGCTTAACCGTGCAGCCAAGGCGTTGCAGCCTTCGCGCTGGACAGGTAAGCCCATCTTGTCTTTGCTGTCACTGCTTGACGTTCGCAGATAACTAAACGCCTTGGTCATAGGTTTTCCCCTGTTATGTCGTCAATCTCGTCGAGGTTATCGTCACACTCGCTTTCCTCTGGGTTGCTGCCCGGAAAGACGGGATAGCGGTTTGGATCAGGCTTAGGCTCTGGTTTGGTGGGCTTTTGAACGGGTATTAGCGTGCGTGTCCGCGTAATCGTGACCGTGTGAGGTTTGGGCTTTGGTTTGAGCAGCCCAAGCCCGTTAGGTTTGAGCAGTTTGTAGTACAGCCAGAAAAGCCCACCGATGATAATCAGCAATGTTTCAGCAATCATTGTCCCTCTCTTTCCAGCGGTTGACTAACCGACCGCCCACGTATTCAACTGAATCTTTCAAGCCCGCGTGCTCTAATGCAGCGCAGAAGCAGCGGATTGCCGTGTCCTCTATCACCTGATAACTGGCATCCTCTGGCAGCGTTGCGACACGCGCCAGAGCGATTGCTTCCCTTTCGTCATGCGTCCAACTGTAAAACAGCATTTCCGTGCGGGTGAGCACTCGCAATGGGGCAGCGTGCGTTATGTCTCTGGGCGTAATCCACATCACGCACGCTCCGTAATTGTTTGGCAGAACGTTGCCTCAAACGATGGAGCGTGTATATTTGATTCAGCCATTGTTTGACCCTCCGTAGGTCAGGTGATGGTTAGGGGCAGAGAGCGGTTAGCGCCGTTCCCTGCCCCGTGTTGCCTTCACTTTTTTGGTGCTAGCAGTTTCTTTCTGAACCTCACTTCTCGAAGTGCATCAACGAAGCAACCTTCTAGCAGCTCCAATGTCAAAAGGTTGGCATCGTTTGCACGGTGGCGTATGCTGCGATTGACAATGGCCAGCAACTCTGCTCCCAAAGCAATGCTTTTTTCCCTGTCCGTTTTCTTCCGCATTGTATTTCTCCAAGGGCAGTAGCCCGATCGGTTCACTTACAGGTGAACTCACCGCGTTACTGCGTCCAATCTGTGTACACTATATAATCCGTTTTCGACCACGTATAAACTCGTCTCTTGCCTGTATTTCACATAAGAGAGCAGGAGCCCACGGCGTTCAGCCTCAGGTAGTACGACAGGCACAACCGCCTTACGATCTGCCCCGCCAATGCCCCGCCACTTAGTACGATTGCCCCGCCACATCCCCGCCACTGCCCCGCCATTCTGTTAGTCGTATCCCGCCACTCACACCAAATGATTACTCCTAATAACTAATAAATAGATTGTCGCAGTTGCCTTCCTGTTCTGCTTAGGTGCCTTGCGTGACCGTAGTGCAACGTAGCATGTCTACGCAGATCGGCGTCAACGTAGCCTTGCGACCGCCCCAAGTTGCTATCCTCGGGACGGTATACCTGCTGCATCTACTCTCATGAGATAGGGGCAGCGCGATGGTATCGGTCGGGTGTCATCTAAAACTCTGGCCTAGGCTGGGTAGTCCCTGAGACGGCACAGGGCACACGCGGTAATCGCTACTATCCAAGGCACTTACATGCCTGACACGCTATTGCGGGCGTCCGGTTCACCTCACACCGGCAGGAACAAATGACTAACTCGCCCAATCTTTTCAAAGAGTTAAGAACTCCAACCGGCTTTGCCGACTGTGCAACCATCTTTGCAGACGATTGAACACTTGTCAAGCACAAAGTTTGTCACTTACTAACTCGTGTGTTTCTGCCGATTGGTTAGGCAAATCCCACTTTGTCGCCCGCAGTCGAATAAGGAAACGCGCCTGCACGCGCACACGTACGCGCCTGCTAAGGCTTTTGCTTGGGCCTTCCGACTAACGGAGACTCCCCACCGGGCTTATGACAGGCATGGGATGGTGAGGGTGATTGTTATCAGAGTGGGCCGGTTGCCCGGAGGTTCTATCTCAATATCTTATTGTCTACATCCGTATAACGTTGGTAACTGTCAAGTATCACTTCCAGTGGATTTGGCGATTAGAAGCCCGTGGCCGATTCGGGTGACCCAAACCGCGCATGACCAGCCAACTATCGCGCCTTGGCCCGTTTCCGGCTCAAATGTGGCTATTCTCAGAATCCAGCCAACCGCAGAACTCGCGGTTTGAGTCCAATATTTCTTTTCATCCCTGCATTCCTGCTTACGGATGGATGGCTGGTTAGGGCTGACCTACACAATCAGGTGGGCAGGATAAGGAGTCTACGACTGTAGCGAGCACTGACTTTGCGCCAGTATACAGTGTATACTCATCAAACCCACGCCAATTGAGGGTTTTCTACAACCCTTGACCGTCCCTATATATGAGAGGGATGCGGTTGAGCAGACTGAGGATTGCTCTTTTCCCCTACAGGCAGTCCGCTCCTGCATCCCTTCAATCCTGAAACAGAAAAGAGTAATGATGCTAGACGAGAAAGACAATCCATTCCGCTATACCAATGCGGCCTGCAAGATACGCTGCGACCGACCGGCACGGCATCACGTCTTGATGCTGCTAGCCGTTCACGCCAATCACCATGACGGTTCCTGCTACCTGCCCATCACTTCCTTGATGGCAGAGACAGGATATGCCAAGAGCACAGTCTGCGACGCCATAGCCTATCTGAAAGATACGCTAAAACTGCTGACATATACGCGAGGATGGGGGAACATCCATGGGAGAAGGTCTAACCGCTACCGCCTAGACCTAGACACAATGGAGAGCTTGAAAGTAGAACGTCCGGCTATCGGACCTTCTGAAAATCTAGCATGTCCGATTGGCGGTGATGCAGGTCCGGCCACGTTGCCCCTAACGAACCAGCTACCTAACGAACCAGCAAACATAAAAGGACGAGCCAGCACCCCTCTTTTTTTTAAGGGGGTAGTAGAGGACTCTTCTTCATTTTCAGTAAACCTCTATCTCACAGGTGAGGCAGGAAGCAACAAGCCAGTTTCTGAGGAAGGTCCGATAGTTGGACGTGCTACATCAGGTCCGATAGTCGGACGTGCTTGCCCCGCTGGTATTGATTCCGAGCAATGGAAGAAATTTATAGGAGAACCAACACAATGAGACGAAGCAAACCGATACACGGGGCAGGCAAGGACGCCCTTCAACCTACACTGAAAGCCTTCGACGGTCCAGTAACGAGCGCTCACGTAGCATCGCTGGAATCCCGCTTAAACGGACAGCAGAAGCGCATCCGTGACCTACAAGCTACGTGCAATGCGCTGTGGGATGCGTTTAAGAGCCTTGGACCGTTAAAACCGGGCGTATTTCTAAAGGTAGGGTATGAGGATAGGATACCACTGCCCCGTCCGCACGAAATGGAGAGCAAATGAGCACCGATAGAGTTTTGTTCATCGTAGGCAGTTTGTTGCAAGGTGCAACCCTGTCCGCTCTGCGACCCGAGCAGATAGCTACGATTGTCAGCATCGCCAAGCAAGTGGTTGCAGAAATTGAGGTTCAAACGAATGCCGTACAGTGAAGGCGCGACCGCACTACATGAAGTGATTGAACTAAAGCGCGAAGTTGAAGCACAGGCAATCTTACTGGGCGCACTGCGTCGCAGACTTGAAAGTTTAGAAGAGGAAAACAATGGAAAACGAAAAGCCGATACCACAAACGCTTAACGATTTTGAATGCCACGGTGAGACAAACCGAGAAGTTCTCGCGCTTAAAACCGCTTTCATCACCGCATACGGGCTTGAAAAGTTTGAGCAGCTAGTACAGCGCAGCATTTGCAAGGCGAAGTCTGACCGGGCTGCTCGCCGTGGCTAAAAGCAAAGCGTTTCAGGAGTTCAAAGCCGGATTGGACCGCGTTGCCTACATACGTCCAAGCACCAACATTCGCGCCAAGTACCGGAGACACCGACCGTCAGGGTAAGGAACAGGATTGGCGTGTGGGTTTCTCAAAGCGCCACGATTGTAATAAACAGGTTTCAACGCCGATAAAGCGTTGGTAATGGGACAGGGGTGCCACTCACCCCGCACGCACGGGCTGCCCGCAAGCAGCCCTGCTTCCCGTCTCATACTCTCAACACGATTGCAAGGTGGTGACTGTATGAAGCTGCATGAATACCTTGTACACGCTCCGAGAATAAAAACGGGGCGAACCAAACACCGCCTTCGTCACTACATTGACGCTTGGCAGAAAGCAGAAAGCGAAATGGCTACAGTAACCACATCAAACTTAAACGCAGGCAGCAACGGGGAAGCACGTCCCGCACAACTGAAAGACAATGGCGACAATCTGAACCTTGGCGAGAAGCAAACGGGCGCAGGCGGAACCACACCGCGCGTTAGCCCTGACCCAAAGGCGGTTGACAACGGTCAGAGCTTCGGCACTGCCACCGATGGAAGCGTCGGACCCGTCGTAATCAAGCAGGTTGACCACAACGCACTTGAGGGCAGCAACAAAGGCGACCACCGCACGCCGGGGAAGCCTGCTGAGACGGACGCTCTCAAGGGCAATGACGGCAACCCACGTCAGCAAATGAGGCAGCAAGAGAGCAGCCGGAATGACACTAACGGCGCTGTGTTCACATCGGACACTTCTGACAGCGAAGGCGGAAGAGCATAAAAGATTGCCCCGTTGTTTTCATTACCGTACGGTGTCGGCGTGTCAGGGTAGGGGCTAATAGGTTATTGCCCTGACATAAGTACATCGTCCAGCCTTCAGCGTGCTGGTCCTACAATGCGCTGAGAATCAGGGTAGTGCCTACACGCGTCGCCCTGTGATCTTGACAAAGGAACCTATGACTAAAAAGCAGGCAGCAAAAGCCCTTTACATTTCTGTCCGGACAATTGAGCGCAGAATGCAGGCAGGACAATACAAGTTCACGAAGGCAGCGGGTCAGTTCGGCGAAGTCACTTTTTCGTATGTTGACTTAGGACTGCCGGAGCCGAAAGATACCATCTCACTGCCCTATCAGGACGAACCGACACGCCAGAGAGCCCCAGAACCGCCGCAACGGGCATTTCCCAAGCGCGAGCCATCGGCGATTGAGACGAAAATCGAAGAGGATAGAGCCTTCGCAGAAGCCTATAGAGCAGGCGAAGTAACCGACAGTTACGGAAATACGATTGAGGGAACCAACCTACGCTGCCCAACAATAGGTCCGCAGTGCGGGGTAAACGAGTTGAAATCCAAAGAGAAAGACGGACCCCCGAGAGAGACACAAAGCCACATGGACCCGCGCCTGCTTGCAACCAATGACACTCTCGGGAACAAACACCAGACCGAATTTAAGATGGGAACGCTTGCCTACTGGGAGCAATCACACGGTAAGGTGCCATCGTGCGGATTCACCGAAAAAGGCGCTCCGTTAGCCGAGGGTATGACCCAAGAGAAGTATGACCAAGAGATGCGGGACCACAGGAAAACTTGCGGTTTGCGAAGCCAGAGTTTCTACGCAGAGCAAGAGGACAAGAGACGGAAAGACAGAGTTGCAATACTTGCATCTTTTCCGAAAGGCAACGCTACGACAGCAAGCAGGGGATTAGCACAATGAGACGTTTCAATTTGCACGAAGGAGCGATTAACATGACCACAATTTCAGATGCACTGCTGACCCGCAAAGAACTTGCGCAGATTTTCAAAGTCACCCCGCAGACCATAGTTCGCTGGGAGCACGCTGGGATGTTTCCAGCACTGCATTTAGGCTCCCGCGTGCGATACCGCAGGCAGGATGTTGAGGCATTCATTACAAAGGCACAGGCAGCACAGGGCGGAGTCTAACCGCCCTTGATCTTATGACAGTGTTAAAATCCGAAAGCCAGATCGACTGCTCCATCGGAGCAGGAATGAATCTGAAACAACTCGTGACCCACTACACCCAAAACGAACTCCCACGGCTGGCATTCTCGACAAAGGCAGCGTACGTGAGCTACCTGAACTCTTGGATCATCCCGACGTGGGGCAACCTCAACCTGAGAGAAGTCAAAGCCGTGCAAGTCGAAAGTTGGCTGGCAACGCTCCCGCTCAAGAACGGCAGTCGAGCGAAGATCAGGAACATCATGTGTTCCCTCTACTCGCACGCGTGCCGCTGGGAGTTCACAGATCGCAACCCGATCACACATGTGAGGCAGGCAACGCAGCGGGCGTCACAGCCGGTCATCCTCTCGAACGATGAGATCACCCGATTGCTGACCGAGCTTCCCGAGCCTGCCCGTACCGCCGTGTACGTGGCGCTGGCAACCGGACTCCGCGTCTCAGAATTGCTCGCCTTGCAGTGGGCAGACATTGACTTCTCGAATCACACGCTCACCCCGGTACGCGGCATCGTGGACAATCACGTTGGTGGACTCAAGACTGTAGCATCGGGATCGCCGGTGCCTGCCAGTCAAGAAGTCACCGACACATTGGCGCGCTGGCACGCAACGACGCTGTACCCGGCACCTACCGACTGGGTATTCCCGTCACCGAAGATGGGCGGAAAGCAACCGTACTGGCAAGACAGCATGATGCGGAAGATCATCTGGCCCGCTGCCAAGCGAGCCGGACTCAGTAAGCGCATCGGCTGGCATACGTTCCGTCGCTCACTGGCGAGTCTGCTGGTGGTCGAAAGTCCCGACATGAAGCTGACGCAGGAAATTCTGCGGCACGCGAATGCGAGGATCACGATGGAACTCTATGCACAGTCCACAATGCCTGCCAAGCAGGAGCTTCAGGCGAAGCTCATTAGCAAATGGAATGGCGGGGACGACGAGACTCGAACTCGCGACCTCTGCCGTGACAGGGCAG